>OLNL01000692.1_pt1 | contig 35783 bp, 44 predicted proteins | sample 1672181 | NCBI WGS metagenome assembly OLNL01 (sample SAMEA3136656, study PRJEB25190) | human gut metagenome | biome: human gut; feature: human-associated habitat; material: faeces | place: Austria | collected 2013
TAGCACATTTTGTTGAAGTTTCTTTATATTTATTTTATCTAGCACAACAAGTTAATTTAACATTTATTGCCGCTGTCACAAAGTAACCAGCAGCCTTTTACCTCTTGATTCTTCTTTATTATAACAAAACTTCCCCTTATATCCAACTTAAATTTAGAATGGAAACTTATATTATGTTCTGCTATAATAATAGCTGGATCAGAAACTGATCCGATCCTGTTATTTTATAAAAAACAATTGGAGGAAAAATCAATGGAATATAAGACAAAAGGTGTTTGCTCTATGGCAATCCAGTATGATCTTGATGATGAACAGAAGGTTCACAATGTGAAATTTATCGGTGGCTGCTCTGGAAACACTCAGGGTGTAGCAAAGCTTGTAGAAGGCATGCCGGCTAAGGAAGTTATCGCACGTCTGGAGGGAATCCAGTGCGGCCGCAGACCAACTTCATGTCCAGACCAGCTTGCAACAGCTTTAAAAGAGGCACTTTCTTAATTTAAGTTTTGTATTTTTTGCCCCGGGATTTCCCCGGGGCATTTTTACATTTCATAGATTCGCTGTCTGCATCGGCAGACTCAATTGGCAAATAAAAATCAGATATCCGTTCTGTCCCACTTGTCGCACAGGGATTGAACTTCTCTGGAAAATTTCTCCAGGTCTTTATTAGGGCATCCTTCGTTCTTACGGATAACAGACAACAGACGGTGTCCAAGGGCAAGAAGCTTATTGTATGCCCTTGCAGCTTTAGAAGCCTTCTGAACTGCGGAAGGCTTCTGGATGCGAATTCCCTGCGCCTCGTACAGAAATTCCCCTGTGGCCAGGTCAAATTCCGTTCCGCTAAACGGTGCGTAGGCATCGTATCCCATTTCATCCCGCAGTCTTGCGGAAAATACTTCTGTTACACTGTCTTCTCCATGGGTAACAAAGACTTTCTGTGGTTTTTCTTCGAATGCCTTGATCCAGTCAATTAAACCATTTACATCAGCATGACCGCTGATTCCAGGCATCCGGCAGATCTTCGCCGCCACATGAACCGGCTCACCGAACAGCTTGATCTCCGTTGCCCCTTCGATCAGTGCACGTCCTGCTGTTCCCTCTGCCTGATATCCTACAAACAGAATGGTGCTGTCTTCCCTCCACAGATTGTGTTTCAAATGATGCTTAATTCTGCCCGCATCACACATTCCGCTGGCGGATATAATTACCTTGCAGTCCTCATCAAAGTTGATTGCCCTGGAATCTTCACTGGTAACAGAAATTTTCAGTCCCGGAAAGCTGATGGGATTGATTCCTTTATTGATCAGTTCCATGGCTTCTTCATCGAAGCAGTCATACTTATGCATTCCAAAAATATTGGTTGCCTCATTCGCAAGGGGACTGTCAACAAACACCTTAAAGTTTCCATGACCGTGAACCAGGTTCTCTGCTTTGATCTGTCGGATGAAATACAGCATTTCCTGGGTTCTTCCCACTGCGAAGGACGGAATCACAACATTTCCGCCTCTGTCAAAAGTCTCCTGGATAATGTCGGCAAGAAGCCTTACATAATCAGGCCGCTCTCCGTGGCTTCTGTCCCCATATGTGGACTCCATCACCACATAATCCGCTTTTTTGAAATAAACCGGATCTTTTATCAAAGGCTGATTTTTATTTCCAATGTCTCCGGAAAATACAATGGTCTTTTCCACTCCATCTTCCTGAATATTCACTTCGATGCTGCTGGAACCAAGAAGATGACCTGCGTCAATAAATTTTACCCGCAGTCCCTCTCCAAGAATGATTCCCTTGTCATAAGGACAGCCTACAAAGTTTCGGATCACGCCCATGGCGTCTTCCATGGTATAAGCCGGAACAAACTCCGGTTTCCCCTGGCGCTTCGCCTTACGGTTGCGCCATTCAGCCTCAAACATCTGGATATGGGCACTGTCACGAAGCATAATGTCGCAAAGATTGCAGGTTGCTTCAGTGGCATAGATTGGTCCCTTAAATCCTTTTGCGTAAATTGCAGGAAGATTGCCGGAATGATCCATATGCGCATGCGTCAGAAGAACAAAATCCAAATCTCCCGGCGGCACAGGAATATCCTTATTCTCGTAGTAATTAGGCCCCTGTTCCATTCCGCAGTCTACCAGAAACTTTTTTCCGGCTGCTTCCAGATAATAGCAGCTTCCGGTAACCTCATGTGTTGCTCCAATAAAAGTGATCTTCATGCAGATTCCCCCTTTTACCCAGAACTTTATTTATTTTTCAGCCAGCCTTCACGGCATAGTGTTATGATCTATAATATGCTCAATGGTACTGACAAATTTCGCATTATCCGCCTGGCTCGCCATACTTCCTGCAAGAAGACCGATTGCTGCAAGAAGGATAAAGCCAGACGCTTTTGCAAGCTTGTACCATGACTTCGGTTTCTCAATTTCAATGGGATGTATCATATTCGAAAGCTCATTGACAAAATTGTTCTCTTCCTGAACAGGATCCTGATCATCCCAGGAATCATCCACAGTTCTGCCAATCTCCTCTAATTCTCTTTCCCATTTATCCATTCCCCGGGATCCGGGAAATTTCACAATTTCTGCTGTCTGTGTATCCTGGCTGTTTTCTTTTTGCAGGCCTTCTTTTTTTACGCGCTGCATAAACCTTTCATAAGCCTTATCAATTTCTTCATCAGAGACTGAAGGCTCATCTGCATGGTCTCCCAGAAGGCTTTTCTCTATCATCTTAGCCTCTCGGAACAGCTCATCTTCCAACAGCTTGTCTACTTCCTCATCCTTTATTTCTTTACTCATTATTTTCTCCCAGATTTTTTTCTTTTCTTGACAATTCCACTGCAAGGGTTCATATTTATTAAATAAAAAATGCTATTCAGGAGGATCCTATGAAACATATTATCCTTACCGGCGGTGGTACTGCCGGACATGTCACCCCGAATATTGCCCTGATTCCTGCTTTAAAGGAAAAAGGTTATGAAATCTCTTACATCGGCTCCTACGATGGTATCGAAAAGAAACTGATCGAGGAGCTTGGAATTCCTTATTACGGAATTGCTTCCGGTAAATTAAGACGCTACTTTGACTGGAAAAACTTTTCAGACCCATTCCGTGTTCTGAAAGGTTATTTTCAGGCAAAAAAACTTATGAAAAAACTGAAACCTGATGTGGTTTTCTCAAAGGGCGGATTCGTTACCGTCCCAGTAGTAATCGCAGCCGGAAAGCGTCACATTCCAGCGATTATTCATGAATCCGACATGACCCCGGGTCTTGCAAACAAGCTGTGTCTTTCTTCAGCTTCAAAAATCTGCTGCAACTTCCCGGAAACAGTAAACAGTCTTCCCAAAGATAAGGCAGTCCTTACCGGAACGCCTATCCGCCAGGAGCTTCTTCACGGAGACAAGGAACGCGCCCGCGCATACTGCGGCTTCACTTCCGAGAAGCCGGTTCTGCTTGTAATCGGCGGCAGTCTCGGTGCTGCTTCTGTAAATGAAAATGTACGGAAAATTCTTCCTGAACTTCTGAAAGAATTCCAGGTTATTCATATTTGTGGTAAGGGAAAAATGGATGAAAGTATCCAAATGACAGGTTATGTGCAGTACGAATATGTACAGGAACAGCTTCCTGACATGTTTGCACTGGCAGATGTAGTGATCTCCCGTGCAGGAGCTAACGCAATCTGTGAACTTGCCGCACTTTCAAAACCAAATCTCCTGATTCCGTTATCTGCAAAGGCAAGCCGCGGTGACCAGATTCTCAATGCCCGTTCCTTCGAACGCCAGGGCTACAGCATGGTTCTTGAAGAAGAGGAAATTACGGAATCCACTCTGATGGAAGCAATCCACAGGCTCTATCTGGATCGTGACAAATATATTTCGGCTATGTCCGCAGGTAAAAATCTGAATTCCATTCAGCATATTGTTGAGTTAATTGAAGAATGTACCCGTTCCTGATTGTTACTGCATACCTCTGCGATCCTGCAGAGGTATGCTTTTTCAGTCAAATTATTCTTTGTCCAGTCTTGCAAGCTCTTCCAAAAGCCATTTCTTGGCTCTGAGGACTCTGTTGTTAACATTGTTTCTTGTATATCCAAACTCCCGTGCAACTTCATCAGTGGAAATGTCAAGCATGACCACCCTCATAAAAATTTCATAATTCACTGGATTCTTCTGATGGAGATTCTCAAATGCCATGGTGATATACTGTGCCTTCTCCATACCGAGCAATGCTGCTTCTGCGCTTTCCACACTTTTATATTGCAGTTCAGACACTTCATTATCAAACATTACTTCCCGCTTCACATAAGATTTTCTGAGATAATCTCTGCCTTTATTGGTTGTTTCCGTGACTACCAGCGAATACAGCTTTCTTTCGCTGGACATATCAAGTCTGTCTTTGATTCTGTAAAAATATAAAAATACTTCCTGTGTAACATCCTCCGCTGTAAAATGACTCTGTACAATTCTGCTTGCAAGTTTAACTGAGACATCATAGTAACGCCTATAAAAAGCTCTGAATTCTTCACTATTCATCTCTCGTACCTTGTCCTGATCAGCAGTTCATTTTTTCCAGAATCTCATTCTTCATTTCGTCAGTTAATGTTCCTGGCTCCCAGGCAATTCCAACCTTGTCGCCCTTATATCTTGGAATCAGATGCATGTGAAAATGAAAGACAGTCTGTCCTGCCTGCTCACCATTGTTCTGAACAATGTTAAAGCCGTCGCAGCCCAGTGCATCTGTCATCTTCGTAGCCATTTTCTTTGCCAGAACCATTGCCTTGGCAGCCATTTCATCTGAAATTTCATAGATGTTGGCAGCATGTGCCTTGGGCAGGATCAGTGCATGTCCCTTGCTTGCCGGGCCCAGATCCAGAATTACTCTGAAATCTTCATCCTCGTATAAGGTTGTTGCTGGAATTTCTCCGTTTGCGATTTTACAAAAAATACAATTTTCCATAGTCTTTTCCTCCCAAAAAAGATATATAAATAATACGTTTGTGAATAGCTAAAATCACATTTTTTATTAAAAAAATTTTATAGTTTTTCGTTGTCGAGTATTGTCGATTTTTTCAGTACGATTTTGTTTGTCATTTTTTTACACTGATGTTACACTTCCCATGAGGTGATCTTATGCAGAACAATACATTAAAGGAACCAGATGAATCCCGTCTGCTTCTTTCCAGATTTTCTCATGAAATCCGCAATCCCATTTCCCTGATCAACAGTGAGCTTCAGATGATCGAGGAAACACATCCAGAGGTTGCATCCTACCGTTACTGGAATGATATTATGGATAATCTGGAATACACAAAAATACTTTTAAACAATCTTTCTGAGTATAATAATGCTGACAGGCTTATGCCCCGCAAAACAGATTTCCACAGGTATCTTTCCTCGCTTATTTCCAGCATCCGTCCCACATGTGAGTATCTGGGAATTGCACTGGATGTTCAGATTCCGGATACACTGCCTGCCATTTTCATTGATCAGGTAAAATTGAAGCAGGCCCTTCTGAATCTGCTGCGAAATGCTTCCGAAGCCGTTTCACTTCCTGGTGGAAAAATATCCTTCCATGTGGTCTTGCAGGAAGGCTATATTCACATTTCCATAAAGGACAATGGATGCGGCATAGCAGGAAATCAGCTAGACCAGATCTTCCAGCCGTTTGTAACCTTTAAGGAAAATGGAACCGGGCTTGGTCTGGCAATCACCAGGCAGATCATACAGGCACATGGCGGAAGCATTCAGGTAGAAAGCACTCCCGGCCAGGGAAGTGAATTTCATATTCTTCTGCCGGAAACTTTTCCCGGATGATATAAAAGAGCTGCCAGTATAAATCCGCAGACCAGTCCGCCTACATGTGCTGCATTATCCACGCCCGTACTTGTAAAGCCAAAATACAGGGAAAATCCTGCCATAATCATCATCTGACGTACAGAAATGTCCTGAATGCGTCCGCGGCTTCGGATCACTACATAGAGCATTGCTCCCATCACCGCAAACACTGCGCCGGATGCGCCGGCTGATACTGCGTATTCAGCCTTTTTGGTCTCCATCAGGAGAGAGAAAATATTGCCGCCAAGACCGCCCAGCAGGTAAACCAGGATAAATTTCACTTTTCCCAACACCGGCTCCAGGCGCTGGCCAAGTACAAACAGAACCAGCATATTATTGGCAATGTGATAGATTCCAAAGTGAAGAAACATGCAGGTAAATAATCTGTATGTCTCGCCCTCTTCCAGAATCAGCGGCGGATATGCCGCTCCGCATGCGATCATATGTACAGTATTCTCACTGCCTCCTGTAAAATCTACAATCACAAATATCAGTATATTCAGAAGTATAAAAAGAACCGTCACAGGTTCTTTTTTTATTTCCTCCAAGCAATCACCCCGATGAAAATTTTTCAGTTTATCATAGCATAAGAACTTGCATTATTACTTTCTGATAATAACGTAAGTATAGCACAATTTCTCTGATACCTCAATATTTTTATGGCAGGTTATCCTGGACAAAATGCAGGAAATGTAAGGTTTCTTCATTTATTTCAGAAATACATATCTTGCCTGGGCAAAGTCTACCTCGTCCTGATCCTGAAGGCAGTATTCTTCGGAACTCTTTATCATTTTTCCGTTTACAGAGGTTCCGTTCCGTGAATTCAGATCCGTAAGATAATATTCTCCATCCCGTTTTCGGATTTTTGCATGAATTCGGCTTACTGTGGGAAGGTCTATGACTGCATCTGCTGCCGTTTCCATCTTTCCGATCACAGTCAGCTCTTCCTGCAGATAAATAGTTGCAAGCTCCCCTGGTTCCCGGCTGACTAAAGTTGCCGGGCCAGTGACAATGTTCGCGGACAAAACTACAGTTTCTCCAAAATTGGTTTTCTGGCTTTTGGAAGTACAGCTGCTGTTTTCTGTGTAGATTTCTTCCTGTTTCTTTCCAGTTTTTTCCTCAGTCCTTTCAGTTCCATATGTTTCATCTTCAGATATTTCCATATGCTTCAGGGACTGTTTTCCACACTTTCTGCTTTCCTTTGGCATTGGGGTTTCCTGATTTTCGGATATTTTTTGACCTTTTTTCTTCAACAGCGACAAAATCCAGACATACAGCATACCAATGCCCATAGCCACTATCACACATCCAAGCACGGCTGTCACAGAAATTCTGGGCAGATATCCCAGTGTTTCCGCAATAATCACCAGCAATGCCACGGCCGCAACCGAAAGACACCAGATAAAGATTCCTTTCTCCTGGGATTTTCCGGACTTTCTGCTTTCTTTGGCAGGTTCCTCCTGCCACATAACCTCTTCCGGATTTATATTTATTTCTTCTTGCTCCGTCTTCCCGTTTGGTCTGGCTGAAAAGTCAGTACCGGGGTGCGCAGCAGCAACATCCATAAAGCCCGTGTCTGTTCCCTCTTTGTCCGTCTTTTGCCGGGAAGCTGCATTTATGGCCGAGTCTGTTTTGGCAGTCTCAGAACGTTCCTGGTATAATTCCTGTTTAATGTGTTCCAGATGAAAGCTGTCCTCCAGCGCTCTTCTGTATATTCCGTATCCCAGCATTACAGCCCTGGAATCCTCATGATCAAGCAGCGGAAGAATATATTCTGCCAGCTCCTGAAATTCCTGCCGCACATCCTGGTCGTAACCCGGCAAATAACAGAAATACAGCTGTCTTTTCTCCACATCCACATACATATATTCCGGCTTTAGCAACAGCCTGGACGGATTCAGCAAATACTCCGCCATCTCCTCCATAACCTGCACAAAACCGCCAAGGATCATCTGAAGGTCCTCATATCCAATCTTCTTTTCCTCATATAACGAAAGTACAGACTGTTTCGAAGTAATGTCGAAGCAGACCATAAACTGTCCGTCCACGCCCTGCACCCTGCACTTTAAAACGGACGGAATGGTATTTCCCACCAGCATTCTCATCTGATAGGAGGAAGTGTCTGGCTCTTCTTCCTCGTACAGCACCAGATAATTCCCACTCAGGTCTCTTTTATATTCCGCTTTCATTTTTGCTTATTCCCCCTTTATACTTTCTGATGCACTTTTCACTTTGCGAATCCAGGACACAGGATCTATCACTTTCACAGCTTCCTGAACCTTCAGATGACTGCGAAATCCTCCATAAACGGAAAACGTATCCAAATCATACGTGACCTGTACCTTTTGGCCCTCCTCCGCCTGCACCTTCAGATTTTCACTCCCAAAAAAGCCTGTATCCCCAAGCTCATTTCCTTTTTTCAGCGCCGCTTCCCGGCTGTTTCCGTCTGGAACTGCTGCTTCCATACTTCCTGAAAGAGCAGCCTCGTATGCAGCAGCTGTAAGCCACGCCCTGTTATGTACATAAAAAAACAAATATAGCACCGTCATAATTACCAGCAGGATCACAGGCATTAAAAGTGCCGTTTCTATTGCCATGCTTCCCTTTCTCAACTGCTTTTTCAATAAATCAGTCCTCCTATATATCCAAGCAAAAGAAACGGAACAAAGGGAATCTCGGTCTTTCTTCCAGTGCGCGGCAATATGAGCAGAATGATTCCCCACACACTGCAGCACAAAAGCCCCATCATAAATACACCCAGCAGTTCTCCAAAGGTGAGCACGGTTCCAAGAGCTGCCAGAACCAGTCCGTCTCCCATTCCCACTGCTCCTTTTGAAACTACACTCAGCGCGATCAGTGCAGTGCCAAATCCTACGGCCCCAATCCACTCCCAGAATATAGTTCCGTGCCAGAGCGCATTTATGATTCCAATCACAGCAAATATTCCGGTTGCAAGCAGAGAAACCTCCCTTTTTCGGATATCCTTCCAGCTGTTTATTCCCAGAAACGCAAGCACAAAAATCTGTTCCACTTTCATCCCCTCCATGTTTTTCGTTTCTTTCACAAACATGCAGCACAGTACCTTATCCGCATCTTTTGCAGACAGACAGGTTCGCTGCTTTTGACTCTTTTACCAGACGCACCGTTCTTTTCAGTCCGCTGCAGGTTCTGTCATTGTGAAAACGGTTCCCGGATTTGGTAATGTAAACATAGCTTCCCGGCTTCTGGCCTTTGCTGCAGCTTTCGCAGGCATAATATTTCTCTCCGGAATCATTTTTCTTAGAGGAAACCTCTGACCCTGAAATCCGGGAAACCGACAGCTTCAAATGACTGCAGTCCAGGCTCTTGTGGTATACCGTTCCGGAAGCTGTCACATAGACCATTTTCTCCGGGCTTTCGTTTGGATCACTGGTCTCCTCCCAGCTGGCTCCTGTCCACGCATGGACTTTTACGGAATTGTAATTCCATTTGGCTGGGAGCGGTATGATTCCTGCCACAGGCTTATAGGAATAGACATCCGGAAGCGTAATCTCTTCTGTTCCTCCGCTTACTGCATAGGCGTACATTCCTGCATCCTTGGCATTCTGGCACAGCTTGCTCAGATGCTCTGTCTGAAGCTTGTATAAATCCATAAAAGAAATCATAGTTACCATTGTCAGGAAAAACAGAGGCAGTACCATTGCCGCCTCTACAGTAAGACTGGCTTTCTTTAGCTTTGTACTTAAGTTTTTCAAAAAGGCGCACAAAGACGCTTTGCCGAAAGGGTTCCGCACCAAAGCCGGGGATGCTTTTGCGAAATGGTTTCCCAGAGAACTATTCCTTCTTGTTCTTCGCTCTTTCAGAGTCTGTATATCTTTTTGCATAATCTCATCCAATATTCCCATCTCCTTTTCGGAAAAGCATCTCTCTGCGCCTTTTTCTTTATTTTTAAATATAGTGGTATGCTCTCGTAACCGTAAACGTTTTCCGCTTATTTGCTTTTACATCAGCAGACACTTCCATTGCCGTAATGCAGTGATCCAGCTGAAACCAGTTCCAGTTCTTCGCTTCCTGAACAGAAGTTTCCACCATATCCATGCCGCCATCTATTTTCTTTGCCTTGGAACAGGAAAACAGAAAAACCTGCAGGTAATCTTCGTACGATACTCCTGTCTCATCCGTCCTTCTTATGGTGTCCAGGCTGTCGAACAATGCAGGAAGATTCTGCAGGGACAGCTGCCAGTTTACAGCATTTTTTACAAGAGGGACTTTTCCTCCGTCAAAAAGCTCCCGGACATCCAATATACTTTCCGCAAAAGCCCAGCATAAGATCAGTGCACTTTTGATCACGCCAGCTGCCGGAGGAATAAGAAAACTGGCTGCTATAGCCGCTGCGACAGATGTCACCTGTGCCACTTTCACAGGGTCCGCCATAAGGCCTGCCACATTGATTCCTTCTCTCACACGCAAAAGCTTGTTCGCAACTGCTTTTAAATTGGCTTCATCATTGTCCTTTCCGGCAATTATATATTCGATCTGATAATCCAGGTCACCATTTCCCGGATTTATAAAATTCCCCAGCTTTTCCATCAGGTATTGCTGGTACAGCGCCTGGGACGTAATCGAGCAGTCTGCTTTGACTGAGTCTTCCATAGCAAATCCAGCTTCCAGGTTTCGCCCGGAAACCAGCTTCTCCTTGTCTGCCTTCTTATCTGAAATTGCCTTCCATGGAGATATTACCAGATCAAGGATCCCCATTTTCCGAATGCGGCGGATTGCAGGAATTGGATTATCAACCGGCTCAGGCTCATATCTTTCACCAGTACCAGAGGACGAAGTTCCATCCGAAAAGCCGCTTGAATCCACTGTACCCTGTTCATTATTCGTCATTTCGTCAAGCTTCGCCTGGCTTTTCTCCTGGGCCGAATTCATTTCAGATTCATAGCTTTCAATTGTCCCTTTGTCTTCCAGTTCATTTCCTTTCTTCTCCGCTTCGGTTGTTTTTCTTTCCGTATTCCGGATCTTGTTTAAAAGAAGAGCTGCCCCGTGGCTTCCGAGAGTTTCTTTCATATACTGAACCGCTTGCTGGTAAAAGACCTCACCATCTGCATCTGTCATCAGAAGATAACCGGATATACCGCCCTGCTGCACTGACAATTTCTGACTATTCTGATCCATCACAGGCTCCATATAAGATTCCAGATTATCATACACAGCTGCCAGATTCATTTCCTTTCCCCCGTAAGCCCCATCAACAGCAAACAGGTCATAGTCCTTTAAAAGGTACTTGTTGTATTGTCCAAACAAAGAATATAGTCCAACATCCATACCGTTTAATATTTGTGTTCTTGCCGCTGCCATTCTTACTGACTCGAGTCCTGAGCTCAGTAAAGACAAAATAAGGCCAAGCGTTAGTGCCAGAAAAACTGTAATACTTCCTCTCTTTACCATGGAGCACCTCTCCTTTTTTACTTCATTTTGTTACTGCGGGTTGCTTTAAATCGAGTTGCTTTGTTTGGTGATCTTTGACAGAATATTTTCTACAAGACTGGTAAGCTGGTCTTTAAAGATCATGACCAGACCAATAAGAACTACAAGAATCAGAATAATCTCAACCACACCTACAGCATCTTCCTCCTGCAAAAAATCTTTCGCAAATTCCCGAAGCTTTCTCATCCCTTCACCTCCCTCTGCCTGTAAAATTTCTTTGGGACTGCTTCGGATAAAGTCCGGTGCTTAAGTCCCTCAGATCGGATTTATCCATAAAAGGACAGACAGGCCGGAAGCATGATAATTGCCATTACCACACCAAGCATCAGAACCATGGGGAGCAGAAGCTTTGTTGTCGCTGCTTCTCCAAGAACTTTCGCCTTTCTTTTCCTGTCATCCCAGGCTTCCACAGATTCCTTTTCCAGCATTTCTCCCATCTGGCGGCTGCCTTTCTGGAGATTCTGGATCAGAAGCGTTGCAAAGGTTTTATACTTTACGTGTCCGCAGCGTTCTCCAAAGCGTCTGTAGGCTTCCATTTCGGAAATCCCGCTTTCCATTTCATTGCATGCGGTCACAAGCTCCTCGTACGCTGCTCTTTTTTCATTTTTGCGTTTATAATCTACCGTCATTTTGCGGAATGCATTTCTGACTGTCATACCTGCCTGTACCAGCAGGGTAAATTTCATGATCAGTCCTGGATAATCCATCATCAGTTCCTCATATCTTTTTGCCCTTGCACTCTGCTCTTCCCTGGCAGTCATGACAATGATAGCAAAAGCTGCCGCCATAGTCATAGCTGCAAGAAGATTTCCGGTATTATCGTAAGGAGTTTTCCATTCCAGATTTTTGCCATTCCAGCTGGACGGCAGGTAATAGTAATCTGGATCTGACTTCTGGCTGTTGTATTTCGCAATAAAATCCAGAAGCTTTTTTTCCAGTTTTTCTTCCTCTGTCAGCACTTCCTGCTGCTGGGAATCTTCCTCTTCCATTTCTTTTTCTGGGATTTGAACGTAGATACTGCCTGTTTCTTCTCCTTCCATGGATACCATGAATTTCTCTTCATAAGAATTTTCCTCCTTTTTCAGTTCATAACCATCCTGATAAATTTCTCCGCCGCCTTTGGTACAGGTCATGGCAAGTCCCATTATATTTCCAGTCAATGCAACTGCCAAAAACAGCTTTCTTCCCTTTTGTGTTCCGATTTGTTCCACATGCAGCCATCCAAGCCTGCTTCCTGCCGCAAGGAGAAATAATATAACAAAAATGACAATATGGAGCCACATCCGCTACACCTCGATTTCCACAATTCTCTTGCCCATCCAATACGCAGTTCCATATACAGCCAGGCAAACAGACATGGCGCCAATGCCAAAGGGATTGCCGTAAAGCATATCCAGAAATCCCGGAGATGCCAGCTGAAGATAAAGAATAATTCCTGCCGGCATAAGGCTCATGATCATCTGCTCGGATTTTTTTGCTGCCAGAGTGGATTCGATTTCTTTTTTCACATCAATCTTATCTCCCAGCATACGGGCTACCTTTTGAATGACATTTCCAAGATCACCGCCGCTTCTTTTGGCTGTGTACAAAATAGAAGCAAAATTCTCAATGTCCTCTACCCTGCATCTTTTTCCAAGGTCCAGGAACAGGTCTTCCACCGGAACGCTTACCTTCTGCTGATTTTCTATGTATCGGAATTCGCGCACAATGTCCGCATTTTTCTCATATAACTGCTCCAGATCCCGAACACATGCAGAAACCGCATTTTCTACCGAATAGCCTGCCTGCACTGCCACGCTCATAGAATTTAAGGCATCCCGGAACTGGTAATTCAACCGGCGCTTTCTCTCCCGGATCAGCTGTTTCTTTTTCCATTTCAGATAAAGGACTGGAAGAGGAACTGCCAGAAGCAGCATCCATATATTTTTATAAAACAGATAATCCACCACTAGGCAAAGAATAACACACTCAGACACATATCTGATGATTTCCTTTACCGAATACTGATACTTTTCATAATCCGTGTTTTTACCGTTCATAGTTTCACCCCCGCACGTTCCAGTTTTTCCCGGTGCATCAAAGGCTCCATCTTTACAAGACCTTTTTCTTCCTGCCACTGATATAAGGGCTGGATCTTGATCTCGCCATCTTCATAGCCGCACACCTCCGAGATTTCCAGAAGCTTTCGGGAGCGGTCCCGCATACGTCCCAAATGAATCAAAATGTCCACCCCTGATGCAATCTGCCTGCGCACTGCCTGTAAGGGAAGATCCAGTTCCGCCATCAAAGTCATGATTTCCAGTCTTGCCAGCATATCCCTGCTGCTGTTTGCATGAGCCGTTCCAAGGCTTCCCTCATGTCCGGTGTTTAGCGCCTGCAGCATGTCCATAGCTTCTCCGCCTCTGACCTCTCCAACAATGATCCGGTCCGGTCTCAATATAAAAAAGTGAATTTAAAATAAAGGAGGTCTTTTTATGATTTTGTGTTTTGAATTATCAATGCCGCATGCAGCAAGCTGGAACGGTAAATGGTCCGGAGCGGATCAGGGACACTATCTCTTTAAAACGTCCCAGGCTGCCTCTATGCAGAAGTTATTTGCCAAACTTGACGGAGGTTCCTGGACTTATCACTGGGATGATGGATGGTGCGCTATGATTTCCGCTCGTATCGTCGATGCGAAGGAGGCCAGGAAGCTGCGCAAACTGAACGCAGGCTTTTGCGGATACGACTGGATGGTGCAGGATATCCTCGCCTTCGGTGAAATCAAAAAACGTTAGGAGGTGTCTTTATGAATGTGATCTATCGTGTGCACGGTGCTGGCGGCTTCTACATGGAAACGCAGAGCCAGGATCAGGCTTTCCGAACTGCCCGCCAGGAAGCTGCGGCTTCTGGTCAGATGGCACTGGTTTCGTTCACCTGGATGGGCCGGTACAACATGCGCCGGTTCCTTCCGGATGGCTCCATGCAGTAGTTATAAATTATACTAATTACCACCAAAAACCGGCCGAGATCTTTGTGCAGTTTACGGTTATAAATAACTTGAATAGTACCGGTATCAGAGCTAATATACAGACAACCTAAAGGAAAGCAAAAACGAAACGGAGGACTTAAAAATGAAAGCGAATGAATTAGTTGTTGGTAAGGAATACTGGTGTGGATGGGCTAGCCGCAGTGCTTGGTTCGTAAGATTTGAAACTCATACCTGGTGTGGAAAAACTGAAAAAATCGCAGTCTTCCGTGACGTGTGCGATTGCTACATCGAGTGCAACGTTGAACAGGTAGAGCGTTGGGTGTCTGAAAGATAGGAGGTCTTGGTTATGTATGAACAGTCTTTGCTTTGTGGAATTATGAATGATTGGTACGGTCGCATGGAGGACCTGGTTGCTGATCTTGAAGGTTACGGATTTGAAGTGCTCGAATCCAACCGTGAATATATGGATGTCCTGGTTGAAGAAGACGGAGAGGTGATCGAGGTCCAGTTGTTCCTGGGCGGAACTGAAAGAACCATCACTGTTGAGGACTTCGAGGAAATCAGAAGGGAGGAAGCGTAATGAGAAAAACTAACCGCGTGTATTTGGTAACTTGGAGCTATCCTGGTGGCGCCTGGGATGTTGTTCGTGCCTATGTTGACACGAAGGCGCAGGCCAGAAAGGCCGCGAAGAATCAGTTCGGTTCTTGCATTGAAATTCATGAGATTGAACTATGGGAGGAGTAATTCTCCCAGGTATTAAACCGCCGATGGCAGGTCCGAAGCCCTGCAGGAAGAAGTGCGACGGGTACCGTGGATGATGTTCGACAAGTTTCCCTGGTTTTTAATGTGAAAGCCTGAAGGTCTGGCCGCCCCGCCAGACGTCCTCGTAAACCTTGCACCCGGCCAATGGCCAGAAAGGCGACGCCTATGATTGTATAAATTTGTCCTGGGTTTTCTGCAGCTTCCCCGCACAGCTTAATTGAAGCGCTCCACGGTTATCCTTTTAGAAAGGAATGAATAAAAATGTTTGATAAAGAAAAATTGAAACGTGCCATGGACGATCATGGCGATACAAATAAGGCACTTGCGGCCTTCCTGGGTATGACTGCATCCAATTTCTCGACGATTTGGAACGGGCGGCAGCCATTCCAGCGCAAGCACATAGTCCGGATCGCGGTCCGGTATCAACTTTCCCCGCAGGACGTGTGGGATATATTCTTCCTGGCCGATGCTGAGGCCATCAAAAAAGAAGCCAGAGAGGCTTGACCTCCCTGGCTTTTGTCTATGTTTCCGACATTGATGTCGGGAACAAATTATCTCAGAAGTTTGTTGACTTCCTTCTGAACTGCTGCATAATTATATCCGGCTGCCTGCAGCTTTTTCTTTCTGGCATCGCCATTTCCCCACTTGCCCGCGAGGACTTCTTTGGCCACGGCAGTCACGCTTTTCTTTGCGGAGCTTCCTCCATTGGCCAGGCGATTGACCTCTGCCTGCACAGCTGCATAGTCGTAGCCTGCTGCCTGCAGCTTCTTCTTCCGGTCGTCTCCATTTCCCCACTTTCCAGCGAGGACTTCTTTGGCGATTTCCGTCGTGCTCTTTTTAGGATCTGAAGCTCCGCTTACAAGGCGATTGACCTCTTTCTGTACTGCCGTGTAATCGTAACCGGCAGCAGTCAAGTTATTTTTCCGCTCATCTCCGTTGCCCCACTTGCCTGCCAGGACTTCCTTGGCTACGGTTGTGACGTCCTTCTTTGCCGCAGGCTTCTGTTCCGGAGCTGCTTCCTTGGTTGCCTTGCTTGCGTAATTTGGAAGACCAAAGCCGCGGATGTATTTTCCGTTGACCGCGAGCTGTCTCTCGCCGACCGCATCGTTCTTGTTGCCCTCGATCACGGTGATGGTCTTTCCGTCGCAGGACTCCACGATGCCGACATGATCGGCGCTGCCTCTGTTGTCGCCTACTCCGTTATCCTGCCAGTCGTAGTAGATGTAGTCGCCTGCCTGCGGTACGTATGCGTCGTTCTCCTGCCATCTACCTTTTTCCTGCCAGAGCTTGATCTGCGCATCGCAGCCGCACTCTGTTGGGATGATATCTGTGTGTCCTTCCAGGATTGCGATTGCGGATCCGAATGTCGCGCACCAGGCATCTGTGTACTTCACTGCATAGCTTCTGGCCAGCGGCTTGTGGTTGTTGTAAATGTCGATGATCTGCTTGTGCGTTCCGTTGGACTGCTTACATCCGATGTACTTTCTGGCTCTGTTTACCATGGCCTGTCTGATCTGTGATTCTGTCATTATCATTTCCTCCTTCTTGTCGTATTTGGTAAGTCCGTACTGAGTAATCAGTCGGTATGTGCTTTCGACGTATGTGCTCGATGTGGCGTATCCGTCGTCTTTGATTGTCTGCAGGTACTTCTTCGGATCCGTGATTCCTCGCAGATTCTGGTACCGCTGCAGCTGGATAAATTCAAAGTAGCCCAGGATGCCTTCTTCCATACTGTCGTAAACTCTGAAGTTGTCGCGGATCGTGGTCAGTGTTCCTGGCTCGTATTCCTCCTTGGTGGTAAGGTTGACACTCTTGCCGGTCCATCTGGATCCGCATTTTAATCCGAAGTAGTTGTGATACTTGGCGGCTAGCTTGCTTTCTCCCCATCCGGACTCCAGGATTGCCTGGGCGATGATCGGGCTATGCACGAGGATGCCGTAAACGTAGGCGTGCTTTTTCACGCATGCTGCGACTTTCTCGATGAATCTCTGCTGTTTCTCTGTGATTGCCATCTTGCATACCTCCTAAATAAAAAAGGGCAGCCTGGTGGCCGCCCTGGGTGCTTTGTGCTTCTTATTCCTCTGAATCGTCGGATCCAATGTTTGCGGAATCCGTGAGACCTTCTCCGATGATGTATGCCACCACGGATGCTCCGGCCATGATGAGTGCCGTTACCTGTGTAGCTGTGTTCTCTGCGCCTCCTGTGGCTACGATCATCATTGATACGAATGACGCCACTGCTGTCCAGAGCTTTCTGCTTGTCAGTTTTCTTTTCCAGTCGATGTTTTTCATGATGTTTGTTCTCCTTCCTCGATGATATGTTTCAGTGCTTGTTCGTTCAGAAAGTTCTTTTGCTCATGCTTGACCTTCTGAGCGTAGTCCAGGGCTGCGTGCATGTCTCCGTTGCAGTGCGCATCCGGGATTCTCTGCACGGCTCTGGCCGTGGCCTCTCCGAGCGCGATGGCTGCGTTCACGCTGTTGATGATGCAGAGTTCATTTTTCTCTCTGATCTGCTCGCGTTCGTCCACCGCCTTTTGGCGCTCCTCGCGTTCTGCCTTTTCCTTCTCAGCGCGCTTCTGGATGTTCTGCTCGATAAGCCAGAAGCAGAAGCCTGTGAACGCGGACGGAATGCTGGCGGCCACGACGATTGTTGTTATGTCCATTGGTTCCTACCTCCCTCCTACATTTAATTTGTCGCAGCTTCTGCATGGCTGCTGGCCTGCCGGGATAAAATAAGCCACGCATTCGCCGCAGGTACCGAAGTACCGGCAGCTTTCCGTGCATGGCTCGTATGTCCTTCTGCAGGTGTTATCTGGATTCCGGTGTAGACACTGGAACCTCTGGCTCTTTCTTTGAGGCGATGATCTCCTGCATTTCTTCATCTGTGATCCATCCTCTCTTGACTGCGTTCTTCAGCATTGCTTCGGACGCGCGTCCTTCCTGGTATAATCTTTTCAGTCTTTCGTACATTTTACTCACCTCCAAGAATCGCGAGCGTGATGTCATCTACGCTCTGGTTGATTGATTCGATCTGAGCCTGCTGCTTGGTTACGGTCTTGGTTAAGATCTCCAGCTCGGATGGCTGGCATCCTGCTTCCTCCGCCTCCTTGGCATTCTGGATCCAGGTCTCTGTGTCTGCTGCGACTGCTGCAGCGAGGCCTTCTCTGTAGATCGTGTCCACTGTGTAGCGGTCAAATGTGAAGTATTCCTGTGGCTCCTGGTCTTCTCCTGAAGCCTGGCGTGTGAATGGTCCCTGGATATTGTCATATAAAATGACGGTGCAGGATCTTCCTTCGATTGGCGGGAGCGCCTCAATTTCAAACTGCGACGCAGGCCTGATGTTGCTTTCTGTCTTCATCAGCGATTACTCCTTTCAGATGCTTAATATTAACAAACGGCCGCACCCACTTCTCGTAGAAGCGCTGGCTGTCTGAATTCACAATATATCCGATGTATGAAACCATGGCGTGCGCGTTCCGGATGGATGCGTATGCAGCTCTGGCGATCGTCCTGGCTTTCCGGCTGATCCTTAGCATGATCGACTTCCGGATGGTTGTCTTGTTCGGATAAAACTTGAAACCTAAGAAGTCAAGCGGGCGCTTGCTCAATATAAAGACCTGCCAGTTGTCCTTGACGGTCTGCTTCGTGGCTTTTACTTCGGCTTCGATGTATTCGAGAGCTTTGTGCAGTCGTCGTTTGCTTGAATCAAACAAGACCATATCATCCACGTATCTTACGTTGTGTGCGGCTCCGGTCTTCTCAGCGACCTTGTGGTCGATGTCCTGAAAGAAAAAGTTGCAGAACCATGGCGAGGTAAAAAGTCCGACCGGGATTCCTACTGCTTCGATCTCAGGCAGCAGTCTTTCGTGCGTGGCCATCGGCTGTTGAAAGCTCGCGATGATCCGATCTGCCAGGCGCAGGAACTTCTTATCTTTTATCCTGTGCTGCAGCTTCTTCCGGAGTTCTTCGTGGCTCATGGTCGGATAGCATTTCCGGACGTCCAGCTTCAGGACGTACTTGGTATGCTTCGGATCCTTCCTGATCCACTTCTCGATCGCGGTCTTTGCTCCGTGCGTTCCTTTTCCCGGTACGCATCCACAGCTGAACGGATAGGCGCTATGCAGAACAATTTGCTTGAAAATGCGAACGAACGCATGGTGTATGCACTGATCTGGCCAGAATCGCGGGATTGCGATATCTCTGGTCTTCTTCTGAATGCCATCATTGATTCGTCGCATTGTGTACTTGGCCGGTATGAAGGTTTCCTCATCCAGCATCTTCTGCAGCTCCTTCGCGTGTCCATCGATGTCTGCGAGGACCTTCTGGACTTCTTTACGCTTTCGTTTGTGCTTGGCCGCATCCTTGATGGCTTCCTTCAGGTTGTTCATGTCTCGGACATGCTCGAATAAGTGACCGACTCGCTTCGTGTATTTAATCGGTGGTAGCTTGTCTTGTTTTTGTATATCTTCCATGAATGGCATCTCCTTTCAGACTCTCTTTGTTAGCCTCGCTGACTTTCCAGCTCCGTTTCCGGCGTACTAACCAGCGCCATTCGCGGCCTATTTTTACCAAGGGGTAAGGAAGCGCACCTGCGGCATTATCTATTCAAATATTTAGGATAATGTCGTAAATCGAGAATCTAACAAAGTGGGCGACCGCCGATGTTCCAGTTCGTATTCCCCGTACCATTGTTACAGTTCCGGTAGAAAGGCCCGGCATTCGTACCGTTGTTCACGTTAGCGCCAGAGATCACCAGCCGCGCGCAGTTGCGCTCCCTATGTTTAGTTTTATTTATTGGCAGCAGGCGCCTTCGTCTTTGCGCCTGCCTATTTTTCGGTTATGCTGCCGGTAGTTCCGGGGGATAAAGTTCCCCCGGTCCCCCTTTAAATGGCAGCCTTGCGGCAATGAGGGCGACCGCCGACGGCCCAGTTCGTAATCCCCGTACCAACGCTACAGTGCCGGGAGAAAGGCCCGGCAAACGCACCGTCGCTCACGCAAGCGCCAGAGATCACCAGCGTTCCTCCTTCGGAGGAATAGTAATAGTCTCCGACGTAGCTGTCTGCTCCGCCTCCTACTTCTACCGGCATTTCGTACTCCGGATGCAGGCTGTCGAATCCCATCTTTTTGATGAAGCCTTCATTTGTCGGGCATACGTAGCCGAGCTTCTGGTAGTCTCCGGTGTATGTGTCGTCCGCGTAGCTTGCGCGTTTATTGCAGCAGTAATGCTGGCGGTTTTTGATGTTGACTCCGTCACGGAACTGCCACATGTTGCCGAACCAGTCCTCGATCCATAAGAAACGGACCGCACGTCTTCCGGAGAGTTTGATTCCGGTAGGCCCTTCGGGATTTTCCAGGCATCCGTTCGGGCATTTCATCGCGGTTGTCTCTCCGGTCTTCTGAACGCATGACCAGATTACGTTTCCTTCCGCAATGTCGACCGGATCTCCGTCGAAGTAGATCTCTGTCGCTGCTTCCACCTCTGTTGACGCCTTGAATGCTGTGATCGTTCTGCCCCATACGACGTTGTGCGACCACATTCCTGTTCCGATGGCGATCTGCTGTCCTACGAAGAAGTAGGCAGCTTTATCTGATGCGATCGTGATGCAGTTTGTTGATTTCTTGGCCTTCAGAGCTTTGTCGTTTTCGCTCTCTCTGAATTCAGTACGTCCAGATCCGAGGATTCTCTGCGCCTGGGTTCCTGCGAACATGATAATAAACAGATGGTCGAGCAGGAACATGCTCCATACGTCGTCAAGCTGCCAGCCTTCGCCTTTGTTGCGGCTGCGGGTTCTGAAAGTTGCCCTGGTTTCCTCTGTCAGCGGTGTTGCTCCGGCAATCGAACGGATGACGTCCTTGGCTCCTGTGGCTGCATCTTTTCCTGCGGATCCGTTGAAGATCGGGATGTAGATCTTGTCGCTGATGCTGCTTCCGTCTGTGAATGCAGGGTTGACATGCAAGCCATCCACCGGTGCAGATGATACCCAGCGGTACTCCCACTCTACTCCGTCGCTGTCTGTCTCAAAGTAGCGGGATGTGTAGCAGAGCGGCATTTCCAGCATGACGTCTCCGTTGGAACCGTCCCAGGAGAAGTTCGCATCCCCAAGGTACGCGGTGACTTTTCTGTCCTCTGAAAGGTTGCATGGTCTGCAGGCGTTGTATGGGTACACCGATTTCATGAAGTCGTTCTGGACTTCTCCGGTTCCGACTGCTGCCTTGGCTGTGAGGCCGACAGCTCCACCGAGTCTCTCCCAGCTTTCTGCGCCGCAGCTCTGCTGGGAGACTTTTTTTCTGGCTCCGTACTTCTTCACGGCTGCCTGCTCGATGATGGTTACTCTGTCTGCCAGGGCTTCCAAGTCACTCTGAAGTGCCAGGCCTCCTGCGGTCACGATTGTGACGTTGGAAGCGTTGGCCACTTCCAGGTAGTAACTCATGGAAATGACGGACGGGATTACGTTGTTGTATGCAGGCATGTAGTCGCTTGTGCTGGCTGTTGCGATGCTGTATAAGATCTCGCCATCGTCCGGATCCTGGGCGAAGATTCCGAATTCACGGATCTCGTATCCGGATCTCAAATAGTCCGTATCGCTGGTCTTGTTTGTGATTGCAATCTTCAGAACGAGTGTACTTCCATTCTGGATCTCTTTACTGTGGATTGGCAGTGTCTGCACAGGTGTCTTGAGTGACGTTCTGGTGTCTGTTGCCTCTCCAGAGCTGTACTGGCCGGATCCGGTCTGCGCCTTCGTGATCTTGATTGTACATCTGCCCGCCTGGGCTTTTGCCAGGAGCGCTTTTCCTTTTGTGGTCAGTTTACTTGGATTCCAAATAAGCATTGATTTATTCCTCCTTTATGACTGTTGTTGTCTGATAGTCGATGTTCGCTCTCATGGCTGCTCTTTCGCTTTGTGAGAGGTCTGCTTTGCCGGTTTCTGCATTCAGCGCGTGGGCGCTTTCCTCTGATGCATTGGCTGGCCCGACATCGATGGTGCCGGATGCCTCCGTAGCTGCCTGGTTATCATTCAGGACGTATGTGTTTCCTTCGGTGCCGGTCGCGTTTGCCACGAATGTTCCGGCTGTGGTTTCTGCAGATCCGCTTGTGGTGTTCAGAGCGTAGGTCTCTGATACCGGTGCGGCCACTGCTGCCACGTTCATTCCTTCGGTTGCGTCTGTATCTGATATCGCATGGTTGCTGACGGTGCATTCATTGATTGCGGTTATGTGAGTGGCCATGGTTGCTGCTGAGTGCAGCTCCCTGATCACGGTCACTCTCCGGATGTGGGACTTTGAATTCTTGACATTCTTAATTACCGCGGTCAGCTCATCGATGATGTTCTTTGTCATCACCGCTTCGGTCTCCACATCGAATGTGTTTGCTTCGATAGGCGGCTCGGTAAAATCGAACCACTCTATCAGCCTGGCATCGCCTCCGAACACTGAGGCGATCAGTTCCTCTGTCGCTTTAACGGTTCCGGCTTGCGTGTACCATTTCAGCGTATTCTTGATGATCGAGCGCTTGGTCTCGATGTCTGCACTCTGGTCGTAGTACATGGCGCGCATTTCTACGGCCATGTAGTCCAGTGTGGATTCTGCCAGGTGATCAATGTCGCAGGAGCTGCCGACGCCTGCTGCTTTTTCCAGCATTCGTATGATTGCCATGTGCAGTGCGTAGCTTATGCTCTTAAATTCCGGGCTTGTTTCGTCCGGCCAGAGATCTGCGAGCTCTCCGTTTCTAATATCAATCATCCTCAACACCTCCGTATGTCACGCTTCTGTTTACCAGATGCGCGATGGAAGTGCCGCCGATCTTCTGGAAGACCGGACTCTTGATTTCTACTCTCTTTGCTCCTGCAGCAGTGATTCTTTTAATCAGCTCAGAGCTGTTGATGTCGCGGCCGATCTTGGACTGCTGCCATGTTACGAAGTCATCGACTGCCTTGCTTACTTCTCCCTGGATCGTTGCTACGGATCCGGAATCTGAAGAATTAATGTAGTAGGTCAACTCGATATTGTAGTTCACTGCGGTCGGTGCCTTGACCACGACCTTGTCGGTCAGCGGCCGGATGTTCGGATCTGTGATGTACTTGGTCAGCCCGGTGATCATCTCCTGACTTGGGATTCCGTCGTCCATTAGGAATACGATATCTACTTCTCCTGGGTTGTCACTTGAAACCTTGACGTCTGCGATGGTGCTGTTGTACGTCTTTACCCAGTAGATATAGGCTTCCTCGGTTCCGGCTGTCGAATAGCGGGACGGTGCGATGTAGATTCTGTCCTTCAGGGATTCATCGCTTTCCGGATCCGCGCCGCCATCTGTTTCCGTGATGTTGATCACGCTCTCTATGTACGGGATCGGATCCACGAGTGTCTGGATGGCTCCCTCATGGATTCCATTCAGATCTACGCCGGTCTCGATGGAAGTGCAGGCCACGTCGACTGTGGTCTCTCCTGCTTTAATCTCTGCATACTCATCGGTCGTGAAGTATGCCTCGCCATCCGTGACTCTGGTTCCGGCCGGGATTGCTATCGCTCCGGTCTGCGCCTCTGAAAGTGTGAAGCGCATCGTCACGGTCGCTGGCTTGGCAGCAGTTCTCTCGATACCCTTGAGTGCTGCCAGATTGTCCAGGAAGGCTCCGAATGCGTACTTGAGAAGGTTCTGCTTTCCGGCTCTATCAACGTACATGTACATCTGGTAAATCTGCACGCTGCAGGCGTATAAGATCAGGGCGATTGGTTCGCCTCTGTCCAGCACGGTTTCTTCTCCGGTTTCCTCCATGTATTTGTCCTGGTAGTCCTGGAGCATCTGCTTCTGGATTCCATCCAGGTTGATGTCGTCATCGATGAAGCTGACGTCCGGGAGTCTCTCGATCTGTTCGATTGCCATGCTCTTTTACCTCCTTCCTAAGTAAATATCTAGCTCCAGCACGCCTTCTTCGTCCTGGGTTCCTTTTATGTCCTGAAGCTCCAGGCTTGGTATGTATTCGTCCATCGCCTCAGCGAGCTCCACTGTGATCATGTTGATTGCGTCCGGCCCTGGCATGTCAATGAAGATCTGTGTCAGACCGTATCCCCGGCTTCCAGGGATCGATCCTTTTCTTGTGATCATCATCGCTTCGATGATGTCGTTGGCCAGTTCCAATTCATCCGGTTCGATGGAACCGTCCGCGTCTTTGATCTGGTTAATTCTTATAAAAGCCACTTAGATTCCCTCCCTTATGAATATTCCATAAATGTGACGTCGATCTTGGCTTTCACAAGCTCGCCTTTGTTATAGATCGCGTCCCAGGTCTCCGATGTTGCTGTGATTGCCATTTTATTGGAGCCCATGATTTTGCCTCCGATGACCAGGTATTCCACCTGGCCGCTCCGGTTGGCTTTCCGGATCTTCTCGACCGTGCTTCTTGGTTTCACGCCATGCTCTGCAGATAGCGTGATGGTAAGAGTGACGCCCATTGTATCCGGACCGCTAAATTCCCCACGCGGCACGTTCTGAAGGATGTTGTGCTTCGTCCATCTGGAGTCCTGCGATACCTTGATATCTTTAGCTGTCAGGATCTTCTTGCTATTGACCTCGAATATCAGATCTGTGCCCCAGCAGCCGAGTGTTCCTTTTGCTTTTGCACGGTTCTTTGATTCATCGGTCTTCTTCTTGGTGTCTGTTTTCTTTTTGCTGTTAGCTTTTTTCGTCTTGGGCTTTTTGGCCGCTTTTTTCTTGGCCGCGATGCTGGCCACGGTCTTCTTTTTCTCTGCGACCGTTCTCAGGTATTGGCCATACGACCAGCCCCATCTGCCTTTGTACTTTACGTGGTACCATCCGCCTTGCTTTTTTCCGTCTCCGGATACTGTGGTTCCGTATGGCATTGCTGTCAGGATGGTTCCGTTCGGCTTGCTTCGCACGCGGAGCCCCGACCTCGCTGTGACTTTGTATGTCGCCATCTGAATACCTCCTATCCTTTGATGTGATTGATGATTTCGGCCACGGTGATGCTTCCGATCTTTGTGACCAGCGTGATCCTTGAAGCGTCGAGAGTGATTGCTGGTGCATGAATCTGCAGTGAGCTTCCTGAATACTGCAGGAAGGCTTCACCGATTGCCTGCGCCAGGTCTTTTCTGTATACGCCTTTGCCGCTGACCGGTGGTCTGTGGCTGCTGTTCCAGTATGTTCCGGCCACGATTCCCATCGCGGATCCGTTGGAAAGATGAACGACCAGCACGCTGGCTCCGACCTTCGGCATCTTGTATTCATCGTTAAATGTTAAATAAGGGAGGTCGTCGGTCACGGAATTATCGAGATCCGGATATGTGACCTTGACCATCCCGCTTCCGTAATCAACGGACGAGACCTTCCCGATTCTGATGGTTCTGTCTGCCATGATTTACCTCCTAGTCAAATGTTCCCTCGTCTACCCATCCGTAAACGTTCGACGAGCTGTCCACGTGTATCAGGTGCCATGGATGTGCGTGGCCGTTTCCTCTGCAGTCAGGTCCGAGTGTAATCTTTGCCCTGCCTGCTCTTGCGCTGTAGCCTCGCGCTCCTGGATATGAACTGTAGTAGTGTGTTCCGCCATGGAAGTTTACAATATCGCCGACATTGTACGTCTTCTTTGCTGGCGCCGGTGGTGCTGGTGGCGCTGGTGGCGGATCTCCTTTGAGCTGCTTCTGACACTTATGCAGCTGAATCTCTTGTGTGGTTCCGCTGTCTGATACTTTGGTCTTCACTTCGTCCACGAAGTATTTCCCATCCGCTTTGCCGAGGTCTTTCACGGTTACGCAGATTCCGGCCACGATTTCTGGCCTTGCGAATATCGTTCCTGTGAGCACGGTTGCTTTTTCGTTCTCCAGGTTGACCTTGGCAGCAGCTTTGTATCTGGCGTCGTTCTCGCTGTCGCTCTGCTCGCTGATTTTCAGCGTCCGGGCTCCTTTTGCTTTTTCTCCAACCAGTCCGACATAGATGCTGATTTCCTTGCTGTCATTGCCCTTTTTATATGACGTCCGGGCTCCGGTGTACGTGCCTTCCAGTGTGTCCGTGTAGTCCCAATCGTCCCCGATGAAGTCTGCGCGCTTTATGGTTGCTGTGGCTTTTTTGCCTTCGTACTTGCTTTTTCCCCATATCACGATTTTGCTCTTGTAGACTTTCATTCCGAGACCGTAATCCTTGCACAAATCATATAAAAATGAGCTGTCGCTTTTGTCTGTCTGCTCTATGGATTTGATAGTGTAGTTCGGTCCATCAAAGATGAGCTTCAGACCGTATCTCTTTGCGATCTCCTGGGCGATCTGTTTAATGCTGACTTTCTTCCAGGTCTTTGTCCTGTTAGTTGATTTGATGGCCGAGTTTGTCGGGATTGATATTCCTCCAAGCGTGGCCACGAGCGGACCTCCGGTCATCTTCATCTCATCCAGGAGAAAGTCTCCGCATGATAGCTTTTTGTCTGCCCCTTCTTTGGTCCAATTCTTAAAGGTGAGGCTGGCCGTGATCCGGTCTCCCTTCTTCGGCAGCCAGCCTTTTAAGAATTTCATGTCTTTATTGAAGACCTGAATGGAGAGCGTGTCGCTGGCTCCGGATGCCACGTCGTCGTATTCGATCTGTTCCGTGAGACCGTCCAGCGACTTCTTTGCGCTTTTCCCATTGAAGTCTATATCCGGGATCACGCGTCTTGCTTCTGCCATTACTCCACCTCCGATTCGTCTTCATCTGCCGCCGGTATTCCATCGTCTCTGTCTGAATCAGATCTCCATACCGGTGTGTCGTCGAGTTCATCGTCGGGGATATCTGGGAGGATGATTTCCTCACCGTCGGAGAATACAAGCACGTCCAGTTTGTCCCAATTTGCCAGGATTAGCTGTTGCATGAATTTTTCGGATCCATACTGGTCGTATGCGATCTTGTCCCATGTGTCTCCTGCTTCTGTGTAGTAAACGTTCGCCACTTATATCCTCCTTTCTATGCGAATGCCCGGCGGCCTTCCGTCCGCAGGTATTCTTTCATCATTTTCTTGAATTCTGCCTGGCTCATTCTGTTCGCCTCTACCATGTCCTCCTTGGACGGTGTGCCCGCCTCGAATCGGTACGTTGGACTGAATACGAACTGCTGACTTGCAGGTTCATTGCTGTTACCATTCCCGGACTGCTTCTGTCCAGTAAATGCGCTCACGGTGTCTCCGATCACGCTCGACCGGTTCTCGAACTGTGGAGCCTCCAGTGTCTTGGAGCCCGCGTTCATTACCGGCTGCGCGAGTGATTCGTTGGCTGCCTTCTGAACGAGTGCTCCGGTCTTCTGGATACCTCCTGCGAGACCTTGGCCTGCGTACTGTCCTGATTGATCCAGGACTCTTGATGGAGAGTGAATCTTCAGAGCGCTGTTGACGGTTGCTGCTACCTGGTTGGCTATGCTTCTCGCCTGGGCGATCGCTGCAGCTCCACCGGCTGCGATACCGTTCCTAAGTCCGGCCATCGCGAACGATCCGGCGCTGTACATGCTTCCTGAAAGTCCGGAGAAAGCTCCGACCATCTGGCTGCTTGTGCTTCTGCATGCTGCCACTGCCTGGTTTCCGCCTGTTCTGACCGCCACCACGAACATGGTCATGCCGTTTCTGGTCACGGCCACGATAGTTGTTATTCCGGTCTGCGTTGTTGTCCGCATCACGGTGATTCCGGTTACCACGGCCTGGTTCGACTGCGTCATGGAGTTTCTGATGGCCACTGTGACCATGTTCATGGCGACTGTGGTTAATGCTCCAAGCGTTCCAAGCGTTGCCATTGTCGACCGCAGGGATACGGCCAGCGCGGTTGCTGAAGCTGCCGCTACTGTGATGCCTCCTGCAAATACGACCATGGATGCTGATGTTGCTATCATCGGTCCGGCCAGCGCTGTGATCGCTGCGGTGAACGGTACCACTGCCACTGCCATCCTTGTGAATGCTGCAGCTGTTGGTGTTGCCACTGCGTTGATTCCTGCCGCGCTTGCCTTGAATGCTGTTATCGATGCACTGCAAAGCGTCAGCGCTCCGGCTGTCATTGTGATTCCCGCTGCCAGGAGCATGATTGCTGCTGCCGCCGCTGTACTTCCTGCCGCTAAGGCCAGGACCGCCGCTGCCGCTGCTGCCGCTGCGACCGCGAGTGGTGCCAGGGCTGCCGCGAGTGGTGCGGCTCCTGCAGCTATGATTGCCATCTTGGCAGCTGTTCCTGTTGCACCTTTGGCCATTGATTTAAGCGCCGATCCAGCTGCCTTTGCACTGGCTCCGATGATTTCTACCGATGCTGCTGCAAGTGCCAGGGCTGCTGCAAGCGGTACCATGCCGACTGATGCGGCTAATGCTCCGGCTGCCAGTACCAGAAGGGCTGCGCCTCCTGCTGTTGCTCCGGCTGCCATTGCAAGTGCGGCCGCCGCGAATGGCAGCATTGCCGCTGTGAGTGCCAGGATTGGTGCTGTTGCTGATAGTGCTGCGGTTCCGAATAAACGGATCATCGTTGCTAAAAGCATGAATGAGGCCATGCTGGCTGTTGCTCCGGCTGCGATCATTGCGATTGCTGCAGCGAGTACCACGGCTCCAGCTCCAACCATTAAAACGCCCGCTCCGGCCGCCAAGGCTCCGGCTGCCATTGCGAGAAGTCCTGCGGCTGCCACTAATGCTCCGGCTCCGCATACTGCTGCAGATGCTGCGAATGCTGTTAGTGCTCCGCTAAGTGTCAGGATTGCCGATGCTCCGGTCGCTCCGTATGTTGATAAAAGCGGAAGCGATATCGATATAATGGCCAGCGCTGCTGCTCCCAGCATGGCCGCTGTTGCCACTAATGTGAGCGCTGCTCCCAGTGCTGCGATCGCTGCTGCTCCTGCCAGGAGTATTGGCGCCAAGGCTCCAGCTACTGCTCCGAATGCGATCAGTCCCGCCGCTAAGAGAGCGAGGGCGATCTGTGCTGCCGGTCCTGCGCTTGCGATCTGTGTCGCTGCCTGGACCATGATCAGGCATCCTGTTGCCGCCAGAACGATAGAAGCTCCGAATGCAATCAGTCCGACTGATGCTGCCGTGAGTGCAGGTCCGAGCGCTCCGGCTACTGCCATCATTGCGATCATTCCTACTTCCATGATTGTGAGCGCTGCGATTGCCATTGGTCCGGCTGCGGCTACCTGTGTTGCCGCCATCGCCATGAGGCTCATTCCGGCCGCTGCCATCAGAACTGCTCCGCCAAATGCGAGAAGTCCCGCAGATGCTCCGGCGAGCTGTGGTCCCATTGCTCCGGCTACTGCCAATAGTGCAATGATGCCGCCTTCCATGAGTGCCAGGCTTGCGAATGCCATCGGTCCGGCGGCTGCCACCTGTGTTGCTGCCATTGCCATCAAACTCATACCGGCTCCGGCCATTAAGATTGCACCTCCGAATGCCAGGAGGCCTTGCGTGCCTGCCTGCAGCTTCGGTGCGAGCTGCGCTGCTACTGCCATCAATGCGATAATGCCTCCGGCCATCAGGACGGTTGCTATCTGCGCTCCTGGTCCCGCTGCAGCGAGTTCCTTGGCTGCTTGTACTAATATCCACACGCCTGCGGCTGCGGCCGCGAATCCGATTCCGAATCCGAGCGCATTCTTGGCTGCTGCGGACATTACACTGCTTCCTTCTTTGAGCGGTGCGCTCATGCCTTTAGTTTTCTTTCCGATACTTCCGATCGCTTTTCCAACCTTGCCGAATGTTCCCACCAGGGATCCGGCTACTTTGAACAGTCGGCCGCCAATCAGCAAGACTGGTCCGGCTGCGGCTGCAATGCCTACCCATTTCACGATGTTCTTCTGCATTGACGGATCCAGGTTGTTGAATTTGTCAATCAGCCCGGTCAAATTATCCACGAAAGGCTTCAGGACTTCGCTGGCGATTCCTCCGACCGTATATTTCATAACGTCAAAGGATGAATTCAGTTTTTCCAGGGATCCACCCATTCCGGATAGGAGTGCGTCTGCCATCTTTTGCGAGCTTCCGGTCGCTCCTTCTAGTGCGCTTGCATATTTCTGTACTTGATCCGGTGATGCATTGATCAGCGTCATCCACTTGGCCATCTGGTTCTTTCCGAAGATTGCGGCCGCCGCACTCATCTGTTCCTGGCTGGTTAAGCCTTGGAAGCTATCATGCAGCTGCTTTTGCACGTCGACCATGCTTTTCATTGATCCATCTGAATTGAATATCTCCAGGCCTAGCTTTTTGATCCAGGCAGCTCCGTCCGCGGCAGGACTTGCTAGTCTGGCCAGACCTGTTTTCAGTGCCGTGGCTCCTTCAGCGCCGCTGATTCCGGCATCGCCGAACACGTCAGTGATTGCAGCCAGATCGGACATTGACCATCCGACTGAGCTGCAGATCGGTCCTGCTGTTGCCATGGCGTCGAATAAATCCGTGACAGTTGTGTTGGCCTGCGCCTGGGCTGTCGATAGGATGTCTGCTGCTGTCGCTGCGTAGTTTGAGTCCTTGCCGAACATCTTCAGGGCGTTTCCGAGGCCGCCGGTTACGACTGATAAATCTGTCGCCGTTCCTGCTGCCAGGTTCAGCGCGGGCGTCAGCATTGCTCCGGCTTGTGCTGCATTAAATCCCTGGCGAGCGAAGTTCAGCGTTGCGTCTGCTGCGTCCTGCATTCCGAATACGGAATTTGCCGCTGCTTTTTTCATTGTCGCTTCCAGTGTCGCTGCTTCCTCGCTTGTAGATCCCATTGTTGCCTGGACGAGCTTCATGGACTTATCTACAGATCCGAACTCCTTCACGGATGTGGCACCGAGCGCGATTACCGGCATCGTGACTCCTGTGGTGAGCGTTTTTCCGGTGCTTTCCATTGCATTTCCAATACCGGTCAATGCGGAAGACAGGCCGCCTTTTCCAAGGCTGCCGAGCATCTTCTGTGCGCTGCTGACTGACGTCTGCAGCGATTTATCTAATTTTCCGGCGATCTTAATCGCTACTTCGAATTCGCTCATTTCTTAGGTGTCACCTCCTTCAAATCGGCGCATAAATCAATAAGGTCAAAGATGTTCATTTGCAAAAAATAATCTAACCCTGTGCTGAGGTTCAGCGACAGGGTTAGACAGCATTTCCGCAACTCTGAGAAGTCCGCAGGATTTATTCCTCGCCGAATAAAAAAGATGTCACTCTGTTCTTAAGCGCTATGGCGTCCTTTGGCTTCAGCTGCTTAAAGAACTCGATCGGCATCTTCAAAGCTCCGGCTGCGATGATGAGGTCGTATTCCAGAGTTGTCTCCGGAAGAACCGACACGGTTCCGTTGTTTGTGAGGACCTTGTTGGCCTGGATCATATCTGCAGCAGTCAAATTGTCGAGCCCGCTGAGGTCGATCTCGCCGATCTTCTGTCCTTCGAAGTCATACTCTCTACTGAGCTTGAGCTTCATCTCGTTGTCTTCTGGCTTGTTGATTTCTGTGACTTTTTCACTCATTTTGCGTTCCTCCTGTTATCTAGCACTGGCTTCTGATCTGCGCCAGCATGTCTTTTCCGTTTAATACGAATACGAAGTTCAGTTTGTCGAGCTCTAAAACGACGGCGTTGTTGATCTCTACTTTGATGTATAAAATCTCAAGCTCGACCTCTGATTCCATCTTCTTTCCTTTGGCTACCTTGCCGAGTGTGGTTGTCTTGGCTTTGCCTCGTACCACGACTCTAATCGGGTAGTATCCGGTTGCTCCGGTCTTTGGATCTGTGCACTGCATGGATCCTCTAAGTGTCAGGAGCGGCGGCTCTGTGGTGTTTACGATGGAGAACATATCGCTGTATAAAACTGCGAATGGGATCTTGATTGTGGCGCTGGAGAACTGTCCAGTTACCGGATCCTCGATCTCGCCGAGCACTCCGGTGCCTTCCACGGTATCCGTGATGGCTTCAAGCTCCGGAAGCTCCACCTCGCCGGATACTCCGACGAGGGCATTGGCGCCGTTATAAATGTTGAAGTGGTTTAATACTTCAGGAATAATGCTTGCCATAATTAGTTACCTCCTACTGCTGCTGCCAGCGTGTCTGTATCGTAGTCGATGATGTCCACGATTTCCTGCGCTGGTGTGTACGGTGCAATGTGCTGTCTGAACTTCATCGTTCCGGCCAGGATGGCAGTCTTTGGATTGTCATCTGACTTGTATTCGATGGAAGCTCCGGCCCAGTATTTAGGTGCGTATGCGCTGCAGCGGATGTTCTCGCTGTCTACTACGCTCTGGACCAGGACGTTGTTCATCGGATCGTCTACCTCATCGAAGTATGTCTGAATGAAGTTGTTTCCCTGCCAGCTGAACATGCGGCGGACTGCGAACCAGATGTCTTTCGCGTCTGAGCTCGCTGGATACGCTCCGGTGTAGTTACCCCATAAGCGATAGCCGTTCTGGTTGATCGCTGTGGTTACGCCGTAGCCGTTGACCGTGTTTGCCTGGTCCTGGTCGAGATATACTTCCGTTCCATCTTCGAGGCACTGGCCTCCGACTCCGAGTAAATGGTTGGACGGTGACTGGTTTGGTACGTCCTCGTTATCTGATGCCATGTACTGGATCATGGCGCCTGCCACTGCAGATTTTGCGAGAATGTACTCGCCGACTCTGTCGCATGGCCAGAGCGGATAGCAGAATGGGCTTGTGTATCCGGATTCCTCTTTCACGCTCTTGGTGTCTGTGTATTTCTTTGCCTTGGCTGTATCAAGGTCAAGAAGTGCCATTGCGCTGTATACGCCATTGATCTTGGCCGCCTTGGCTGCAAGTGCAAGACCAACCTCCGGAATCTGTGACCAGCCTGGTGCGAGAATGAGTCCAGGGACGATGCCGAGTCTTGGGTATACCTGTCTAATGACCTGCGCTCCTGTCTCAGCTCCTGTGGATGGATCCACGGCTCCGATGACGTCCTCTTTTGTAACCTTGGACGGATCGATGACTTTTCCGCTTACCTTGATGGCTGTTGCTGCTGCGCCTTTTCCGCCTGCGAGCATTGTGATTGTGAGGAATCCAGTTGTGCTGTCAAATGCAGCACTGTAATCCTCGCCAGCCTTGAGCTCTATATCGCCGGTTGAATTCTTGACGGTGAGCCCTTCGAGGATGATGCCTTCTTTCTCGATCACTGCCTGCTTCTGGTTTACCTGGTACTCTGCCTCTGCGAGTTCCTTGTTGTGCTTTGCCGGATCCAGGACGTTGATGTAAACGACCGGACTAACCTGGAACAGGTTTGATGTTGCGAACATCGTCTGGCAAAGTGTGAAATTCTTAAAGTCTACGGAATATCCGAGTGCTGCCATGGCTTCAGTTCCTGAATTCGCAAGAATTGGAACGTTCACGGCTTCGCTTGGATTCTCGGCCATATTGACCGGAGCTGTTCCGACGACTACCTGGACGGAGCTGTTGCCAGTCTTTGGTACCTGAACGGCCGTAGCTTCTTCCTGGATATAAACTCCATGTCTGATGCTCATTAGTTCTTACCTCCTTTTTCAAGTTTGAATTTCTGCGCTTCTGTGTAAGCGCTGTATACGTATCCTCTCTTTTCTCTGATCATTCTCTCGGCCTCGCCGTATTCTCTGATCGGAATGAAAAGGTTCAGGATCATTGGTGCATCCGCTTTGGCTGTTTTCGCTGCCTCCGGGATTGTCGTGTAGACTGTGCCGGTGATGGCGATTCCGCTGATTGTTGGTCCTACGTAGAGGACTGCTTCAGTCTTTGCCTCCGTCACTGCCTGTGTCTTTTTTGCCGGTGCTTTTGTCTCCGGCGCCTTTACTGATTCGCTCATGACCAGTCATCGCTCCTTCCTATTTTTGGTATGTAGAATTTGATATCTATAGCTCCGAAGTAAAACGGATACGTGTCTTCGTCCTGAAGCGCAAAGCTCACGTTCTGGTTTGCTCTGAATTTGCTATCCAGGAGCGGTCTTTCCAAGAACCGGTTTGTAATCTTTGTGATCATCTCCAGGATGGTTCTGTGTCCGTTCGTTTCTTTGTTGTAGTCACAAATTCCGAATAATACCGTGGTTCCGACGAGCCATGGCTCATCGTCCGTCGGTGTGTTGCCTTCTTCGATTCTCACGATGAAGTAAGGGAAGAACTGCGACTGGTCTTCCTCATCGTCTGTGATCTCCGGCAGTCTCTGTTCGTAGCCTTTTACTCCGAACACGTCCTCTCCTGCAGCATTTTTCAGCTGCATCTGCGCTAGGAGTTCCTCGATTTCAGCGATTAGCGATTTCTGAAGGTCCCATGGTGTCATTGTCTTCCTCCTACTTTGTGAGTAATTCTATTTGCTGCTCCACGTAATGCTGCAGGTTCCGGTCGATGGATGGTTTCACGACTCCGTATACCTTTTCCTCGTTGCCGATCATCTTTGGGATTGAGTTGGAGCTCAGCTTCTTGATTGGCAGCCTAGCGGTGCTTCGTCTCTGGTAGATCTGACCGTTTGGTCCTTTGAAGGCTTTAATATTGCCATATATAAGCTGCTTCAGGCCACCGCCCTTGATGATGTTTGCTTTCGCTCCGGTTTTCTTCGGTGCGGTTGTGTGAAACTTTGTGATTGAGAGCGGCTTGCCTTGTGAATGGATCACCGCTTCCAGTCTTCCTGCGGACGCTTTTCGGATCGTCATGTCCTTCTTAAAGCCTCCGGATTTTACCGTGTAGGTCGCCTGCGCTTTATTTGCGAGATCTACTCTCGCTGTGACTGCTACTTTATTCAGGGCCCGCGATATTACCGTTGGCGCTTTTCGGCTCATTTCTCCGAGCTTCGCCTGCACTTCCTCCAGCGTCTGTTCGTCTACCTGGTATTCGATCATGCTCTGTTCGCCTCCAGTGTGATTGAATAGATACCGTCCTCTGAAATAGCATCAACCACCTTGTATGGCTTCTTGTCGAATTGGATCAGGGATCCCTGTTTCGGCATTGGACCATAGTCGGTGGCTGCTACGTAGATCAGTTTTTGGTTTTTATAAATTCCATCCATGTGCTGGTTGAATCTCTTTTCACGCTCGATCTGTTCGTTGGAGTCTACCTGAACCGGCATCGTCTTTCCATTGAGGTCATGCATGTCCGAAAACTCATCCGCGTTCATGAATGTGTCGTGCACGTCCGACGCGATTACGTCTTTGAAACTCATTTTTTTTGACTCCGGGTTGGTTTCTTTACCGGATCAGTGGCTCTTTCGATACTCTTTGGGATTCTTCCAGCGAGGTCATCTTCGTTGCCACTATTGCTGATTCCGATCTGTCCTGGCTGAGCTGTCAGCATCTGCGCTCTTGGAGCCGGTGCCTCTGGCTCATCCTCTACCAGTGTGGCGGTTCCGGCATCCAGCCAGGTCTGCTTCATCTCTGAATCAGGAAGCTCATCTCCGACCTCATACTGACGTGCTCCGTATAAGATCGGATAAACTGCCACGAGCTTCATTTAGGCGTTGATCTTGATTGATACGACCGCGTCCGCTGCGGCTGCGTCTGCGATAGCGTAGCCTGCGAGGATGTTGGACTCGGCTGTTGCGGTGATCACTCCGTTTGTATTGTCCCAGTAGACATCGGCGCCTGCAGTAATTGCTTCGGCTGCTTTCTTTGGGAAGCTGTAAACGCCTACTACATTGACGCTGTATTTCTGTCCCGGTGCTGCTTCCATCGCTACGACTCCGATTCTTTTACCGATTGCCTGGATGGTATTGGCCGGGATGACTTTGGCTGTATTATTTACGCGGTCGATAGTCTCGCCACGCTGCCAGAATGCTGCTGTTGCCATGATTTATTCCTCCTAGTATAATAATGGTGTAGTCAATAATGACTACGGGTTAATAGTTACA
>OLNL01000697.1_pt1 | contig 35634 bp, 22 predicted proteins | sample 1672181 | NCBI WGS metagenome assembly OLNL01 (sample SAMEA3136656, study PRJEB25190) | human gut metagenome | biome: human gut; feature: human-associated habitat; material: faeces | place: Austria | collected 2013
GTGCAGGCTCCGGTCGCACTGCCGCGGCGCTTTGTGGAAATTTTGTGCCCTGACGTCGTTGTGATTTCACGGTAATACACAAAGCATTACCGCAAAACCACGCATAGTCAGAATGCAGATTTACTCACAAATCGCTCTTGTTCAATTGTGCGGTATTGCCTTGAGTAATTACTTTTGCGAACGCCACTCATCGAGCAGCGCATCCGAATCCACGACAAGTCCCAGATGCAGCGAGATCATGCGCAGCGCAGGCTCTTCGAGGTGCTCGGAGCCGCGGGTCAGGTCGCGCGGCACGACCACGCGGAAATCGCGGTTTGCGGCATCGAATGCAGTGTTGATAACGCAGCAGTCGGTCATGCAGCCGGTGAGCACCACGCGGCGGATGCCAAGGTTGCGCAGAAGCAGCTCCAGATCGGTCGGATAGAACGCGCTCAGGCGCTTTTTGGTCGTCACCATGTAGTCCTCGTCGTGTACATCGATGGACATTCTGTTCCAGCGTGTGCCTTCGATGGCGTGCTCTGCGATGTTGGGAATCTCACCGACCGTAACCGGAAATACCATGCGCCACGCAGACGGAAACAGTTTTTCGTCTGTGCCGCCCTTACGCAGCGTTGAGCGGACATGGATGATCGGCAGACCGAGCGCGCGTGCTTCGTTCATGAAATGGTTGAGCGGTTCGATGATCTCGCGTCCTCGCGGAGACGGACATGGACAGTCCGGGTCGGTTGACAGGTGTCCATCGTGCATGTCAATCGTAATGACAGCCGTATCGCGGCGATTAAGGAAAACCTGCTGTAATTGCTCCGGAACCTCCTTTTCGATGCTGTCAAAGTATGCTTTCATTTGATTTTTCTCCTTCCCGGCAAAACGCCGCAGCAATCTGTGCGGCGCTGTCAATAGCGGTATTGGAGTTATTATAGCACACGTGTCATGACATGTGCAAATGTTTTGGTTGGGTTGGGGAAAATCGTGAAGGGATGGAGACTGGCGATGTTGGATGGGAGGATGGAGGTGCGGCTATCTGCGTCGCTCCCGCGAAGGGAGCGACTACACCACCATCAACCTGTACTTCGTGAGCCATGTATTTCAATCCACGCTCCCGCGAAGGGAGCGACGGCCTGCAAACGGTCGCTTTCGCTGTGCGCCGCCGCATTTCAATCCACGCTCCCGCGAAGGGAGCGACTCTACGCTTTGCGGCGGTAATCTGTTTTTGATTTGTATTTCAATCCACGCTCCCGCGAAGGGAGCGACCAAGCCGCTGCGAAAGAAAGCAGAGGAGGTGGAAATTTCAATCCACGCTCCCGCGAAGGGAGCGACGTCGGTCGATGCAATCTCGAGCGGCTGACGGCGATTTCAATCCACGCTCCCGCGAAGGGAGCGACATCTTCAGCAGGTCGTTAACAATCTGCTGAACAGCAATTTCAATCCACGCTCCCGCGAAGGGAGCGACCGCCATGAATAATGACGCGTTTATCGTTCAGATCATTTCAATCCACGCTCCCGCGAAGGGAGCGACATATTTCGACTACCTCAAAGTATCCGTTCGGATATTTCAATCCACGCTCCCGCGAAGGGAGCGACGCGCGAGTTACGAGACGCGGACGAGTGGGAGGTGCTATTTCAATCCACGCTCCCGCGAAGGGAGCGACTCGAGCGCAAACTCCATAATAAACAGACAGACATTATTTCAATCCACGCTCCCGCGAAGGGAGCGACATCCCGCCCCACTTCCATCTCATCCACTGCAGCATTTCAATCCACGCTCCCGCGAAGGGAGCGACCACCAACACAAGCCACACCAACGGCACGACACGACACATTTCAATCCACGCTCCCGCGAAGGGAGCGACCGACCATCAAACGGTCAGCCAAACTAAACCAATCATTTCAATCCACGCTCCCGCGAAGGGAGCGACCGGATCGCTGAGCCGGGCACCTATGATGTGGCAAGCATTTCAATCCACGCTCCCGCGAAGGGAGCGACGGCGTCTGTCGCGCATACGCACCGGAGGAGGGACGATTTCAATCCACGCTCCCGCGAAGGGAGCGACCATACAACCGTTCTGGACAGCTGAGAGATCACCGGTATTTCAATCCACGCTCCCGCGAAGGGAGCGACGCGACATTCCCACGCCCAAGGTTACGCCGAGACACGAGATTTCAATCCACGCTCCCGCGAAGGGAGCGACCCCGCTGGCAAGCGAGGTCAAGCAGCAGCTTTCCATTTCAATCCACGCTCCCGCGAAGGGAGCGACCGATAATAACCGGCCTCGTAACGCTTGTGGTTTTATTTCAATCCACGCTCCCGCGAAGGGAGCGACGTCTGTCCGGCAGACATCCGCCAGGCCATCGCGGAATTTCAATCCACGCTCCCGCGAAGGGAGCGACTTACAGCCGGTCGTTTGGACGGCCGCCGGATAATATTTCAATCCACGCTCCCGCGAAGGGAGCGACGCGCCAGATACCCGGTCAGATCATGCAGCACAGCATTTCAATCCACGCTCCCGCGAAGGGAGCGACATTTGCAAAACTGATTTAGACACGCTTATCCACATTTCAATCCACGCTCCCGCGAAGGGAGCGACGCGTATCCGCCAGAGCGCCGTCCGCGTCACAGCGATTTCAATCCACGCTCCCGCGAAGGGAGCGACCTGCGCTTGACAGCTACACGCCGCCGGTCATCACAATTTCAATCCACGCTCCCGCGAAGGGAGCGACGAGCCGATGGATATGAACGGCTCGACGTTCGAGGGCACATTTCAATCCACGCTCCCGCGAAGGGAGCGACCGCAGCTTTCTCGGAATTTCCGCGATGTAGCGCCGATTTCAATCCACGCTCCCGCGAAGGGAGCGACATTCTGACAGCTCGGAAAGACGAGCACTGTTTCCATTTCAATCCACGCTCCCGCGAAGGGAGCGACGAAACAGCACCGTTCCACACAGCCGCCCAACTCGTATTTCAATCCACGCTCCCGCGAAGGGAGCGACCAGACAATACATCTGTGCCGCGTATACATCCTCATCATTTCAATCCACGCTCCCGCGAAGGGAGCGACATCCGAAGCGGACGAGGCGGTCAAGCTGTCGCACATTTCAATCCACGCTCCCGCGAAGGGAGCGACGCGTACAGTTCCGCATTCTGGCGGGTGATTACAAATTTCAATCCACGCTCCCGCGAAGGGAGCGACAACAGCAGTAGTCATAGTTGCCGACAGATCAAAAATTTCAATCCACGCTCCCGTGAAGGGAGCGACGGAGATCAGGCTGTTTTTACGCCGGTCAGCGTAATTTCAATCCACGCTCCCGTGAAGGGAGCGACTCGCCACGCCGGTCGGCGTTGTTGTAGAACGGGATATTTCAATCCACGCTCCCGTGAAGGGAGCGACGGTTACATGACCGGCATCACGCAGAATGTGGGCATTTCAATCCACGCTCCCGTGAAGGGAGCGACCGAAACTGTGGCTGCAGGCTCCCCTGCTCTGGTTATTTCAATCCACGCTCCCGTGAAGGGAGCGACGTAAAAATAGGGCATGCCTCAACGTGCAGGAGCGATTTCAATCCACGCTCCCGTGAAGGGAGCGACCACGCAGACGAGTGGGAGGTGCTGGACGATTGAGCCATTTCAATCCACGCTCCCGTGAAGGGAGCGACCTGCCGTCCTCGATCAGCTTGGCGGCGATCGCCATTTCAATCCATGCTCCCGTGAAGGGAGCGACAGGTGATCCCTGGTCGCCGCTCTCAGCAGCTGGTTATTTCAATCCACGCTCCCGTGAAGGGAGCGACGAGGCACCAGCGTCAAGCGTCGGTCCCAATGGGCATTTCAATCCACGCTCCCGTGAAGGGAGCGACACGCGCCGAATTTTACATACGATAAGTATCAAGTATTTCAATCCACGCTCCCGTGAAGGGAGCGACGCGCATACCTTAGCGGGGTTTGGGGGTGCAGCGATTTCAATCCACGCTCCCGTGAAGGGAGCGACCGCTACGCCGTCCTTTTCCCCGCGATCATCGGAATTTCAATCCACGCTCCCATGAAGGGAGCGACTGACGAGAGCCGTTTACCCATTCACCAAACCGTATTTCAATCCACGCTCCCGTGAAGGGAGCGACGCTTTGCGCGGTCATATTCCTGCTTGTTGACGGTATTTCAATCCACGCTCCCGTGAAGGGAGCGACCAGATCCGCGTCTCTTGCGGATATGATATCGCCGGATTTCAATCCACGCTCCCGTGAAGGGAGCGACGCAGAAACACGATATTGAGCGTTGGTACATTGAATTTCAATCCACGCTCCCGTGAAGGGAGCGACACCACGCTCGCCATCTCAGCGGTGCAGTCCTCGTAATTTCAATCCACGCTCCCGTGAAGGGAGCGACCCCAGTGTTGCCAGCACTCCGGCAACAAAAGGTGATTTCAATCCACGCTCCCGTGAAGGGAGCGACCAACGACGCTCTCATTCGAGCGTTCTACGGTGTATTTCAATCCACGCTCCCGTGAAGGGAGCGACATCGTCTGCGCTCCTACGATTTCCCGGCGCTCAATATTTCAATCCACGCTCCCGTGAAGGGAGCGACGGAACGGCACCTTCTTGTCGCGCCACCGGTCGAAATTTCAATCCACGCTCCCGTGAAGGGAGCGACGCTCTGCAATCACTTCATCAAGGCGTGCCTTGGATTTCAATCCACGCTCCCGTGAAGGGAGCGACCAAACTCAGCCATAGGTAATTGTCACCTCTCCGAATTTCAATCCACGCTCCCGTGAAGGGAGCGACTTCGTTCCTCCGGGGCGGGTGGTTGGTTAGTGCTCATTTCAATCCACGCTCCCGTGAAGGGAGCGACATCATGACTGGTGGCGTATGTAAACATGTTAGTAAAATTTCAATCCACGCTCCCGTGAAGGGAGCGACGCCCACTCGGTGTGAATGGCCGCGCCGTCGTCCGAATTTCAATCCACGCTCCCGCGAAGGGAGCGACGTGGGTCGTTGGAAAGGATAATGTAGGCGTTCATTTCAATCCACGCTCCCGCGAAGGGAGCGACAGGGGGGGGAAAAGGGCATTTTTGGCGTTATTATTGCCATTTCAATCCACGCTCCCGTGAAGGGAGCGACGCCAGCGGGTAATGCAGCCCCTCCATGATCGTCCAATTTCAATCCACACTCCCGCGAAAGGAGCGACGCAAGGTATTTGCGTATAGTATTCACTCCATAGATTTCAATCCACGCTCCCGTGAAGGGAGCGACCCGCGATACACAGGAGCGCACCTTCCGCGTAAAATTTCAATCCACGCTCCCGTGAAGGGAGCGACTTGTGGGTCGCGATATCATTGCCGCCGAGATACAATTTCAATCCACATCGAGTGTCAGATAGGCATCCTCGGAGGTGACAAACAGCGTGTTAAGCAGCTTTTTCATTCCTCCATCGCTCCTTTCAGGTAGCCGGAGACAGATTTTGCCTTCATCAGCTTGGGCAAACACAATTCCTTGAGCGAGCAGGCCGAGCAGCCTTTCTGCGGTTTTACCTTAGGCGTGCAGCCGCGGCGCAGATAGTCGTGCATTTCGGCAAGGCTGTCGCGTACACGCTGCCGCAGTTCGTCTGTAAATTCGACAGGCGTCCGTCGGCGCGGTTCACCGTAGAACAGCGCACCGTCGGAAATCTGACAGCACAGCATTTCCTCAAGGCACATCGCCTGAGCGCACAGCTGCAGCTCGTCCGCGTCGTGCGGCTTGGGCTTGCCGCGCTTGTATTCGACCGGAAACGGCATCCACAGTCCGTCTCGTCCCTGCAGGGCAACGCCGTTTTCCGAGCGATGAAATTCCACCACATCGCATTCACCGGACACGCCGAGCACCGTCGAATGGATGCGCATGGCACGAACAATCAGCAGGTCGCCGCGGCTTTCTGTGCCGCCGCCGTGCGCTTTCTCGTGCAGAATCGAGCCGTCCACCGTGCGGTAATTCTCCGCCCACTGGTGCTCCACATGGATGAGCGCCCATTGCCGACGGCAGAATGCGAAATGCTGCAAACCGGAGAGCTGGAGGAAGTCCTCCTCGGCGTAGATTACCCCAGTACCTTGCAGGTCACGCCGGCCGGCAGGTTGGCTTCGTCAACCGTGATGGTGTAGTCCGTGTACGCACGCGGCGCAATCACGCCTTCGTTGTGCTCGGAATGAACCAGATCAAACAGCTTGTGCGAGGGTGCGTTGCCAAGCTCGGAATCATGCTTGAACACAATCAGCTGGCGTACAGCCATCTTGCCGCGAGCAGCCGAATGGTCGTTCTCGAACATGTTGATGATTGCCGTCCACAGCAGTTCAAGGTCAGCCTCAGAGAATCCGGTCGTCTTGCGGGCGAGGTTGGCGGAAACATAGCCTTCCGCACGGTACAGACCGTAAGGCACGATGTACTTGCGGCCCATTTCGGTGCCCTTTTTCTCCGCGTCAGCCTCGGTGGTGATGGCAACACGCGTGATGGTGACTTCCTGCGGCACAATGGGATCCACACTGCGGGCAAAGCCAAGCTGTACCGGACCGCGCACCTGTCCGCAGTTGAGCGCACCCTTGACAAAGGTGGTCATAACCGCACCGAATGTGCGAATATCGTAGAAATTCTGGCACATAAAGTCACGCAGCTTGCTGTCAAGCTGATCGTCCTTCTTCTTTGCATCCTTGAGCTTGTCCGGCGCTACGCCGACATAAGCGCAGGCTTCCGCATCGCTGCGGTTGAGCGGCACACTGTCCTTAACGTAAATGCGGTAGCCGGATTCGCCTTCCTTGGCCATCTCTACATAGTTGCGGATTTTGCGCTTGAGGCATACATCGGTCACCAGACCGTAGCCGGTTTCCGGGTCGATACGCGGCATGTTGCCCGCATCCGGATCGCCGTTCGGATTGCCGTTTTCCACGTCGAAAAAGATTACAAATTCATAGCGGTTTTTGATGGGTTCCATTTACTTGTCCTCCTTTTTTGTGTAACGCTTCTGTGTCTGGTGATAGTAGCCGAGGTCAAACGAACCTTGCTGCGGCAGGCTCAGTCGAGTTGGATAGGTTTCACTAAGAATATCCTTGATTTTACAAATCTGCTGGTTATAATACGTCTGCAGACCTTTATCCAGCTTGCGCAGGTGCTTCTGGCACAGATTGCCGAGAATCGGAAAGATCGTGGCAGGTGTTGCAGCGGCAGAGTTGAAATACCGATCCTTGATGGTGGTGTTGATGCCCGGATTTGCTGCCTGCTGTACGGCTTCGTATATCGAGAACAGCCGTCCGAGCGTATAGGGAATATTGGTGCTGGATTCATTCAGGCTCACAGTTAAAACCTCCTCGGGACAGTCCTTGTCCTTGTTTTTTAGGTAATATGCCTTGATAATTGCGGCACGCCGCCAGTTTATCTCAGAATCTGCGCGGATACGGAGCATAACACCGTTCAGCAGTGCAGCCGGATAGCGGTCGTTGTTCCAGACGGCGCGGGCAGTCGCACCGGCCATAACCGGACTCGGCTTTTTGTCGCGGGCACTCTGGTTGACGGTTTCGGCAAGCAGCTGCCACAGCGGCAAAAAGCCGGCAGGCGCCTTCGCCGGACGCTTGATTTTCAGACGTTCATAGTGCGCGTTGACGTTCTTCATCAATTCACCAAACGTGTTTTTATAGAAGAATCGCACACTCAGACGCGCAGCATTCGGTGCCAGACCGAGAATGTAGAATGCACGGTCAGGATCAAGATTTAATTCCTGACACGGTTCGCTGTCTGCAAGGTGCTTGAGCGCAGCGGATAAGTCATTATCCGACCAGCTTTGCGTGTTATTGCCCATAAGGCAGCTGAAAAAATCAGTATACTGCGGTTCCGCGGTCTCCGCCCAGCAAACGACAGTGGTGTCGCCGATATACTGCGTATGCTCGCGGTCAGCCAGCAGGTGATTGAGCGCCGTCGTATAAGCAAATGCAGCGTGCTTGCCAACAGGTGCGTTGTAGTTCTGCTCGTGACCGTAGGAACAGAAGGCGGGTGCGTTGAACGATACAAGTGCGGCGCCGCTGGACTGCGCATCACGCACACCTTTGATGGCAGGATGAACGGCGGCAATCTCATCCAGTTCGCCGGTGACAAGACATTGCTGTTTGGGTGCATCGGAGTCACTGTCATAATGCGCCTGCCATGCAGCGCAGATGGCCGGATCATCTGCCGGATACTGTCCGTTCACATAAAATACCAGATTGGCACCGGAAATGATTTTGTCGTAATCATTGACAAGAGCAGGGTGCTGTGCAGCTTCGGCAGGCTGCCATGTATCAAAAAATGCCAGCACCGCATGAGAAAAAGGAGAGTCCACATCATCAAGCAATTCATGGTGCAATAAAACGGCAGTTGCAAAGCATTTAGCAGTAAGGTCGGGTTTTCCTTTGCCATCAATACCCAACAAATAGGCTGTATTATCCCATAGGAAATTTGACTTAGGATTCGCAGTCCGTTTGACTGCCGCCGGCAGACGAATATCCTCGCGCGGACGGAGCACTTTCTTTTTGCCTGCATCCACTTCATGCAGCAGCGGAATAACCTGGGCGAGTTCACCGTTTTCCCGCAGCTGGAGCGCATAACTGATTTTCGGTCTGCCCCAGCCGGGTGCATCAATTTCACCGCGGGCATTGAGGGCATCGTAATATTGCGTCAGCGCCTGCAAAATCATTTGACCACCTCCGCACTGTGAATCGGGGGAACCTCCATGACACCGTCTACCAGCTTGGCGCGGAAGAACATCGGTGTGATATTGGCGGGATCGCTGTAATCCATGTCGAGCAGCATCCAGCCGAGATCGTGTTCACCGAGCAGTTCCTCCGGACAAGGCGGAAGTTGTTCACAAAGCTCAAACTTTACCGGAAATTCCCGTGTGCCGAAGTAGGGCATGCTGTAGCACTGTCCGCGGCGCAGACGGCGTTTCATAATGTCCTGAAACTTGCCGGGATTGTCAGTCGGCGCAGCCTTGTCGGTCATTTCAAAGTGCGCTTCAATGACATAGTGGACATCACGCAGTACCATTGCGGCACGCTGCTGAATGCTTTCCGACGCAGCGAGGAACAGCTCACCCTTGGGTTTTGCAATCCACGCCTTGACCGAACGCGCGTTGATGGTGTCCTTTACCTCGTTTCGGCGGATGTTGGTGAAGTGAATCGGCGCACAGACATGAATGCGGTCGATGATCCAGCGCAGACCGGGGTGCCAGTAAATACTTTCCAGTAGTCCACGTGCCGCCGAGGGTGTCATGCAGTCATAGCTGACGCGTTCGGTCTTCATTTCGGGTCTGCTGAATAGAGCGTATGGACCGCTGACTTCAACTTGAATTGACATTGGTATATTTCCCCTCCTTTTCAAAATAAAATATAGAGTGATTTTTCCTTATCTTGATTTTATAGTACGCCCTTACGTCTACAAAGTCAAGAGTTTTTTCATTGTAAATTACAAATTTCGTTGTACATTATGTATTACGGAGAGAATGTAAAATTTGGACATTTGACAACAAACATAGAGTTTGATATAGTCTAATTGTCGCTGAATCATCAGTGTGGATAGAAATATTGTCAATTAAGTGTTTGGAAACTCGGGAGAATGTTATCACATTCTCCCGTTTTCCTTTTTACGCGAAAAATTATCCGAAAAGCGCCTGACCGCTGTCGGCCTGGAGTGACAGTCCGGTCGCTTCACTGTACAGCGAGGCATCGGTCAGCACAGCGCTACGGTCGTCCAGTCCGTTGCGCTCATCGGCGAGGAGCAGTGCACCGGCGTCGTACAGCGCCTGAAAATGCTCATCATACACCTGCACGGCATACTGCCCAAGCTGCCGATACAGCTTTTTAGAGCACGCACCATTGCAAAGCCGCTCAATGAGTTCGGAACCGTCCTTCCACGGAATATAAACTGTGCGTGTGTCGTTGTCGATCATGTGAAATTTCTCGGCGATCGTGCGGAACGGATACAGAGAGCCGCCGCGTCCGCGTTCAAACGCGTCGATCACGCCGATTTTGTCAATCGCGGAACCGTTCAGCTTGCGCAGTTCGCTGAAATAGCTCTGCATTGTCTGCGGAGAAGCGGGATCGGCATTGTTATCCAGCGCAGTATTTGTCGCACCGATGGCTTGTCCAAACAGTGGCGGAGCCTTCTCCGTACGGCAGAAAATGGTAACGATGCTGTCCTCTGCGGCACGCTTGCCCTCACGGTTGCAGCGTCCGGCGGCCTGCAGAATGGAATCCAGACCCGCCAGTTCACGATAAACGGAGGGGAAATCTATGTCAACACCGGCTTCAACAAGAGAAGTCGATACGACACGGCAGGGCAAACCGTCATTCAGTCGGCGTCGGATTTCCTCGAGCACCGAACGGCGATGCTTCGGCACCATCAGTGTGGACAGGTGGAAACTGCCTTCCTTCGGCAATTGCGAGAAAATGGACTGCGCTGCTTTGCGGGAGTTGACGATGCAGAGAACCTGCTCATGTGTGCACAGCTGCTCAGCGAGTACGTCATCCTCGAGTACACCGATCTGCCGGAATGTCACACGGCGGAATTTGTCAAAATAGAACGGAATCTCCGGACAAATCTCGGAAACCGCGTGCGACGGAGCGAATCGTTGTATCAAATCGCCGAGTACCGGCTGGGTAGCCGTACACAGCACAGCAGTTGCGCCGAACTGCTCTACCAGAGCACCGATGGCTGCAACGCACGGCATCAGGTGGCACAGCGGAAGCATCTGCGCTTCGTCGAAAATAATCACGCTGTTCGCCAGATTGTGCAGCTTGCGGCACTGTGAGGAACGGTTAGCGTACATCGACTCAAAAAACTGAACGGCGGTTGTGATAACGAGCGGGCTGTCCCAGTTTTCGGCGGCCAGTGCCTTGGGATCGGGATTGCCGTTTTCCTCATCGTTCTCGAACTGTACACCGGAGTGATGCTCGAGTACGTTCTCATCGCCTAAAATACCGCGGAAAACATCGGCATTCTGCTCGATGATGGAGGTATACGGTACAACATAAATCACACGTTTCATACCGTGCTCAACGGCATGATGCAGCGCAAATGCGAGAGAACTGGTCGTTTTGCCGCCGCCGGTCGGAACCGTAAGCGTGTAAATGCCCTTGGGATTGGCTGCGGCGGAAACGCACGCCCGCAAGATCTGCTGACGCAGCTTGTTCAGCTCGGAAGTCGGGTTGTCCCATTCATTTAGCCTGGTCTGTAAGCGGGTGAGCAGCGTTTCGAGTGAATCTCCGGTGCCGCGCGGCATATCGCCCTGCATGAACTGCTCGGTGTCCAGATAATCCGCATCCACCAGACAGGAGTACAGCATGCGCGTGCGGAATGACTCGGAAAGCGACGGCCTGGTGACCGGACGCTGCGGCAGGCGTACCGGCGGAATGGGATAATCCGGGTCGAGCGGCGGAATAGCGGGAGTGCCCCACTTTTTTATTCTGCCGGTGAAAGTAGGTGCACCGAGCGGATCTTTTGTACTGCCAAAGTCCGGCAAACCGCTGTGATGCCCCATGACACAAGCGGCTAAGAGCAGATTGTTTGACAACATGATGTTTTGTGCACCGGCGGTTGCATGATCGACCTTGGGACCATTATCCAGAAGACGGTGCTGAAATGCGGCGGCTGCTTTGCCGTCATCGTGGTGAACACCGGCCTCGTGACCTTCGGCTTGTGCACCGAATGCTTCGGCAAACTGCCCGCAGAGCGTGCCGACACCGTGCTCATGATCGGAGAGAAGCTGATATTCTGTGCGCTCAACGCCGTTTTCATTGATTGGGCGGGTGTGTGCGTAGAATTTTTTATCCATAGCGATCACCTTCTATTGAATTGTTACATACAGTATATAACAGTTAAAGTCCGATAAAAAGTACAATACCCAATATGCCTGCCAAGAAGACCACTTTGAATTACAGCAAACTGCTGAAAATATCAGTCAAATCCCATAGATTTTACTGGCATGATTTATACAAAACTGGCAAAACCGCCAGAAAACGAAATTCCTACAATTCCGAGGTTGACACTGGGGATTGGCTGTGTTATTCTATAACCAACAAATCCAGTAGGGAATCGGAAGGGAGCGAACAAAATGTTCATCGTAAACGCACGAATGTCGGGTCGAATGTGTATGAACATGCTGTATTATGCTCAGATGCTGCCTGACCGACAGAATACAAAATTACTTTGAACCGGCTTGCCTGACGCTGCGCGTCCTTGCGGATTCATTGCATTTTCTGAAGCGGGGAGCTGCGAGCTTCCCGCTTTTTTGCGCATTTAAGAGGAATAAGGAGGAATTTTCTTGATAGAATTGTCACATATCTCGAAGGAGTTTGTGAGCGGCAAGCGAACCGTTCATGCGGTGCAGGATGTGTCGCTCACCATCGATAAAGGCGAAATCTTCGGCATCATCGGTTTTTCCGGTGCGGGTAAATCGACGCTGGTGCGCTGCATCAATCTGCTCGAGCGGCCGACCTCCGGCAAGGTGATCGTAGATGGTCAGGATATGCTGTCGCTCTCGGCAAAGGAGCTGCGGCAGGCCCGCAAGAAGATCGGTATGATCTTCCAGCACTTCAACCTGATGCCCTCGCGCACCGTAGCCGGCAACGTAGCATATCCGCTGCGCGGCAGCGGCCTTTCCAAGCAGCAGATTGCGGAAAAGGTACAGCGCCTGCTTGATCTGGTCGGCATCGGTGATAAGGCGGAGGCGTACCCCAAGCAGCTGTCCGGCGGTCAGAAACAGCGTGTAGCAATCGCTCGCGCACTGGCCAACGACCCGAATGTGCTGCTCTGCGACGAGGCTACCTCGGCACTCGATCCGCAGACCACCAAGGCGATTCTGCAGCTGCTCAAGCACCTGAACGAAACCCTCGGCATCACGGTCGTTATCATCACCCACGAAATGGCGGTCGTCAAGGAGATCTGCCATCGCGTAGCCGTTATGGAGTACGGTAAGGTGGTCGAGTCCGGTGAGGTGTTCAACATTTTCGCCAACCCGAGAGAGGACATCACCAAGAACTTCATCCACACGACCTCCAATCTCCGCAAGATCGAAGAACTCATCGCGGAGGATTCGCCGGTCGTCAAGCTCAATCCGGGCGAGCTTATCGTGCGCCTGAGCTACATTCAGCGCAATGTATCCGAGCCGCTCATCTCGACCGTATCGCGCAAGTTCGATATTGTGCTCAACATCATCTTTTCGGATATTGCCATCGTGCAGGATGCGCCTATCGGCGGCACGGTAGCCATCATCAGCGGCGAGCGTGAACAGATCACGCAGGCAATCGCATATCTCATTGAGAAAAACGTAGGAGTGGAGGTCATCAAGGATGCAAGAGTTTCTGAATAACATCATTCCAAACGTAATGGCAAAGCTGCCGGACTTCTACGCGGCCATCGGTGACACGCTGCTCATGGTGGTCTGGTCGGGCGCGATCTCGTTCGTGCTCGGGCTGACGCTGGGCGTACTGATCACGGTCACCAGGCCGGGCGGCATTCTGGAAAACAAAATCGTCTATCAGATTCTGGACAAGCTGGTCAGCCTGTTCCGTTCCATCCCGTTCATCATCCTGCTGACGTGGGTAATGCCGGTTTCCCGTGCGATTATGGGTACGGCAATCTATGTTCGGGGTGCAATCGTTCCGCTGGTATTCGGTGCGGTGCCGTTCTTCACCCGTCAGGTGGAGAGTGCACTTGCCGAGCTGGACGGCGGTCTGATCGAAGCGGCGCTCTCGATGGGCTCCACACCGCTGGAGATCATCTTCCGCGTATACCTGAAGGAAAGCGTAGCCGCCATCGCGCGCGGCACAACCATCACGGCGATCAGCCTGCTGAACCTGACTGCAATGGCCGGTGTCGTCGGTGCCGGCGGTCTGGGCGACTTCGCCATCCGTTACGGCCACGACCGCAACATGCTGGACGTTACCAACGTCACTGTGCTGGTCCTCGTCATCATTGTTTGTATTATGGAGTTCGTTGGCGGCAAGGTCGTCAAGAAGAACACGCATTAAGGAGTGTCTGACATGAGTATTTCCAATCGCAAAGTTGTTATTGTCGGTGCAGGCCATGTCGGCTCCCATGTCGGCTACGCACTGATTTCGCAGAGTTTGGCAGACGAGATCGTCTACATTGACTCCGACCACGCAAAGGCAGTCGCACAGGCGTTCGACCTGACCGATGCGACCAATTACCTTCCGGTTCGCACCAAGGTCACCGCAGGTGACTACAGCGATGCAAAGGACGCGCAGATTATGATCATTTCGGCAGGCCCGCTGCCGACCGGCAATCAGACCCGCATGGATACGCTGGGTCAGACCATCGCCATCCTGAAAGATGTAACAAAATCCATCAAAGAATCCGGTTTTGACGGCATTATCGTCAATATCTCCAATCCGGCGGACGTTATCACGCATTACATTCAGCACACGCTGAACTGGGCGCCGGAACGCATCTTCTCCACCAGCACTACGCTGGACTCCGCAAGACTGCGCCGCGCGATCGCGCAGGAGATCGGCATTGACCAGAAATCCATCACCGCTTACGCGCTCGGTGAGCACGGCGAGAGCCAGATGGTCGCATGGTCGGCTGTCACCATTGCGGGCAAGCCGCTTTCCCAGTGGCGCGAGGAGTATCCGGACACCTTCGGCAAACTCGACCTGGATGCTCTTGCTGACGCAGGCCGTGAAGGCGGCTGGACCATCCTGCGCGGCAAGCAGTGCACCGAGTTCGGCATCGGCGCTTCTGCCGCAGAGGTCGTTCGCGCCATCTTCTACAACGAGAACCGCGTTCTTTCGGTTTCTGTTCTGTTGGACGGCAAATACGGTCAGCACGATGTGTACGCCAGCGTGCCCGCTATCGTGGGTCGCGACGGCATCGCAGAGATCATTGAGCTGCACCTCACCCCGGAGGAGCAGGAGAAGTTCAACGCATCCTGCAAGACCATGAGCGAGAATTATCAGCTGTCGCTCACATTATAAAAGCAGTCAATTAAAAATTTTATTTCACAATAATGGAGGCACCTAAAATGAAGCTCAAAAGAATCATCGCACTGTCCCTGTCCGCAGCGGCCCTCGCCCTGTCCCTGTCCGCCTGCGGCGGCTCGAGCAGTGCAGCTTCCGATAACGCACAGGCATCTGACAGCAATTCCGGCGATGCAGTAACCGTAAAGCTCGGCGTAGTCGGCAGCATCTACGAGGATCTGTGGACCCCGGCCAAGGAAAAGCTGGCTGACGAGGGCATCGACCTTGAGTTCGTACAGTTCTCGGACTACGTTACCCCGAACAACGCACTCGCTAACGGCGAGATCGATCTGAACGCTTTCCAGCACCGTATTTACCTGCAGAGCGAGATCGACAACTACGGCTACGAGATCGAGAATATCGGCAACACTTTTATCATCCCGCTGAACCTGTACTCCGACAAGGTTAAGTCGGTTGATGAGCTTAAGGACGGCGACACCGTAGCCATTCCGGACGATGTAACCAACGGCGGCCGTGCGCTCAAGGTTCTGGAAGCAGCGGGCCTGATCAAGCTGAAGGACAGCGCCGAGTTCAACCCGACCATCGACGACATCGAGACCTACAACACCAAGATCACCATCGAGGAGCTGAAGGCAAATGTAATCCCGTCCACGCTGGCTGACGTTACCGCAGCTGTCGTAAACGGCAACTACGCACTGGATTTCGGCCTTAAGACTGAGGACGCCATCTACAAGGATGACCAGCTGGACATCGAGGAGTACTGGAACCTGATCGCAGCGCGTTCCGCTGACCTCGAGGATGCGGACAAGCTGGAGACCTACAAGAAGGTCGTAGCAGCGTTCCAGTCCGATGAGACCGAGAAGGTATTCAACGACCAGTTCGGCGGCTACTTCATCAAGGCAGGCTGGGATCAGGATCTGCTGGCTGACAAGTAACTCACAGTGATTCCCAATGCCGCCGGAAAGCACCGGCGGCATTTTCGGCAGGAGGAAACAGCAATGGAAGTAAGCAAACAGGCTTTGCAGAATATCATTTCGGATGAAGACCGTCTGCTTTTCGCAGAAAACATTCCGGCGGAATACCTGAGCGATGCGCTCGGCCGCCGCACCGGCACGGCAGACGCGCTCGTGTTCGCGCTATCGACCGAGGAGGTCAGCGGCGTGCTCCGGTACGCCAACGAAAACGCCATCCCGGTCACGCCGCGCGGCGCGGGCACCAATCTGGTAGGCTCGACAATTCCGCTGTTCGGTGGTATCATTCTGGATGTATCTCGCATGAACCGCGTGCTCGAGCTTGACCGCGACACCATGACCATCACCGTCGAGCCGGGTATGCTGCTCAAGGATCTGCAGGCGTATGTCGAGGAGCGCGGCCTGTTCTATCCGCCCGACCCGAGTGAAAAGGCCTCGAGCATCGGCGGCAACATCAGCACCAATGCGGGCGGCATGCGTGCGGTCAAGTACGGCGTAACACGCGATTATGTGCGCGGGCTGGAGGTCGTTCTTGCGGACGGCACGGTGCTGAAAGTCGGCGGCAAGCAGGTGAAGGACGCGAGCGGACTGTCGCTCAAGCACCTGCTCATCGGCTCGGAGGGCACGCTGGCCGTTATTACCAAGTGCCTGCTGCGCCTGCTGCCCAGACCGGAAGCCTCGGTGAGCGTGCTCGTGCCGTTTGCTGACCTCGGCACGGGTATCCGCAGTGTGCTGACGATTTTGCAGGCAAATGCCAACCCGACCGCAGTCGAGTTCATGGAGCGCAAGGTCGTAGCCCTCGGTGAGAGCTTTTCCGGCGTGCAATATCCGCGCCTGGATGCCGGTTCATACATCCTGCTGACGTTTGACGGCCACGAGAGCGAGGTCAACGCGAATATTGAGCGCGTGCGCCGCCTTGCGCTCGACAACGGCGCCATCGACTACATCGTGCTGCGCAGCGCTGAGCAGGCGGCGGACATCTGGAAGGTGCGCGGTGCGCTCGTCATGGCGGTCGAGGCCGTGTCCGAGCAGGAGCCGGTGGACATCGTGGTGCCGATCAGCCACACGGCGGACTTTGTACGTTATATCAACGAGCTGGAAGCATCCTCGGACGTGCGTATGATCGCGTTCGGTCATGCGGGTGACGGCAACGTGCATCTGTGCGTGGTGCGTGACGGCCGCGACCAGCAGACCTGGGAGCGTGAACTGCACGATAACATGGAGCAGGCCTACGCCAAGGCGTATTCCTACGGCGGCGTAGCCTCGGGTGAGCACGGCATCGGCATTGCCAAGCGGCCGTATTTCCTGCGGGAAACTGCGGAGGACAATCTCGCTGTGATGAACACCATCAAGACCGCCCTCGACCCGAAACATACACTGAACGACCAGAAATCTTACATTGTGGGAGGAAAATAACCATGCAGAGCTTATCTGAGCGCACCGCCGGCTTTACCGATTCGGTCATCCGCCGTATGACGCGCGTTTCCATGCAGTATGATGCGGTAAATCTGTCGCAGGGCTTCCCGGACTTCGAGCCGCCGAAAGAGCTGCTCGACCGTCTGGCGCAGGTGGCCTACGAAGACTATCACCAGTATTCGATCACATGGGGTTCGCAGAACTTCCGTGAGGCGCTGGCCGCCAAGCAGACCTATTTCATGGGCCGCAGGATCGACCCGAACACCGAGATCGTCACCACCTGCGGCAGCACCGAGGCGATGATGGCTGCGATGATGACAGTCACCAATCCGGGCGACAAGGTTATCATTTTCTCCCCGTTTTACGAGAACTACGGTGCGGACACCATCCTATCCGGTGCAGAGCCGATTTATGTGCCGCTCGTGCCGCCGGATTTCCACTTTGATGCGAACGTGCTCGAGGATGCATTCCGTCAGCACCCGAAGGCCATCATCCTGTGCAACCCGTCCAATCCGTGCGGCAAGGTGTTCACCCGCGAGGAGCTGGAGATTATCGCGTCTCTCGCGGAGAAGTACGACACCTACGTTATCACCGACGAGGTGTATGAGCACATCGTATTCGCGCCGAACAAGCACACCTATTTCGCCACCCTGCCGGGCATGTGGGAGCGCACGCTGTCGTGTTCGTCGCTCTCCAAAACGTACTCGGTTACCGGCTGGCGACTGGGTTATATCATTGCCCCGCCGGAGATTATCGACCGTGCGAAAAAAGTACATGACTTCCTGACCGTCGGTGCAGCAGCACCGCTGCAGGAGGCTGTTGTTACCGGTCTGAAGTTCGGTCAGGACTACTACGACGATCTGCAGGCCAAGTACACGCATAAAAAGGATCTGTTCCTGAAAGGTCTGGACGATCTCAAAATCGCCCATACCGACCCGCAGGGCGCGTACTATGTTCTGCTCGACATTGCTGAGTTCGGCTACGAGAGCGACCTCGAGTTCTGCGAGAATCTGGCGCATTATGTCGGCGTAGGCGCGGTTCCCGGATCGAGCTTCTTCCGTGAGCCGGTCAACAACCTGATTCGCCTGCATTTTGCCAAGAAGGACGAGACGCTGCTCGATGCACTCAACCGTCTGGAAGGTCTGCGTGATAAGATCAAACCGAAACACCGATAAACAGGAGGAAAAGCCGTCATGGATGTAAAGAAAGCCGCAGCGGAAACGAAGGACTACATCGTATCCATCCGTCGGGAATTTCACCGGCACCCGGAGCTGAGCCTGCAGGAATTCCGCACGGCACAGCGCATTGAGGAGGAACTGGACAAGTTCGGCATTCCGCACACGCGCGTAGGCGAAACCGGCGTGCTCGGCACGCTGAAGGGCGCAAAGGACAACGGAAAAGTGCTGGTTCTGCGTGCGGATATCGACGCGCTGCCCATTGAGGAGACGCACGAGTGCGTCTATCGCTCGGAGAATGCAGGCGTTATGCACGCCTGCGGCCATGATGCGCACGCTGCCTGCCTTCTGGGTGCCGCGAAAATCCTGTCGGAGAACAGAGACGCGTTCAGCGGAAAGGTCCGTCTTGTGTTTCAGCCGGGAGAGGAAATCGGAAAAGGTGCAAAGCCGTTTGTCGCAGCCGGTGTGCTGGATGGTGCCGAGCGCGTGTTCGGTCTGCACACCGCGTATGATTTGGAGGCAGGTACGGTAGGACTCAAACCGGGCATCAACAATGCCGCAGTCGATCATTTCCGCATTCGCGTGCACGGTAAGTCCACGCATGTTTCCACGCCGCATCTGGGCGTAGATGCGCTGTACATCGCCAGCCAGATTGTCGTGGCAGTGCAGGGACTGGTTACGCGCCGCACTTCACCGACCGAGCCGGTCATCATCGGTATCGGCAAGCTGAACGCAGGCACGACCTACAACGCCGTGGCAGCATTTGCTGAAATGGAGGGCACAACGCGCACCATTTCGCAGGAGAGCCGCGACCGCGTCCGTGCACAGGTCAGTGAGACCGCGCAGAGCATTGCGGCGCTGTACGGCGGCACGGCGGAAATCGAGTGGACGGACTTTGCCGCTGCGCTCGTCAATGACCCGCAGGTGTGCGAGGAAGCTGCTCGGGTCGTGGACGAGCTGCTCGGAGAAGGACACGTTGTCACAGACCGTGAGCTGTCGCTCAGCGGCGATAATTTTGCCGAGTTTGAGCTGTATAAGCCGGGCGCGTATGCGTATCTCGGCACCGGAAATCCGGATTTGCCGCACACGATGATCACCAACCATAACGGCGGCTTCGATGTGGACGAGAATGCACTTGTGACCGGTGCCGGTCTGTATGTCGGCTACACAGTCGCGCGGCTTGGATAAAGAAAGCGAAACGCTCAGCTATCGTTTGGTAGCTGAGCGTTTCGCTTTTGAAATTACAGTTTTGAACTTACATCCCGCACTCAAGTCCGTTATACCGTGTCACCACAAACGGATAGCTGAGTGTTTCAGGCTGGATGCCAAGCTGCCGCAGACCGGCGCACAAATCCTCGACAACCTGCATATCGTGGTCGCGCTGCGCAACGGACAGTTTCATTTTATCTCCATACGACGAGATCAGCAGCGCAAACGGCTGCACAGCACACGGCAGGATTGCGCCGTAATCGAGTACATACGGACGGCAGCTTTCCGGCAGGGCGAACCGGCCGACATTGGTAATGAGAAAGCTGTCCTCGAGCACAAAATCAGTCGTGACCTTCTGTGCCGCCTGCATTTTCTCTGCGAGCGGCATGTCTGCCTCATGCAGCAATTCACAGCGGTCTGCGGCGGCTTTTGCACGATAGAGCAGCTGTTCGCGCTGCATCTGATCCTTCAAAAATGCCTTCGTGCGCCGGAATACCTCGTCATTCGGCAGATTGCGGTACTCTGGAAAATACGGCAGATCGATAAAGCAAATAAAATACCGCGTGGTAAGCGTCGGCAGCAGCGGACGCAGATCGACCGGAATCTCCGCGATAACCGGCTTGTCCGTTCCGCCGAACTTATCATCAAACGCTTTCATCATCAGCGGAGCCAGTACAGACAGCGGACTGACGCCGATGGACTTTGCGTAATCGTGCAGCTGAGAAAACGGGAACGTCACCTCGGTGACGACCTCGGAGCCGTCAGCGCCCCACTGTACCTCGGGGGCATGAACAGCCTCCGGTTTTTTCCAGATGCCATCCGGCGAAAATTCACGGTCTGCCAGCTGCTCGTAGCCGTTTGCGCTCTCCTCAGGAGACCAGCGGGTATCCATGCCGCGCACAGAGCCGTCATTCTCAACCGGGAAACCGCAGTTTTTCAGGTACTGGAACAGTACACAGCGGATAAACTCCTCGAATCCGCGTCCATCCGAGATAGAGTGCTGATACTCCATATAGATGGTCTTGTCGTGGTAGCCGACGAGAAATAAGTATCCGTTCGTATCCTTGGAGCCGATGGTGTAGCGGGTGGATACACCGTCGAACGGCAGCACTACGGCGGGCTGCACGTTGCGGCGGTAGCGGAACGCGGTCTCGGTCGGCTCAGCGGTCAGCATCATGTGCGGAAAGCGCAGCAGTGCCTGCTCGACGGCTTCGCGCAGCTTGTCCGGGCGCACTTTATCGCGCATGCGGATGGTGTGGCGCGGCACACAGGCGACGGTTTCATGGGTGTTATACAGGAAGATTTTTGCATAGCTGTCCGTGCGGAGCAGCGGGTCATTCATGGTCATTATAGCATTCTCCTCAAAGCATAATCCGGCGCATCTTATATGGTAATTTCAGTATATCACCCTGCAACGACGTTGTAAAGCAAAACGAGTCGAATTTGCACAGTATTATGCAAATATAGAACATGCTGTACGATATAATGAGCCGCGAGCCTGAAAATACTTGCGATTCGGTTGGCAGAGTATATCACGCCGGAGAAGCTGACATATGAGCATGGAATTTCTGCCGCGGCTGTTCGATTCGTTCTCGCGTGAGCGTATTCCGTGTGAGAAGCAAAAAAACAAGCGACACCATATTTCGATTGGTGTCGCTTGTGTGCGTTTTCAGGCGCTGTCGGTATTGTCTGCCCTTGCAGGGCGGTTGTTCATACCATATCCGTTGGGTGGTATGGATCGGATGGGATTACTGGTCGGTGTAGCGGCTGAGGATAACCGCTACCTGAGCACGGGTTGCGGTGCCGTTCGGCACGAGCGTAGTCGGGGTAACGCCGGTTACCAGACCGTTGCCGTTCGCCCAGCTCATTGCTTCAGCAGCCCACGACTCGACAGAAGCCGCGTCTGCGTAGCCATCGAGTGCTGCGCTGCCCTGCGGCGTATGACCGCGATAGGTATCGTAGCGGTACAGGATGGCCGCCAGCTGCTGACGGGTGATCAGCGTATCCGGCTGGAATCTGCCGTCGGTGAAGCCGTTGACAATGCCGTTTTCGGAGGCCCATGCGATGGCTTCTGCGTACCACTTGCCGTCCGCCACATCGGTGAACTGTGCGGTGGAAGCGGCCTTGCTGCCGCTCATGCGGTAGAGCACCTGAACCAGCATTGCGCGGGTCATGCCGTCATCCGGACCGAACTTGGTTGCGGTCAGGCCCTTGAACCAGCCGTTCTCGAGTGCAGTGTTGACCTCGTTGTAGAACCACTTGCGCAGGTTGACATCGGAGAAGTCGCTGCTGTACTCGTGGGTGATAACGAAGGTGGAGAAGTGGGTGGTCTTAAAGGTAGCCTTTCTGGTCGCTGCATCATAAATGACAGGCAGCTTTTCGAACGAGCCGTCCTCAGCAAGATAGTATGCAACCAGATGCGCGGCGTTCTCGCCGCTCTTGAGGCTGTATGCTACAGAAACCGAAGCCGTGCCGTTCAGCGCATGAATGCGGGTTGCAGTGCCGTTTTTCGGCTGCACCTGCGCAGAAATGTTCAGGATGGTACCGTTCTTCGGCAGGTATTTGCGCTGTGCGTCCGTCAGGGAGGACTTGTCAGCGGAAGCGATCGAAATACTTGCCATACCATCGGCCTGTGCGGCGCTGCCGAGTGCGGTCAGCGTCTCACGGTCGAGTGCAACCGTGCCGTTCGGCAGGGTAAGCGCTGCGCCGTTCTTTGCACCGGCGAGAGCAGCTACCACATCGCCGGTGAGCGATACCGTGCGTACGGTGGAATCTGCGGACAGGTCAAGCGTCAGCGAATCCTTGCCGGAAACCGCAGTCAGCTTGGAGCTGTCGGCGGAAACCGCTGCGGTGCCGTTCTTTACCTCAACCGTTGCGGGAACCTTGGTGCCGTCCGGCGCGGTAATGGAGGACGAGCCGCTGTCGGTCGGAGCCGGTGCAGCAGCGCCGCCGCCTGCTCCACCGCCGCCGCCTGCGCCGCCGCCGCTGCTCGGCTTGACGGCAAAGGCTGCGGTAACTGCAACGTCATTCGCCGGCATGGTGAAGGTGTAGGTCAGGGTGGACGCGGAAACCGTCTTGTCGAGCGCGGTCTCCGGTGTCAGCGTCAGGGTTTTCAGCTGATAGCCGCTTGCGGGTGCAGCGGTGAGCGTCACCTTGTCGCCAGCCTTGGCGCGTGCCGCAGAAGCGGAAACGCTGCCGTTTTCGGCCTTGCCGGCCGTAATTGCGTAAGTTTTGTGGAACAGATTGTCGGTGTTGATCGCCAGAGCTTCCGTTACGTTGCGGATAACCGCTTCGAAGCTGCCGTCCTTCTCGGTTACGGAAACAACGGCATGCGGAGCCGCCTTCTGGAGTTCGGACTTGATTTCCTCGGCGGTGCCGACACAGTTTGCGCTCGGTGTGAGCGTCAGCTTGACCGTGCCGTTCTTGCGAACCTGAGCGGATGCGCTGTTGACTGCACCGGTGTCGTTCGGCTGAATCGGCGTGGTGTAGGTGAATTTGCCGGTGCCGTTTGTGCCGGAAATCTTGGCATCGTACTGTACAAGGTCGGTGAAGTGAACGCGGATGGTCTGGTTGTCATCGAGTGTGTGAATATAAATTGGATCGACAAGATTTACACCATCAACCTGTACAGCAGCATCGTTTTCTGCTGCGGTAATGTCACCCTGGGTAACCGTCCACTTTTCAACCATCTTTTGGGTGTTTGGTGCTGCAGTGAAGGTGATTACACTGCCGTTTGGCTGCTTGGTCTGAGAGTTAATCGCGGTGTCGTCAATCTTGGCGGTCAGATGGCCGTTCGCATCAGTGGTGCCGAAAGTAAGCTGATAGCTTGCCGTAACCTTAAAGTATACGGTCGCAGTAATATTCTTGTCCGCACGGATTTTGCCTTCCGGATTGGTTTTGGAGTTTCCGGCAGTCTTTTTGCCGTTTACTTCCCACTGTTCAACCTGATAGCCAGTCTTCGGCGCTGCATGGAAGGTGATTTCCTCATCCTTATAGATGGTTACGCCATCAGTCGGTATAGCCTTGGTCTCAACTTCCTTACCGTAGATATCATACAGCGTGTATTTTACGGTGCCGTTGCCAGCTGCAGCGGTGGCCTTGGCGGTGTAGGAAGCGCTCTGGGCAAATTCGGCGTGGATGGACAGATCGCCGGCCAGTTCGCTGATGGTGTAAGTGCCGTTGGTCTTTGCCGCAGCTTCATTCTGAGCAGTACCGTTTACAACCCAGTTCTTGAAATGCCAGCCGCGGTCTGCGCGTGCCTGCAGCACAACCTTGCTGCCGCCGGGAATCTTGGCCAGATCGTCCACAGCTTCGCCGTCTACGGTTGCAATGATTGTGCCATGCGCCATTTCCGGTGTGGTAATCGCAAATGCGGCACGGTCGGTCTTGAGCGAAACCTTGGTGTTCTCGGTGATGGGGAAGGTATAGCTGCCGCCAGCGTTGAGCTTTCCTGCTTCAACGGCCTTGCCGTTCACCTGATAGTCTCGCCCGTGGCTGCAGCATAGCCTGCCTTGGGCGCTACCGTAATTTCCGTATCACCGGTGACGCTTTCGCCGCTCTTGAGAGCCTTGGTGAGTGTCTTGGAGGTATCGTTCGGATCAACCGTCTGATAGCTTGCGGTCAGTTCGCCTTCCAGCGTCAGTGTGTAGCTGTCGCGCTCGAATACGGCAGCCAGATCAATATCCTGCACGCCAACCTCAACAGAGAGCGTGTTGGAGCCGTTATCGTGCGGGGTGCCGGACGGATAACTGTTTGCACCGCGTTTCGCGAGAATCCACTGCTTGAAGTGCCAGCCGGTATTCGGCGTTGCGGTGAAGTTGAACTTTGCACCGCTGGCAATGTAAGCCGGGAAGTTCTTGAGGCTTTCGGAGCCATCTTCATCCGTGCATTTGAGTGTACCGCCCTGCTTATTCTGAACGGAAGCATTCAGTTTGGTATCGGTGGTCTTGAAGTAAACCAAAACAGATGCCGGTTTTGCAAGGGTCTTGATGGTAACCGAGCTCTTCTCCTTGCTGTCCTCGATTTCCTTGCCGTCATAGGTCCAGTAATCGACTGCATAACCTGCATCCGGCACAGCCGTCAGGGTAACATCGGTGCCTGCGGTAAAGCTGGAGATTGCACTGCCGTCATCCGCCTTGCCGGCATTCAGACCTGCGGTAATGATCGACGCAGAACCGACAGAGTGCTTGTTTGCGCCTTCGCCGAAGTCCTCAGCCTTGAGGGTAAGGATGTAAGTCGTGCCGTTTACCGTGTAAACGCCTGGGATAAAGGTAAATTCATAGTTGTTGTACAGCGTTTCGTTGGTAGCGGTAGTCTTGCACGGAGAAACCGTGTAGTTGCTGGGTGCAATGTTCGGCTCGAGCGTCACCGTATTGCCTGCGGTGTTGACTGCGGTATAGTCAAGGTGCAGAGCTTTAATCTCATCAGCAGTCATGTTTTTCGTGTCTGCCGAGAGAGAAAGCTGGGTGCTCGGATTGACCAGAGTCTGATCAACGCCGTCCTTCGGAGTGACAACGCGCAGCGTAACGGCACGCTGAACAACGGTAAACTCGGTTTCCGCAACTGGCTTGGTTTCGCCGTTTACATAAGCATACAGCGTGTAAGTGCCGACATTCAGCGGATTGGTCAAATTCTGCTGTGTTTTCGAACCGGAAACTGCATACTTGAAGGTCGCGTTATTGACCTTCTGCAGACCATGCGTATCTTTACTCATGCGGGAGAGCGACGGCGTTACCGTATCGCCGTAGGTGAAGCGGGTGACGCTGTTGTTATTATTGCCGTTGGTGAGCGTCAGCTGGTAGCCGGTTGCATCGCCAACGAGAACCATCTGGCCTTCCGCGTTGCTCATATCCTTGAATACATAGCTGCCCGGATAATACGGGGTAACCGTGTAAGCGCCGTCTGCGGGCACGATAACATCGGTGGAGGCTACGCCGTTGTCGCCAATCTTGGCACCAACCGTGGTAGAGAAGTCCGTACCGCGAATCAGGAAGCTGAGCGTGCCGGTCGGGATGGTGGAGGTAGCAGACGCGGAACGCATCGTAGCATTGATGTGCAGCGTACGGTTGTACGTACCGCCAACCTGAACATTCTCCGTTGTAACATTCAGCTCACACTTGGGTGTGCGCTTGCTGTACTGTGTGGTAATCTCAGGCGAGTAAGCGGAAATGCTGAACTCCTTCTGGGCGGTGTTGTCGAAGTAGAGCACATTCAGACGGCAGCGGTACGTGCCCTTGTCGGCAGAACCGGCGTTTTCGATGCTCAGCGTATCGGAAACGCTGCCGGCAATCTCGGTCCAGGAACCATTGTTCAGCTTCTGCCACTGATAGCTTACGCTGTTGTACTTGCCGCCGTCCGGATTTTTATTGTCTCCGTTATACTTAACCGTTGCGGTTGCCAGAGAATCCGGATAGATCGGCAGAACCGTCTGCTTCTCCTTGCCGTCAATCGTTACCGAAATATCGGGATAGCCTGCTGTGGTCTTGGTGCGGCAGGTCAGCGGTTCGCTGTAAATGCTGTTGCGCTGCTGCTCAGCCTTGTTGTTGTTGCGGGTCTGAATCTGATATTCATACTCGGTATAGGGAGACAGGTTCTTATCCGTGTAGCTGAAGGTGTAGGTGCCGTCATCGTGACGCTCACCATCGGTGAACGGCACAAATGCGAGTTCCTTGCGTCCGGAGCCGTCCGGGAAATTGTAGTAGCGGTACAGTTGGAAACCGGAAACAATCTTGTCGTAGGTCCACGTCAGGGTGACGGAATCATCGGTGGTTGCCGCAACATCCTGCTCAAAATCCTCCGGCAGCGGAGACGGAGCCTGCGGCTCGGTTACCGCGTAGGTAACAACCGGGAACGCCTGATTGCCGCTGCGGTAGTTGTAGCAGAAAATACGCCAGTTCATGCCGTAGCCGTACGGTTTGGCTTCAATCGGCATGTTCTGCAGCGAACCGGAGAACGAGCCGCCTGCGGTGTTGACCGATACCTTGCCGGCAGAGTGTTCCGAACCTGCCACAACGCCTGCGGTTACGCCGCCTGCGCCTGCACCGGCTTTGGTTTCGATAGAGGTGGTGTTGGTGTAGTTTTTGCTGTCCGAGGTGGAGAAGCTGATTTCCTGCGTGATGCCGGAGCCGCCGCCTGCCGCGGTGAAGTCAACCTTAGCCGGATCACCGTTATAAGCCTTGGAGCCTGCACTCGGTGCGTTCGGATAGCTGGACGGATCACCGATCGTATGCGTCAGCACGCTGCCTGAAATGGATGGCAGAACGCTGTAATCCTCGGCGATATTTTCGTAGTCGGACAGGTCGATCAGACCGATCGAGGCTTCGTGCGGGATGGAAACGGTGGAGGTTACTTTAGTGTAGCTGCCCTTGCCATCCGGGATGTAAGAGGTATACTCGTAAATCTCCATCGGGATGGAATAGAACGCCACTCTGTCCTCGCCGGAGGTTGTCTCGTAGGTGATGGACTGCTCGAGCGAGGAGGTGTGCTCGGTCTCGTAGGTGAAACCGGAGGTAAAGGCGGCTTCCGCCTCAACGCTGCCGATCTTAACGCCGAATACCGAGAATTCCTGCTCAAAGGAGACGTATGCGCCGACCGAGATGGTAGAGGAGGAGCTGGTGCCGTTCTCGGTGCCCTTCATGCTCGAGTAGGTGGTGGAGGACTCGGCATAGTTGCCGGACAGGTCATCACGGTCGAGCAGATCGGAGAAGTACGGAGGCGAAGCCAGTACCGCCAGAACCTGCGGGTCGGAGTAGGTGTAATAGTGCTTGCCGGTGTAGGTCATGTAGCTGGTATCGTCATCCGTGTTGGCGAGACAGAGCGTGTACGAGCTGTTGACATCGGTTTTTACCGGCTGAGAGCCGTCAAACAGGTTGACGGTCGAAAGTCTGGTTGTACCCGGCGTGCGGGTGGTGTACGGTGTTGTTTGCGATGTAGTAGCATCTACATAGCCGACAAAAGCGTTGTAATAGGACTTTTTACGGAACAACTTGTGCCACCAGCTCTTGTAGTAGGCACGGCGCTCGTACTTAGGTACTTTACCGGTGACGTTGTAGGAGTCAGACTGCTTGTTTTCATCCCTGGACATCGTCTGCGTCAGGGTGAACAGCGTACCCGAACCTGCGGTGTTGTTGTCTTTATCCACCGCGGTGGTCACAGAGCCTGCGGATGCATCGTACTCAACGTAGTCCTCATCCGGCATAGCGGCCGTGTTGTCGAGTGCCTGCTTGATATTCAGACCATTCTCATCGCAGGAGATAACAAGGCTGTCAAAGTACAGCAGATCGCTGGTTTTGCCGTTATCATTCGACTTGTTCGTGCTCTTATCTACTTCGCCTGCGGTCGGACGGGAGATAATCGCCGTATTGGCCGGGCACAGCGGCAGAGAACGGAAGGTATCGTTGTGCTTTGCCATTGCACCGTAGATGTACTCGCCTTTATCGTTCTTGGAGAACAGATCGAAATTCTGCGAAACAGACGGCTTGAAGGTGACGCCGTCCCATGCGTACAAACCTACATAGCGTGTATTCTGCTTATTTGCCTTGAGGTCAGCATCCAACTGAGCCGCCAGAATCAGCGTTTTGCCGCCGCCGGTCATATCGCCGAAGGCGAAGGATGCGCGGACCAGATTGCTGCCCTCGTAGGTCAGCGGGAATTCCTGCGAGCTCTGCAGCATGTGTGCGCTCGTGGAGCCGAACATTACAACGGCACGCGAGCCTGCGTTCTGCTGCGGACCGTAGTAGTAACCCCAGGTGCAGGCGAGATCGTCTACGCCGTCCTGGTTGACGTCACCGCTGACGAGAGAGATCATGTTGGAAACGACACTGCCCTCACGGAAGAAGTACGTCCACGCCTGTCTCCAGTTAGAGGGATTGGAGTAATCTTCAGTCTGCAGGTCGTAAATCTCAATGCGGGAATTGCCGACCTCCGGCACATAGACCGCAACCTCGTCCTTACCGTCGTTGTCCCAGTCGCCGGTAGCTACCTGCAGGTAGTTTTTCAGCTGATACGGGTTTTCTGCGAAGTTTTCGACCTTTTTGGCGGTCGTGCTGCCTTCGTCGCTGGTGTCGGTCAGATTCGGGTTGCCGATTTCCTTGCTGGTGTCCAACAGCGTGATCGGCTTGCCGTACTTGCCGGATTCTGCATTGCCGAACCGCAGGTACAGACCGCCTTTCGCGCTCAGGTCACCGGCGTAAACCATGACCGTCTGCGAGGACTTGGCGTCACTGCTCGAGGTGAAATGGCCTGCGGCCACGTCTGCCATAGCGTAATCGGTACCATCCTGCAAATCGGTAGTAGCATTGGTCATGCCGGTCAGATAGCCCTTGGTGGCATAGCCGTCATTGCCCTTGCTGCCTGTCGGGAACTGTGCGTATGTGCCGGTAGAGGTGGTTTTACCCTCAGAAATAGTTTGGTTCTGCTTCTGAGCGCTCAAAAACTGCTGAGCCTTGGTAGATGTGTTATCATCATTGCCGTACAGCGTGCTTTGAAGGGCATTGTCCTTCTGGTTGGACTTGGAAACGCTTGTATCGCATTGCTCTGCGCTTTCACGCTTGTCCAGATTGATTTTATCCGACGGCAGAACATCACTTGTCAGACCAACGGTATACAGCTCGTACACCGGCGTAACCTTGATGGTATTGCGCCCGTATGGGTTGCTGGGGTCGTTGGCATTAAAGCCGTCGGGCGCTTTGCTCGAATCAATACCGAGCGCCGCAAGCGCGTCCGAGCTGCCGGTATCCGCCGCCGCTGCGCGGATATCAAGCGGGCCGCCTATGCCGGCGATAAGAGCCAGTGCCAGAGCAAGGCTTATGCCGCGTTTGAATTTCATGGTATATTCCTCCTTTTCCAATTCTGCGGTGCGGTGGAACGAGCCGCGCCTGCAGAAAAGAGACTGAAAATTGCCTGCGCTTATCATAGCAGCTTTGCAGCCTGCTGTGCGGTCGGGCACACGAAATGTCCGATTTTTGACACGAAATACACCGATAGGAAAAACAGAGTGAACTACGCGTAAATTCTGCAAAAAATGACACACAATCCACAGGAATTATCAACAGGCTGTGGATAAAATGCGGCAAAAAACACCCCGGTTTTGTCAGGTGACAAAACCGGGGGAAAAGATGACGAATGCTTTCGGGCAGGGGGTTAAAGCAGCTCGCGCAGCTTGTCCGCAATGAGCCTGCCGAGCACGGCGTGCTCCTCTGCGGTCAGATGAATCTGGTCCGAGCATTTTGCCGCCGTGACAGCCGAGCCGTCCACGAAGGCGCAGCCGTACTTTTCTGCCAGCGTGCGGAACCGTGCGGGCAGAGCACGGATGAGTGCGGCACTGCTTTCGTTAAACATGCCGTAGTAGACGCTGTCTGCAAGGTTTTCGCCCATTTTCGGCGGTGCAACCAGAAGAATCTGCGGTTTCTGCATGGTATTTGACCATAAAAGCGGACTTTGCATCAGCTTGATCGTGCGGTCCATGGCATCGCTGATGGTGAACGGCGAGTGGCCGTACATTGCCTTGCTGTCGTTTGTGCCGAGCATGATAACGATCACGTCGAGCGGATCGTGCGTTGCCAGCAGGGCAGGCAGCATTGCCATGCCGTTTCGGCCGTAATCAATCGGGTCGGTGCTGCAGATGGTGCGTCCGCACAGACCTTCCTCGATAAAGTGCACGTCCGGGAACTGAGCCGCAACCACACCGGTGTAACGCTTGTCCGCGTCCAGACGGTGCATGGGATCGTCGCCCTGATAACCCCAGGTGTTGGAATCGCCGTAGAACAGTACATTTTTCATTTTTACGCTCTCCTTTGTCTCTATCATAGCATGAAATTACGGGAATAGATAGGGAAACCGCATTGTATTTCCGCACAGACATGCTACAATAAATACAGATTATTTCCCGGAGGTTTTTCCTATGACCCTGCAGCAGCTGACCTATCTTGTCACTGTGGCCGAATGCGGCAACATCACGGACGCCGCCGAGCGGCTGTTTCTCTCGCAGCCGAGTTTGAGCGCCGCGATTCACAATTTAGAGAAGGAGATGGGCGTTACCGCCTTTGTGCGCTCAAACAAGGGCGTAACCGTCACGCAGGAGGGCGAGGAACTGCTTTCGTTTGCGCGCATGCTGCTCGAGCAGGCAGACATCATGCAGGAGCACTTCGGCGTGGGCAAAAAGCGCGTGCCCAAGTTCTGCGTGTCATGTCAGCACTATTCGTTCGCGGTGAACGCATTCGTCGAGGTTGTCAAGGAGTACGACGCGGACCAGTACGGTTTTATCCTGCGGGAAACACAGACTGGTGAGATCATTGATGATGTGGCGTCGGGCAAAAGCGAGCTGGGTCTGCTGTATTTGTCCGAGAGCAACGAAACCGTGATCTCCAAGCTGCTGCGCAAAAGTGAGCTCGTGTTCGAGGAACTGTTCACTGCCGCACCGCATGTGTTCATCAATAAGGACCATCCGCTCGCAGACCGGAAGTGCATCACGCTCGATGAACTGAAGCCCTATCCGTATCTGATTTTTGAGCAGGGAGACCGCAATTCCTTTTATTTTTCCGAGGAACTGCTCAGCATGCTCGACATGCCGAAAACCATTCAGGTCCGCGACCGCGCAACACTGTTCAGTCTGGTGATCGGACTGAACGGCTTTACGGTCAGCTCGGGCATTATCGACCGCAAGCTGAACAGTCCGAGCATTATCGCGCGGCCGCTCGAGATGGAAGGCAGCATGCGCATCGGTCTCATCCGCAAGAAAAACGTGGTATTCAGCCGCTATGCGGACTCCTATGTGAAGGCACTGAAAAAGCATCTGTCGATAGATTAAGGCAACACCGCGATTCGGGTGTGTCGGTGGAGCACCGGAACGATTCGTGATCGTTCGACATCGCAAAAGCCGCTAAACGGTATACGTTTAGCGGCAGTTTTTTTATCGATTTCTTCTCCACGTTTCCGGCGCAAACAGCAGAAGCATGGGGAACAGCTCCAGACGACCGGCGAGCATATCGAAAGTCAGCACGATTTTACTCAGCGGGTGCAGTGCACCGAAGTTGGCTGCAGGACCGACCTGATTGAGTCCCGGACCGACGTTATTGATGCAGGTAACGACCGAGGTGAAGCTGGTTACCATATCCTCACAGTGCAGACTGACAATGAGGATGGAAGTGGCAATGACGATCAGATATGCCACAAGAAAGGCGTTGACCGAGCGCATGACCTCATGCTGGACGCGCTGTCCGTCCATTTTATGCACGCGCACCAGACGCGGATGAATCAGCGACATCATTTCCTTCTTTACGCCCTTGAACAGCAGCAGGATGCGCGAGCATTTCATGCCGCCGCCGGTCGAACCGGCACACGCGCCGATGAACATCAGCAGCACAAGCAGCAGCTTGCTGAATGCAGGCCACTGGTTAAAGTCCACGGTTGAAAAACCGGTGGTCGTGATGATAGACGCAACCTGAAACAGGGAATGGTGGAAGCTCTCGCGCAGCGAACCGAAGCAGCCGCGCACGTTGAAGGCAATCAGCGTGGTGAATACGGCAATCACGCCGAGGTACACGCGAATCTCCTCGATTTTGAACAGCTGCTTGAATTTATGGGTCAAAAGCAGAAAATACGCGTTGAAATTGATGCCGAAAAGGATCATAAAGACCGAGATAACATTCTGCAGGTAGGCGCTGTTGTAGTGCGCGATGGAATCATTCCAGTTGCCGAAGCCGCCGGTGCCCGCCGTGCCGAGCGAAACGCAGATGGCGTCGAACATCGGCATGCCGCCGAACAGCAGCAGAATGATCTGCAGAACGGTCAGTCCAAAGTAAATCGCGTACAGGATAAGCGCGGTATCGCGCATGTGCGGCGATATTTTGGAGACCGAGGGTCCCGGGCTTTCCGCGCGCATCAGATAAATGGTCTGACCGCCTGCCAGCGGCAGGACGATCAGCATGAACACCAGAATGCCCATGCCGCCGACCCAGTGCATCAGGCAGCGCCATAGCATGGAGGCATGCGAAAGCGCCTCCACATCGCCGAGAATGGTAGCGCCGGTGGTGGTAAAGCCGGATGCGGCCTCGAAAATCGCATCTACTGCGAACGGAATCTCGCGGCTGAGCACGAACGGCAGGGCACCGGTCACGGCCAGCACCAGCCAGCACAGCGCGACTGCCACAAAGCCTTCGCGTGCGTAGAACTTGGTGTTTTTCGGCTTGTATTCACACAGAATGCCTGCGCCGACCATACAAATCAGTGCGGTGGCGATATAGGCAGGCAGCTCGGGTTCACGGTAAATGACCGCGGTAAACGCGGGCAGCAGCAGGAACAGGGACTCAATGCCCATCAGCCAGCCGATCAGATAGCGGACGATTGCGAAATTCATTTTTCGCGCCCTCCGGCTGTCGGCAGGAAGATATCCTGAAGGTCGTTCATGCCCTCGAAGGTGGAAACGACGATAACCGTATCGCCTTCATGCAGCACATCGTGGCCGCGCGGAATGATACGCTTGCCTCTGCGGTTGATGCAGCACAGCAGAACATCCGGACGAATCGGCATATACTGCAGGGGAACACCGGTGAGATGGTGCGCCGCAACACGGAACTCAAGCGCTTCTGCGCCGTCCAGCTGATGCAGGGTCTCTACGTTGGAGCCCATCGAGTTCTGCATCGCGCGGGTGTACTGGCTGATCAGCTCGGCGGTGGTCTGCTTGGGGCGAATCACCTTGCCAATCGGCATGCTGGCAATGACTTCCTCGAAGTTCACACGGTTGACCTTGGTGAACAGCTTCGCACGGGAATGACGGCCGGCGTGCAGCGCAAGCAGGATGTTCTCCTCGTCCATGCCGGTGAGAGCCGCGAAGGCCTCACAGGTTGCCAGACCCTCCTCATCGAGCAGGTTGCGGTCGGTGCCGTCGCCGTAGATGATGGTCGCGTGCGGGAGCATTTCGGACAGTGCCTCGCAGCGCTCGAGTTTGTTTTCGATAATCTTGACTGCAATGCCGGAATTCAGCAGGATTTTCGCAAGAAAGTACGAGATTTTGCCGCCGCCGACCAGCATCGCAGAGGAAATGCGCTTGACCGGCAAACCGACCTTCTCGAAAAATTCGCTCTGCTCGTGCGGCGGAATGATAACCGTGATGTTGTCGTTTTCGCGCAGGATGAAGTCGCCCTTGGGAATATAGGTCTGACCGTCGCGGCGGACCATACACAGCAGCACGTCCGTGCGGAGCAGCGGATTGACCTCGCAGACCGCCATACCGTCCAGGCGGGACTCGTGCGGGATTTTGAGGTCGAGCAGCTCGATGCGTCCGCGGGCAAACGTGCTGACGCGGATGGCCGACGGGAAGCGGATCAGACGCGAAACAACACGCGCGGTGGACAGCTCGGGGTTGATGACCATCGAAATACCCAGCTCATCGCGGATAAAGCCGAGGTCGGATACATATTCCGGATCGCGCACACGCGCAATGGCGTGGCAGCCGGATGCCTTGCGGGCGATCAGACAGGAAAGCAGATTGATTTCGTCATGGGCGGTAACGGCGATGAGCAAGTCGGTATCCTGCACGCCGGCTTCACGCAGAACGTGATAGCTGGTGCCGCTGCCCTTTACTGTAGCAAGGTCGTGTGTGTTGGACAGTTCCTCCAGACGGCGTTCGGACAGGTCAACCAGTGTCAGGTCGTGTCCGGCCGCGCTGAGCTGTCCTGCCAGCTCCGAGCCGACTTTGCCGCAGCCTACAATAATGATGCGCATAGCGCACCTCCGATCTATTTCTCTATAGCTGTGCTCTGTTGACACAGTCTTGATACGCATATAGCGATTATAGCGGTTTGACCGAGAAAAAGCAATATCCAGACAGGAATTTTGCAGGAGTTTAGCGGAAAACCGACAAATAGGGAGAAATGGTCGGTGTATAGCTGATAAATAGTATGTCCGAAAAAAGGAAAAACCACCCGAACGGGTGGTTTTCACTGCGGATTAAAGTTCCGCGACAGGTCACTTAAACTGTGTATAAGTGGTATCGCTTGCGTAGCCGTCGCTGTCGGTCTGGTGCATGGAGACCAGATTGCCGTTATCATCAAAGGTACGGGTATCGGTCGAGAGGGTGCCGCCTTCGATGGTCGAGCGGGTGGTCTGCGTTTTGCCGTCCACCGAGTACACGGTGAGCACCTCGAACACGACGCCGCTCTCGTCTACGGTGACCGACTGGATGAGCCGTCCCTGACTGTCGTAGCGGTTGTCGGTGGAGGAGGTGATATTGTCCTCGCCCTCGTAGGTGCGGGAGGACAGCACGTCGCCGTTGGTGTTCATGCCCATGCGGACGACCATCAGCTCGTTGCCGTCTGCGTCGTAAACCGTGTTGACGGCAGAGGACTGACCGTTGTCAACCTCGGTGTAAACCGTCTCGGAGGAGACCGAAAGTTCGCCGTCCTCGTAGTTTTCCGTGCGCAGAACGCGGTTTTTGTCGTCATAGCTGCGGCGATACTCCGAGGTGGAGTTGTTGGTCTTGTCGGTGGTGACAGCATCTGTGCAGTTGCCGTTTTCGTCGTAGGTGTAGTCCGTGTAGGTGAAATTGAGCGGTTCTTCCTCGCCTTCCACGGTCTGCATGGTGTAGGAGCGGAAGGTGCTGCCGTCCTTGTCATGGCAGTTGACCGTGTAGCTGCGGTTGCCTTCCTCCGTACGCAGCTCCAGTTCATAGGAGGCAGCACGCGGCAGAACGGAAGCCAGCTGTGTCGGCACCTGCTCCATCACGGCAATGCGGCATGCAGGCGTGCGGTCATACGCGATGGTGGCACCGAGCACGATGACCGTGCTTACAATACAGGAAATAATGCGTTTGATCATATTTTTGTTCCCCTAAAATAATTAAGGCAATACCGCATAATTGAACAAGAGTGATTTGCGAGTAAATTTTGCGTA
>OLNL01000700.1_pt1 | contig 35597 bp, 30 predicted proteins | sample 1672181 | NCBI WGS metagenome assembly OLNL01 (sample SAMEA3136656, study PRJEB25190) | human gut metagenome | biome: human gut; feature: human-associated habitat; material: faeces | place: Austria | collected 2013
CGCCCTTTCGGACAAACGGTTTTCAAGACCGCCTCGTTATGACCACTTCGATACCTCTCCGCATTTATTAAGTTGTTGCTGTGTATCAGCGACAAGATAGATAATATCATAGTGATACATTATTGTCAACACTTTTTTTAAATTTTTTCAATTTCTTTTTTTGATCAGACTTTCTGCTAATATCAGATCTTCTGGCGTTGTAATCTTTATATTCTCATACGAACCTTCTACCAACTTTACTGCACAGTTTTCCATACGCTCTACAACCATCGCATCGTCTGTTATCCCTGTTTCATTTTCTTCATTTTCCATCAATTTAAAATATGCATGACGAATCAATGCAGTCTCAAATACCTGCGGAGTCTGAATACACCACACAAATCTTCGTTCCGGTGTATTTACTGCGAAATCATTCTCATCTACAATCTTTACCGTATCTTTCGATGGCATTCCTGCCACACATGCCCGGTATTCTTTTACTGCCTGGTAAGTTCGTTCTATGATCGATTCATCAACAAACGGACGTGCTCCATCATGAATAAAGACATAACCTTCCGGTTCTATTTCTCTTAGTGCTTTATATACAGATTCATACCGTTCTTTTCCACCAACCACAATTTTATTAACTTTTGTGATTCCATAAGCTTCTATAATATTTTTCCGGCAATAATCAGTCTTACCTTCTCCTGTCACAAGAACAATTTCATCAATAATCGGAGATGCTGCAAATGCAGCAAGAGAATAGTAAAGTACAGGCTTTCCGCATATTTCCAGATACTGCTTCTGTATTTTTGTACCCATCCGGCTTCCTTTTCCTGCTGCCAGGACTACTGCTGTACATTTTTCCCTGTTCATATTATTCTCTCCTTTTTACCTGCATTTCGTGGTTCGCCCACTCTATCTTTCGCCAAGTTTCAGATTCGGGACTGCATTCAGATCCCATCCATGTCTGGTTCCATTTATGTATTCATAATAAGCCGCCACACCGATCATTGCTGCATTATCTGTACAGAAAATCGGTGACGGATAGTAAAATTCTATTTCATTCTTTTCACATGCCTGTTTCATTGCTGCACGAAGACTACTGTTTGACGCCACGCCTCCCGCAATTGCAAACTTATTAAGTCCATATTCTTTTACTGCATGCATTGCATTGTCTACCAGCACATCAGTAACTGCTTTCTGGAAGGATGCAGCAATATCAGCACGGTTGTATTCAATCCCTTTCATCTTGCAGCCGTTAATATAGTTTAAAACTGCTGACTTCACGCCACTGAAGCTGAAATCATATGGGGAATCTTCAATATGCGCGCGCGGAAATGGGATTGCATCTGGATCCCCCTCTTTTGAAAGCTTATCAATCTTCGGTCCTCCCGGATATCCCAGGCCAATTGCTCTAGCCACTTTATCAAAAGCCTCTCCTGCCGCATCATCTCTGGTTCTTCCAAGAATCTCATAAGTTCCATAATCCTTGACGCATACGAGATGCGTATGTCCCCCAGACACAACAAGACACAAGAACGGTGGTTCCAGTTCTAGATTCTCAATATAATTTGCAGAAATGTGCCCTTCAATATGATGAACTCCAACAAGTGGTAACTTTTTCGCATATGCGATTGCTTTTGCTTCTGCCACACCGACAAGAAGCGCACCAACAAGCCCCGGACCGTAAGTTACACCGATTGCATCAATATCATCCAGTGTAACCTCTGCATTTTCCAGAGCCTCTTCTATTACCTGATTAATCTTTTCAATATGCTTTCTCGATGCGATTTCCGGAACCACACCACCATATAATTTATGTAGATCTATCTGTGATGAGATCACATTTGACAACACCTGTCGTCCGTTCTTTACAACGGCTGCTGCCGTTTCATCACAGGAACTTTCAATTGCCAGTATTAATATATCCTTTTTCTCTGTATCCATATTTTTCCTTCTCTCTACTGCTTTGCTTATTCCGGGAAATCCAGTTCTGTTGTCATACGGTCTTTTCCTGCGATCGCATGTGGAAAGATTGCCCGCACTTCATCCATATATTCTTCCGGATGGCGCAGGGACGGGCTGTAATGCGTAAGCCACATTTCTCCTACCTCCGCCTCTTTTGCCAGGTTTGCTGCCTCATAAAAGGTCATATGCTTATATTCTACTGCCTTTGCCGCTTTTTCTTTTTCTCCGTACATTCCTTCGCAGATAAACAGGTCTGAACCTTTTGCATTCTTCCGGATAGAATCCGTCGGTCTTGTATCTGTACAATAGGTAAGCTTAATTCCTCTTCGAGGTGGTCCAAGGACCATCTCCGGCGTCAGTATTCTTCCGTCAAGCTCTACTGTCTCACCTTTTTGAAGATGTTTCCAGTATTCCTTCGGAATTTTCTGTTCTGTTGCCCTCTGCACATCAAATTTGCCGGCACGGTCGATCTCAATCGTATAACCGTAACAGATCACATTATGTTTTACACGAAATGCTTTCAGACGATATCCATCCATCTCAAAAATCTGTTCTGGCTCTGTAATTTCTCTATAGTGGATTTCAAATGGCAGTTCCGGCGCGATCACTCGCAGAGAACTCACCACTCTCTCCAAACCTTTCGGTCCAATCAGAGTAAGCGGTTCCTTTCTGTCCGCATTTCCCATTGTAAGAAGAAGTCCCGGAAGTCCGCTGATATGATCTCCATGGTAATGTGTGAAACAAATTACATCGATCGGTTTAAAACTCCATCCCTTCTCTTTTAACGCAATCTGTGTGCCTTCACCACAGTCAATCAGCAGCTGGCTGCCGTTATATCTTGTCATAAGCGCGGTCAGCCATCGATAAGGAAGCGGCATCATTCCACCGCTTCCAAGCAAACATACATCTAACATTCTAACTCCTGTTCTCCATATACCGGAATCTGGAAAGATGCTATCCAGGTATCATAACATTCCTCACAGATATCAAATCGATGGAGTTCTCCGTCTTTGTGCGAAAAATATCCCCATCTTTTTTCAACTGTAAGCATCTCTTCCTCCGGTATTCCATTTTTTATTGTGATTTCTTTTTTACATTTATTGCACACAATCTTTGTGACTGTATTTTTTTCTGTCTGAATTTTTTTATAATTACGCATCTTACTTCCTCCTGAGTATCTTTGCAAAAAAAGACTGCCATTTCATTTTTCAGCTCTTTCTATGTTCAGGTACATTATAACGTCACAGACTGACGCCTTCCAGTGGGAAGTCTTGTATATTCTTGCGATTTCTTCCATTTTCTAAACCATGCGGCTCATCAGGATTGCATCTTCCGGATTTTTCCCTCCGTAATAGAACTTTCGCTCTCCATCGATTCCAAATTTGTTTTTTTCATAAAATGCAATCGCTGTCTGATTACTCTTACGGACATCAAGAAGCATTCTTTTCAGTTGCTTTTCATGGCAGATCTGTTCCATAAATCCAAACAGCATCTGTCCAATTCCTCTGCGTCTTTCAGATTCAGCAACTGCAATTCTTGCAATCTCGCATTCATCCAGAACATAATAACACAGAAAATATCCCAGCAGGGTATCCCCTTCCATTGCTGCCGCACAAAAAGTATGCTTCTGTCTGACAGTTGATCTCACTTCATGATAACTCCACGGATCCGGAAATACGTCTGTTTCCATCTGCGCCACCTGTTCCATTCGTTCTCTGTCATTTTCTGTTATCAAAGTAATTTCTATGTTATCTCTATTACTCATGTGTTTTTTCTGCTTTCAGACGTTCTTCTCTTTCCCGTTCTGCCTGTGATACACGCAGATAATCCGGTTTGTGTTCCATTGCGGTTTCTGTTTTTCCTTCTTTATAATACTGAATTCCAAGCATACCGACTGCTGCCGCTCTCTGCTGGTTCATATGTGCCGGTGCAAATGCAATATCATAATTCGTCATCAATTCCTTCTCCAGCCTGTCTTTATGCACCGGTACACCATCTCCAAGAAAGATCACTGGTTTTCCATAAGTACAAAGTTTTTTGGCAAGTTCATCGATTTCGACTGCCATCTGTGCTTCCAAAACCTGCAGTTTATCACCGTCCATCTGATAAATACCAGTATATACCTGATTTCTTCTTGCATCCATGATCGGACAAATGATCCTGTCTGTATAACACAGATTATAAGCAAGTCCGTCTACTGTCGGAATGTGAATCAAAGGCTTCTTCAGTGCCAGCCCCAGTCCCTTTGCAGTTGCTGAACCAATTCTGAGTCCGGTAAATGATCCCGGTCCTCCTGCTACCGCAATCGCATCAATCGTATCCAGATTCATATCCGTCATCTTCACGATTTCATCCAACATCGGTAATAAGGTCTGTGAATGTGTCTTTTTATAATTGATCGTATACTCTGCAATCGTTTTGGAAATTTCGTTTTCTTCTTCAACTACTGCGACAGTTGCAACAAGTCCCGAACTGTCTATTGCTAAAATGCGCATATTATTCTCCTCTTTTCTCTACCGTAATCCGGCGGAAATCAAATCCCTGTTCCAGATCTTTTTCTATCGTGATCTCTGTCCGGTTCGCCGGAAGAATCTCATCGATCAGGTTCGCCCATTCGATCAGGCTTACACCGTCTCCATATACATAGTCTTCAAAACCAATCTCGTCCATCTCTTCAATGTCACCAATCCGATACACATCAAAATGATAGAACGGAAGTCTTCCGTCATCATATACCTGGACTATTGTAAAGGTTGGACTGCTGATCGGTTCTTCAATCCCCAGTCCTTTTGCCAGTCCCTGGGTAAATACGGTCTTTCCGACGCCGAGATCTCCTACCAGTGTATAGACTTCTCCTGCTTTTGCATGACTCCCGATCTTCTTACCGAGATCATAGGTTTCTTTGGCACTTCTTGTTTCAATTATCATCTTCTGGTCTGCCTCCTAATTTGCACTGACGTGTCTGATATTGACTTTCTTGGCTGGCATATGTGTAGAAATCATCTGCACTGCTGCCGCATACTGTTCTCCCAGGGATTCTCTTGGAAAAATCAGTGCTCTTACCTTTGTTACATATATAATTACAGACTGACCGGTTGAAACTGCCTTCCGGAAATCTCCCCATTCATTAAGCACACTTTGTTCATCCTGTGAAATGCGGATTCCTTCTTCGTTAAGTTCATAACTAATCGGTTTCTGAAACATCGGAGAGCGCATTACCTGTTCTGCCGCACGTGCTTTTAAATGAAGTGGGTTTCCGATCAGAAAAATTGCGGCAAACAAAAAGAACGTTGCAGCTGTACTGTAGCTTCCAAACATACATTGTCTGATTCCCAGCACCAGTGTTACACCACCGAAAATCACACCAACGATTCCGCTAAGGCTTGTATAGGAAGTATAGAGCATAAAATCAAACATGGCTTTTTTTGTCATTTTTACTTCAAACTTTATATTCATTCATTTTCCTCCATATCAGATTAAGTCACACCGATTATATCATACCGAATCTTTGGAAACAAGTCGTTACTGCTCACTCCGGGTTTAGAAAAACACTGTCTTTTCTTAACTTGTACTTGTATTTTATATACGCCTGCGCTATAATGTGTTCAAATGAACAAGGAAATTCTTCGGGGTAGGGTGACTTCTTATCGCTATAGTATAAGCAGAATTCCCAACCGGCGGTTACAGTCCGCGACCTGTCAGATTTCTGACAGCTGATTTGGTGCAATTCCAAAACCGACAGTAAAGTCTGGATGAGAGAAGAAAAAGTGATTTTGCAAATAATCCCCCCGACGTATTACGTCGGGGATTTTTTTGCATAGGCTTTCGAAGATTTTCCTCCTCAATTCATCTGATTATGTCAAGAGAAAAGGAGAGAAAAAATGAGTACAGATGTAATGACAAACCCAAAAACAACAACGAAAGAAAAAAAACGTATCAGCACAAAGGTAATTGCACAGATTGGTGTGCTCGGAGCAATCGCTATGGTTCTGATGTTATTTGATATTCCACTTCCATTTGCACCAACCTTTTACAAAATTGATTTCAGTGAAGTTCCGGTCCTTATCGGAGCATTTACCATGGGACCTGTAGCCGGCGCTTTGATCGAACTGGTCAAAATCCTGTTGAACCTCCTGATCAGAGGTACATCAACAGCTGGTGTTGGAGACCTCGGAAACTTCCTGATCGGATGTGCAATGTGTATTCCGGCTTCCCTGATTTATCAGAAGTTACATTCTCGCAAGGGTGCGATCATCGGTATGGTAACAGGAACTGTTTTTATGACAATTGTCGGATGTTTTATCAATGCATACCTTCTGCTTCCGGCATACGCTGCTGCATTCCATATGCCGATCGACGCACTGGTTGCCATGGGAACCGCAGTCAACAGTCATATCAACAGTCTTCTGACTTTTGTTTTACTTTCTGTTGCACCTTTCAATCTGCTGAAAGGTTTCCTGGTATCATTGATCGTATTCCTGATCTACAAAAAGATCAGCCCGATTTTACAAATGGGACGCGAATAGATTATAATTTTACAAAACAGCAAAAGGGGTTCGTTATGAGCCTCTTTTTTTATGAAACCAAAAAACAGAGAGAAGTCTGCCCAAGCCGGCATTCTTCTCTCTGTTGAATTTCTTTTGATTATAAAGTATCGTTTCTTCTTACATATCCTGGTTTTTCCGGATCTGCAATCAGTTCCTTTGCATGGACAATCCTTGCACTCTTGTCCACTACCTGCGCTTCAATCCGTGCATCCTCTCCAATTACAACTCCCGGAAGGATAACACTGTCTTTGACAACTGCACCTTTCTTAATTACGCATCCACGTCCGATTACCGAATTCTCAACAGTACCCTCGATCAGGCATCCATTGGAAATTACTGAACTCTTGACACTTGCTCCTTCATAATACTTTGTTGGGCATGAATCATTTGTTCTTGTGTAAATCGGCCAATTCTTATCAAACAAAGTCACTGCATTCTTCATATCGATCAGTGATAAGTTTGCATTATAGTAGCTCTTAAAATCTGTGATAGATGCAAAGAATCCTCGATGTGACACTCCACGTACATCCAGTTCACTGCATGCCATATTCACAATATCATTAAGTGTGAACATGGAAGAAATCTTTCTTCCCTTTTTAACCAGTTCCATAAACAGATCTTTGCGCATTACATAAGTGTCCATGAAAATATTACGGTTTTTCGCGTTACCATGGTTCGGTTCCAATGAAAGGACACCCTTCTGCTTGTTCAGATTAAGTGTTGAACAGTTCAGATAGTATTCTTTTGCATTATCCACACTGTGATATAACAGGGTAATATCTGCACCGGATTCAATATGTGTCTTAAGTAATTCATCATAATTCTGTGTATAAATCATATAACTTGGTGCAATAACTACATATGGATATTTTACAGCTTCAATACACTCCATATTTTCTTCATATGCCGCCAGGTCATTATTGTATACACTCCATTCTGCATTTGCAAAATCAGAATAAAGAATATGAAGACGGCCACTCTTTGAGTTGATATTGTAATGACGGCCTGTTCCAAGATGTTCTGTAAGAGAACGCGGTTTTCTTCTTACATAAACCTGAATATGTTCGATTTCACTGTTGCTCATATTAGAGATTGGGAAATCGATAACTCTGTATCTTCCAAGGAATGAAACAGCACCAACCGGACGGTAATTCTGCATCTCTCCTACCCGGATATTGTTGCCGGCAAAACTTACGATTCCAAATGCCTGTGCCATATTACTCATCCCCCTTAACACGTTTTGATACTAATTCAATATGTTCACTGTCTGCTGATCCGACAACTGCATTTTTGCCAATCTTTACGCCATCAGCCACAAGCGCTCTTGTTACAACTGCACCTTCTTCTACTTCAACGCCCGGCATCAGTACACTGTCAATAATCTGTGCACCTTCGCCGACTCTTGCACCTGTAAACAATACAGAATTTTTGACTTTTCCATTGATCACACATCCCTGGTTGATAAATGCTCTTTCAATCTCTGCTGTCGGGCCAACATACTGAGGAAGCACAGTTGTATCCTCTGTGTAAATCTTCCATGAATCATCATTCAGATCAAGTTCATTTTTACTATTGATCAGATCCATATTTGCTTCCCACAGGGAATCAATTGTTCCGACATCTTTCCAATATCCTTTGAACTTGTATGCATAGAGCTTTCTTCCATCATTCAGCATAGTCGGAATGATATCTTTTCCGAAATCATGATTGGAATCCTGATTTTTCATATCTGCAAGGAGCATCTTTCTTAAAAGCTTCCAGTTGAATATGTAAATACCCATGGATGCCAGATTGCTCTTTGGATTCTCCGGTTTCTCTTCAAACTCTACAATTCTTCCCTCATCGTCCGTATTCATAATACCAAAACGGCTTGCTTCCTTCATCGGAACCTCAATGACCGCGATTGTTGCATCTGCTCCAGTCTCTTTATGATAATCAAGCATATTATCATAATTCATCTTATAAATATGGTCACCGGAAAGAATCAGTACATATTCTGGTGCAAACATGTCCACAAAATCAATGTTCTGTGAAATTGCATCTGCTGTTCCTCTGTATACATCCAGATCCGCATCCGCTTTTTCACGCGGTGGAAGTACATAGACTCCGCTGTTCTGGGCATCTAACCCCCATCTGCGGCCTGCCGCTACATAACTGTTAAGTAAAATAGACTCATACTGTGTCAGGACTCCTACATTATCAATTCCGCTGTTGGCACAGTTGCTAAGTGGAAAATCAATGATTCTGTATTTTCCACCATATGAAACCGCAGGTTTGGCTACTTTATTTGTAAGCTCGTGAAGACGACTTCCTCGTCCGCCCGCCAAGATCATAGCAAGCATATTATTCTGCTTCATAAGTGAATCCTCTCTTTCCTATTTGTCCTGTCTTATATTATACAATTTTTCTGTTAAATTTTCCACTTTTTTGTGCAAAAAATACATAAAAATTTATATTTTTATTATTATGATGTGTTCGAGGATTATGGGAATTGCGTAGCAATAGAACAATCCGGTTACATCAGTGAGCAGCAAAATTTACTTTCGACACTCACATCATCATTATTGTATTATATATGCTTTAAAATCCGAATTTATGTCTATTTTCTTTCCAGATTTTCCCCATTGCATATTCATATGTCTTATCAAAGACAAAAAGTATAAGTTGTCCGAATACAACAGACATAAGCATTATTCCTTTTGCGGTCTTTTTTTCAGATAACATACTCCAGAAATATATTAAACCCGGAATATAAAGTACATTAAATACCAGATATTTCATGAGCCAGAAAAAGTTACGGCTTCTGATCCATCCGGAAGCTCTTCCAGAAAAATGCCATATTGTTTCTATAATTAGAATATAAAATCCCATAAATGCATAGGAAACCACATATAATTTATTCGGAGACAGAAGGATTGCCAGCAAAATTCCTGCCAGTAAAAAGCCTGCCCCGCTTTTCAATCCAAATTCCTGAATCACAATCCCGACAAAAAAGGACGCCGCCGCCAGTAAAAAAAGGGTATTCGTTTCGATCACACTGCCAAGCGCAATCCCCACTTCTGTCAGTGCAAGCATAACGCCTGCAAATGCAATCTTTTTTGTATTTAGATGCATGGACACAGATCTCCTCCCATACATTCACATAATGAATCTGCGATCCACAGATCACAGCACATATTTCCAGTTCCACACGGAGAGGAATTACGATTGCCATATCCCTGACCAAACGGATTACTATTATATCTCTGTGCTCCCCAGTTCAGCTGGTTCATCAGCTCTCTGTACTGCGGGTTATTCGGGTCCATATTCACTGCCTGCGCAGCATAATCCCTTGCCAGCACATTGTTGCCTACGCCGGCGTTGGCCATGGAACTTGCATAATACCATTGTGCAGTCCGGTCATTCATACGGTTCAACACATTGATCGCGTCCTGATATCTACGGTTATTGATAAAATTGAATGCCGCCTGCATCTCCGGATTCATATTATTGTACTGCTGATATCTGCCATTGCCATAAGATTGATTTCCATAGGAATTATTACCATAAGAATAGTTCCCTGAACCCGCGCCGTATCCGTAATTATATCCTCCATTCGCCCGCTCTTTCATAATTTCATCATAAGCTTCCTGTACTTCTTTGAACTTTTCTTCAGCAAGATCCCGAAGCGGATTATCCACATTGGCATCCGGATGATATTTCCGGCTCAATTCTCTGTACGCCTTTTTTATCTCCTCTTCCGACGCATTTGGTGATACGCCAAGCACCTCATAAGGATTCTTTGTCATCTTCCTTTTCCTCGCTTTTCTTTTCTTGTATCTTTCTGTAATGTTTCCATACGCCATCATACAGGATATTCCGCAGGATATCCACGTCCAGTATACATGGCAGAATTTCAAAATTTCTTGCGCATTCGCCGATCATCATGCACAGAATGTCTCTGCATCTTTCTTCATATCCGGCTTCTTCATGCATCTTTTTTAATGGATTATAAGTCCCTTTTTCCAGGTCCTTATCCAGATCTTCGTAAGCATCCATAATATAAATATATTTGCCCAGATAGAAACCGATCCCTCGAAGCTGCTGTTCCCAGCAGTCTTCTTTATATACCATCATCTCTTCCATCAGCCGGCCAAAACAGCCTGCCGGATAGTCAACTTCCTGTATACCCTGACTTTCATATTCCGAAAGCTTTGCCATTTCTTCTCTGATCACACGACTCTGCCTTGGATATTTCCGAATTGCTTTTTCTACTTTTCGCTTCAAGGCCATACTCCCGAGAAGCCCTGCTACTTTCTTCTCATCCTTCCAATCATCTTCCAGATGATAATACGCCATGATCAGATTCATATCGGCCGCATACTCTGTGATCTCATTTTCCAGCATTGGCTGTGGCTTTAACGGATGCATCTTACAGCGATGGCTTTCTGCCTTTGTTTCACTTTCATATAAAGAAGTAAGTAAAATGATCACAAATGTCATATCATAGGCAAGCGTAAGCTGACCTGCGCTGCCATACTGTCTCTTCAGCGACTGACAAAGGCCACAGTAATACGCTTTATATTTATGATAATCTTTTACTTTTAATTCCGGCTCATTCGCCGTCACATATCCGAACATGTATTACTGAATTCCTCTCATTGTAAGCTGGATCCGCTTCTTCTGTAGATCAACGCTCATCACCTTTACATCTACAACATCTCCTACGCTGACTGCTTCCAGTGGATGCTTGATAAAACGATCCGTGATCTGGGAAATGTGCACCAATCCGTCCTGATGCACTCCAATATCGACAAATACACCAAAGTCAATGACATTTCGCACGGTTCCTTTCAGAATCATTCCTTCCTTCAGATCCTTCATATCAAGGACATCCGTTCTGAGAATTGGTTTCGGCATCTCATCTCGTGGATCACGCGCCGGTTTTTCCAGCTCTTTGACAATATCCCGAAGGGTGATCTCTCCTATTCCAAGTTCCTCAGCGAGCTTTTTGTAATCTTTGATGGTAAGAGACAGACCTGCAAGTTTGCCGCCTGCAATATCTTCCGGCTTGAAGCCCTGCTTTTCAAGAAGCTTTCCTGCCGCCTCGTAAGACTCCGGATGTACACTGGTTCCGTCAAGTGGATTGATTCCGCCCTGTATCCTCATAAACCCGGCACACTGCTCAAATGCTTTTGGTCCAAGTTTTGGTACTTTGAGAAGTTCTTTTCTATTCTCAAATTTTCCATTTTCTTCCCTGTAAGCAACAATATTTTTCGCAAGGGTTCCGGAAATACCGGAAATATAAGAAAGCAGCGGAGCCGATGCAGTATTTAGGTCCACACCGACTTTATTTACACAGTCTTCTACCACACCGCCAAGTGCTTCTCCTAATTTTTTCTGGTTCATATCATGCTGATACTGCCCGACACCAATCGACTGCGGATCGATCTTTACCAGTTCGGCAAGCGGATCCTGAAGCCGTCTTGCAATGGATGTCGCGCTTCTCTGCCCGACATCGAATTTTGGGAATTCTTCTGTAGCAAGTTTACTTGCTGAGTACACAGATGCTCCCGCTTCATTTACGATCACATACTGCACTTTTTCCGGAATCTCTTTTAACAGTTCTACAATAAACTGTTCTGATTCTCTGGATGCTGTTCCATTTCCCAGGGAAATCAAAGAGATGTGATACTTTGGAATAATCTTTTTCAGCAGATCTTTTGCTGCCTGGATCTTCTTCGGAGTCGTAGGCGCTGTCGGATAAATTACAGTCGTACCGATTACTTTTCCGGTCGGATCTACCACAGCAAGCTTGCATCCGGTACGGAATGCAGGATCCCATCCAAGCACAACCTGTCCGACGATTGGCGGCTGCATCAGAAGCTGCTCCAGATTCTTTCCAAACACAAGGATTGCGCCATCTTCTGCTTTTTCCGTCAGTTCGTTTCTCAGTTCACGCTCGATCGCCGGTGCGATCAGTCTCTGATAGCTGTCGGCCACAACCTCTTTCAAAATCGGTGTTGTGTATGGATTATCCCTGCGGATCGCTTTCTTTTCCAGATAACGGAGAATTTCCTCTTCCGGTGCTTCAATCTTAACACTCAGGAATTTTTCTTTTTCTCCACGGTTGAGTGCCAGCACACGGTGTCCGGCTACTTTGCTGACCGCTTCTGTAAAATCATAATACATCTCGTATACAGATTCTGCTTTTTCATCTTTTGCAGCAGAAACCAGCGTACCCTTTTTGAACGTCAGATCGCGGATCCTCTTTCTGTAATCTGCCTCATCTGAAATATTTTCTGCAAGAATATCTTTCGCACCGTCAATCGCTTCCTGCACATTTTTCACGCCCTTTTCTTCAGAAACATATTTTTCTGCCTCTTTTTCCAGGGGTTCCTTACTATTCTGAAGAGAGATCAGAACCGCCAGTGGTTCCAGACCTTTTTCTTTTGCAATTGTCGCACGGGTCCGGCGTTTTGGTCTGTACGGACGATAAAGATCATCCACCAGAACCTGCGTCTCTGCTGCCACGATCTGTGCTTTCAGCTCAGGTGTTAACTTGCCCTGTTCTTCAATACTTGCAAGAACCTGTTCTTTTTTCTCTTCCAGGTTCCGCAGATAGGTCAGTCGTTCATATAATTTACGAAGCTGTTCATCATCCAGTGTACCGTGTGCTTCTTTTCTGTAACGCGCAATAAACGGAATGGTATTTCCTTCATCGATCAGCTTTACAGCCGCATCTACCTGCCACTTTTTTACGCCCAGTTCTTCTGTTATTTTCTGGTTAATATCCATTGATATCCAATCCTCTCTTTTTGTTCGCTATGGATTTAATGATACCATGTCATCTCTTATTTTTCAATTCCCGTTAAAATTACAGAGTTCGCTCGGTTTTCTTGTCTTTTTCTATTAAATATGCTATACTACATCTAATCTGACTGAAAAGTTTTAAGAAAGGATTAACCAAATGTCAAGCGATATTGAAAAAGAGCCACTGTCCAGACAACAGAAAAAATCAAAAGAAACCAAAGCACGTATCTTTCATGCAGCCAAGACAATTCTGCAGAAGCAGGGATACGATCAGCTTTCCATAAAAAATATCTGTGATGAAGCAGGTGTCTCCAACGGCAGCTTCTATCATCATTTTAAAACCAAAGATGATCTTTTATCTTATTATATTGAAGAACAGCCAAGCATCAATCCGGATCTTCTGGATACGCCGGAAGATGCAGATGAGGCAAAGATCGGTATCATCCACGTTTATCTGAATTACGCACAGTACTGCCGGGAACTCGGAGTAGAATTCATGTCCAACTACTACACACCGCGCAACCAGGCACTGAACCCAACGATCCGTACCGAGCGACCGTACCCGATCCTTACCGTAGAGAATTATCTTCGCAAAGCGATTGATGCCGGCATCATTGCGCCAAAGATTTCCCTGGATGAAATCTGCACTGATATCCGTATGCTGGTTATCGGAAATGTATTTGAATGGTGTCTGCATAACGGAGAGACTGATTTTGAAGGTAATATCCGCCGTTCGATCGGGCATTATCTGGATGGCATTTTCTGATTTCACAGATATACCACAGCGTAAAATGAATTTTTCATATTCCTTCGCTGATTTTTTACAGCACATATTTTCAAAAAAGGTGTCATGGATTTTTATGTCCATGGCACCTTTTCGGCTTATCTGTTGTTATATAAACTTGTACATCGTTGTTGTTTCGTAAGTTTCGCCCTTCTTGCATACCGGCCCAGCAAAATTCTCTTTATGGATTGCATCCGGGAAGAACTGTGTCTCGAAGCAGGCTGCCTGGCGTTTGTGGTAATGCGCCCCGCCTTTTCCTTTGGCATCAACAATAAAGTTGCCTGTATAAAGCTGCATTCCCGGAAGGTCTGTATAAACTTCCATAGTGATTCCGCTCTCTTCCGAGGACATCTCTGCCACTTTCGCAAATTCTCCTTTATTGTTCAGAACCCAGTTATGATCATATCCTTTCCCGAAATTCAGTGCTTCATAATCTGTCTCGATTTCTTTGCCAATTGCTTTCTTTGTGCGGAAATCCATCGGTGTTCCTTCTACCGGTGTGATCTCGCCTGTCGGAATAGACTCGGCATCGGCTCTGGTAAATGCATCTGCATCAATCCATACTTCCTGATCCAGTACATCTCCTGATGCATGTCCATCCATATTAAAATAGCTGTGATTTGTCATATTGATCAGAGTATCTGCATCCGGAACTGCATGGTAAGCGATCTTCACTGCATTGTCTTCTGTCAGAGTATATGTTACCTCAATATGTACAGCTCCCGGATATCCCTGATCACCATCCGGGCTGTCCAGTTCAAATGTAATATGATCATCTGCGGTTTCTTTTACCTTCCACATTCTCTGGTTATAAAAATCCATTCCGCTGTGGAGATTATTGCCATTATCATTCTTTTCAAGCTGATAGGTCACTCCGTTCAGTTCAAAGGATGCTCCTCCGATACGGTTTGCACTTCTCCCGACAATTGCACCGAAGAACAGATCTCCTTCTTCATATCCTGCTGCCTCATCATATCCAAGCACAACATCACACGGCTTGCCTTCTTTGTCCGGTACGATCACCTGTACCAGCGTTGCACCGTAATCGGATACTGCAATCTCCATTCCGTTTTTATTTGTGAGCGTATATAATTTTGTCTCGTCACCTTTAACTGTTGCACCAAAATCTGTTACTTTCATTTTTCCTCTTCCGCCCTTTCTGTTAATTGTGCCTGTAAAACAGACATCTCTTTTACAGGTGTTATTGTAACATAATTTTTTTATTTTTTGCACCCTTTATCGTTGTTCTGCCATTTTGTACATATTGCTGATATTTTTTATCATTTTGTGACAAAATTAACTTATTTGTCTATTTATTAACTTTGCTTGCAAGATTGTACTAAAATGCATACAATATCATTATAAGTGTGTCCATAGAGTTAATCTATAGTATTCAGATGCTTTCCCTATGATTTTCTTCATCTGTCCTGTAGATTAGCAAAAAAAGTTAAAGGAGAAAAAAGCTATGAGTAGACTTGAAATCACTGCACCGGACAAAGCCCAGCTGGTTATCGAAGGGCTCTACAAAGATCTGGAGCGAAGAATTGAATCCAGTCCTCCGGGACTATGTCCTGTTGACATGACTCGTGCTTTCCTGGAGATGTGTCATACACATACCTGTGGAAAATGTGTGCCGTGCCGTGTTGGTCTGTGGCAGCTGAAAAACCTGCTGACCGACGTTATGAACGGAGACGCAACTATGGAAACATTAGACCTGATGGAAGAACTCTCTGTATCAATCATGGAAGGAGCTGACTGTGCGATCGGGTATGAAGCAGCTCACATGGTTTACAAAAGTCTGATGGGATGTCGGGAAGACTATGAAGAACATGTGCGCCAGGGAAGATGTACCTGCCAGTACGCACAGCCTGTTCCTTGTGTATCTTTGTGCCCGGCACATGTAGATATTCCGGGATATATCGCTCTTGTCGGAGAAGGACGTTACGCAGATGCGATCCGCCTGATCCGTAAGGACAATCCATTCCCGACCACCTGTGGTTTTATCTGCGAACATCCTTGTGAGGCACGCTGCCGTCGTAACATCGTAGACGATGCAGTCAATATCCGCGGTCTTAAGAGAATGGCTGCTGATTATGCCGGAAAAGTTCCACCGCCGCCATGCGCTCCATCTACCGGAAAGCGTATTGCCGTTGTTGGTGGTGGCCCTGGTGGATTAAGTGCAGCTTACTATCTGCAGCTGATGGGACACCAGACAACCGTATTTGAGATGCTGCCGGAACTTGGCGGTATGCTCCGCTATGGTATCCCGAACTACCGTCTGCCGAAAGACCGTCTGAACGATGATATCAATGCCATCCTTGAGACCGGTGTCAAAGTTGAATTTGGCAAACGGATTGGAAAAGATATGACAATCCAGAGTCTGCGTGAAGAATACGACGCAGTTCTTATTACAATCGGTGCAAGTACCGATAAGAAACTTGGTATCGAAGGCGAACACTCAGAAGGGGTCCTTTCTGCTGTTCAGTTCCTTCGTGATGTAGGAAAGAACCAGAACCCGGATCTTACCGGACAGGAAGTAGCCGTTATCGGTGGTGGTAACGTATCTATGGATGCTGTCCGTACCGCAAAACGTCTGGGTGCTAAAAAAGTCAGCATCGTTTACCGCCGTCGCGTGGCAGATATGACTGCCCTTCCGGCAGAGATTGAAGGTGCTGTTGCAGAAGGAATCGAAGTACAGACTCTGATGGCTCCTTCCCGCATCGAAACAGATGAAAACGGTCACGTAAAAGGAATCTACGTTACACCACAGATGATTAGTAAGATCAAAGACGGTCGTGCAAGTGTACGTCCGACAGGTGCTCCTGACGTATTCATTCCATGCCAGACACTGATCGTTGCGATCGGACAGGATATTGAATACCAGCACTTTGAAGAAGCCGGTGTTCCTGTACAGAGAGGTAAGATCTTAACCGAAAAATACGGCGGATTCGATAACATTCCGGGTGTATTTGCCGGTGGAGACTGTGCTTCCGGTCCTGCATCCGTAATCAAAGCTATTGCTGCTGCAAAAGTAGTAGCTGCTAACATAGACGAATACCTGGGATATCACCACATTATCAGCTGTGACGTTGAGATTCCTGAAGCGCGTCTTGATGACCGCCCGCCGTGCGGAAGAGTAAACATGACCGAGCGTGAAGCCTGCGAACGTGTCTGTGACTTTAACGGTGTAGAAAACTGCATGTCCGAGGCAGAAGCGAAACAGGAAGCCAGCAGATGTCTGCGTTGCGACCACTTCGGCTACGGCATTTTCAAAGGAGGTCGTGAAACATTATGGTAAATCTTACAATTGATAATATAAACGTATCTGTCCCGGAAGGTACTACTATCATGGATGCTGCCAAAATGGCGGATATCCCGATTCCAAAGCTCTGCTATCTGAAAGATATCAACGAGATCGCAGCCTGTCGTGTCTGTGTTGTTGAACTCGAGGGAATGGAACGGCTGGTAACTTCCTGCAACAACGTAGTAAAAGAAGGTATGGTAATCCATACAAACAGCCCAAAGGTTCGTACAGCCAGAAGACAGACTGTACAGCTTATCCTTTCCCAGCACGACTGCAAATGTGCTACCTGTGTCAGAAGCGGTAACTGTACTCTGCAGAGTCTCGCAAATGACCTGAACATCATCGAAATACCATTTAAGCAGCGTCTGGAAGAATTCCCTTGGGATAAAGAATTTCCGCTGATCAGAGACTCACAGAAATGCATCAAATGTATGCGCTGTATCCAGGTCTGTGACAAGATCCAGGATTTACATATCTGGGATGTGACAAGTACTGGTTCCCGTACTACTATTAATGTAACCGGCAACCATAAGATCTCCGAGGTTTCCTGTTCTCTGTGCGGTCAGTGTATTACTCACTGCCCGGTCGGCGCTCTGCGCGAACGTGATGATACAGAGAAAGTATGGGATGCAATCGCTGATGACAAGAAAGTCGTTGTTGCACAGGTTGCTCCTGCTGTACGTGCTGCATGGGGTGAAGCTCTTGGTCTTTCCCGTGAAGAAGCAACTGTCGGCAAGATCATGGATGCTCTGAAGAAAATGGGTATTGACTATGTATTCGATACCTCCTTCACAGCAGACCTTACTATTATGGAAGAAGGAAATGAATTCCTGCAGAGATTTACAAAAGGCGAATTAAATCTTCGTCCGATGTTTACCTCCTGCTGCCCTGGATGGGTACGCTTCCTTAAATCACAGTACCCACATCTGGTGCCACAGCTTTCAACAGCCAAATCACCACAGCAGATGTTCGGTTCCGTTATGAAGAGCTATTTTGCGGAATCCATCGGTGTGAAACCGGAAAATATGTTTACTGTATCTATCATGCCATGTGTTGCCAAAAAAGGCGAAAGTAACATGGAACTGTTCTATGGTGAATATGCCGGACACGAGACAGACGTTGTACTTACAACTCGTGAATTGACACGCATGATCCGTTCTGCACATATTGATCCTGCTTCTTTGGTTGATCGTGAATGCGATCCTCTGATGAAAGAATGGACCGGTGCCGGTGTTATCTTCGGAACAACAGGTGGTGTTATGGAAGCAGCACTTCGTTCTGCTCACTACCTTGTAACCGGACGTAACCCTGATCCGGATGCATTCAAGATTGTCCGCAATCCTGGTGGACAGCCAGGTGTTGTAGAAGCAGAGATCCAGCTTGGAGATGCTACTGTTCGTGCTGCTGTTGTCAGCGGACTCGGAAACACACGTAAACTGATCGAAGCAATCGAACATGGTGAAGTACATTATGATTTTGTAGAAGTCATGGCCTGCCCTGGCGGATGCGTCGGCGGTGGCGGTCAGCCAATCCATGACGGAGAAGAACTTGCACGGACACGTGGTGAAAATCTTTATTTTCTTGATAAGAATGCACCACTTCGCTTCTCACATGAGAACCCGGATGTACTCCGTCTGTACCGTGATTTCTTTGAGAAACCGCTTTCTCACAAGTCACATATGTTGCTTCACACGGATCATAACGCATGGGAGATGCCTAGATAAATCAAATTTTGCCCTCTAAAAGATTGTAACGAATATATAAATAATTTATAGAAGCCAAGTATTCTATAAACTAAGATATAGAAATTGAGCCCTTCTATATCTCTAAAATCCAGAAATGGGAAATGACCTGCCATGTCATTTCCCATTTTTGGATTCAACAAACTAGTATATTCTTTTTATACCTTCTAAGCTCTGTCAGATTCTTCTGTCATCTTCTTATAATACAGAATCAGATCTGCTGCCTGTTCATAGGACAACTCTGTAGTGCTGACCGAAAGATCATAATTCTTCGACATTCCCCATTCCTGTCCGGTATAATCCTTACGAAAAGCGCTTCTTTTCTCATCCACATCCTGGATCTTACGTTTCGCTTTCATTCTGCTTGTAATATGATCACGCTCTTTCACGCGTTCAATTCGTGTTTCCATATCTGCATGGACAAATACACTAAAAGCTTCTTCTCGGTTTCTCATCAGATAACCTGCGCACCTTCCCATAATAATACATGGTCCTTCTTCCACAAGCTCTTCAATCAGTTTAAATGGATATGGCTTCTTCTTCGGTTCTGCAAAATTCATTGCGATTGAATAAAGAAGGCTGTCCACCGGCTGTTCATCCAGATACTCCTGCATTTCTTTCTCGTATCCGCGCATCTTTGCAATTTCAAACAGCTTCTCTTTATCGTAAAACGCATAACCGGTACGCTTTGCCAGCAATTCACCGATTTCATGTCCGCCGCTTCCATATTCCCGTCCGATACAGATAATTGTTTTCTCCATATTCTGCACACTCCTCTCTAATACAGGTGATAGAAAATCGATGCACCTACAACCGTCATCAATCCGGCCACTGCAATAGAAAGACTGCTCATTGCTCCTTCAATCTCTCCGATTTCCATTGCCTTTGCCGTTCCCATAGCATGGGAAGCTGTTCCGATTGCCAGTCCTTTTGCAATCGGATGCTCAATTTTGCAGAGCTTACAGATTCCCTCTGCAAACATATTTCCAATAATTCCGGTAATTACGATTGCAGCAACTGTAATCGTCACAATTCCACCAAGCTCTTCTGAGATTCCCATACCGATCGCTGTGGTAATTGATTTTGGAAGAAGCGTTACATAGAACTGCTTCTTCAGGTGGAACAACATAGAAAATACCCATACACCGGCAAGGCTGACAAATACACCTGTTGTAATTCCTGCAATGATCGCTTTCAGATTCTTCTTAAGAAGATTCATCTGCTGATAAAGCGGAATTGCAAGACAGACTGTAGACGGTGTCAGAAGGTAGCTCAGTACATTCGCTCCCTTATCATAAGTATCATAATCAATTCCAGTCACTTTTAGCACGATAATTACAAAAACAATCGAAACAAGAAGTGGATTGAAGATACCAATTTTTAACTTTTTACGCAGAAAAATTCCTGCCTCATATCCAAAAAGGCTGATCGCCATACAAAAAAAGGTCGATCCATGCAGCATATTACTCATCCTTCTTCTCCTCTTTCTTCAGTACAAACTGAGCGGTTCTTCCACTCACGCCCATAACCAGCACTGTTGTCACTACAATTGTAATCATGATCGGGACAAGAACCGGTTTTAAGTCTCCCCATGATACCATCAGACCTGCTCCTGCAGGGATAAAAAGCATCGGCATGATTTCAATCAGAAATCCACCAGCCTCATCAACTGCTTTCAAAGGAATTACTTTTGTCTGCAAACCTGCCAGCAAGATCAGCAAGCCATAAATACTTGCAGGAACCGGTAGTGGAAGGATTGCATGCAAAAGCTCTCCTGCAAAAGAAATCAATATGATAATCAAGAATTGTCTTATAAATTTCACAGTATTACCTCCATTTATTTTATGTTCATTTTTTAACACATGTACCAGAATAGCACTTTTAACACTCTGCCTCAATAAATTTTTGCATTTTTATTGTTTTTTTGACAATATCCTCTCATTCCGATGCTAGAATGAAACTAAATTTACAGAAGTGAAGGGATGACTTTATGTATCATTTTATAGCCAATCCTAACGCCCGCTCGGGTCAGGGACTTGCACTATGGGAAAAGATTAAATTAAAGCTGATAGCAGAACATATAGATTACCAAATCCATTTTACACATCACCGGCATCACGCAACGGAAATTGCCTCCGAGCTTACCGCCTCCGGGGATCCTGTTACGATCGTTGTACTTGGTGGTGATGGAAGTGTGGATGAAGTAATCTGTGGTCTGCAGAATTTAAGCCTGGTTACCCTCGGTTACATTCCGATCGGCTCTGGCAATGATTTTGGCCGGGGACTTGCCCTTCCATCCGATACCATGAAAGCTCTGGATCTGGTACTTCATTCTGAACAGACGCGCAAGATCAATCTTGGTGTATTGCACTATCATGACAAGGTTCACCGTTTTGCCGTCAGTTCCGGAATCGGATACGATGCAGCTATCTGCCATCAACTTTGTATTTCCAGGGTTAAAGTCTTTTTTAACCGGCTCGGTCTGGGCAAACTTGCCTATGCAGCCTGCTCACTCTACCGTCTGCGCCGCTGTCAGCCAGATGAGATGGAAATTCTTCTGGACGATACCAAAAAACTTCATTTTAAACGGGTTTTCTTTGCCTCTGCATTTAATCTTCCTTATGAAGGTGGTGGATGCAAATTCTGCCCGGATGCCAAACCGGATGATGATCTGCTGGACTTTATTGTGATTGCAAATGTTCCCAAAATTATTGCTCTGGCAATTCTGCCGACTGTGTTTTCCGGAAAGCATACCCGACTTCCAGGCGTACATATCTTCCGCTGTAAAAAAGCAGAAGTACACTCAAAAGTAGCACTTCCGGTACATTCTGACGGCGAACCGATTTATCTCCAGAAGGATGTTTCGTTCTCTCTCGAACCTGAGACACTGAAAATTATTACATAAAAGAAGGGGACTTTTCTATGCTGTTGTTTTGGATTCTTTTAACTGTTGTTGTATGTTTTTTCTTATATTTGTATATGATCATGCCGAATACTTCCCGCCGAAGCAAAATCCTCCCTTATCTCAAGCGGGATTATGCCCATCGCGGACTACATGATTCTTCCCGGCTGATTCCCGAGAATTCTATGCCGGCATTTCGTGAGGCAGTAAAACAAAATCTTGCCATCGAACTTGATATCCATCTCACCCGTGATGGAAAAGTAGTCGTATTCCATGACGAGTCTTTAAAGCGGATCTGCAATGCCGAAGGGACAGTTGAGGGTTCCACGTTTGATGCGCTACAGCACCTGCATCTTTCCGGAACTTCGGAGCATATGCCACTTTTTTCAGATGTCCTTCGCTATGTCAATGGGCGGGTTCCTCTTCTGATTGAACTGAAGCTTCCGGACAGCAATATGAAGCTCTGTCCTGCCGCATGGGATATTTTAAAGGATTATAAAGGACCTTATATGGTCCAGTCTTTCAACTCCCTTGGAATCCGATGGTTTCACAAGCATGCGCCTCAGGTTCTTCGTGGACAGCTTTCTTCTGCCCTGACTCGCACGAATCCGGAAAATCCTTTTCTGGCGCGCTTTTGTGTACAGTTCCTGCTGACCAACCTGATCTGTCGTCCGGACTTTATTTCTTATAAACTTGCAGATGCCGGCAATCCTTCCGTCTGGCTGAACCACTATCTGTACCGTATTCCGATGGCAGTCTGGACACTCCGCAATCAAAAAGCTTATAAAACTGCACGGAATAAATATGATATGTATATCTTTGAAGGTTTCTCCGTAAAATAGAGAATAGAAAAAAATATGAATGTTTTATGAAGTCTGTTGTCGAGAAAAATTTTTAATGTTATACTACCTCTAGTAACAAGGAAGAAACATCTTCACCCGAAGGAGCTGATTTTTATCATGAGTCATATTTTTAAAAAATTAAAGACACTGATGCATACATACAGCCATGCATGGGTATTACTATATGCTTTTATTTATTTTCCATGGTTTACTTATCTGGAACGCCATGTGACCGACAATTATTTTGTAATCCATTCGATATTCGATGACTACATCCCGTTTTGTGAATATTTCATCATTCCGTACCTGCTATGGTTTGCTTATATTGCAGTCACACTGGGATATTTGTTCTTTAATGATAAACAGGGATTTTACAAAGCCTCCGCGATCATGTTCAGCGGTATGACCATTTTTCTGATCATCTGCACGGTATTTCCGAACGGATTGAACCTGAGACCGGAAGTATTTACGCGTGATAACTTCTGTATCGAGCTGGTTAAACGGATCTATCAGACGGATACACCTACGAATGTGCTTCCAAGTCTTCATGTATACAACTCTATTTGTTGTTACATCGCAATTTCCCATTGCGAGAAGCTTCAGCACTCCAGACTGATCCAGAAAGGATCTCTTGTTTTAAGCATTCTGATCATTCTGTCAACCATGTTCCTGAAGCAACATTCCGTAGTGGATGTAGTTGCTGCATGTGTGATGGCATATTTCCTGTACACACTAATTTATGCACAGGAAGGTGCAAAGTCACCACGGCTTGCACGTCAGGTGATTTAAACACTTATAATTATTTTGTTTGACTCAAAGAAAGGACATCGCATTTCGCAAAATCGAAAAGCAATGTCCTTCTTTTATTTCACCTTCCATGCGCTAAACGCCGATGGCATGGAATATTCCTTTTGTATTTCTTCCGGATGTGCAAAGATCATCTCTTCTTTGCAGTTCTTCTCCAGTTCATCCACGATCACCTCATACGCAGTCATATGCCATTCAATATGGCTGAAAATATGCTTCGCATTCCGCAGCTTTTTCACACGGATCGGTGCAAGACCGATAGATTTACTGTAAGCAGTTACTTCGTCCATCGTAAGCTTTCCGTCCAGATTCGGGAACTCATACATACCTGCAAGCAGTCCCTTATCCGGTCGTTTCCGGATTGCCACATGATCACCATCCTTAAAAATCAAAACGGTTCTCTCCTCAATCCTGCGCGCTTTTGCCTTTTTCTTCACCGGCAGTTCATTCTGGATTCCCAGCCTTTTCGCTTCACAGATTCCCGTAAGAGGACAGATTTCACACTTTGCCTCCCCATTCGGCACACAGACAATCGCACCAAGTTCGATCAGCCCCTGGTTAAAATCCGATGCTGCATCTTCCGGGATCACCGGTTCAATCGCATTTTCTATCTTTGTCCTGACGGACGCTTTCATAATATCTTCATCGCTCGCCAGCAGTCTTGATACCACCCGGAGAACATTTCCGTCCACTGCCGGCTTTGGAATTCCATAGGCAAAAGAAGAAATTGCCCCTGCCGTATAATTTCCAATTCCTGGAAGCGCCTTGATCTCCTCATAATTTTCCGGAAATTTTCCTGCGTATTCTTCCTCGATCTTCTGCGCTGCTTTTTGCATATTGCGTACCCGGTTATAATATCCAAGCCCTTCCCAGAGCTTTAAAAGCTTATCCTCCGGTGCCTCGGCTAGATCTTTTACCGTTGGAAGCTCTGTCATGAAACGCTCAAAAAATGGCTTTACTGCTTCCACTCTCGTCTGCTGTAGCATAATTTCAGACACCCATACCCGATAGGCATTTACATGATGTCTCCATGGCAGATCCCGTTTCCGCTCTCTGTACCATTCCACAAGCAGCTCCGGTGCTTCATAGAGCTGTGGATTGGTAAGTACTACCGGAACTTCGTCCGCAATTGCAATGGAATCCTCCGTTACAAAACAGTCCTTTGCGATCACCTGAACCCCGGTTTCCGCTGCTTCTGCAAGAACATCTGCAAATTCTTTGTGAGTCCGTCTGTTTGGTGTAAAATAACGTACTCCTTTCATCTGGACCACAAAGAATACATAAGCCTCGTACCCATCCTGCACCGCTTCTTCCAGCTCTTTTAAATGCTTCACTGCCCGCTCGCTCGGTGCATCCGGAAACTTTACCACGCCTTCTTCTTCCAGCGTAACCCCTTTCACTTCTATAAACGCTTTTTTCTCTTCATATTCCACATACAGGTCAAACCTGGAATTCTTATAGGTAACTTCCGGTCTGACGATCTTAACGTCCTTGAACCATCTCCCGGCTTCAATCCATTCCTGCACCACTTTGTTTGTCACCTGGGAATCCATATTGATCAGCCGGTCAGCCTTCCTGACACTGATCAGATCCCAGCCAGTCTTACGCCCTGCACTTTCAGACTTCCGGACAAACACTTCTGCTCCCGGAACCAGAAGTTCCGCGCACCTCCCTGTGTTCTTCACATGGACCGTTTCTTCTTTTCCATTTATTTCTATTTTTGCTATAAATCGATTAGGGCGCTTTAAAAAGCGCCCCTTTTGTATTCTCTCATATATCATATTATTGCTCCCGGTTTCCGGCTATCACAAGTGGAATCTGTTCATGCTCCGCTTTTCGGATATACTCTTTGCTGATCTGCGAATCCGTAATGATCTTGTATACATCCTTAACCGGACAGATCACGGCTCAAATCCGCAACTCTTACTTTTCCATTTTCTGTTACTTTCTGTAATATATGATTCCGTCTTTCCTGTAACATTTTCCCCTCCACATAACAGGCTATCTCAGATGTACTCTGGCCGGTCCGAGTTTTTTTGTTGCCAATGTCAAAATCGGTACAAACTTGTCCCCAAAATCCGGTTTTGGTACAATCAATTCCTTTTCTGTCTCATAATAAAATCCAATTGTCTTTGGTGTTGTAACTACCTTCTGGATCTGTTCCCATTCATAAGTTTCTTTTTTATCAGCAAACTCTACCTGGATACCTTCATCATTGAAAGTCATTTCATTCGGAACGTGGTAACGTTCAATTCTTTTTACCTGCCTTTTAGAACGGTATTTCAGAAGCAATGGTGTATACACAATAAACACAACCGCTGCTACCAGATAAAAAATAATCTGCACGGGTTTTATCTTTCCCATAACCAGCATGATGATTCCCATAAAAGCAATCGCTGCTACCAGAATATTTGTCAGAAAACCTGCCAGTTTCGAATAAGTATGATATAACGTAAAGTCAAACAGGTATGTATCTGTCATCCGAACTGTAATTTTCTCTTCCACTTTCCTTTCTTTAATAGTTTTCACCCTTTCGTTCGACAACTATTCTCTATAAAACAAAAGTCCTCTTGTATTGTAACACACAAGAGGACTTCATTCCATAAACAAATTATAACATTTTTATTCTTCCGGTGCAGCTTCACCTGTAACTTTGTAGTGAGCCCATCCTTCCGGTGAGTAAATACCTTTCTGTTTCTTCTGCATGGACTCTTTACAGGACGTGCTGCATGGGATGCAGATAAATTCGACAAGCTGATACGTGACGCTAAGGCAACCTACGAAGCACAGTAACCGGACTTCTCCAGTACAAAGCAAAATATGCCTTTTCAATTCACTGAAAATACATATCCCATTAAATTCAAAAGCGGGGCAGTAAAAGGTTTGTCCTTTACTGCCCCGCTTTTCTTTTACCAATCTGTATACAGATCTATATTTCCGGATCCACTTCCGGTATCATATACTTTTCCAGCACCAAGTGACGTCTCTACAACTGTTCCTCTCGGGTAATCATCACTTGCCAAAACAATGTAACCATCGGCATCCCTGATTGTTCCGTCACTTGCTATATGGCGTCCTGGGATCGCAAGCCCTCCTCCCGGAAGTACCTTCTGAGAATAGTAAGTCTCGGTATGTCCATTATACCAGATCCTTCCCTTTGACGGGGTAAGACCGCCTGATGGGATCACATAGCCACCGCTTCCAGAATTGGAAGAATCGGAACTAGTATTATTCGATGAATTGTTGTTGGAAGGATTATTATTTCCAGAAGAACTGTTATTCCCCGCTGAACTGCTGTTCCCGGAATTATTGCCCGCAGATGTATTACTTCCGGTGGAAGCTGACGCCTGCTTTGTCTCTTCCTGTGCCTTTTTTGCCAGCTGCTCATCCGCTTTCCTCTGGGCTTCCTCCTCCTGCTTTTTCTGTGCCGCACGTGCCGCCTCAAGCTGTGCATTTACCGTGGCAAGGTCTGTCGAAGTCTCTTCTGCTTTTGCCTGCAACGCTGCCTGTTCACTGTCCAGCTGGCTTTGCAGGTCAAGCAGTTCCTGCTGCCTGCTTTTCAGTTCAGCCTCCTGCTCTTCAATACCTTCACGTACTTTCACCATATTCTCCAGCATATCCTTATCGTACTTTGTAATATTCTGGATAAAGTCTACACGGTTCAGGAACTCTCCCATACTTTTTGCTTCACATACCATAGAAAGCAGTGTGTCCGAACCATTTTCATACATGTACTTAATTCGAGTCTTCATGTTTGCATACTGTACTTCCTCGTTATTACGGGAAATCTGGAGCGATGCTTCCAAACGGAATACTTCATTATTAGACTCTTCAATTTTCACTTCTGTCTCAGCGATTTCATTGCTGATCGTAACCAGATCCTGGTTGATCCCTTCCAACTGACTCTGTAGATTACTGGTCTTATCTTCGAGGCTGTCCACCTCTTCTGCATGTACCGACATCCCCGACAGCGCGATACCGAATGCACAGATCAGAGAAAGTCCGCACTGTACGATTCGTTTTTTCTGCATTTTCATAAATGTAATCCTTTCTTGAATGTTTTGGGGTAACACTAAGATAGTATATACCATTTTAATCAAAAGAACAACCTTCTATTTTCCGGAAAGGTCTGTACACAGCCATTACTTCCCATTTTCAACATACAAAAAGCTTCTTCAGATGCCATTTTTCTCTAAGTGTATGACAGCAAAAAGGAACAGGCTTTTTGCTGATTTCAATCAGTTAAGCCTGCTCCCTTTTCAGCAGAGCCTATGCTGTCGGCTCTGCAACTGTTTTACTTTTATCTTTTTTCACTCTGTATCCAGCAGTTGTTCTGCAGATGACTGGATCAAAGATCAGGAACATCGCCGGAAGGACAGTCAGTACTACGATCACACTGATGATCGCTCCCCTTGAAAGAAGTTCACAGATAGAACCGATCATATCAACCTGTGTATAACAAGTCACACCAAATGTTGCCGCAAAAAAGCTCAATCCACTAGTAATGATCGATGGCATACTGATTCTGTGTGCAATCGCAACAGATTCTTTCTTACTCTTGCCTTTCATACGTTCTTTCTGATATCTGGTCGTCATAAGGATTGCATAATCAACGGTTGCTCCCAACTGGATTGCTCCGATAACGATACTTGCAACAAACGGAAGACTCTTGCCCTGATAGAACGGAATCGCCATATTAATCGTAATCGCAAACTCGATAACCGAAACCAGAATGATCGGAAGCGAGATGGATTTAAATATAAGCAAAATGATAATAAAGATTGCTGCGATTGAAATAACGTTAACCCTTGTCAGATCGATATCTGTTACATCCTGCAGGTCTTTCATCAGTGGTGCTTCACCGATTACCATTCCAGACTTATCATAGGATTTTACAATCTTATCAATCTGTTTGATCTGTTTGTTGACCTGCGGAGTTGCAGACTCATACTTGGTACATACAAACATCAACTCGGTATCCTTACCCTGAAGCATACTCTTTACATCATCCGGGATCATCGATTCCGGAATAGAAGATCCAACGATGGAGTTAAGTCCAAGTGTCCATTTTACACCTTTGACATCATCAATTTCACTCATCATTGCCTTTTTCTCTTTGGCATCCATGTCTTTATCTACCATAACTATATGCATTGTACTCATATCAAAGTCATCTTTCAGTTCACTGTTTGCCACATTTGATGGAAGTGACTGTGGAAGTGACTGTGCAATATTATAATAAATTTTTGTATGATTATTGCCATAAATAGCAGGAATAAGCAAGATCAGGAAAGCAACGATCCATACTTTGTAATGTTTGGTGATAAATGCTGAAACCTTATCCATGCTCTTGATCAGCGGTTTATGCTTGGTTTTTTCAATCGGTTTATCAAAGATAAGAATCATTGCCGGAAGGATTGTTACACAACAAAGCACTCCAATGATAACACCTTTTGCCATAACAATACCAAGATCTCGACCAAGTGCAAATGTCATAACACAAAGAGCTACAAATCCTGCTACTGTGGTGACAGAACTTCCTACAATGGATTTGAATGTATTAGAAATCGCATGTCCCATCGCACGGTTCTTATCTCCCGGGAAACGGCGCTTGTTCTCTTCGTAGCTATTCAGCAGGAAAATGGAGTAATCCATCGTAACCCCCAGCTGCAATACCGCCGTCAGCGCTTTTGTAATGTAACAGATCTCGCCAAGGAAAATGTTACTTCCCAGATTATATACAATCGCTACACCTATACTGATTAGGAAAAAAATCGGTACCAGGAAGGATTCTCCGGTAATTTCCAGCACCAGAAAAGAAAGAATTGCCGCAATTACAACATAAATCGGGACTTCTTTCATTGCTACATTCTTGATATCGGCTACAACACCTGTCATACCTGCAATAAAACACTGTTTGCTGGCAATCTTACGCATCTCACCGACTGCATTCATTGCTTCGTCAGATGAAGTCGTATTGTCAAATAATGCGAGCATCAGTGTCGCATCTCCGTTGTAGAAGGCTTTTCTCAAATCGGATGGAATCATCTCTACCGGCAGTGAAAGATCTGCCACATCACCATACCATAATACTTTTTCGACATGATCAACCTTATTAAACTGATCTGCCAGCTTCTGGATATCTTTCATGTCCGTATCCTCTACAACAACCATGGCGAATGCACCCATACCATATTCATCCACCATAACGTCCTGTCCTTCTACTGTTTCCAGTGATTCCGGAAGGTAACTGAGCAAGTCGTAGTTAATTCTTGTCTTCGCCATTCCAATAAATGACGGAATCAAAAGCAGTATCCCCAGTAACAAAATTATAAATCTGTGTTTTGCTATCCATTTTCCCGCTTTGACCACAATAATCATCTCCCTGTCTTTACATTTTTATTCTATAGAATATTATACAAAAAAATGACTAATGGTCAATATCAAATAGTCACAATAATTTCATAATTAAAAAATGAATTTTGGTCATTTTTAGCATGGTTAATTTTTTATTATTTTCCAAAAACTATAAACTACAAAAAAACTGCTACTAGCAGTTTTTCTTATACACAAACATAATCAGGTAGGAGGTAAATAATTATTTTATTTACCGTCCTCCCACACCACCGTACGTACGGTTCCGTATACGGCGGTTCTTTAGTTTTCACAGATTATTAGATAATAGTCGAGTATGGATGTATATCCCAGCTTGGCTATTATTTTTTTTAAAAGATTTGGTTCAAGACTTTCGTCATTTTCCAATAACCTTTTCTACTATTGGCTAGTTCCTTGGCTTTCCAATCCTCTAAACCTAGTGCTTTCAGCATTCGGTATTTCGTTTTGATTTTCTTCCACTGTTTCCAATAGACCGCTCGGATTCTCCGCCTTGCCCATTCATTCGTTTTTCGGAGGAGCTCTTTCATATCTGCGAGCCTGAAGTATTCCACCTATCCCCGCACATACTCTTGATACCTCTTTTCTCGTACTTCATTGCTAATGCCTTTGTTCCTGTCGGTATGTTCTCTTTCGACAGCCGTACCGTCCATCAAAAGTCCCCTTGCGCCCTGCCGGGAGCATAACGTCCGGTGGACGTCTGCTTTGCACCGACCGAAGCAGATCATAGATCTATTTATCCAGATATCCTTGCCTGCACATATTCCAGATTTCCACAATAAGGTGTCCCCACCAGATACCATTCTCTTGCCAGATTCATCTCCATTCTGGTCTGTACCCATTCATCATCTACCAACACTTCCAGTCCTTCTCCACAGTGAAATCCTGTATCAATCCATAAATCCGATGCTAATAATCCATATCTACCATTGCTGCTGTTATATCCTAATCTTCCCTGTTTCATCATTTTCTGCTCCTTTCCAATTTGTAAACGGAATTTGTAAACGGGGCTCAAAAGATTTTAAAAGTTAACTTTTTAAGTTTTTCCTTCAAGTTCCGTTTACATCGTTTACAATAATCTTTACTCAAACGGTATCTCCAACTGTTCCGGTACTTCCATAAAGCCGTCTTTATCTTTCTTCACAGAATCTTCCATCCTTTTCCATGAACGCTGTATTCCATATTCCTTTCCGAACCGATGTGTACCATGTGGTTTCCAGCCTTCAATTGCATTGTTCATAATATTAGCAATCTCTTTACCTTCCCACTGTTTCATTTCTCCGGTTCGATGTAGCGCTTCATCGAACAGAATTCTTGTACATACATAATCGTCATCGTAGTCATCAAGAAATGCCTGTATGATTCCGGCATTGGTATCTTCCGGCATAAATTCTTTCTGCAGACGCTTTGCCTCTTCCTCAATTTCCTTTGTAAATCCTAAGAACACATTTCCCTGTCGATACAGTACCATTGCCTCTGCCCAGGCCTGTTCGATATAGGCTTTGCTCTCTGCCTCATTGTCCAGAATATGAACTTCTGCTTTCGACATATCTGTCATCACCGGAGCAAATCGTCTGTTTCCGGTTCTGTCCAGCGGAAGGAAATTCAGATCATTTGAAGTACCACAAAATACACATTGTCGTGGTCTGTCTTCCGGGTGAACTTCATAAGGTACTTTGTAAGTTTCTACTCTGTGGATCTGCATATTAAATGGATGATATTTTTCCCCAAAATACTGATAAAAATCCTGTAATACCAGTTCTGGTTTGATATTGTCAGTGCTTCCGGCAGAAAGTTGAAGGAAAAATCCCTGCCAGCCAAGTTCTTTTTCCACATATGGACGGAACACATAGATCAGCGGCTTGAGGTCGATGACACGCTCACTCTTCTTCGTCTGCTTTGTCACTTCGATATTGCTCCGTTCTTCATAATAGATACGGATTTTTTCTTCCAGTTCCTCCTGGGTAAAATCAATCTCATTTTTAAAATATACAATATAATCTGCCGCTCCCACTGCCGTCATTGCTTTTTTTTCATCCTGCCGCAGGGCAATATATTGCGTAATTTCGATACCATCAACCATAACCGCATTCAATGCAGCGATGGATTCTTGCGTGGATTTCGTAGATTTTGCTTCGATATCCAGATATTCTCCGTCACTGGTGATGCCTACGCCTAAAGGTGCCGCAAAGGACATGATCTGGTGCGGTGAGAATCCTTCGGAATAAGCAATGTCAATATTGGCACGGCGCATGGCTTTCTGAAAATAACGCATGATGTCCAAATGTCCGATAAAACGCATAACACCGTACTTACGGAATTTAATTCTGATTCTCATAGCATACGCCTCCTTTATATTTCATGGCTCCGCAACCGGCACATTTCTGGCGGCAATTCGGAGTAACCGTTTCCTCATTGGCTGCATGCCATTCACGCAACAGGAACTGTTTCGTTACACCTGCATCGATAAAATCCCATGGGAAGATTTCATCTTCCTGACGGGCACGGGTAGTATAAAAGTCTGTATCAATCTGTTCTTCCGCAAACGCATCCTGCCAGATCTGATCGTCGAAAAATTCAGACCAGGCTGCGAAGATGCCTCCTTTTTCATAGACACGGATCAGTGCATTGCAAAGACGTCTGTCACCTCTGGCAAGGATTCCTTCGATCATTGTGACATCTGCTTCATGCCAGTTATATCGAATACTCTTCTTATTTAACTGAGATTTGATGGTCTCATTTACAATCTTTGCCCGTCCAAGGAACTCATCTTTTGTGCACATCGGGCTCCACTGGAAAGGTGTAAACGGTTTTGGCACAAAGAAAGAGGTACTTACTGTGATCTGACATTTTCCATTTCGCTGATCCTTCGGGATTTCATAATAACGCTCGGCAATTTCTTCTGCAAGTTCACCGATGGCTTTCATATCTTCTATGGTTTCTGTAGGTTGTCCCAGCATGAAATATAATTTCACTTTATTCCATCCACCTTCGAAGGCAAGTCCGGCACCATGCAGAATATTTTCCTTGGTCAGACCTTTGTTAATGACATCACGCAGACGCTGGGAACCGGCTTCCGGAGCAAAAGTCAAACTGCTTTTTCGGATATCCTGTACTTTACTCATAACATCCAGTGAAAATGCATCGATACGCAGGGATGGCAGGGAAATATTTACGCCTTTATCTTTAAATTCATCGATCAGGAAAGTCAGCAGTTCTTCCAGATAGGTGTAATCGCTGGAACTTAAAGAACTCAAGGAAATTTCCTCATGTCCGGTACTGGTCAGCATCTGATAAGCTTTTTCTTTTAACATTTCAAGACTGCGTTCCCGCAGTGGACGGTACACCATACCGGCCTGGCAGAAACGACAGCCACGGATACAGCCTCGCTGAATTTCCAGAACAACGCGATCCTGTGTGACTTTAATAAATGGTACCAGCGGTTTGTCCGGATACACAGATTCGGACATATTTTCCACTACCTGACGGTGGATCACAGTAGGAATATCCTCATAAACCGGCTGAAAACCAGCGATGGTTCCGTCTTCTTTATAAGATACCTCATAGAGAGACGGTACATACAGTCCCGGAATCTTAGCTGCTTCGTGTAAAAAGTTCTGGCGGCTGTAACTGCCATCCTCTTTCATCTGTTCATAGAGATCAAAGAGATCATCGTATACGGTTTCGCCTTCTCCGATATAGAAGATATCGAAAAAGTCTGCAATGGGTTCCGGATTATAGGTGCAGGGACCGCCACCGATGACAATGGGACAATCATCCCCACGTTCCTTTGCAAGCAGCGGGATCTTCGCCAGATCCAGGACCTGTAAAATATTCGTATAACACATCTCGTACTGGATGGTGATTCCCAGGAAATCAAAATCCTTTACCGGATCCTGACTCTCCAGGGCAAACAGAGGGATGTTTTCCTTACGCATGATGGCATCTAAATCCACCCAGGGAGAATAGACTCTCTCACACCAGACATCGTCCCAGGAGTTGAGCATGCCATACAGGATCTGAATGCCCAGATGGGACATGCCAATCTCGTAGACATCGGGGAAGCACATACAGAAACGTACATCAATGTTATTTAGGTCCTTCACCACCGCGTTCACTTCGTTGCCGATGTAACGGGCAGGTTTTTCAATCTTCATCAGAATATCATCGCTTAATGCTAATTTTTCGTTCATAATTACCTCAAATGATTATTATAATGATCTCTCTCAAATTGCTAATAACTATTCAATACATCATTATACCTTAAAAAAAACAGTTCTGCCAGTACCAAAAGGTACATAAATATAAACTGCAGAGCATGGTCTTATAGAGGAGGGATTTTTTGGAACCATTAGATGATAAGAATACAGCACAACTGCTGCAGCAAATGCGCAGACAGACAGAAATAAGGCCGGAGCAGGAAGAATCCAGTGGTTCCGGTAGTTCTCATACCGGGACTTTCAGAATCCGTCTTGCTCTGGCCGGAGTATTATTATTGACGATCATATTGCTGGATCAAAAAGGCAAATGCTTTGCCGGGATCTCCATGGATCGGGAAAATAAAAGCTTTGCCGGTCTGTCCATGGATCAGGTGCTGTCTTACGTTACGGAGGTAGATTACGGAACATATATCGAGACCTGGATGGAAAATGCGGTTAACGATTTGCAAGCTCTGTAGTGATTTCTTCCCAGGTGACATCTTTTTCTGCCATCAGGACCATCATATGATACAGGAAATCACTGATCTCATATTTGACCTCATTGGGGTTGGGATTTTTGGCGGCGATCACAATCTCAGTCGCCTCCTCGCCCAGTTTCTTGAGAATCTTGTCAATACCCTGATCAAAAAGATAATTCGTATAGGAACCTTCCTTTGGATTTTCCTTGCGCTCAAGAATCGTTGCCATAACATCATCAAAAACAGTCATCGGGTTGCGTCCGTCATAGGCCTTGCTGGCAAGATTAGTGTAGAAACAGCTGCGATGACCTGTATGGCAGGCCGCACCAATCTGCTCGACTTTGGCAAGAATCGTGTCCCGATCACAGTCAATGTCCAATGATTTCACATACTGATAATGACCGCTTGTATCCCCCTTACGCCATAACTCCTGGCGGCTGCGGCTCCAGTAGGTCATCATACCTTCACGCAATGTCTGCTCATAGGCTTCCTCATTCATATAGGCCATCATGAGAATCTCAGCTGTTCTGAAATCCTGTACGATCACAGGGATCAGGCCATCTTCGTTTAACTTGAATGAGGAAAACGGCAGACTGCTTCTGAAAAGATTAAACTTCACACTGTCTGTCTCAAGGGCTGCCTTCATGGCATGAATATTCGGCAACGCTGCTGTTTCATTCTCATAAATCAGGGCAATCGCACTGACATTGGCATCTGCCAGCAAATGTTTCTGGCCTTCCTTGTTCTCATAACGGCAGGTTGCGATCACTTTCTGATTGCCTACTGTCTCCGGCAGCTTCTCAATGGTACCTGTCACAAAAATATTGGTCAGATTCAGTTCTTTCGCCAACTTGAA
>OLNL01000706.1_pt1 | contig 35416 bp, 31 predicted proteins | sample 1672181 | NCBI WGS metagenome assembly OLNL01 (sample SAMEA3136656, study PRJEB25190) | human gut metagenome | biome: human gut; feature: human-associated habitat; material: faeces | place: Austria | collected 2013
GTGGGACGACGAAATCGAATTCTAACGAATGACCGATTTCTGTCCCACTCTCTTTCTTATATTTCATGGCAAACCACAGGTTCATTCTAACACCTTAGGAAAGCGCTGTCAATTCCTTGTCTGATTCTCTTAACAAGTTCATGAAAGAAAAAACTCGCCCACCTCCATAGTTGGAAATGAACGAGTTTAGTTGATCTGAGAAGCAAGGGCTTCTTTTATGTTAGCTTAATTCTGCAACAATCGCTTTGAGTTGTTCTTTGGTATGAACACCAGCGACTTGTTTCACCACTTGCCCATCTTTTTTAAACAAGAGTGTTGGGATGGACATAATGCCGAAGTTGCGAGCAGTGTTTGGATTTTCATCCACATCCATCTTAAAGATTTTCAAGTCATCTTCATGGATCTCTTCTGCCAATTGTTCCAAGATTGGGGCTTGCATCCGGCAAGGACCACACCAAGTTGCCCAGAAGTCGACCAAGACCAAGCCTTGGCTAGTTTCTTGTTCAAATGTTGCATCTGTTAGTACGTGTACCATAGTTCCTCCTTTGATCAGTGATTTCCACTAATCTCTTATTGATAGTTCTATTCTACACCAAAATTCAAGTTTTTAGAAATATTTGCTACGCTCTCAACCTTGGACATCTTCATTCTTTTTCTTCCAGAAAAGAAGGCTAGACAAGAGGAGGGTACTAAGGGCATAAAGGCCAATCTGAGTTTCTTGCTCACCCGTTTGAGGAAGGTGAGCTTGATTTTCTGTCTTGTTTTCTTTATCTAGAGAAAGGAATTTTTGTCCAAAATTAATCGGAAGAGGGCTGGTCGTTTCTCCCTGTGGCTCAGGATCCATTGGTAAGTGATACTCTTCCTTGTAATGAATCTCTGCTGCGACCAATTTAGCTCCTTGAATCTCAGGAAGGGCAGCATATGCTGTATCAGCTACGTTAGGAAGATAAGTAGCTACTTGCGAACGCGTCCTTTCAACAATCGGAATGGTCGCACGGATCGAATCTGTCTTGAAGGTGACTTCATAAGGTTTTTCAACGGTTAAGTCTGATGGATCATAGGTGTTAAAGACTAGGGCTAGCTTGTGGCCCTTTTTAACCGTATAAAGGTTTGGTTGGAGATGGACCGTATAGTCGTGGAATTCTCCAACTTTTGGCTCGATACTATTTCTTGAGCTGGCTGAATCATAGCCAGACTCAGGGTTGGCCAGGTTGATCCATCCTTTGGCAATGACCTTGTATTTGGTCTTAATGGTCTCAAACTCTGCTACTGAGAGATTAGAAAGGTTACTTCCCATCCAGAAGCCATCTGATTTTTTATCTGCTTTGACGCCACCGTTGCCGACCACATCAAATTCCTCATCAGAGACGTCGACCAAGAGGGCATTGATCTGGAAGTTCTTGCCTTGCCCCTTAGCCAGGGCTGCCTTGAAGTGTACAGGGATATGCCCTTTGATGGTAGTATCTTCTGTCACCTCTGACACAAAGGTCATGTTGGCTTTTGAAGATCCTTGGCTCACAGTTTCGTTGCGTTTAGCAATCTCTACGCCAGCTCCGGCATAATCGCTCGAAATGGTTTCTTCCAAGCGTTTCGACTGGCCGTTGAGGAAGAGGCGCTGCGAGGTTTTCCAGTTATCATAAGTGGTCCACTTACTTGGGTCATAGTTGTTCTGCGCCAAGACAGCTGGTAATTTGTCAACTTGATTCTCTACCCCGTACAAGTAATGACTAAGCCAGGTATTCAAAAGATCATAGAAATCTTGGCCATTGGCCTGAATACCATAACCACGAGACATGGCTGCTGGATAGACGTGGTCTCCCTGGTGGAGATAGAGTTTGACATCTTGGCCTGCCTTCTTGAGGGCATCGTACATGAGTTCAAAATGCTTGGTTTTAACGTTGTCATCATTCAAGCCGTGAACCAAGAGGGCGCTAGTCTTGAATTTTTCAGGATGAAGGGTATAATCCCGTTCCTTCCAAACATCGCTGTAATTGCGTTCATGCGCATTTTGATCCTTGTTGAGCTGGTTGATATAGTTGGCATAATTTTGCCAAATACCAGCCCAGTCTTTTTCATCTAGAATCCGAGTACCGACATAGAGGGACAACCAAGATAAATCACTATATGGTGGGTTCCCATAAGCTGTTCCTTGACTGTTGAAATAATCATACCAAGAAGCGATCCCAGCAGCTGGTACGATGGTCTTCAGACCTTCGACTCCTGTACCTGCCACACCAAAAGTCGTGGTTCCAGCCCAGGATAGACCGGTCATGGCAACATTTCCTGTAGCCCAGTCTGCCTTGATTTCGATATTGCTAGTCTTATCGGTGTAGGCCTTGCGCTTGCCATTGACCCACTCGATAATATTCTTGAAGGCATTGATTTCGAGATCAGAACCTGTTGTATTAAATCCTTCTGATCCCTTGGTTCCTAGACCAGCACTGGAAATAAAGGCATAGCCTCTGACCAAGAAATAGTCATACCAGTTCAAGTTTTCGTAGTCATAGATATACTCGTAGGGACTGTAGTAGTACCAATCCGAAGCCTTGGCCTTCTTAGCCGCTTCTACTGTTGACGAGTTTCCGACTGCCTGGCGTTTAGCAGGTTGCTTCCGCAACTTCTTCATATCATAGGAGCCATCTGTCGGTAAGCCCAAGCTTTCAAGAGTCACATAGTTCTCATCCAAGGTTCCTGCTACGTAAGGACGCGCTTCAAGAATGGTCGCTGCCTTAAAGTCTCCCCTAGCAACAGCTTTTGGCAACTGGACAATGGCCTTGACTAAGTCACGCTTGCCATCCCCATCCGTATCGTAATCGGTCTCCACATAGACTGGGAAGCGGACGATTTCGCTATCCTCATAGTGATAGTCTTCATCTGATTTTTCCCCAGTTGTATAAGGGAAGATCGGTTGAGCTCGCCCATTCAAAAAGAGAGGGGCTTTCTTTTCAGAGCGATAGGCATCGTAGAGCTTCTTAGCGATGCTGTACATATTGGTCAATTCTTCTTGACTAACCTTGCGGTTCAAGTCCTCTTGAGTGCTGATCATCCCTAGACTCTTGGCAAAACGTTCCCGATCTGTAGCTGATTGACCAGCCTGCTTAGGATCCTTCGCAGCCCACTGAAGCAATTCATCAACAGCATTTTGAACCGTTAATTCCTTGTCTTTGAGGTCACTATTGGCCAAGCTTCCTGTGTAAGAGGTTAAGGCTTGTCCTGTCGCTGGGGTTGAGGTTCCCGTCGAAGCCGCTGGACTAGCTGGGACACCTGACCCCTGAGGTGCCTGAGGGAGATTTATTTTTTCAGTTACCGTCACGGTTTTTTCTTGTTCGACTGGCTTGTCAACCTTCTCCGTCTCTGCCGGAGCAATTGGACTCGGTCCTGCAGGTTCAGAAGTCTCTACTTCCTTCTTAGGTTCCACACTTGGAGCGGATGCTGCCTGATCTGCTTGAGATTGGGAAGCTGCTCCTTCAGAAGATACAGGCTCCGGAGCTACCTGAGTCACCACTTCTTTCGTTGGAGAAATCTCTGGTAGGTTCTCATCTGCTGCTACCACTTGATTTAAGACAAAGGGAGCTAGTAGCAGACTTGAAGCTACCATGGACACCACTGTTTTCTTTTTCATAAAAGAAACCTCGCTATTTTATAATTAATACAGCTATTATACTATGAAAGCGCTTTTGTAGCAAATTCTGAACAAGAAAAAAATCGAGGCAAATTTGCCTCGATCAAAAGATATTTATTTCACGTGATCTTTTAATTCTTCTTGAGCTTTTTGGTTAGACTTTGCTTGCTCTTTCTTCCATTTTTCAAGAGCTTTGTTGTAGTCTTCGGTTGTTACAGCCTTGTCTTGAAGTTCCATGCCTTTATAGACAACGTTGTCTTTCCCTTTACCACCGGTCCAGCCAAATGGTGCTGAGAATGGTACAACACGAGTCAAGAATGGACGACCAGTCTTAGATGTTGTTGGGATGACCAAAGCACTATCTGTCAACCAAGCTTGAGCTGCAGCATATTTCTCATAACGTTTGTTAAGGTCTTGTGTTTCAGCTCCTGCTTCTGTTACCATCTTCTCAAAGTCGTACAAGCCAACTTTCTTAGCTGCCTCATTGTTTTCGCTTGGGTCAAATCCAAGGAAGGTACGAGTATTTTCACCAGAAGATGCTTTCAAGATATCAAGGTAAGTTGATGGGTCTTGATAGTCAGGGCTCCATCCAACGTTATCTGAGATATCCCAGTCTTCGTCTTCTGCTTTAGCAGCAAAGAGGGTTACGTTCAAGAGGTCTTCTTTGGATACCATATGGATGTCGACAACGACGTTGTCTTTTCCAAGTGAGCTTTCAACTGATTGTTTGAAAGATTGAGCACGTTGAACCTTAGATGGAGTCGTTTGGTCTACTGGCATATCCAAGTGGATTGGGAATTTCACACCATCTGCTTCAAGTGCAGATTTCGCTTTCGCAAACTCTTCTTTTGCTTGTTTTGCGTTGTAAAGACCATTTTGACCATCGTCAAGATTTGCATCTTTCCACTCGTCTCCATAAGTCACCAACTCAGTTTTAACCATCTCACCGAAGGTCTTACCATCTGCTTGAACGAATGTAGGTGGGATGTACAAGTTACGGATCAGTTTGCTTGCTCCATCTTTACCATTTGCTTGGGCAGCATAAGATTCACGGTCGAAGGCAAAGCTGATTGCTTGACGGAAGTCTTTGTTCAAAAGAGCTTTCTTAGTAGATGATTTTTCTTCATCTGTTGTTTTTGCAGTATACTTGTAAGACTGACGGTCGATATTCACACCGATAACGAAGGTGCTGGCATCTTGAGGAGTGTAGATGATTTCATCTTTAAACTTCTTAGCTTGGTCTGTAAATCCAGGTCCAGTTGGGAACAATTTAGCAAGGCTAAGAGCGTTGTCCTCAAATGAGTTAGCCAATTTACTTTGGTCTTGACCATCATAGTATTCTAGCTTAACATCTGTGATGTGAACGTTGTCCTTATCCCAGTAGTTTTCATTCTTGCTCATCTCGATAGATGATTTAGAAGTGAAGCTCTTCAAGATGTAAGGACCATTGTAAAGAAGAGAGCTCGTGTCACTTGCTTGGGCAAATTTATCCCCTTTAGATTCTACGAACTTCTCGTTGATAGGGAAAGTGATTCCAAGAGTCAACTTAGAATTCCAGAAAGGCTCTGCTTGGTTCAAAGTGATTTGAAGGGTATGATCATCGACTGCTTTAATGCCTACATTTTTGAAGTCTGAAGTCTTACCTTCAACATAATCATTCAAGCCCTTGATAGAGTTTTGAATGATGTAGAGCATTTCAGACTTGTGGTCAGCAGCATATTTGATACCTGCAACGAAGTCATCTGCCGTCACGTCCGCATACTCTTCCCCTTCTGAATCATACCATTTGGCATCATCACGAAGTTTGTAAGTATAAGTCAAGCCATCTTCTGAAACTGTCCAATCTTTAGCAAGTGAAGGAATCAAATTTCCATACTTGTCGTTTTCAAACAATCCATCGATCAAGTTTCCTGTGATTTCATGGGTTGCAGCTTTACCAGATGTGATGTAGTTCAAGTTTTCAGGTTCTGTCTCGTAGACGTAAGAGAATTTTTGACCTGCTTCACTTGACTTTGAGCTTGAGCTTGATGATTTAGAACCACCGGAACATGCTGCAAGAATACCTGCTGAAAGAAGAGCTACTCCTGCAAGAGCAATGACATTTCTTTTTTTCATTGTTTACTCCTAATAAATTTTTAAGGTTGTCATAAGATTATACCACAAAGATTTTCAGAAGAGAAGTAATTTTCTGAAAATTTATTAAATTTTGTAATTTTTCTTATCCTTAGCATTTAATAAAGTGTGAACCATAGTCTACAAAGTCCTTAACATCGCTGGTTTTGCCCTCATGAAGGTCCCGAACAATTTTCGACCCCACGATGACACCATCCGATACCTGATTAAAGCGTTGGATATCTTCTTTGGTAGAGACCCCAAAGCCTGTCAGTACTGGAATAGTGGCCAAGTCTCTTAAGGTCGCTAAGTGCTGATCCAAGTCGTCCCGGTAGTTGCCCATTTTCCCAGTAACCCCATTGATGGCTACCGCATAGATAAAGCCTTCTGCTTCTTGGATCAAGGCCTTCTGGCGTTCGATGCCTGTGGTCAAACTGACCAGGGGAACGAGGGAAATATCACTTCCTTCCAAGTAAGGTGCCATCATATCCGCATGTTCATTTGGCAGATCTGGAATGATCAAGCCTTTGACAGAGGTAGAAGCCAATTCTTTAATAAAGGCTTCAATCCCATATTGGTAGACCGGATTGATATAGGTCATGATGACCAGAGGAATCTTGGTCTCTTGTTCTTGGAGTTTTTTTACAATAGCTGTTAAAGTCACGCCCTTAGCCAAACTGCGTTGCCCAGCCATTTCGATGACTGGCCCATCCGCTACAGGGTCCGACCATGGAATCCCCACTTCAATAGCCGATGCTCCACTTTCTTCTAAGAGTTGGATGGTGTCAAAGAGGCCATCGAGTCCCTTCTCATGATCGCCCGCCATGATGTAAGGGACGAAGATCCCCCGCTTGTTGTCTTTAATGGCTTGTAAATGCTGTGTTAATGTTTTGGTCATCTCTACTTCCCTTCTGCTTCAAACCGTTCTTTTACCTGCATAACATCCTTGTCTCCACGACCAGATAAGCAGACGATGAGCGTTTGGTCCGGAGTCATTTTTGCTGCGACCTTTTGCGCTAGAGCGATAGCATGACTGGACTCCAATGCTGGAATGATCCCTTCCAAACGAGAAAGCAACTTAAATCCTTCGAGGGCTTCTTCATCCGTGATGGAATCATAGCTTGCCCGGCCAATTTCATTAAAATAGCAATGCTCTGGCCCCACACCAGGATAATCCAATCCAGCTGAGATAGAGAAAGCTTCCATGATCTGTCCATGGGCATCTTGAAGCACTTCCATCAAGGCTCCGTGAAGAATTCCTGGACGACCTTTGGCAAAGGTCGCTGCGTGTTTGTCCGTATCCAAACCAAGACCAGAGGCTTCTGCTCCGTACATGGCTACTGATTCGTCTTCTACGAAGGGGTAGAACATGCCAATGGCATTGGAGCCCCCACCGATACAAGCTAGGACCGCATCAGGAAGTTTTCCACCTGAGATCGCTGCGAACTGACGTTTGGCTTCCTTACCAATCACAGATTGAAAATCTCGGACAATCTCTGGGAAGGGAGCTGGTCCAAGGGCAGATCCCATGATGTAGTGAGTATCATCAATCCCAGCTACCCATGCACGAAGGGCCGCATTGACCGCATCTTTCAGCACGCGCGATCCGTCTGTCACACTATGGACTTTTGCTCCCAAGAGCTCCATCCGAAAGACATTGAGGGCTTGGCGTTTGACATCTTCTTCCCCCATGTAGATGGTACACTCCATCTCAAAGAGTGCCGCTGCCGTCGCTGTCGCTACCCCGTGTTGACCAGCTCCTGTCTCCGCGATGATCTTTTTCTTGCCCATCCGTTTAGCTAGCAAGACCTGACCAAGGGCATTGTTAATCTTGTGAGCCCCTGTATGGTTGAGGTCTTCCCGTTTCAAGTAGATTTGCGCTCCACCGATATGTTTGGAGAGACTTTTTGCGTGGTAAAGTGGAGTTTCCCGACCTACATAATTCTTGAGCAAATCATCCAATTCCGCTTGAAAGCTTGGATCTGCTTTGGCATCTCTATAAGCCTTATCCAGTTCAATCACGGCTGTCATCAGGGTTTCTGGGACAAACTGTCCTCCAAATTTTCCATAAAACCCTTTTTCATCCGGTAGTTGATAGTTCATGCTTTCGCTCCTTCTATAAATGCTTTTATCTTTTCTATATCTTTGCGCCCGTCTGTTTCGACCCCTGAAGAGACATCTAGTGCATATGGCTGAAAGGTCTCTCTAGCTTGACGGACATTGTCCACTGTTAAGCCCCCTGCAATAAAGAAATCCTGCTGAATCTTCTGATCTTTCAGCAAATCCCAATCAAAGGTTCGCCCACTCCCAGCTACGGGAGCATCAAAGAGCAGAAAATCTGCCGGGCTGGTTACTTTAGCTTCCTGGTCACTGAGCTGGATTGCTCGAATGACTGGAACTGAGATTTTTGGAATCAGAGCTTCATCAAACATTCCATGAATCTGAACGATGTCTAAGGGAACCTGACCAATGGCTTGCTCCAACTCCTCTAGACTTGGTGAGACAAAGACTCCAACAATTTTGGTCTTGCCAGTCACCAGTTTTGCTAATTCGTGGGCTTGCTCCAGACTGACTTGTCGCTTGCTCTCAGCGAAAACAAAACCGATATAGTCTGCACCTGCTAGGACAGCCGTCTCCACTGCTTCCACTGTAGACAGGCCACATATTTTAACCTTTGTCAATTTGCAACTCCTTGACCTTTTCTGCTACATCCCCTGCTGTCATGAGGGCAGTCCCTACCAAGATCCCATTAAAGTAGGGAGCGACTAGAGCCGCATCTGCACCATTAAAAATAGCGGACTCCGATATATAAACCGGCTGGTCTTTAAAATGTGTAGACAATTCAAGACTAGCATTCAGATCCGTTTCAAAGGTGACCAGGTTCCGGTTGTTTACTCCGATGATGTCAGCCCCGATCCGATGGGCTATTTCGAGCTCAGGTAAGTTATGGGTTTCTACCAGCACCTCCAAACCAAGCCCCGTCGCAAAATCATAAAGCTCCTTGAGCCGGGCTTCTGGCAGAGCTGCGACAATCAAGAGAATAACCGTAGCTCCGGCATTACGAGATCGGACAATCTGTTTCTCATCAATGATAAAATCCTTGGCCAAGGTTGGAATCGTCACCTGGGAAGAAATCTCACGAAGGTAGTCTATATCTCCCTTGAAGAAGACTTGGTCTGTCAGAACCGAGATCATGGCTGCCCCATTTTCTTCATAGGTCTTGGCTTGGGCGACAATATCTACATCCAGATTGATATCCCCCATACTAGGACTTGCCTTCTTCACCTCGGCGATGATCTGCAAGTGCTCTTGATGGCTCTTGAGAAAATCATAGATGCGATAGGTCTGACGGAGAGGCTGGAAATCTTCCATGACCAGTTGCGCCACTTCTTTTTCTTTTTGTTCTAGGATCGTCGGTAGAAAGGCTTTACTCATACTTGAACCTCTTGTAAGTGTTGCAATTTAGCAAGGGCAGAACCATCCGCAATCAATTGACGTGCCAACTCTACACCTTCTTTGATGGTTGCGACTTTTCCATTGGCATAGAAACCAAGACCTGCGTTGAGAACCGTTGTTTCCAGATAAGGGCTGGCTTCATTCTTCAAGACACTAAGGAGAATCGCAGCATTTTCCTTGGCATCACCACCTGTAATTTCGGACAGCTCCACCTTGTCCATACCCAGATCTTCATAGGTAAAGGTATGCTGGCTGATCTTGCCATTTTCTAGCAGGGTATAGGTATTGGTTCCATAAAGAGCTGCTTCGTCCATATTGTCAGGACCTGTGATAACGACGGCACGTTTACGTCCCAACTGTTGAATGGCATGCGCGACAATCTCTTGCAATTCGGCACGATAGAGACCCATGAGTTGCGTTTCTAAATCCAACGGATTAGCGAGAGGTCCGACCAGGTTCATAATAGTTGGAATCCCCATAGCTTGGCGAGCTGGGCCAATGAAGCGCATAGCCGGATGCATGGTCTGCGCAAAAATAAAGGCCAAGCCAATCTCGTCCAGTGCTTTAGAGAGAGTATCTGGCGAGGCAGCCACGTTGATACCAAGCGCTTCTAGGACATCTGCAGACCCTGACTTAGAAGAAACAGAGCGATTGCCGGCCTTGGCCATGCGGATCCCACCAGCAGCCAAAACGAAGCAAACGGTCGTCGAAATGTTAAAGCTATAGGATTGATCGCCACCAGTCCCACAGTTGCACATAGCATCTGAAAAAGTCTCGGGCAATACCGTCGCATGGGCCTTTAAGGCGCGAACAATCCCCGTAATTTCGTCCGCTGTTTCCCCCTTGGTTTTGAGTCCCATCAAAAAGGCAGCGATTTGACTTTCTGATAGTTGGTTCTGCAAGATTTGATCAAAGACTTCTTGGACCTGCTCTTGCGTCAAGTCTTGGCGATTAGAGATTTGTAAGAATAATTCTTTCATAAGGGTTTCCTCTTGTCTTTTCTACACGATTCAATTGAAATTTTTATCTGCTTGGAACTGCTGGTCTAGTCTAGGACGAGCTTCACAAAATTTTCGATCATTTTTAGACCATCTGGACTGCCGATACTCTCAGGATGATACTGAAGTCCGTAGATGGGCAGGCTCTTGTGTTGAATGGCCATGATTTCTTGATCGTCCGTGGTAATGGCCGTAACCTCAAATTCTTCTGGCATTTGGTCAACGACGATAGAATGGTAACGCATGATGGGTACATCATTCTCAATATCTTTGAAAATGGGAGATGGCGTTTCAAAGGTAATCTGGCTTTGTTTGCCATGCATGACATTCTTAGCCAAGCGCAACTTGCCACCAAAAGTCTCCGCCAGGGCCTGGTGACCCAAGCAAATCCCTAGCATAGGTTTTTTAGCTGCAAAGTCCTTGATCATGGCTTCCATTTTCCCAGCATCTGCAGGCCATCCTGGACCGGGTGAGAAGACGAGGGCATCTGCCACCTCCGCCTGCTCATACAAGCGCTCGTCATCATTTCGCAAGACCTCAACCTCTGTAAAAGTTCCCAAGTATTGGGCCAAATTATAGGTAAAGGAATCATAATTATCCACTAATAAAATCATTGAACATCTCCTATTCTTGTCATCGATTTTGCCTTGTTAATCGTCTCGTAAAATTCATTCTCCGGAACACTGTCATAGACAATCCCTGCTCCTGCCTGGACATAGGCCTTTTGATTTTTGAGGATCATGGTCCGGATAGCAATAGCAAAGTCCATGTCCCCTGTCGCGGAGAGGTAGCCGATCGCACCTGCATAGACCCCCCGTTTTTCCTGTTCCAACTCATAGATCCGACGCATGGCCCGAATCTTAGGAGCACCAGAGACTGTCCCCGCTGGTAGTGTAGCCTTAAGAGCATCCAGGGCTGTTAGGTGAGGAAGGAGTTGCCCCTTGACCACACTGGTGAGGTGCATGACATAGCGGAAATACTCCACTTCCATATACTTGGTCACTTCGACCGTCCCATTTTGGGCGATTTTCCCGATATCATTGCGTCCCAGATCCACCAGCATGCGGTGTTCGGCAGTTTCCTTGATATCGTGAAGGAGTTCATGAGCCAGAGCTTGGTCCTCTTCTTCCGTCGCTCCACGAGGTCGAGTTCCGGCGATCGGATTCGTCGTCACCTCTCCCTTCTTCACAGATACCAGGCTTTCCGGACTGGCCCCAATGATCTGGTAGTCTCCAAAGTCATAGAAATAAAGATAGTTGGACGGATTGGTCACGCGCAAATTTCGGTAATAATCCAAGGGATCTCCCTCGAAGTCTGCTGAGAAGCGTTGACTGAGGACACACTGGAACATATCGCCTTCGCGGATCAGCTTCTTAGCCTGATCCACCATCTCCATAAAAACTTCCTTCTCAATGTGGTTGCTGAACTGCAGAGCCTGCAAGGCCTGAGGGGTGAACTCATTGGGCGCTTGGGTTTGCAGATTGGTCACCACTTGCCCCAGTGATTGACGGACTGCATCATTGCTCCGACCAGAGTAGATATTGTCCTCCACCACATAGACTTTTTCCTTCTTGTGGTCAAAAATCACATAGGACTCGTAGATGAAGAAATGCATGTCTGGTGTCCCAATCGTATCCTGAGGAATCCGTCCAATCTCTTCGTAAACCCCGATCATATCGTAGCCTGCAAAACCGATAGCTCCACCGGCAAAAGGAAGATCAGACGTCAGTCCCTTGACCGTTACCTGATGGAGATAGTCAAAAGGATCTTGCTCCAGCACCTTGCCGTTCTCATACAGGATCCCATCCTGATAGACCACCTCAAACACTGGATTATAGGCCACGATAGAAAAGCGGGCGTTCTCCTTCTCACGCGGGATCGACTCAAGGATGACCTTATGGTCACCTTGGACACGCATGTAGGCTAGAATGGGGGTTAAGGTATCAGCTGGTAAAATTTTTTTCATAGGAATTCCTTTCTTTTCCTAGGGACGAAGCGATGCAAGTCCTGATCCAAACACATCCAATATTCTTCGAAGTTAGTAAGCTGACCAACTTCAAAAGAATACAAAAAACCTCACAGAGTAAAACTCTGTGAGGGCATTAAATCGGGTTTAACACGGTACCACCTCAGTTAATGGTCAAAAGGGTAGAAAGCGACCATTATCTCTATCTCCTCTAACAAGGAGTCGCACGATAAGGGGTGCCTACCGAGAAGAATATGTGTTATCTTCTCCTACTCTAAACAATCAGCCCAATGTTCACTAACTCCGACTACCTACTCACAATACCCGCAGGCTCCCTGAAAATCTTAGACTAGTTACTTTCTGATTTACTTCATATTTTACTACATTTTTTAGGCTTGTCAAGAATTTTTTGACAGTTTATCCTAAAAAATCTGCCTAGACAACTTGTCCAGGCAGATTCCATCCGATTTTTTACCCTTGATAACAAAGTTTATTTGACCAAATCACTCTTGAGATAGGCATCGACCATGCGCTCTGTCGCCACCACTGAATCCACATGGGTCCGCTCATAGGAATGGCTAGACTCGATCCCTGCTCCAAGAAGACCATGCTTGACTTCTGCTCCTGCGCTCATAGCTGCGGAGGCATCGGATCCATAGAAAGGATAGATGTCCAGTTTGTAAGGGATATTTTGCTCCTTGGCCAAGGCCACCAAATGCTGACGGAAACCATAGTGGTAAGGACCAGAAGCATCTTTGACACAGATAGAAACTGTGTACTCGTCTGTCTGCTGGTCATCTCCCATAGCCCCCATGTCCACTGCCAAGTATTCGACAGCTTGAGCTGGGATACTGGAGTTAGCCCCATGCCCTACTTCTTCAAAGACAGAGAAGGCAAAGTGAGTCGTTACTGGAAGGGTCACGCCTTCTTCTTTGTAGACGCGGAGGAGATTGAGCAAGATGGCAGCGCTGACCTTGTCATCCAAATGGCGAGACTTGATAAAGCCCGTATCTGTGACGATAGTCCGAGCATCAAAACTGATAAAGTCTCCCACTTCAATCCCCAAGTCACGCGTTTCTTTTTCATTGGTCACTTTTTCATCCAAGCGCACTTCCATGTTGTCCTGGGTCCGCTCTACAGTTCCCGCATCCTTGTAAACGTGGCAAGAGGTTTGGTGGACAAGGATAGTACCAGAGTGGGTTTTACCTGTATTGGCCACATGGACGGTACAGTTTTCCCCTTCGATCATGTTCCAAGGGAAGCCCCCGATGCGATCCAGTTTGAGACGGCCATCTGGTTTCACAGCACGGACAATAGCTCCCAAGGTATCCACATGGGCCGTGATGTAGCGGTGTTGCTCGTCATTTTCCCCCTTGAGGACAACGGTCACACCTCCCTTAGCTGTACGGATAGGACTGTAGCCCATCTCTGTCAAAGTCTTGACCAAGTAAGCTGCTACTTCTTCCGTAAAACCTGTCGGTGATGCGATGGCTGTGAGTTCTTTTAGATATTCAACTGTTTGATTCATGAATTTCTCCTTCAATAATCTGCTAGTACGATTATAACACGACTGCCTTTAAAAGACTAGCAAAGCAAGACAGCAAAAAAGAGTCAGCAGATGGAAATTGCAATCTGCTGACTCTTTTCTTACTTTCGATCTTGATCCAATCTATAGCTGTAGAAACTGAGTCCCCACAGAAAAGACAGAAACCTTAGCTAGTTAAACCTCCAACCAACTTATAAGCAGTTACCAAAGCATTTGTCATCGTATCACGGGTTGCTTTAAAGTTTTCAATAAAGGCAGCACGGTGCTCATCTGGGAAAAGCGTTGTATCGTCTCCAAATTGAGCAAGAGTTTCATTCAAAGAAGCCAACTCTTCATCCATCTTCTTGATACCAGGTTCCAAGGTCTTGAAGTAAGATTCTTGTTCAGATTTTGGCAACTTTTCTCCCAATTCATTGGCATGCTTCTTATAATTTTCAGCTAGTTTTGCATAAAGTCCCTTGATTTCACCGATTGTTTTCGCATTTTCAATTTCTTGGTCTGTTACCAAAACAACTTCTGGAGCTGTTGCTTGAGCGCCAAATCCTGATGAAGATTGACTGGAAGAACTACTTGTATCATCCGTCAATTCAAATTTCTTTGATGATGATGATTTCTTCTTAGATGAGGAAGACTTCTTAGAAGAAGATTTCTTTTCCACCTTGCTAGAAGATTTTTCTGAAGAAGCCTCTGGTTTTGCAGTTTGATTTCCCGAACATGCGACCAAGGTCAAGACTGAAAGCAAAGTGATTCCACTTGCGACTAATTTTTTCATGGTTCTCTCCTATAAATATTTTTACTTTTGTAAATTATATCTAAAATTATTTCTATTGTCAAAACACTATAATATCTATATTTCCCTCTCTTGCCTTAGGATTAACCAGGTCTAAATGGTCATTAGACTTTTCTTAAATTGTCGGACTTTTATCATTTGACACAAAAGACTTGCAAAATTACTCGACTTTAATTATAATCATTCTAAATAAGATCTAGGAGACAAGTATGACTGAAACAAAACATGGGGTTGATGCCTCTTTTAACGACCGCTTAAATATCTTACGGGCTGGAGTGCTCGGTGCCAATGATGGCATTATCTCAATCGCTGGAGTTGTCATTGGTGTTGCCAGTGCGACCAGTAACCTCTGGATCATCTTTCTATCCGGCCTTTCTGCAATTCTAGCCGGTGCCTTCTCTATGGCAGGTGGTGAATACGTGTCTGTATCGACTCAAAAGGATACAGAAGAAGCCGCTGTGAGCCGAGAACAAGCCCTTCTGGACCGCGATCCAAAAGCTGCACGCGACTCCCTCTATGCAGCCTATATTCAAAATGGGGAATGCGAAACTGCTGCTCAAATCATGACCGAGCGGGCCTTTCTCAAACACCCTCTCAAGGCCTTGGTGGAAGAAAAGTATGGCCTGGAGTTTGAAGAGTTTACCAATCCATGGCATGCGGCCATCTCGAGCTTTATTGCCTTTGTCCTCGGATCCCTTCCTCCCATGCTGTCCATCCTTCTCTTTCCCAAGGAAATCCGCATTCCATCATCAGTCTTCATTGTAGCCCTTTCCCTTCTCTTTACTGGCTACACCAGTGCTAAGCTCGGAAAAGCCCCTACCAAGCAAGCCATGATCCGCAACTTGGTCATCGGACTACTTACCATGGGTGTTACCTACCTCTTCGGACAATTGTTTAGTATTTAAAAAAGCTGAGACAGAAGTCTCAGCTTTTATTACGCTTCCAACAAGGCGTGGGATTGTTTTTCCAATCCTGCGATGGCTTCGTCTGTCAAGACCAATTCACCTGTTGCCCAGGCTTCTGGGTTTACGGTCGTTCCTGTGAAGTCTCCCACTACTTGGGTACGAACGAATGGTAAGAGGGCTTGGTAAGCCACAAACATTGGTTCGTGTCCTGCGTTAGCGACTGAAGAGACTGTTACGATCTTGTCTTGGAGGGCAGATGGGCCACGAGTTTCTGATAGGTCAAGCGCACGGCTGAGCCAGTCGATCAAGTTTTTTACCACACCTGGAATGGCAAAGTTATAAACTGGTGAGAAGATCCAGATGGCATCCGCAGCAAGGACCGCATCACGCGCCGCTTGCACTGCTGGCAAGGTTGGCGTTTCCAAATCTTGGTTCATCATAGGGATGTCTTTGTAGTCCAAGTAAGTCACAGTTGCTTTTCCTTCAAGAAGGCTTTCTGCTTTCTGAGCCATTTGGTGGTTGAAAGATCCTTGACGAAGGGATCCGACGATAAATAAAATGTTTTTCATAGCTGTTTCTTCTTTCTGTTGTAAGTTTATTTATTACAAAAACTATTATACAAGGACTAGATGTCCTGTCAAGAATTACAACTTGAAATATTACTAATTTTTACTATTTAGTTTTTTTCTATCAAAAAGCCTAATTTATCAGGCTTTCTAATCCTTTCTGACTCGAGTCACGATCCCATCCGGATCTGTAAACGCGAGCTCACTTGAGGTCAGCCAGGTGACAGCTGCCTCCTGCTCTTTTGCTCTCTCGGCGATGGCAACCAAGTCTTCTTTCTTTTCTACTTGAACGACGTAATAGGAAAGGCCAGGAAGCTGGGCTTCCCGTTTGGCCAAGTGCTTGCCGGCCCATTCATTGACTGCCAAATGATGGTGGTAAACTCCAGAAGCGATCCAGCTGGCAGATGGAACAGTAAACTTATTCGATAATTCCAGTACCTTTTGGTAAAAGGTTGATGCTGCTCGGCTATCCCTTACGGAGAGGTGGATATGACCCATGCGGGTAGCGGACGCTATCTGGAAGGGCTCCACCTTGCGACCCATTTCATAGATCTCTTGAGCAGATAGCTCCTCTGTCACCCCAATGATGCGGCCATCCTCACGAATATCCCACTCCGCCACCGGCTTATCCCGGTAGAGCTCAATGCCGTTTCCCTCTGGATCTTCAAGATAGAGAGCCTCACTGTAGCCATGGTCAGCAGCACCGACAAAGGGAACCTTCAACTCAGCCATATGCTTGAAGACATCCGCCAAGTCCTCCCGACTAGGTAGGAGAATGGCCATGTGGTAGAGACCGTAGCTAGCCTTAACAACCTCAGTCCGCTCCGTTTGGATGAGGTGCACCAAGGGTTTGCCTTCAACCCCAAGAAGGACTTCCTCCTCAGTCTGAGACAAAATCTCTAACCCCAGAATCTGGGTGTAAAAAGCAGTCTGACGAGCCAGATCCTTCACATTGAGGACTGCTTCTGCCAAGTAAATCTTGCTATTGTAGGCGTAGGTCATAAGTGTCTCCTTTTCGGTTTTGTTTCGTTGTAACTTTTTATATTACATCATTATACACTCTTTTTCCAAGGAAGCAAGAAAAACAACTCGATAAAAAACCTCCTTAGAAAACTAAGGAGGGAATTGTCTGTTAGATGCTATTAAGACTTAGCCCTTAAACTCCTCGACAAATTTCTTGAGTTCAGCATCGGCTTCAGGTGTCGTTCCATGAAGTTGGCTAAGCATGTCTAGAAGAGAGGCTGTCTGGGTTTCAATCGTCGCATTGGTTTGGTTAATCTTAGCCACGATCTCTGTCAGTGGCTCCACTTCTTCTTCCTCAAAGGTGTCCACATAGCGTGGGATATTGAGGTTGTAGTCATTCTCGACGATCTCCTCAAAACTTGCCAGATGGGCAAACTTATCCATGTCCTCTCTGCTCTTATAGGCCTTGAGGATCTTCTCGATATGGACATCCGTCATGATGTTCTGGTTCTTGCCCTTGTCAAATTCCTTAGAAGCATCGATAAAGTAGACGTCCCGATTGGTCCGGTTCTTTTTGAGAATGATGACTGTCGTTGGGATGCTGGTATTGAAGAAGATATTGGCAGGAAGACCGATCACCGTATCAATGGCCCCTTCTTCCAGCAAGGCCTTGCGAATGGTTCCTTCAGCATTGCCACGGAAAAGGACCCCGTGAGGAAGGACGATAGCCATAACTCCATTGTCTTGTTTCAAGTGATAGTATCCGTGCAAGAGAAAGGCGAAGTCTGCCTTGGACTGAGGCGCAAGCTTACCAAATGGGGAGAAGCGAGGATCTTGGAGAAAGCCAGAGATTGCGGACCACTTAGCTGAGTATGGTGGGTTCATGAGGACCCCATCAAAGTTGGTCGGCTCTTGGGTCGGCCAGTCTTCATCCAACGTATCGGCATTATGCAAGAACTGGTTTTCCACCGGAACCCCGTGTAGGATCATGTTCATCCGAGCCAGGTTATAGGTAGAGGTATTGAGCTCCTGACCAAAATACTGGACGGTTTGAGGCTGGTGAGAAAATTTCTTGGCATTGAGCAAGAGGGAGCCCGATCCCATGGTGGCATCGTAGATAGTAAAGCCCTGCACGTCTTCACGCCCTAAAAAGGCAATCTGGGTCATGAGCTTGGCAACAGGCTGGGGCGTATAGAACTCTCCTGCCTTCTTACCAGAGTCGGTCGCAAACTGACCAATCAAGTACTCATAGGCATCTCCAAGCATATCTCCCGCATGACCTGCCACATCCAGCACTGCTAGCTCTTTCATAACGGCAGCCACTAGCTGGTTTTGTTTTTGAGGTGTCGCCCCTAGCTTCTTGGAATAGAGATCAATGTCCTCAAAGAGATTCTCATAGAGGTCATCACTTTGCTCGATGTCTCGAAAGCCCTGAGCCAGATCTTCCAGTTGGAAAGTCCCTTCATTGACCCGGTCTACCAAGGCCGTAAAGGTCAAGTCTGGCTTGATAACATAGTTGAGCTCATCGGTGATGACAGAGATCAAGTCCTCTTGAGAGTCTGGATCCTCATAGTAGGAACGGTAAAGTGCCAAGGCTTCATCCAGACTCTCTGTCTCCTCCTCCATGGTCTCCGCCACGAAGAAGAGCAACTTATCTGAGAGGTACTTGTAAAAGATCATCCCCAAGAGATAAGACTTATAGTCATTGGCATCCATCTTAGAGCGGAGCACATCTGCTGAGTTCCACAGGGCTTGGTAGAGCGACTGGGAGGTTTGTGTTGTTTCCATAGTAATTCTTTCTGATTTTTTTTAGACCTTTTCTTGTTCCAGTGGGACGACAGCGAGGGTCTTGCCTAGACTGGCTAAGACTTTCAAGACTGTGTCCAATTGAGGGCTGGTCTTTCCCGTCTCCATCCGAGCGATGACCGGTTGACTAACCCCACTGAGTTCTTCTAGTTTCTTTTGGCTAATGCCCTTTTCATGCCGAGCCTCGATCAGCTCTGTCATAATCGCGACCCGCAGATCACTTTCCAAGATTTCTTCCTTGGTGAAGAGCTCTGCTCTCACATCTTTCCAATTGCTGCCGATGGCACTATTCTTCATCACTTAGCCCTCTTTCCTTCAAATCTTGCAACTCCCGCTTGGCTTTCTCGATCTCTCGTCTGGGTGTCTTTTGCGTCTTTTTGACAAAAGGATGCAGTAAGACAAAGCTCCCATCTAGCCAAGCCACGAATAAAATCCGATCCCGTAAGGGTCTCAACTCCCAAATCTCCGCATCCAGATGCTTGATGTAGGGTTGGCCAGCACGTGTTCCCTGCTGGCTCAAAAGCTCGATATAGTCATTGAGCTTGTTGAGTTTGATCCGGCTGTCCTTGCTATCGCGACGAGCTAGCTCCCTCATATAGTCCAAGACTGGTTGATTCCCTTGTTTGTCCTTATAAAAATAAATAGCGTGCACAAAGCAACCTCTTTTCGAATTTATTATAACTCTAAAGTTATTAAAAGTAAATACTTTTAAGTTATTAAATACTAAGGAGCACCCTTTGAAAGGATCAAAGGGGCTCACTTATACTATTCGAAAAAGGGTGCGCTTATGGATACTGATAAGGTTATTTTTTGAAGGTTAGATAAACATATCTTGTAAGAGTTTCTTTTGTATCTATATCTAGAAATTAATTTAAAAATCAAGTTTTTTATTATTAAGTAGAGTTACAAATTCATTAAAATATTTTGTTCTTAATAATATATATAGTTCAGAATCCAGGGCTATACGACTTAAAGCTTTTTCTTTGAACTTAGGAGTTATTTCTGTGTTACCTCTGTATTCAATTATTTCTTTTTTTAAGTTACAAATCTTTAATATCCTTGAAAAATCAGATGAAGCCAAACTTTCTTCAACAATAGAATTAATTATATTAAACGTTGAATCTACATCAAATTCAGAAGATAAGCTATCTAAAAACACATGAGCATCGTGTTCATTTGGTTCACTTATTTCAATTAAATGACTTTCCATGAATTCATCAAGTCTCTTTTTCAATGCTATACTTATTATTTTATCTTTGTTTGCTTTACAAGATTCAATAATACTTTGTTGAAAATTTTCAAATTTTCGTTGTTTTTCTTTGTCGTCATCAAAAGGTAAGCAAGACTTCACTACTGCTTCATCAATAAGTATCATCTCTACTTCATTAAATGGAAGAACAAAAATCCCCTCTTCTGTGTTCTCTTGAATACTACTTTCATTCATCCAATCATAATCAATAATGCCATATGCTTTATTTCCATGCATTTTGTTTAAATTATTATAAGCCTTTGTGTATTGAATAACTTGCTTATGCCCTTGAACTGGTTTTACAAAACAAAATTCACTGAATAGTTTAGAATAAATCTGATAGTCTATACTAGTTTTAGTTCCCTCACAAAATAGTATTGGTTTCCTTGTACCAGAAACTTTTGCTAATAAGGATAAAGGAAATTCCTGAGATTCTTCCAATTGTTCATAATCGAAGTCATAAGGTGCTTCAAATTTCTTACACCATATATAGGTTGCATTAGTTCTTGATTGAACAAAGTCCATGTTATGTGAAGCAAAAATAAATTGACAATCAGGTCGTTCTGATATTAGCAAATCCCATAATTCATTATAGACGGCAGCATTTAGAAATGTTTCTGGTTCGTCAACGACAATATAGCTATTCTCTGGAGCTAGAAGAACATTTCCAATATAAAACAATATACAACGTTCTCCATCACTAAGACCATTTATACTATATTTAGATCCATTCTTTTCGATTTTAACAACTGTATTTTTAGTATCAATATCAAATTTTATTTCTGGTTTAATTTTATTCCATATTTTTTCTAATTTTTGCCACAAAGATAATGACGATTCATTTTTACCCCTGAAATGGTCTGTAGCTACAGCCATGATGTCTTTTACTAACAGTGTTATTAATTTTGTAAAAGCATTTGAAAAATTTGCATCAATCTGATTAAGGTATAAATCTATTGTTTCGTACTTTAGGCTTATATTGTTAAACTCATTTATATAAGACTCCTCATCAACTACATTCCTATCCTGAATATGAGTAGCAAAACATAACAGTTTTTGAGCAGGTAAAACATACATCTCATCTATACTATTCTTTCTTAATTCATTAATAAGACTAGTTTTCCCTGCCCCATTAGCCCCTATAATAACAGTAGTAGAATCTATTTTAGCAATGAAAGAAAAAAGTTTAATTACTTTGAAATTATATAAAACTTGAGGAAATATAGAATCATACGAATGAATATCACCATCAAAACATTTGTATATGCTTTCTAACAAATTCTCTCGTAATGTTTTGTACCTTACAGTTACATCATTAGACAAAACTTTTTCATTTAGCTCGTCATTTATAAAAGAAATAAGTTCAGATAGATAATTATCTACTCGATTATATAAATCTTTTTCATAATCAGCAATTTGACTTAAATTATCTCGAAATCTTTTCTTTTCAGATTCTAACTTTTCAATCAAATCTTTTTTAGAACTATACATAATCCCTCCTTAGATAAACATATCCTGCAAGAGTCTCTTTTTGAGTGTTTCTAGCTGAGAAATTTTTTCTTGATGAGAATTAATGAGGTTATCGAGGTTAGAGAAATAGGCGCCGATGGCTTGTTGTTCAGGAAGAGATGGAACACTAATTCTAATATCCATTATCTCATCTTTATTAATAAATTTAGTAGCATTTCCAGTAGTTATTCTTTCAAAAATATGTTTAGAATCTAGTAAAGATAAAGTTAGTTTTATAAAAACAGGTGAATAATTGTCTTTAATGCTCATTTTTAAAATATTCCAAGCAATTAAAAACAATTCATCAGTATCTACAAGTACAGACGGCCCAATGGTACCAATATTTGCAAATAAAATTTCTCCTTTTTTAGGCATATATTTTGAAATGTAATGTTCATATATATCCATATCTAAATAGCGGGTATCTTTATAGTTGATTTGTCCATTCGTGATATGTTTTGCCTGTAAAATTGGAATTCCCGATACGGAATACTCTACTTTATCTGAAGTAGTATTAATTCCTTGATATGCTTCTAAAAGAACTTTTCCCAATCTAATAAACTTCCACTCTCCTTCAAATCCATCCAAACGAATCTCAGGAACGGTCTGTCCAGCTTTGGGAAACATCTTGGAGAGCATGGTAGTCTTAAGAGATTGATAGTTGGCGAGATTGTCCTTGTAGCTAGATAGAAGGTCGTCGAGGGTGCGGAAAAGAGAGCCAATGGCGGATTGTTCTTCTGGACTAGGAATTGGAACTTTGGTATTACGTAGAGTTTCTAGTCCCAAAAATTTTTGAGTGTTCCCAGCCATTTCAATTTGAATATATTTATTGAATATGTTCGTTTTTAAATATTGCAATAAAAATTGATTTTGTATTTGTCCACCATTTTTTATCAATCCTACATTTTTTATAGCAAATCCATCTATTTCAACTAAAACTGGTTTTCCTATTGTACCAATAAGCCCAAGCAGAATATCTCCCGCTTCTACTTTTGAACGTTTATTAATCTCTATATAATCTGACTCAGAAATTAATGATACATCATTTAGATTTAGTCCAGAATCTGTTAAATTCTTTGAAGTTACTAAAGGATAACCTGAAAAAAAATAGTTGGGAGAAGCATGAGTACCGTCTCTAACATCTTTAACTTCTTTTAATTCTGTATATAGCCAATCATTTAAATAATCTTTAAATCTTATTTTAGGAATACACATAATCATTTTTGACATCTTAATACCTGCTACAAATTCAACTGTTCTATATTACATAATAGTACTTCGTAATTTTTTCTTCCATCTATATTTGAAATACATTCCAATGTATCATATAAAAAGATATAAATCTTCGATTCCTTTCGTAAAATTTTCAAAATTTTCAACGATTTCTTAGAATGTTTCTTTAAATCCTTTAACAAAGCCTTCACTTTTTTACCATTTTTCCTTGTTTTTTTTTCAAAAAAACTATTTATCAAATTTTTTATTTGAATCAGTTCATTCTCTAAACTTACTCTCGCTTCAAATTTATTATTTATATTATAGATTTCATCCATTAATAACTCTAAAACAGGGAATGATTCTTTAATAGTATTCAAGTCATATCCTTGGTTTTCACCACTGTGAGCAAACAAATGTCTATTTTCAATCATAAGATCATAAGACTTATAATTATCTTCAAATTCTTTAATTTTTAGTAATTTTATAATTTGACCCTCATCAAATTGAATAAATTCACTGAATAAGTTAGATATATCTTTCACCTTTATATTTGGCACAAATCTTTTTTTTGGAATTTTTTTCTCAACAAATTTAGCAAGATGTTGATTTTCAATAAAATCTTCATCATGCATATTCAAAATTGAATATATAAAATATTTAACTAATTGTTCCGAAAATGTATAAGAGGAGATTAGTAAGCTAGGTTTATAGAAATCATACGCCGTTTGTAACACCTTAAAATCTAAATCTATACTCATTGCAAATTCTCTATGTTCCAAACGATATTCTGAAAGACTAGCCTGCATCATTTCAGCATATTCAATTTCTTTCTTAATTTTCTCTAACCTCTCAAAATAATCTAGGTAATCTCTGTTTTTAAACATCTTTATACTCCAAATATAGATTCACAAATTTCATACCTTTTTTCAATTGATCTATACGTTCCTGTATTAGCTGAAAACGGACTTTTCTCAGTGTCCAGTACATCATCTTCATAGACTTTTTGCATTTTATGTTTATATTTCTGAAATAATTCTTGATTTATAGCATAATCATTCTCAACAATAACGCCAACTAAAGATTCTAATATGGATATATTTAATATACCTTCAAATTTACCTTCAGAATTTACTCTTTTAAAAATATCATCCCCAAACAAATCCCAAAGTTCTTTTATAACACTGAAAATTGAATTGATTCGGTTAACATCAATTTTGTTATTACGATAAATTTCACAATATTCATCCAGCATATTTTTTATCCCTCTTTTTGAATATTTGTATTTTTTATAGTATGCATCACTGATTGCTAAAGTGCGTAGAAGTGCCTCAACATGAATATCCTTTTTTACTTGAGTAGTAGAAAATAGAGACATAAAAATTTCATCAGAGTTTGCATAATCATATAAGTCGTTCATAAATTCCCCATATGCTAACGATTTACGGATTTGCATTGAATTTAATTTTTCTGAACCTGTATTAATTCTTTCGAATATTAAATATTTTGATGTGAAATCCCCAGGTGAGATCTGTTTAAACTCCATTAGAGGTACTGTACTTCTTCTAATTTTTCTTTGATAGATAGGTTCTAAATCATCAAATTTCTTTCCTGCGATGCTCTCTTTAATATTTCTATTAGACAACCTAGCAGGCAAATTTCTCCCCGAATCTTTTTTTCCTGACCAAGGATAACCTTTTATATAGTTAAATAATGTAGTTAACCGTTGGAATCCATCAATTATTTCATATTCGTTATCTTTTACTTCCAATAAGAATAACGGCGGTATTGGTAAACCTAATATGATAGATTCGATAAATCTTGAACTTTTTGCAGAATTCCAGACAAATTCTCGTTGCATCTCTGGTTTTTTTATCTCTCCTAAATCATACATATCAATTAATTCTCCGTAAGACCTATTACTTACCCAGTGCTTTATTATAAATCCATCATCTTGAGATACATCACTTTCATTAGCAGACGAAATATCATCGTTAAAAATTTCAAATAATTCTTCTTTTTGTTCATCAGTTAATTCGTATCCATTATTTTGAAATTCTTGAATAATACCATCCAGACTCTCTGATTCAAGGCTCTCATTATATAATTCATTAATTTGTTCTGTATGTAATGCAATTACCTTATTGTTAATTAATTGAAAATAAATAGTAATTTTATTCATTTTTATAATACTCCTTTTTCTTACCTCCCCACTCTCAGTGGTTCAATCACCTCTTCGATCAGTTGGGTATAGGCTTCTTTGATTTGTTTTTTGTAGCTGAGTGGGTTGAGGGCATCTGCTACTTCTGCCTTGTAGTCTTTGTAGCGTTGGCTCTTGGTCAGCTGGCTTTCGCCGGCTTGTTTTTTAGAGCCTTTGCGGTAGTGTTGGATATAGTAGCGCAGTTCGTCGGCTCCGATATACCAGTTTTTGGCGAAGCTTTCGATATGGCTATCGATGACGGATTCGATCATCTGGTCCAAGACTCCGGTGATGGATTGTCCTCGGTAGCGTTCTGGCTCTTCTTGGACTTGGGTCCAGAGATTTTGGATGATCTCCGCTAGACTTGGATTGGTCCGGTTAAGGCTCTCGATATAGCTATCCACGGTTGCGATATCCTTGTCACTCAGGGTCTGCTCGTCATTTTCCTCCTGCTGGATCATACTCTGGATCAGCATCAGGATATAGGCATAGTTAATCTCATCGACTTGGACAGACTCTAGCTCATAGTGGATATCCAGCTCATCTTGGCTGTCCACTTCTGGATCCCTGCTCTTGATCTCTGCCAGGATATTTTGATAGAGGCCCAGATAGGCTTCAAGCTGGCTATCGCTAAGGCCTGTTTCTCGATAGATCTCTTCTTTATCATACTCTGAGTAGACGCGGATAGAGGCTTGGTACTTGTCAAAGAGCTGATAGGCTTTAGCGACCTTACGGAGCTGGGCCGTTGGAGCCTGCTCGAGGGCGACTCCTTCTTCTTCGAAGTCTGTGACTTGGCCTTTAAACTCTGCCCAGGCTTTTAAGAAGTTGCGCTTCTCTTCTTCCCAGCTTGGTGCTAGGACCTCATTTTCTCCTCCATTGGAGTAGAGCTTGAGGGCATTGTCGACGGCTTCCTTAAAGGCTTGAGGACGCTGGAAGGTGATGATATGGCCGAAGTGCTTCTTGTCATCAAAGATCCGATTGGTCCGGCTGAAGGCCTGGATCAAGTCCTGTGGGCGCATGGGCTTGCGATCGATAAAGAGCGTAGAAAGACAAGGTGCATCAAAACCGGTCAAGAGACGGTCGACCACGATGACCAGGTCCAACTGCTCATTGCGATAGAGATACTTGTCCTGCTTTCTAGCTAGACGATTGTTGACATCGGTGTTAAAGCCCCGCAGATCCGCTAGGCTAAAATGCGTACCAAACTCTTGGTTGTAGTCCTCCATGACTTGCTTCATGTGGTCTTGGTAGCCGATAGATTCTTCCTCATTTTCAGACACTGAGTAGGTGATGGTAAATTTTGGAAAATCTGGCAAATGACGTTTGACCCGCTCGGAGACCTTGACCCGCTCCTTACCAGCGAGAATGCTCTTGAGCAGATTATAATAGGCCTGTGCTCGTGGGATGGACTTGACTGTCAAGATAGCTTCATAGCTCTTTCCAACCCCTTTGGGGATATTGAGCTGTTGCTGGCTCTTATTGAGGATGGCATCGAGGACCTCTAGCATGTGCTCCTTGTCCTCATAGGCCTGGTCTGGAATTTCTTCTTCTAGGAGATCCGAGATGATGGTATTGCGGTAGTCTACCTTAAAGCCCAGAACCGCTCCATCATGGATGGCTTCCTTGACAGTGTATTCATGCAGGCGATCGCCATACTGTTGGTGGGTGGTCTGAGCCAGGTCTCCCACTTGTTTACGTTTGTTTTCCTTAAAGATCGGGGTCCCTGTAAAGCCATACCAGAGAGAGTTTTTGAAGTAGGCCTTGATCTCTTTTTGCGTCTGTGGGGTGACCGCTCGGTGGCACTCATCCACGACAAAGGCTACGCGCAGGTCCTTGATCTTCCCAGCATCTCGCTGGTACTTTCCTTCTTCGAACTTGCGCATCATGGTTGTGATTTTCTGGATGGTCGAGACCACCACGCGCTTGTCATTGCCACCTAGGCGCTTGACCAGCTCATGGGTATTGTCCGTCTCGTCGATGTCGATGACATCATTGGCCGCATAAGAGAGGAAGGACGAGGTCGTCTGCTGGTCCAGGTCTCTGCGGTCGACGACAAAGATGGTCTTTTGGATCGCTGGGATCTGCAAGAGATTGCGTGCTACCTTGTAAGAGGTCAAGGTCTTGCCTGATCCGGTCGTATGCCAGATATAGCCCGACTCCTGACGGCGGGAGGCTTCCTGTACAGCCTCGATGGCATGGATCTGGTAGGGACGCAAGAGGATGAGGGCTTTCTTGCTATCGTCGATGACCGAGTACTGCATGACCATCTGGTGAGCACGAGGGATGGAGAGGACCTCATGAGCAAAGCTGTTGAGATCGATCATGGGTTGGTTGTCCTTGTCCACCCACTTGGTCAGGAATTGCTTGTTTAGCTTGCTTTCACGGGCTGCCGCGATATAGCGTGTGTCGACTTTATTGGTCACGACAAACATCTGTAAGCTCGAGTAAATGCCCCGGAACTTGCCTTCACGGTCGTACTTTTTGATCTGGTGAAAGGCATCTAGAAAAGCCACTCGTGGGCTCTTGAGTTCGATATGGATGAGAGGCAGGCCATTGATCAGAAGGGTCGTATCGAGCCGTCGATCCTGGTCTAGCGGATAGGCCTTGTCGCGTTCGACTTGATTGACCACTTCATAGCTCGACTTACCAGCAGCGATATTGTCCCGCCAGATGACCGCCAAGCGGATAGTCCCTAGACTAGCATCTTCTCGTTGGACTTCTACCTTGGCGATCCCATTTTCACCTGCTAGCCACTTGGCCGCTTCATAATAGCTGACAAAGTTGAGCTGGTTCTTTATCTGACGTTTTTCTTGATCTGTCAAGGGATGGTCCGCCAGCAGAGCGACATTGTTTTGCGCTAGCTTATCAAAGAAATTGTCCCATAACTGGTCTTCATTCTTGAGATCCTCGCGGTAGGTCCACTGACTCTCCCCTGATGTCAACTGCTGGATCAACTGTCTTTCAATCTCAAGTTCTGGAGTTGCTACTGCCTTCATCCGTTTATCCTTTTCCTGTGCATAATCTCCTATTATTATAGCATGTTTAAGAAAGAAATTAACGCTTTCAAAGCATTTTGTTGGTTTTTCGCGCAAAAAAACAGGCCTAAGCCTGCTCTGTTTCTTATCCTGTTTCTACCAAATTTTATTGCTTATAAATAAGCAGAAAAATACAAAGGGTAACTAAAAGGGATTAAATCGATGAGTTCCGTAAACAAGTAAATTGCACCTGTCATAGCTGCTTTTTATTTTAATAATACTGCACTTCAATTCCATCCATAATATTTATTAAAGTATTATCGCCAATTTTTAAAGAAATCAGTTCATTTAATGATGATACCTGATATTCCTTATCTCCAATAACCACTACAATATCATGAATAGAATTAATAAAAATCCCACAAGATTGACCATTATAATCAAAAGAGGCGTCCCAGCCGTTATCATATAAGGCTTGTAAATCATCTAATATCGCCATATAAATCTAAATCCTTTTTCATAAATAAGGCAGGTAAAAGTGCCTAGATTGTTCTATGCGCTACGAGATTACTTTAATTGAGATAATCTCACTCTCAAGGAGAGAAATCTCAGTTGGTTCATCAGGACTAGGATTGTCAATGAGGATAGTGATTTCATCTTGCTCATCATTGTCCATTTCGTCAATAAAATCTGTGACAAAACCTTTTATGACTTTACCGTCACTAGTTACAACCTGAACTATTGATCGTAGGTAGTTCCAAAGTTGTTTACTCATTCTTAGCCCTCTCTCAGTTGCTAAAATTCTAAAAAAGAGTCTTACAGCCTCAATAGGAAATGGCGGGACGGACATTCCCCGCCTCTCAGATACCCTTTCAGGTGCGTCCGATATTTTTCTACTTCATTTCCTCAGTAATATTATATCAAATGATTATAAAAAAGCACCTAATGGTTCTTTTTATTTAGCTATTTCTTAACTCTAATTTCTTGATAACCTCCATGCTCCAGGGCAAAACAAAAAACCTGATGGACTCCCATAGGTTTATAGTGGTTTATAGCAATTTATTGCGAATTAGCGCAAAAAAACGAACCTGGTCTGGTTCGTTTTTTCTTAGTCTAAATGAATCCCTTTTTCTGCTAGGTTCTCCAGGCATTCTTGGAGGTAAGTAGCCTGGTGCTCGGGATAGATGGGGGTGCTCAAGGCTTCCTCTTCCAGTTCTGGGTAGGCTGGGCAGGTCTTGCCTCGGTAGGTCGGCTCCCACCACTCTGGGCTGACCTTATAGCCACGAGCGGTCATCTCCTCCATGATCAGGCGGTGATAGGCATAGAGACGATAGGGCGAGTAGTCAAAGACATAGTTGACCGTCGCATGCTTCTTGCCCCAGCCATTGCCTCGAAGGGCGCAGCATTCCCGGTGTTGGCCCAGGAGCTGGGGACGAGGGAGTTTGGGAATCAAGTCTTGGTGCCAGAGTCTCATCTATTGACCTCCTAGTAGCGTCGAGTCTTGTAAGTAGCGATTAGGGTAGCACTCAAGGAGAGTCTGGATTCCCCTGACGAGATCCTCTTGATGGGCTTGGCCATGCTGGTACTTCTCAAGTAACAGCATGAAATCTGCCTTTTCCTCTGCAGTCGCCTGCTTTTTGAAATAACCCCAGATATGCTGGAAGGCATTGGAGACCTGGCCACGATTTTCTGGCAGGGCTAGCGCTTGCTGGATCAGGTCCTCAACGTAGCTGACCTCCACCTGGTCTTGCTTGAGGTATTCTCGGATTTCCTTGTAGATATTACTCGAACGACTCAGCACCAGGTATTTATTTTTTGCCCATAGGACTTGGCAGTGATGTTTTTGATCCACTCGTGCCTCCTTTTGATCTTCTCTATGAATAGTCCTCCCATTATACCATGGAAATGGGTGAAGTCATAAAAAAGCGGACCAACTGGCCCGTTTTTTCTCTCCGCTTTATTAATCATAGGGAGGCTTTTAACTGTTCTATTTGCTCTTCACCTAAGGAAAGTTTCAGAGATAACATTATCCATAAGCAAAAAGCCTGAGTCAACGCTCAGACTTTTTTGTGTTAATCAATTTCGAGGCCACCGGTGTAGAGGCGGTAATAAGTCCCGCGTTCTGCCATCAAGGAAGCGTGGTTGCCTCGCTCGATGATGCGTCCCTTGTCCATGACCATGATTACGTCCGAGTTGACGATGGTTGAGAGACGGTGGGCGATGACAAAGACAGTCCGTCCTTCCATCAGGCGATCCATCCCCTCTTGAACCATCTTCTCTGTCCGTGAGTCGATTGAGGAGGTCGCTTCATCAAGGATCAGGACCGGCGCATTGGCCAGGGCAGCACGCGCAATGGCGATCAGCTGACGTTGACCGTTGGATAGACCGGCTCCATCATCGCTCAAGACTGTATCGTAGCCTTGGTCCAAATGTTTGACGAAGGAGTCTACATTGGCAATGCGGGCTGCTTCCAGGATTTCCTCCCGGGTCGCATCTGATCGACCATAGGCGATATTTTCTGCGATGGTTCCAGTGAAGAGGTGGGTATCCTGCAAGACGATCCCTAGCGAGCGACGGAGTGAAGCCTTCTCGATCAGCTTCACATCGATCCCATCATAGGTGATAGATCCTGATTGGATATCGTAGAAACGGTTGATCAAGTTGGTAATGGTGGTCTTTCCTGCTCCTGTCGCACCGACAAAGGCCACCTTTTGCCCCTTGTCTGCGTAGAGATTGATATCGTAGAGGATTTGGTTCTTCTCATTGTAAGAGAAGTCTACATTGGTAAAGACGACATTTCCGACCAGTTTGACCAGTTCGTAGTCGCCATTTTCCCGAGGGTGTTTCCATGCCCAGAGGTTGGTCTTCTTATCAGTGATGACCATGCGGCCATCGACTTCTTCATAGTTGACCAAGGTAACTTTCCCTTCATCCACTTCAACTTCTTCATCCAAGAGATCAAAGATCCGATCTCCCCCAGCCAGAGCCATGAGTACAAAGTTCAACTGTTGCGATACTTGGGTGATAGGCCCGTTGAAGGAACGGTTGAGCTGGAGGAAGGCCATGAGGCCACCAATGGTGAGGCCACTAATGCCATTCAAGGCGAAGATCCCTCCGACCAATGAAGTCAAGACGAAGGAGACATTTCCCAGGTTCCCCAAGACAGGCATCAAGACATTGGCATAGCGGTTGGCTTGATAAGATGATTCAAAGAGTTGGTCATTGATCCGCTCAAAGGCTTCTATGCTTTCCTCTTCGTGGACAAAGGCTTTGACTACCTTTTGACCTGACATCATCTCTTCGATAAAGCCATTTTCAATCCCTAAGTTCTTTTGTTGGTCAGCGAAATAGCGACCAGACTTTCCAGAGATCTCCTTGATGACATAGGCCATGACTCCGACCATCGAAAGAACGAGAAGGAAAAGGAGAGGGCTGATCATGATCATGCTGACGGCTACACCGATGATGGTGATGGCTGACTGCAAGAGTTGTGGGATAGACTGCTCGATTGCTTGGCGAAGAGCGTCAATATCATTGGTATAGATAGACATGATATCCCCGTGCTGGTGGGTATCAAAGTACTTGACAGGGAGCTTCTGCATACGAGCAAAGAGTTGATTCCGTAGAGAGCGCAGGGTATCCTGAGACACTGTCGACATAATGAGGGAGAAGCCATAGTTGGCCAAAACTCCCACCACTCCAATCACAGCCAGTGTCGATAAGAAAACTAAGAGGGGGCCAAAATCCTTGCTTCCTGAATCCAACATGGGTTGGATGTATTGGTCCACCAAGGCTCGGATAGAGGACGTGATATAGACCGTAGAGAGGGAGGCTGTCACGATGAGGGCAGCTGCTAAAAGAAGGACGAACTTATACTGTTTCCACATATAGTCTAGCAAGCGCACGAGAGAGCCCCAGCTAGCTTTTTTCTTATTCTTCATCTGCTTTTCCTCCTTTCCCTTGGGTTTGCATGTCATAGACTTCACGGTAGATGGCATTGCTCTCGATCAGTTCTTGGTGACTACCAATCGCATCGATCTTCCCATCATTCATGACCACGATCCGATCTGCATCTTGGATAGAAGAGATCCGTTGGCCAATGATGATCTTGGTCGTGTCCTTGAGACTAGTCGCTAGACCTTGACGGATCAGACTATCCGTTTTGGTATCGACAGCTGAGGTTGAATCATCCAAGATCAAGATTTTTGGATTCATCAAGAGAGCGCGGGCGATACAGAGGCGTTGGCGCTGACCACCTGAGACATTGGCACCACCACGTTCAATCATGGTATCATAGCCATCCTTAAAGTTCTGGATAAATTCATCCGCTTGAGCGATCTTACAAGCCTCTATGATTTCTTCATCCGTCGCGTTCTTATTCCCCCAGCGCATATTTTCCTTGATGGTACCAGAGAAGAGGACATTGGTCTGAAGCACCATGGCAACTTGCTTGCGCAAATGATCCAAATCATAGTTTCGCACATCCTGACCAGCGACCTTGACGCTACCAGACTCCACATCATAGAGACGAGGGATGAGCTGGACCAGACTAGACTTACCAGAACCAGTCCCTCCAAGGATCCCAATCACTTCACCCGAGCGAATGCTGAGGTTGATATCGGACAAGACGTGGGCCTTGTCGCCATTTTCGTCCGTGTAGGCGAAGTCCACATGGTCGAAGGTAACCGATCCATCTGCTACTTCTGTCAGACCATTCTCCGGAGAGACGATGGTTGACTCTGTCCCAAGGACTTCATTGATCCTCTCTACAGATGCCATAGAGATGGAGAGCATGACGAAAATCATCATAAACATCATAAGGGACATAAGGATGGTCATGACATAGGCAAACATAGAAGTCAGCTCACCAGTGGTAAAGCTTCCACCCACAATGAGTTGCGCCCCAATCCAAGAGATCAAGATAAAGGAAGCATACAAGGAGAGCATCATGGCTGGACTACTCAAAATCACGATGCGAATAGCCTTCATGAACATGTTGTAGATCAAGCGAGAAGCTTTCTTAAACTTGACCGTCTCTTCTTCTTCCTTGACATAGGACTTGACCACGCGCATGTTGGTGATGTTTTCCTGAATGCTATTGTTCAAGTTATCATAGGCATCAAAGACCTTGGTAAAGAGTGGATAGACAATCTTCGTGATCACACCCAAGACCAGCCCCAAGAAGATAGTAATCCCTACAAAGATACTAGCCATTTGCGGATTGATCAAGTAGCTGGCAACAATGGCAAAGATCAGATTGAGCGGTGCCCGCACACAGATCCGGATCACCATCTGATAGGAGTTCTGCACATTGGTCACATCTGTCATCATCCGGGTTACCAGACCACCTGAGGAGAAACTATCGATATTTTCGAAGGAGAAGGTTTGGATCTTCTTGAAGATTGCCTTCCGTAGATTCTTAGCAAATCCGGCTGATGCAAAAGCGCCGTAGCGAGCCGACTGCATCCCACAGAAAAGAGAGAGTAAGGCGAAGACCAACATGAGGAGACCATAGGTGAGAACAGTGGTCATATCCCCCTTTTGGACCCCCTTGTCCAGAAGCGTCGCCATAATGAATGGAATAGAAATCTCAAACATGACCTCAAACACCATATAGAGTGAGGCTAGAATAGAGGGTTTCTTATATTCCTTGATTTCAGCAATCAATGACTGAAGCATAGTTACCTCCTAAAAATACTAGTTAGTAATCTTTTCTTTAGCTGGCCGTCTATCTCCGAACAAAGAAACAGTCCTTCGTTCTGAGAGGATTGCGCCTACAAAAGAAAGCTATAGAAAGAGAAAGCGCCCTGACAGCGTTACTGTAGGGACGACTTTCATTATTCATACTATTTAGTATAGAGGAATATGGAAGAAAAATCAAACATTTAGGTATCATCACTAAAGAATATTCCAATTTGGCCATCTTGAAACCTAGTAAGCCAGATTTCTATTTAAACCGTATTCCTACTCACTCGTACTGAGAGATACCAAGCTCAAGGTCGCAGCCCCAATACCAACCAAAAACTGCAAGAGGATCCCTAAGAGATAAAGGAGCATTTGTTGCGCCAGATTGAGTAAAAGGCCCCTTTCAGGTCCTGCCAGTAGTTCCGTTTCATGATGTATCATTTCCATTCTATTATTCCTTTAGAATAGCGGAAAAGCCTCTCTCTGTCAATGAGTTTTACAAGAAAAGAGAGTGGGACAGAAATCGGTCATTCGTTAGAATTCGATTTCGTCGTCCCACCTCCGCACAGTTGAGTAGGGCTGTAAAAGCTGATGAAATCAGCGTAGTAGAGCCCACTCAACCACTGCGTCTTGCTCGACAATCCAATATCAAAAAGAGGCTAGGACTTTTGTCCCAGCCTCTTTCTATTTATTTTATTCAGCTAAAATCACTTCTTTAATGGTTTGTTTTTGGAGTTTTCTGTTGGAGAGATAAAAGAGACTTTCATAAATCACAGCAAAACCGATCAACGTCCAAAAGCACACGTTCCCATCAAAGTTGTGCTCAATCTTTTCAGGTACCGTGTCTTTGATCACACCGATCAAGATTTCCATGATGCAGTATTGATAAGCCGTCCCAAGAAGGAATCCTAGATAGGCCCAGAAACGATAGGGAGAGAGAATATGACTTTGGCATTCACGATCTGTGTAACCAAAAGCCTTCATAAGAGCCAAGGTTTCGCGACTTTCTGAGACGACAATCCCCAATGACAAAAAGAGAATAGAGAAAGAAAGGATCAAGCCAATCATGATCATCATGGTTTGGATGATGTCATCTGTGTAGTCACTTAGGCCAAAGGACAATTGAACCATGGCCGCGAAACACGTGGAGCCAAAGACTACAAAAAATAAGATCGATTTTCTACCCCACATCAGCGACGAAGACAGCTCTTTTAGGAAGGATTTCTCTTTCTTCGAAGCACTCTTTCTCCTTTTGACCTTGATTGGTGTTGGAGATTTTTTCAATAAGCGAAGGGCCGGCGTTTGTAGTTGTCTTCTAGCATAGCCAATCGCAAGAACCATAAAGAAGGTCGTTGGCAGCATCACCAAAGCAACTAAGAGCTGCCAGTGAAAATGAATAGTAATTTCTGGCAAAATCCCCTTCTCATTGCGGAAGTCATAAAAATGTCCCATCATGAGAAAGGAAGCGAAATAGCCAAGAAGCGCTCCAGCTCCAAAACTGAGTCCAAAGGCCCAAAATCGTTTAGCCAACTGGCCATTGCTATAACCCAAAGCCTTTAAAATTCCTAATTGTTCCTTGTGGTCATCGACAAATTGTTTGATATAAAAACACATGAGAAGGATCGACGTCAAGGACAAGACAACCCCACTGACCATGGCCACCATCCAAGATAGCGAAACCTGGGCATCATAGTAGGTCTGAATCATCGGATTGGTTTTAGAAATCTCCAACTGCTCGATATCCAGGTAAAAATTTAAGAAGAGATTGGCAACAAATACAGCACAAGCCCCAATGATACTGACGACAACTAATTTTCGAATATCTTTTACTGAAAACATGGCTTACCATCCAATCT
>OLNL01000732.1_pt1 | contig 34639 bp, 30 predicted proteins | sample 1672181 | NCBI WGS metagenome assembly OLNL01 (sample SAMEA3136656, study PRJEB25190) | human gut metagenome | biome: human gut; feature: human-associated habitat; material: faeces | place: Austria | collected 2013
GGCTTCTCCCACGTCATCGACTCCCTGAGCGCCATCAAGTACGCCAAGGTCAAGGTCGTGCGCGATGAGACCGGCCTGGCCACCGGCTATGAGGTGGAGGGCGACTTCCCCAAGTACGGCAACGATGACGACCGTGCCGATGAGATCGGCGTGTGGCTGCTGCGCACCTTCCTGGAGATGATCAAGAAGCGCCACACCTACCGCAACTCCGAGGCTACCACCTCCATCCTGACCATCACCTCCAACGTGGTGTACGGCAAGTACACCGGTGCTCTGCCCGATGGCCGTGCCGCCTTTACCCCCTTTGCACCCGGTGCAAACCCCAGCTACGGTGCGGAGCAGAACGGCCTGCTGGCTTCCCTGAACTCTGTTGCCAAGCTGCCCTACCACTGGGCTCTGGACGGCATCTCCAACACCCAGACCATCAACCCCGAGGCTCTGGGCCACAGCGAGGAGGAGCGCAAGGAGAACCTGGTGCAGGTGATGGACGGCTACTTCGATCAGGGTGCACACCACCTGAACGTGAACGTGTTCGGCAAGGAGAAGCTGCTGGATGCCATGGAGCACCCCGAAAAGGAAGAATACGCCAACTTCACCATCCGCGTCTCCGGCTATGCGGTCAAGTTCATCGACCTGACCCGCGAGCAGCAGATGGACGTGATCTCCCGTACCTGCCATGCCGCACTGTGACCCTGTCGGTCTCGTCCACTCGCTGGAAAGCTTCGGCTCGGTGGACGGGCCGGGTGTCCGGTTCGTTGTCTTTCTGCAGGGCTGTGCCCTGCGCTGCAAATACTGCCACAACCCCGAAACGTGGAGCGCTGAGGGCGGCACGGAATGGTCTCCGGAGAAGCTGTTCCAGCACGTCTGGCGCTACCGCAATTACTGGGGCAAGAAGGGCGGCATCACCGTCAGCGGCGGCGAGCCGCTGCGGCAGATGGACTTCTTGACAAAATTCTTCCAGCTGGCGCGCGCCAAGGGGGTACACACCGCGCTGGACACGGCCGGTCAGCCGTTCCAGCCCGATGACCCCGCCTACCTGGCCGCCTTCGATACCCTGATGGCTTCCACCAGTCTGGTCATCCTGGATCTCAAGGAGATCGACCCGGAGAAGCACCGTCAGCTTACCGGCCGGGACAATGCCAACATCTTAGCCATGGCACGGCACATCTCTGATCTGGGCGTTCCGCTCTGGATCCGGCATGTGCTGGTGCCCGGCCTCACCGATGACGAGGAGGGCCTGCGCAGGACCGCAGATTTCATCCGCAGCCTGAAAACGGTGCAGCGGGTGGAGGTGCTCCCCTACCACACGCTGGGGCTGTTCAAGTGGCAGAAGCTGGGCATCTCCTATCCCCTGCCCGATGCTGTTCCCCCCACGGCGGAACAGGTCCGCCGGGCGGAGGAATTGTTGGAAGTGGCTAAGTACCCCGGCTGAACTGCACCGGCAGGGTAGACTGGGAAAGCTTCATCCTGACTTAAACAAAAAGAATGACCCTCTCTATCACGCTGACGTATGCCCGCTCCCTTTTGTGGGAGGTGGCACTGCGAAGCAATGATAGAGAGGGTCGTTTATTTTTCTTCACTTCCGGCGTGATACACCTGCAGATACACCCTTTTGCGCTCGGCATCCGTGTTCTCTGCCAGCTGCTGGCAGAAACGCTCATCCTCGAACAGGGCGACCACATTGGGCGCATAGCGGGTGCCGCTCTGGGCCCGCAGCTCTTCCAGCAGCGTGCGGAAGGGCTTGGCAAGGTTGTAGCACCGACCGATATTATCGGTGGCGGCATCCAGCGAGTCTGCCACGCTCAGCGCATCCACGATTCCCTTGATCTCCGGCGGGCAGGAGGGTACATCATTGGGATAGCCGCCTTTGCCGTTGTAATAGCAGTGGTGATAGAGCGCCGCCAGGGCCAGCGTTCTTCCGCAGCCCATTCTATTCAGAATGTCAGCGCCGGTCCTTGGGTGGCTCTGGATGCAGAAAAATTCCTCATCCAGCAGGCGGCGGGCGTTGTTGTCGATGTACATCAGAACGGCACACTTGCCAAGGTCGTGGTACAGGCCGCACTCATAGGCCGTCTGGCAGAGCTCTTCCCGCCGGGCCTGCACCTCGGCCGCGCTCCTGCAGCCCAGCAGGCCCACCAGTGTTTCGGGCCGTGTCTCGATCTGCCGCTGCAGCAGGGCACGGGTCAGCTCTGCCACCATCAGCGAGTGGACATAGGTCGGCTTGTGCCCGGCCAGGATACTGCCCAGCATCCGGCGGTTCGCCGTTTCATCTGAGCTGGTGTTGATCTTGCTCAACTCCCAGGCGGCAGAGTTTACCACACGGGGATACTGGCTGGCCGGCATCTGTTCCAGATACTGATCCGCAGAACGGCGTACCTGCTCCACGGTTGCACGATACCTCTGTGCTCCCGCCTCGTCCAGACGTTCTGCATAGACCGAAAGATAGGCCGCCAGAACCAGCTTCCGGTTGATGGCCTCGGCAGAATAATCATCCTGCGCCACGCTTCCCGCCGATTCCAGAAGGATCTTGACCACGTCTTCCAGGCTGCCCACCCCGGCATGGTAGCGGGCAGCGGCGTAAAAATAGGGCACCCGCCAGTTCTGCAGGCGCGCATCCTGACCCTTGTACTTCTTCTTGTGCCCCCAGATGTATTCCGCCGATTCCAGCACCTGCCGCGCCACCTCGGGATCCTCCTCCTGCCGCAGATGGGTCAGCAGGGTCATGCGGTCCATATGCATGGAATAGATGTAGCTTTCCCAGGGGAACTCCGGGTCCAGCGCATGGTAATGCGCAGACTGGATGATGTCCATTGCGCGGCGGAACCGCTCCAGATACCGGCAGCTTTCCGCATGGGTGCCGCGGGACATCCCCAGCCGGGTGTTGCCCACACAGCGGATGAGATACTGCCGGGTATTCCTGTCCAGCTGTTCATACCGTGACATGTATTCAGCAGCTTCCGTGAAATAGACCTGGATCGCATCTCCTAACAGGTTGATGCCAGTTCCCTCATCCCGGACGTTCATATAATGCAGGGTGATGCCTGTGTAGTACAGCTCCCTGACGATCATGGGCACGTCTTCCCGGCTGCGGGCCGCTGCCAACAGCAGCTGATGCACCTTGAACGCCACGCCCATATCCTCGCTGTTCGCGTAGTTGAACAGCCTGCCTGCAAAGGCACTCAGTCCCTGGATATCCTCTTCGGTCAGGGAGGCAGGGTCACGGTCGTAGACAAACTGCGCCAGCAGTGCCTCATTCTGCCGCATCAGGATGTTGCATCTCAGCGCGTTGGTCTGGATCTCTTCCAGCACAGCAGCGGGAGCTTTGCCCTCCGGAAAGCTGGGCCGGGAGATCGAGCGCACAACGCGCAGATCCCGAATATACTGTTCAAAAGCCTCTGCCTGCGTGCACTCCATCTTATCAGCCCCTTTTGCCGAAGTCCGTCGTTCGATTTGAAAACTATAATTCAGTATACGGTATTTTTCGGCAGAAATCAACTGATTTTCGCAGATTTTTAGCCCCCCCCCCGAATATTTTTGCGCATTCATACGTTATTTTTTGTATAAAATGCACTTTTACCGGGGGATCGGGTGCGCTTGATTTACGAAATTGCTTCCGGGAGCTGCATCCATTTGCCCTTCCAGGCGTAGAGCACCATCAACACTGCACCCACAGCCCAGGACACCGGGTAGACCAGCAGCACGCCCTCAATGCCTGCAAACAGGGGCAGGGCAAACTGGATCCAGACGATGCGGAACAGGCACAGGGAGATCAGCAGCACCACCATGGGCGGCACGCTCTTGCCGGTGCCGCGCACCGTACCGGCAAGGCCCTGCAGGATGCCCAGCATCCAGTAGAAGGGGCAGAAATAGAGCATACAGATCTTGCCGTAGGCAATGACCGTTTCATCGCCGGTGAACAGGTGCATGATGGGGTCCTGGAAGGCGAGCAGCAGGATGCCGGTCAGGATGGTGTAAACGATGCACATGCCCAGGGTGACAAAGGTGCCCTTTTTGACACGGTCGATCTTGCCCGCACCAAAGTTCTGGCCCACAAAGGTGGTGGCCGCCATGCTGAAGCTCAGCACAGGCAGAATGTTGAAGCCATCCACCTTCATATAGGCGGCAAAGCCTGCCATGGCAGCGGCACCATAGCCGTTGACGCTGACCTGCACCAGCACATTGGAAAGGGAGATGACCATGTTCTGGATGCCGGTGGGCAGGCCCACCTTGATGATGCGGACCGCCATCTTTTTGTGCACACGCACTTCCTTTGCCGTCACGCGGTAATCGTCCTCCACCCGCATCAGAAACCGCAGGGAGAGCACACAGGACACCAGCTGGCTGATATCGGTGGCAATGGCCGCACCGGCCACGCCCATCTTGCATCCGGCGATCAGGACAAGGTCGAGGACGATGTTGGTGATGGAGGCAACGCCCAGGTAAAGCAGGCTCCGCTTGGAGTTGCCGGCGGCGTTCAGGATACCGGCCGCCATGTTATACACCACGCTGAACAGCACACCGCCAAAATAGAGCCGCATATAGAGCACCGCATCCTCCAGCACCTCTGCGGGGGTGTTCATGGCGGTGAGCAGGGCACGGCTGACGGCAATGCCGCACACGGTCAGGATCGCACCCAGAATGGCCGAAAGGGCCAGCGAGGTGTGAACTGCGGTGTGCGCGCCCTCCCTGTCCTTGGCTCCCAGAAACTGGGACACCACGACACCGGCACCCACGGCAATGCCCTGGCTGAACCCGATGAGCAGGAAGATGGGCGAACCGCTGGAGCCGACGGCTGCCAGCGCGTTGCTGCCCACAAAGTTGCCCACGATGATGGAATCGGCGGTGTTGTACAGCTGCTGCAGCATGTTGCCCAGGATCAGCGGCACCGAGAAGAGCAGGATGCTCTTCCAGATACTGCCCTCTGTCATCAGCCGTGATTTTTTCTTTTCTTCTAAAATCGTCTGTGCCATAATGTTTCCTTTTTCACGCAAAGCTTCAACTCATATATCAATCGTCATACAGATAAACGATACCTTGTTTCTACCAAAAAGTCAAGCAAAAGCGTAAAAAGGGGCGTTTTTACCGGTTCCGCCCTATTTCCACCCTCTCGCCGCAGGGTCCAGCATCTCGGCAGCGGAGTAGACCAGGGCGTTGCAGACTGCGGCGGCCACGGTGCTTCCGCCCTTGCGGCCCATGGCCGCGATGGCAGGCACGCCGTGGGCTGCACAGGCGGCAAACAGCGCTTCCTTGCTTTCCACCACATTCACAAATCCCACCGGCACGGCGATGACCAGGGCAGGCCGCAGCCCGGCCTCGATCTCCTCCACAATGGCCAGCAGGGCGGTGGGGGCATTGCCCACCGCAAGAATGGCCCCGGGGTGCTCCTGCGCCGCGCGGTGCATGGAGGCCACTGCCCGGGTGGTTCCGGTCTCGGCTGCGATCCGCGCCACCTCGGGGTCCGCCATATAGCAGAGGGCACTGCCGCCCAGCCGGGCAAGGGCAGGCTTGGAAATGCCCGAAAGCGCCATGTTGGTGTCGGTGATGATGGGAGTTCCGGCCCGCAGGGCGGCCACACCTGCCGCCACAGCCCCCGGCGTGAAGCGCAGATTTTTCGCATAGTCAAAGTCGGCGGTGGTGTGGATGACCCGCTTGACCACAGCGGCAGTCTCGGGCGGCGGGGTCAGGCCCTGCGCTTCCAGCTCTGCCGTGATGATGGAAAGGCTTGTCCGCTCAATGTCGGCGGGCAGATGATGTTGTGGGATCATTGTGCATTCCTCCGCGGGTTCTCCAACCCCATGGCCGCGTAAACGGCATCCAGATCCAGCGCGCCGCGCACGCCATCGGCCAGCAGGTCAAACTGCTGCTGGCGGTACTGCTCCATCGGGATGAGGGCCGCGCTGTCCGGCGCAATGCCCTTGCGCTGGCAGAGCAGGGCCACCAGCTTCTCGGTAAGCTCCCCGGTATCAAACAGGCCGTGCAGGTAGGTACCGAACACATTGTCCTGCACGCAGCCCTCGGGTATGCCGTCTGCCAGTGTGCAGAAGGGCACACCCTGCACCTCGGTGCGGCCGGTGTGGATCTGATATCCGGTCAGGGCCGCACCCGCAAAGGGAGTTGCGGTCACGGCGGCAGTGTCCTGAGTGCGGTGCTTCTGGCCGGTAAAGACCGTGTGGGTGGGCAGCAGCCCCAGCCCCCGCACGGTCTGCGCCGTACCGCTCTCCGTGCCCTCAGGGTCAGCCAGCGTCTCGCCCAGCATCTGATACCCGCCGCAGACCCCCAGCACCGGCGTGCCGTTGGCCGCCAGCTTCAACAGGGCTGCTTCCAGCCCGGACTGCCGCAGCCAGAGCAGGTCATCCACTGTGTTCTTGGTGCCGGGCAGAATGACGAGATCCGGTGTGCCCAGCTGGCGGGTATTCTGCACATACCGCACGCCCAGCAGCGGGTGCTGCTCCAGCGGCATGAAATCGGTAAAGTTGGAGATGTGCGGCAGGCGGAGGATGGCCGCATCCAGCGGGTGGACCGTTCTGCCCGCATCCAGCCGGGTGGAAAGGGAATCCTCGTCCTCAATGTCCACCTTCAGGTAGGGCACGACCCCCAGCACCGGCAGCTGCGTTTTTTCTTCCAGCATAGCAAGGCCGGGGCGCAGGATCTCCACATCGCCACGGAATTTATTGATGAGCAGCCCCTTGATGCGGGCGCGCTCCTCTGGCTCCAGCAGCGCCACCGTGCCGTACAGCTGGGCGAACACACCGCCCCGGTCGATGTCTCCCGCCAGCAGAACGGGGGCATCCACCAGCCGGGCAAGGCCCATGTTGACGATATCATCTGCCTTCAGGTTGATCTCCGCCGGGCTTCCGGCCCCCTCGATGACGATGATGTCCACAGTTTCGGCCAGACTGTTGTAGGCCGAGAGGATCTCCGGGATGAGCGCTCTTTTCATTTTGAAGTAGGCGGCGGCGGGCATCTGACCCCGCACCTCACCGTTCACGATGACCTGACTGCCCACGTCACTGCTGGGCTTGAGCAGGATGGGGTTCATCCGCACATCCGGCTCGATGCCTGCGGCCTGCGCCTGCACCACCTGTGCCCGGCCCATTTCCAGCCCATCCCGGGTGACAAAGCTGTTCAGCGCCATGTTCTGGCTCTTGAAGGGAGCCACACGGTAACCGTCCTGCGCAAAAATGCGGCAGAGGGCGGCGCACAGCAGGCTTTTGCCTGCACCGCTCATGGTTCCCTGCACCATGATGCACTTTGCCTTGCTCATTCCAGCACCTCCGCAAGAAGTTTCAAAAGCTGTTCGTTTTCAGGCCCGGTGCGCACGGCAGTGCGGTACCAGCCGGAGCCCAGCCCGGGGTAGTTCGCACAGCTGCGCAGCACAGCGCCCCTTTGCCGCAGGGCTTCTCCCAGCGTCTCCGGGGCCTGAAACAGCAGGTAATTTGCCCTGCCGTCCAGCACCCGCAGGCCCAGCGCCCGCAGCCCATCCGTCAGGCGGGGCCGCTGTTCGGCAATGAGGGCCCGGACCTTTTCCACATACGCTGTCTCCTCCAGCGCGGCAAGGCCCGCCGCCTGCGCCAGACTGGAAACACCCCAGGGCTGGCCGCAGGCCTGCATCTGTTCCAGCAGCGCCGTGTCGGCACTCAGGGCATAGCCCAGCCGCACGCCCGCCATGCCGTAAAGCTTGGTAAAGGCTTTCAGGATGACCAGATTCCCCTCCCCCAGCAGGCCTTTTGCCGTGTGCAGGGCATGGTCGGGCAGGAAATCAAGGAAGCATTCGTCCACCACCAGCAGGGTGCCGCACGCCGCGCAGCGGCGGAGGATCTGTTCCACCAGCGGCAGGGCCGTCAGCTGGCCGGTGGGATTGTTGGGCTGGCAGAGGAACACCATATCCACCCCCGGGCGGATGGCCGCACAGAACGCATCCGTGACCGCAAAGTCCTCCTGCTCCCGCAAAAAGAAGCGTTCCACCGTGCAGCCGACACTTTCCAAAGCAGTGGCATACTCCGCAAAGGTGGGGGCGGTGACCAGCGCCCGGCGGGGCTTTTTGGCCCAGACCAGCCGGAAGATAAGGTCTGCCGCCCCATTGCCGCAGAGGATCTGCTCCGCCGGCACGCCCTCATGGAGCGCCAGCTTTGCCCGCAGCTCCCGGCACAGGGGGTCAGGGTAGCGGTCGGCCGTGGGCAATGCCGCCGTGATGGCCCGGGCCACCCCTTCCGGCAGGCCCAGCGGGCTGACATTGGCCGAAAAATCCAGCGGGTCCCGCCCGAACTCGGCCCGGTAACCGGCCCAATCGCCGCCATGTACTAGTTGCATGTTCGTTCTCCTTTTCCTGGATGGTTCTGGATCCCAGTCCTTGGCTCCCCCCTTTGGGGGAGCTGTCATGCAAAGCATGACTGAGAGGGTGAGGTCGTTACAAAATAGCCCGGATTGCCACGCCCCACGCCAGTGCAAAAGCGCTTGCCACGTACATCATCCGGTTGGCACGCAGGATATCCTCCGGTTCAATGGGGCGCAGCGGATCGCCGATGGTGGGCTTGGCGTAGTATTCGCCAAAGTAATAGGCGGGCCCGGCCAGCTGCACCCCCAGCGCACCGGCGCAGGCGCTCTCGGTCTGGGCGCTGTTGGGGCTGGCGTGGTTCCGGCGGTCCCGCCGCCAGATCTTCCACGCCCCTTTTGCGTCATTGTGCGTAAAGGCCGCGGCAGCCACCCACAGCAGGGCGGCAAGGCGGCTGGGAAGGTAATTTGCCGCATCGTCCAGCTTGGCCGGGATGCGGCCAAAGTAGAGGTATTTTTCGTTTTTGTAGCCCAGCATACTGTCCATCGTGTTGATGGCCTTGTAGGTCAGGGCCATCGGTGCCCCGCCGATGAGCATATAGAGCAGGGGCGCGATCACGCCGTCGCTGGCGTTTTCGGCCACCGTCTCCACAGCGGCCCTGGTCACACCCTCCAGCGTCAGGTCCTGGGTGTCCCGCCCCACGATGCGGCTGACCGCCCTGCGGGCGGCAGGCAGGTCGAGCTTGACCAGTTCCCGGTAAACATTGGTGCTCTCCTGCGCCAGCCCCTTTGCGGCCAGTGCCTGCCCGCACCAGAACATCTGGACGGCCAGCCCCAGCCACGGGCTGATGCGGGCAGCTCCCAGGCAGACAAGGCTCGTCAGCAGAAAGGTGCCCACCGGCAGGCAGAAGGCCACAATGGCCCCGCCCAGCAGTTCCCCCTGAGGCGTTTTGGGCAGGCGGGCCCGCAGGCACTTTTCCAGCGCCGAGATGGCCTTGCCCATGTACACCACCGGGTGGGGCAGCCAGGCCGGGTCGCCAAAGAGGCAGTCCAGCACAAAACCGCCGAGTACTGCGTATTCGATCATCGGGCATCCTCCTTTGTGTACTGCACAGTTTTCAGCAGGTGCAGCACCCGCTGCTCCGCCCAATCTCCTGCATCCAGAACGTAACCGCCCGCGTTGGGGGCGCACCAGTGGTAATAATCCGCATGGGGCAGGGCGTAGCGCTCCATGGCAGCCATCTGGGTGCCGCCGTGGGCCAGAATGACCAGTGTCTCTTCCCCTTCGGCAAGGGCCTTGTCCACCAGTGCGGCAAAGGCCCTGCACACCCGCTCCGAAAAGACAGCCTTGGTCTCGCCGTCCGGGCAGGGGCTTTCGCAGTTGGCGTTCACCCAGGCCAGATAATTCGGGTCGTGCTCCATCTCAATGAAATTGCGGCCCTCAAAGCTGCCGAAGCACATCTCCTGCAGGTCTTTCACCTCCACGAGCCTTGCACCCGGGAAGAGCACCTCCGCGGTCTGCCGGGTGCGGCAGAGCGGGGTGATATAGACCGTTTCCGGCCGGAGATCCGCCTGCCGCAGCTGGGCGCGGCCCGCGGGGCACAGGGGGATATCCCGCTGGCCCTGATAGCGCTTTTCGGCGTTGTAGGCCGTCAGGCCATGGCGCAGAAGATAGATCAGCATGGGGGCAGTTCTCCTTTCAATACTGTGGGGATGCCGCAGAACATCTGCACCACGCACCCGGCCCGGGCCGCCAGCAGGCAGGCCAGCCGCCCGGCGGCTTCCCGGGCGGCCCGCTCCCCTGCGTCCATGGGCACCACGCCGCCGCCCACCTCGGTGGCCATCACGATATCATAAGCGGAGAGCTCCTCCGCAAGCTTTTCCAGATCCTCGGCCTCTGCGGCCAGGGCCTGCACCTCCGCAATGCGGGTGCCGGGCAGGCGCTGCGCAAAGGTGCGCTTGCCGCTGTACAGCGGCCCGGTGATAAAGATCATAACAGTCCTCCCCACTGGCAGGCACACAGCGCCGCCAGCATCCACAGCTCGGCTTTCTGCAAAAACCACCCGGCCAGATCGCCGGTGATGCCGCCAAACTGCTTGTCCGAAACAACATGATAGCGTGCAAACACCAGCAACGCCGCCAGCACCAGCGCCCAGCCGCCCAATGCCAGCAGGGCGGCGCTGAGCAGAGCGGCCAGCACCATCAGCACCCGGCGGACCGTAGTTCGATCCGCCGCCGTGGCAAAGGTGTGGGCAAGGCCGGTGTTCTTTGCCATCGGGAACGATGCCACGGCCAGGCCCGAGAGGGCCCGTTCCAGCACAAGGGCCAGTGTCCAGCACAGGCCCACCCGGGGCGTAAAGTCCACGCAGGCGCAAAGGGCAAGGTAGGCCGCAAAATAACTGCACAGCCGGATCACCGCAAAGGCACCGCAGTGGGGGTCTTTGAGGATCTCCAGCTTCTTTTCCCGGTCGCCATAGCTGGAAAGGGCATCGCAGGTGTCGGCATAGCCATCCAGGTGGATGCCGCCCGTGACCCAGACCGGGATCAGGCAGAACCCCGCCGCTTTTGCGGGCATCGGCAGGGGCAGAGCGCCGCACAGGCACCACAGCCCGCCAATGACCACCCCGATGAGCGGGAAGGCACACATGGCATACCGCATGTTTTTCTGGTTCCATGCGAACTGCGGCACCGGCAGGGCCGAAAACATGGCAAAGGCCACTGCAATGGTCTGCAATCCAATCATTTTTCCACTCCTTTATAATAGACCGGGATGCCGCACACCACCCGCACCACATGGTCAGCCCGGGCGGCAAGGGCATTGTTCACCTGCGCCAGCGCTTTCAGGTAGCGCCCGGTGTCGCCTGCGTAGTCGGCACCGCCGCTGAACACCTCGTTGGAGACCACGATGAGGTGCACGCATTGTTCGGCCAATTGGTCCAGTCCTTCCAAAATGGCCGAAGCGGCATTTTCTCCCGCTCCGGCAGGGTCGTAGAGCTCGTTGGCGGTCAGGTTGCCCAGATCCTCCAACAGGGCGGTTCCCCGGGCAGGCAGACGGATGTTCTCCAGATGCAGGGGGCACTCCACGGTCTCAAACTGCTTTGCCGCCCGCATCTTCCGGTGCTTTTCCACCCGGGCGGCACACTCGGCATCCCACACCTGCATGGTGGCGATGTAATAGCGCGGGAGCGCGGTTTTCAGCACCAGGCTCTCGGCATACCCGCTCTTGCCGCTGGCGGCACCGCCCAATACCAGCGTCAGCATTGGGGGGTGTACGGCGTAATGCCGCCCTCCGTGAAGGAATAGCAATCGCGGTAAACGGCCAGCGCCATATCCCACAGCGGGATGCTTGCCACCGCTCCGGTGCCCTCGCCAAGATGGAGCCCGGCGGTAAGCAGGGGCACTTTGCCCAGCGCTTCCAGCACCAGCCTTGCTGCCGGTTCGGTGGAGCAGTGGCTGGCAAACACGGCCTTTTCTGCGGCGGGGCAGAGCCGCACCGCGCACAGCGCCGCCACCCCGCTGATGAAGCCATCCATCAGCACGGGCAGGCCTTCCAGCGCGCCGCCCAGAAAAACACCGCACAGCCCGGCGATGTCGAACCCGCCCAGCTTAGAAAGCACATCCAGAGGGTCAGCAGCATCGGGCTGATTCCGCGCAATGCCCCGCCGGATGGCATCCAGCTTGCGGGCAAGCCCCGCATCGGAAAGGCCTGCGCCCCGGCCTGTCATCCGCTCCACGGGCTGACCCAGCAGAACCGCAGCCACGGCGCTGGAGGTGGTGGTGTTGCCAATGCCCATCTCCCCCGTGGCCAGCAGCTGCACCCCCGCCGCCTTCTGCGCCCGGACAAGCCCCATGCCCGCCGCAATGGCTTCCACCGCCTGCTGGCGGGTCATGGCAGGGCCGGTGGTGAAATCCGCCGTCCCTGCGGCAATGCGGCAGTTCTGCACCCCGGGCACCGGCTCCCCGGCCATGCCAAGGTCCACAGGCACCACTTCACAGCGGGCCGCTTTTGCCATCTGGCAGACACTGGTGCGCCGGGCGGCAAGGTTCTCGGCCACGGCCCGGGTCACGCTCTGGTCTGTCTGGCTCACGCCCTGCGCCACCACGCCGTTATCGGCGCAGAGCACCAGCACGGCCCGGCGGGAAAACGCCAGCTCTGCCGTACCGGTCAGGGCGGCGGCATCCTCCAGCATGGTCTCCAGCCTGCCCAGCCCGCCCAGCGGCTTGGCCAGGCTGGCCCAGTGAGCATGGGCGGCGGTGCGTGCGGTCTCGTCCGGCCGGGTGATCTTGGAAAGAAGCTGTTTCAGTTCAAGCTCTGTCATTGGTCCTGTTCCTCTTGATGATAGTGTGCGGCGGCATCCACGAACCGCCGGGGCAGGGCCGTGCCCGCCCAATACAAATGCGGGAAGCCCGCATAGAAATGCTCATTTGCAAAGCCGCAGTCCCATTGTTTCCCGTTGGGCTTTGCGGCGGTAAATCCGGTGCCGTTGTCCGTGGAATCCCAGTGGTGGAACTCGTGCACGGGCAGACGCTCCCCGGCGCGGAACAGCATACTGTCGGCGTGGGCAGTCAATGCCGCATATCCAAACCGCACCAGCCTCCCCACCCGGAAGCCCTGCCCCGGCAGAACGCCTGCCATGGGCCAGTGTTTCCCGTTGGCATCCTCCAGGCTCTGGCCCAGATAGAGAAAGCCCCCGCACTCGGCCACCGTGGGCAGGCCGCGCTCCACAGCCCGGCGCACAGAGGCCAGCATGGAGCGGTTTGCGCTCAACTGCCCGGCATACAGCTCCGGGTAGCCGCCGGGCAGATAGAGCCCGCCGATCTGCTCCGGCAGGGCGGAGTCCTGCAGGGGGCTGAACCAGCAGAGCTCCGCCCCCGCCCGCTCCAGTGCTTCCAGCGTTTCGGCGTAGGTGAAGCAAAACGCCGCATCCCTTGCAACGGCAATGGGAACGCGGGGGCGCTGTTCCTCTGCTCCCTGGGGCGGCAGCTCTCCCGCAGGGGGGAGCCTGTCGGTGTACGCCAAAGGCGCTGCGCCTTCGGTCAGGGCAAAAAGCTTCTCCCAATCCACCACCAGCGCATCGGCCATCCGGCTGATCTTCTGCTGTAAGTCCGCGATCTCCCCGGCAGTTTTCAACCCTAAGTGGCGGCTCTCAAGGGCGGCATCCGGCAGGTGGGGCAGATAGCCCAGCACCGGTAGGCCGGTCTCCCGTTCCAGCATGGGAGCCAGCAGAGCATACAAATGGGGGGCGCAGTCATTGAGCAGGATGCCCACCAGATGGCTGGGGGTGCGGAACCGCTTCAGCCCGTTGATCTGGGCCGCCAGCGTCAGGCTGGCCCCTCTGGGCTGGACCACCAGCAGCACCGGCAGGCCCAGCGTATCGGCCAGATGCCAGGCACTGGCGGTATCACTCACGCCGCCCAGTCCATCGTAAAAGCCCATGGCACCCTCGCACACGGCTGCCCCGTGCCCGGCGGCGGCCTGCGCATAGAGCGCGCGCACGGTCTCCGGCGCGGAGAAAAACAGGTCGAGGTTATGGCTCTCCACCCCCAGCACGGCCCGGTGAAACATGGGATCGATATAGTCCGGCCCGCTCTTGAAGGAGCAGGGGTCCTGCCCCCGCCGCTTGAGCGCCGCCAGCAGGGCGCAGGTCAGTGTGGTTTTGCCGCTGCCGGAACAGGGCGCGGCCACAAGAAATTGGATCATTTGCGTTCTCCTGTGATAAGGAAGATGGGGTTATTGGCCATCAGCAGGTGGAGCCTGCCCGCAGGCCGGGTGCGGCTGACCGCGATCTGCGTCACCTCCGCAGCAAGGCCGTGGGCAGTCAGTGCGGCCACGGCGGCGCTCAGCGTTTCCAGCGCAATGGCAGAGATGCAGATGCGGGCGTTCGGATTCCGGGCAAGCACCGTGTCCACCACAGCCTCCATGCCCCCCTTGGTCCCGCCGATGAACACGGCATCCGGGGCGGGCAGGTCAGCCAGCGCGGCGGGGGCGCGGCCCTCCACCAGTGTCAGGTTGCAGGCGTGGAACGTTTCCCGGTTCTGCCGGATGAGCCCGCAGGCCTCCGGGTCACACTCCACGGCATACACATGCCCCCGGGGTGCGGCCAGTGCCAGCTCCACGCTCACGCTGCCGGTGCCCGCCCCCACATCCCACAGGGTATCGGCAGGCTGCACGGCCAGCTTGGCCAGCGCCGCCGCCCGCACCTCCTGCTTGGTCATGGGCACCTCTCCCCTGTGGAAGGCTTCATCCGGGAAGCCGGGCACCCGCCGGGGCGGCTGAGGAAGATGCTCCACAAGCAGAACGCTCAGGCTTGCAAACTGCTTTTGCGCAAACTCCTGCGCCGTGCCGAACAGGATCTTCTCCTCTGCCCGGCCCAGCTCTTCGCCCACCAGCACATGGGCATCGCCCAGCCCGGCAGCAGCCAGCCGGCCGCAGAGGGAGGCAGGCGTTTCGGCCCCGCCGGTCAGGAAAAACACGGGCTTTCCCCCAGCCGTCAGGCATTCGGCCACCGGGTCGCAGGCACAGCCGTGGGCCGAGACCAGCTTCCACTCCTGCCAGGAGCGGCCCACCGCAGCGGCCAGCAGCTGAACGCTGGAAAGCCCCGGCAGCACCCGGCAGGAGATGCCAAATGCCCGCAGCATCGGCAGCAGCTGGGCCGCACCGGAGTAAAACCCGGTGTCGCCGCTGTACACAAGGGCAGCATCCACCTCCGGGTCAGCCGCCAGCGCGGCAAGGACATCCTCAGGCTGATACAGGGCCTTCCGGTGTTCCGTGCAGCCCTGCGGCAGCTGTTCCAGCAGGCGCTTTGCCCCCAGGATCAGTCCGGCGTTCTGCAGGGCGGCAAGGCCCTGCGCGGTCAGGCTTTCCGGCGTGCCCGACCCCATCCCGATGAGTGTGATCATTGCAGCATCTCCTTACAATGTGTCAGGATCTGTTCCGCCGTTTCGCCCTGCTCGGCCGGGCGGCGGATGACGATGAGCTGAGCCCCGGTGTCCTGCGCTGCCCGGGCTTTTTCTTCAAAGCCGCCCGCCGCGCCGCCATCTTTGGTAACGAGGAAGCGGATGGCAAACTGCTCCATCAGCGCCCGGTTCAGCGCATAGGAGAACGGCCCCTGCATGGCGATGATGTTCTTATGGGGGATATCTGCCCCCTCGCAGGCGGCAATGCCCTCCCGGGTGGGCAGGACACGGGGAAAAAGCCGTGCCGGTTCCAGCACAGCAAAGGCAGAAAGTTCCTTGGCCCCGGTGGCAAGCAGGACATTTCCCTGCGTCCGGGCCAGAAATCCCGCCGCATGGGCCGCAGAGGCAAACACCATGCTCCCGGCAGGCAGCGGGCTTTCGGGCCGGAGCAGGCGGCGGTACTCCGTGCCCGCTGTTTTGCAGGCTGCCCGGATGTTCCGGGTGGCCTCCACCGCATACGGATGGGTCGCATCCACGCAGAGGTCAGCCCCCTGCAGCAGGGCGGTCATCTCCTCCGGGGTCAGCCGCCCGCAGTGGACGGTGATGCCGGACCTTTCGCCCTGTTCCTCGGCCCCCAGCGGGGTGGCCACGCTGACCAGTACCTCGGCCCCCAGTGCGGCCAGCTGCTTTGAAAACATGCGGCCCTCGGTGGTGCCGCTGAATACCACGGCCCTCATGCGCGGTACCCCCGCGGCGTGACCATCCGCCCGCTCAGCTGGCGGGTCTGGGCGTTGCCGACAAACACGGTGGTGAACATATCCACCGGGGTGGTTTCCAACACAGCCAGCGTCAGAACGCGGCTTTCCTGCCCCTCCCGGCCAATGTTCCGCACAATGCCGCAGACCGTTCCGGGTGCTTTGCCGTTTGCCAGCAGGATGCGCACCGCCCGCGCCAGATAGTCCGGCCGCCCCTTGGAGGAGGGGTTGTACAGCGCGATGCAGAAATCCCCCATGGCTGCTGCCGCCAGCCGCCGCTCAATGACCTCCCACGGCGTGAGCCGGTCAGAGAGGGAGAGCACACAGAAATCGTGGGCCAGCGGGGCACCCAGCACCGCACCGCCGCTCAGGGCGGCGGTCAGGCCGGGCACCACCTCCACCGTCACGTCCGGGAAGTGCTCGGCCAGCTCCAGCAGAGGGCTTGCCATGCCGTAGACCCCGGCATCTCCTGAGCAGACCAGCGCCACCGCCCTGCCGCTCCGGGCCGTTTCCAGCGCCCAACGGCAGCGGTCGATCTCCTTGGTCATGCCGGTGGAATAATAGAGCTTGTCCGGGAAGTAGGGGCGCACCAGATCCAGATAGACCGTATAGCCGCACAGCACCTCGGCTTGCGTTAAGGCGCTCTGCGCCTGTGCGGTCAGAAACCGGGGATCCCCGGGCCCAAGCCCGACAACAAAAACAACATTAGGCATCCTGCCACCTCCAATCCGGGGCAAAGGGACGAAGCGCCAGCGCAAAAGTCACGCCGTTGCCCGCCTGTTTGGGAAGAATGATCGTGCCGCCTGCCGCCAGCACCGCCGCCCGCTCGCAGACATTGTCCACACCGGTCACGCTCCGGACAAAGGCCGAAGGTGTGAACTGCCCGGGGGCGTTCTGCAGCTGTGCGGCAGAATAGAACTGCACCGGCCAGCCGTGGATTCTGCAAAATTCCAGCAGGCCCGGCTCATGGGCTTTCAGGTCGATGCTGGCTGCCGCCGTGATGCACACTGCTGCAAGGCCGTGGGCCGCGCAGAACTGTGCAAAGGCCGCTTCCAGCTGTGCGGCGCTGGTCCCCCGCCTGCACCCGATGCCCAGCACACCGATCTTCGGGATCAGGTGCAGCGCATCGCCTGCCGGGAAAAGGGTCAGAGCAAAGTCGGCGCGCTCTGCCTCCCCCGCCGGGACCACCCCGGCAGGGGCCTGCCCGGCAATGGGGAATTCCGACCGGTACCGCACCGGCCCGCCCGCCAGCAGCCTGCTGCTGACGCGCTTGATGCGCCCCGGCTCCAGCACGGCGCAGTTCTGGTGCCCGGCCCACGCATCCACGGCAAACACACCGTTGGCATCGGTGGCCGTGGTAATGACCGGCACCGCACCACAGACCGCCGCCAGCGCCCGGGCCAGATCGTTGGCCCCGCCCAAATGGCCCGAAAGGATCGGCACCGCAAAATGACCACACTCGTCCAGCACCACCACGGCAGGGTCCACCGCCTTGCTCCGGCAGTGGGGTGCAATGGCCCGCACCGCTATGCCCACAGCCCCCACAAAGATCAGGGCATCCGCATGGGCGAACTGCTCCGCAGCCCAATCGGCAAGGCTAGGCCCGCCATGGCCGCAGCGGGCCACAGCGCCGGGCAGGGCACTGGCCAGCTTTTGGGCCAGCGCCAGCCCTTTTTCCGTAAAGGCGAGATAGGCGCGGGTCACTGGTCTGCCCCCTTGCGGAACTCCGTCGTAAAGGTTGGGTCGTAGAGCTTGCTCCGCTCATACCGGGTGCCCAGAAATTCCCCCACCACGATGAGCGCCGTTTTGGTAATGCCGTTGGCGCGGGTTCTCCCGGCCAGCGTGCCCACGGTGCAGCGCACCACCTTCTGCTCCGGCCAGCTGGCCTTGTAGACCACGGCGGCAGGGGTCTCCGGCGTGTAGGCTCCGCCTGCCAGCAGGGCCTGCTGCACCTTGTCGATGAGGCCGATGGAGAGGAAGATCACCATGGTTGCCCCATGGGCGGCAAGGCTGGCCAGCTTCTCCTTTTCCGGCACCGGGGTGCGTCCCTCCATCCGGGTGATGATCACGGTCTGGCTGATGGTGGGCAGGGTGTACTCGGCGTTCAGCGCCGCCGCCGCACCGCAAAAGCTGGACACGCCGGGGGTATCATCGTAGGGGATGCCATCCGCATCCAGTGCGTCCATCTGCTCCCGGATGGCCCCATACAGGCAGGGGTCGCCGGTGTGGAGCCGCACGGTGGTCCCGCCTGCGGCTTCCACCCGGCGCATCACGTCCAGCACCTGTTCCAACGTCATCTCGGCGCTGTTGTAAACGGCGCACTCCGGCTTCGCCAGCCCCAGCAGAGCCGGGTTGACCAGACTGCCCGCATAAATGATGCAGTCGGCTTCCTGCAGCAGGGCCGCGCCCCGCCGGGTGATAAGGTCAGGTGCGCCGGGGCCTGCGCCTACAAAATGTACCATCTCAATGCTCCTTCCATTCGTTCAGCAGTTGTGCGGCAGTGTCGGTGGCTCCCAGCGGGCCGTGCTGGTTGGAAAACAGCACCGCCCCCACCCGGAACGCCCCGCAGGCCCGCCGGTCAAGGTGGAGCTGGACTGCCTGCAGCAGGCTTTCCAGCACCGGAGCCCGCAGGCCGGCGCTGTCCAGGAGTTCCAGACAGGCATCGGTGGTGGCAGCGTTCATCAGGGCGGCGCAGACTTCCCGGGAAGCGCCGCAGAGCGCCGCATGGGTGCAGAACAGCTCGGTGCGGCAGTCGGCAGTGTGGGAATGGGTGTTCATAATACCGCCCGCCACCTTGACCAGCTTGCCCACATGGCCCACCAGAAGCACCTCTTCAAAGCGGGCCGCCGCAGCCATATCCAGCGTGTCTCCAATAAAGTTCGAGGTCTTCACCACCGGAACAGCATGAAACTCCGGGTATGTTTCGTGCAGATAGTCCAGCCCGTAATTGCCGGGGGCCAGGATGAGCCGCCTGGGGCTGCCCGCCCGGAGAACGGCCTGGTTCATTTCCAACTGGATGGTGTCCAGGATCGCCTGCTGGCTCATGGGCTCCACAATGCCGCTGGTTCCCAGCACCGAAAGCCCGCCCTCGACCCCGATGTGGGGGTTGAAGGTGCGCTTTGCCACCTCTTCCCCGCCCTCGATGGAGATGGTCACGGCAAAGCCGCCGGTGTAGCAGGCGCTCTCGGCTTCCCTTTGCAGGGCCTCAGCGATCATCTGCCGGGGCACATGGTTGATGGCAGCTTCCCCCACCGGCTGGTCCAGCCCGGCCTTGGTCACCCGGCCCACGCCCTTGCCGCCGGAGATGCGGATTTCGGTGGTATCGGGCAGCAATTCTACGGCGGCGATCACGGGCAGGCCGGTGGTCACATCCACATCATCCCCGCCGTCCTTCTCAATGGCGCATTCGGCACCGGCTCCGGCGGGGCGGCAGTACAGCGGGGCCACCTCCACCACGATGCCCTTCGGCGTGCGCAGGGCAACGCTCTCCGGGGCATGGCCGGTGAGCAGGAGCCGCGCGGCCCCCGCCGCACCCAGCGCCGCGCAGGTGCCGGTGGTGTACCCGCAGCGGAGCAGCTTCTGCCCACTGCGGACGTAATGTTCAAATTTTGGCCCGGCAGGCTTTTCCGGGCCGAACACGGCCTCGTACTGCTCCTTGGTCAGGCTGTACAGCGCCCGGATGTTCTCCGGGGCAAAGGCCTCCTTTGGGGTCAGCACCCCCGAAACGCTGTGCGGGAACACGCAAACCACCGCATCCGCGATCTTCTGCGCCATGTCCAGCTCGTGCAGGCTGACGATCACGGCCAGCCCCTGCTCATGGGCCAGCTTCTGCAGGATGGTCAGCAGCTCGATCTTTCCCTTGACATCCAGAAAAGAGGTCGGCTCGTCCAGCAGCAGAACTCCGGGCTGCTGGCAGATGGCGCGGGCCAGCAGAACGCGCTGGCGCTGGCCGTCGCTGATGCAGTTGAAATCCCGGCCCGCCAGAGGGGAAGCCCCCACCAGTTCCAGCGCGTCCCGCACGGCCTGCCGGTCGGCATCGGACAGGATGCCCAGCCGCCCGGTATAGGGGATGCGCCCGGCGGCGGCAAACTCAAAGCAGGAAGTCAGCTCGGTGCGGCGGGTGTGGGGCAGCATCAGGGCCAGCTTCCGGGCCCGGGCCGGGCCGGTGTAATCGGTCAGGCTGCGGCCATCCAGCAGGACAGCCCCGCCCAGGGGGGCCAGCTGGCCCGCCAGCGTTTTGAGCAGGGTGGATTTTCCCGCGCCGTTTGGCCCGATGAGGGCCAGGATCTGCCCCGGCACCGCCCCCAGCGTGATGCCGGAAGCAAGGGGCGCACCGCCATAGCCGATGGCCAGTTCTTTCGTTTCACAGCGGTATTTCATCGCACACCCTCCTGACCCCGGCGCACCAGCAGCCAGATGACCACCGGTGCACCAAATACTGCCGTTACGGCGCTGATCGAAAGCTCGGTGGGGGCAAACATGCTGCGGGCGATGAGGTCGCACAGCAGGCAGAAGGCGGCCCCGCCCAGGCAGCACCCGGGCAGCACCACCAGCGGCCTTGCGCTGCCGAACAGCTGCTTGACCAGATGGGGCACCGCAATGCCCACAAAGGAGATGGGCCCCGCAAAGGCCGTGACACAGGCGGCCAGCAGGCTGGAAAGCAGCACCAGCAGCCGGGAAAAGGCTTTGACATTGATGCCCACGCTCCGGGCGTAGGCCTCCCCCATCTGGTAGGCGGCCATGGGCTTGGAAAGGCAGAACGCTGCCGCCAGAGCGGGCAGCACCACCAGCGCCGCCGCCCGCACATTGCCCCAGGTCATACCGGAAAAGCTGCCCTGAGACCAGTTGTGGAGGTTGACGATGTTGCTGTCCTGGGCAAAGGCCACCACAAACTCCGTGACGGCCGAACAGATGTAGCCGATCATTACGCCGCAGATGACAAGGATGCTCATCCGCTGCACCCGCCGGGAGACCGCCAGCACAAAGGCCATGGAGGCCATGGCCCCCGCAAAGGCGGCTGTGATCAGGGTAAGGGAGCTGGTGAGCAGGCCATGGTTCAGAAAAGCCACCATGACCAGTGCCACGGCCAGCTTGGCCCCGCTGGAAATGCCCATGACAAAGGGCCCTGCAATGGGGTTGGCGAAAAAGGTCTGCAGCAGGTAGCCTGCCGCCGAGAGCGCCGCCCCCAGCAGCACCACCATCACGGCCCGGGGCAGGCGCAGCTGGGTGATGATGCCCACGCTCAGAGCGTCCTGCCCGCGGCCGGTCAGGGCCGCCAGCACTGCCCCCGGTGTCAGGGACACACTGCCCCAGAACAGGTTGGCGGCAAACAGCACCGCCAGCAGCAGGGCAAGGATGCCGTAAGAGAAGATCAGGCGCTTTTTGCTGGTCATAGGTTACTCTACTTTCCTCAGAAATTGCAGGTCGGCGGGGTCGTTCTCCGTAAAGACACGGTGCAGGTCGAGCACAAAATCGACCAGCGCCGTACTCTGCTGGAAAAAGCTCTGGGTGGTGCACCAGACACTTCCGCTCTGCACGGCCTTGAACTCGGCCAGCAGGGGGCATTTTGCCACCAGTTCCTCCGTGGTATGCACCACGCCCTCAATGGTGCTGTTGTAAAGGAGCACATCCGCATCCTTTGCACCGGCATAAAAATCCTCCAGCGGCAGGTTCATGGTGGAAAGGTTGTTGCCGTTGTCGGTCAGGTCCGCAAACACATAATCACCGCCCGCCATCTCGATCATCTGGGCCACATAGTCGCCGCCCTTGCGCACATTGGCAAGGTTGTTGGCTGTGATGGAGAAAAAGGCACAGCGCTTGCCGGTGGGAGCCTGCCCGGCCAGCGGTGCAAGGCGCTCCACCTGCCGGGCAAACTCCTGTTCCGCCAGCTCCTCTTTCCCCAGCAGGATGCCCCAGAACTTGAGCCATTCCAGCCGGGCCAGCGGGCCGCTCTCATAGCTGGAGCGCTCCACCAGCACCGGAATGCCAAACCGTTCCAGCTGCTCCTTGACCTCCGGGGTGTGGTAGATCATGGTGTTCTCGATGGCAAGGCCGCAGTTGGCCGCAAGGATCTTTTCGTAGTCCGGGGTGCTGTACTTGCCCGCATAGGCAATGCGCCCGTCCTCCATGGCGGCTCTGGCCTCATCCAGATACCAGCCCTCCGCCCGGGTGCCGGAAAGGGTCACGCTGTCCAGCCCATCCAGCGCGAGGAACAGATCCATCACCGAGGTGGAGACAAGGTAAATGTTCCGGACGGGCTGACGCAGCACCGTCACGCTCTCGGGCAGGCCTTCCACCGCAGCGGCATCCTCCGGGGTCACAAGGAACTGCTCCCCCGATTCGGTCAGGGTCAGCATGGTATAGCCGCCCTCATAGCAGTCGGCAGTAAACTGTGTGGCGTAATCCAGCGGGCAGGCATGGTCAAAGACCAGTTCTTCTGTGCTGGCGGGCGCTGTCTCGGAGGCGGCGCAACCCGACAGGGCCAGTACTGCAGCAGGCAGAACGCGCAGGAATTGTTGTCTCGTCAGTTTCATCAGTTCAGCGCAAAGGTCAGCGTATACTCGATCTCATGGGGGGTGCTCATGGCTACGGTATCGGCAGTGACAGCCAGCGGGGTGCCCAGTGCAGAAACAGGGATCTCAAAGGTGGAGTTGCCCTCGGTGTTGGTGGGCAGATACTTCTCGCCATCCACGATCATGTAATCATAATTGGGGCTGCTCCACAGGATGACAGCGGTCATTTTGCCGTCCGCCACGGTCAGGGCGGCAGGGCTTTCCACGGTGGCACGGCCAGAGCCGCCCTCCAGGGTCACATTGACGCTGTATTCACCGTCCGCAGGGGTCTCGGCAGCTTCCTCAGCCTTGGGCTGTGCATTGCGGATGCTCACGGTGTGGTCATACCACTTGCCCTTGGTCCCGAGGAGTGCCAGCTGGAAGTCCTGGTCCACAGCGGCCACGGGGATATCATAGCCGTAGACCTCCTCCGAGGTGCCATCAGAGTAGGTGACGGTGTCGGTGGTGGGCAGCAGCCAGTCTGCCTTGTTGGCCTCGGCATCGGCGGCCATGCCAACGTACAGGTTGACGACCTTCTTGGAGGCCAGGCTGACGTGGAAGGTCATCTGCCCGTTCTCCACGGTCAGGGTGCCCATGCCATTGCAGGCTTCGTTGGCGTGGAACATGCCGCTGTCGGTGTCGAACTCAGCCGTGTACACGCCGTCCGGCAGGGCGGCTTCGGCAGGCTCGGATGCGGCAGCGCTCACGGCAGAAGCGGCTTCCGAGCTGACAGCAGAGGAAGCAGCGGAAGAAGCCCCGCCGCAGCCGGTGAGGACGGCGGCCAGCATCAGAGAAGCAACGGACAGGGAAACAAACTGTTTGCAGTGCATAAACAAAATACCTCAAAAATTCAGAATTTGAAATGGGAGTGTTTCTCCTCATGCGGGGAAGCTCTCCATAAAAAATGCCCGAAAAGATCTCTCCCTTCGGGCATTGGAATGCGGAATATTAGCCGTTCAGGGAATCAATGGCGGCTTTGGTGTGCTCAATGTAGCGCTGCTGGATATCCTCGATCTCACCCAGACCGGCGATCTGGCACTCCACGGACGCGAAGTCACCGGAGGCCTGGAACTGGCTCAGCCAGGAATCGTCATCCGCACCGGCCATATCGTTGTTGGCGTGATCACCGGCAACGACCATCAGGGGGCGCAGGATGACCTTGGTGTAACCGGCGGCCTTGACAGCCTCGATGACGTTCTCGCAGGCGGTCTCCTCGGGCTCACCCTCCACCGTGCCGATGAACACATTGCTGTAGCCCAGGGTCTGCATGGCGGTCTGCATCTGGCTGTAGCTCACCTTTGCGGTGTGGGAGGTGCCGTGGCCCATAAAGACGAAGGCGACCTTCTCCTCAGCGGCGGCCTCCAGGCTGTCGAAACCGGCATCCTTCACAGCGGCAGCGGTAACGGCCTTGGCAACAGCTTCCTTGTCGGCGTTGATGACGGCAGCATCGGCACCGACCTCGCCCAGCAGGGGCTCGGCAACGGCGACGCTCTCGAACTTGTCCTTGTACTCGTCGATCATCTCCATCATCTCGTCGTACTCTGCACCGTGCATCAGGTGGGTGGGCTGGACGACCAGATTCTTCACGCCGTTGGCCACAGCGCGGTCCAGAGCCTGCTGCATGTTGTCGATCTTCTCGCCGTCGCGGGCCTGAACATGGTTGATGATAATCTGTGCGGTGAAGGCGCGGCGGACAGACCAATCGGGATAAGCGGCCTGCAGCGCATCCTCGATGCCCTTGATATCCTTCACTCGGCTGTCGTTGAAGGAGGTGCCGAAGGAGACCACCAGCAGCTCATTCTCGCCGATGTCGTCCTGATTGCGGCTGTCGTCCTTGGAAGCATCGCCGGTGTCGCGGCCAAAGTAGTCAGGGTCAGCCTCTTCGCCCTCGACCAGCTCCTTCTGGGCATCGGTCAGGGCATCCCATGCGGCCTTGGCGGCCTCACACTGGGCATCGGTGTCATCGGTGCGCTCCTGCACATAGATGGCATCGATCAGGTCTGCAACGTTCTTTGCGGCCAATTCGTCAGCCTCCTCGCCGGAAACCTCGCTGCTGGCAGCAGATCCTGCCGTGCTGGAAGCAGTGGTGCTGCTTGCGGCACCGCCGCAGCCGGTCAGTACACCGGCGCAGAGGGCCAGAGCGGTCAGAGCGGCCGCTGCTTTGTGGATGGTGCGTTTTCTCATTTTTGTTCGTTCCTTTCCTGTTTTTGAACATGATTTTTGCTGAACAGAAGGTACAGGAAAGAGTGCCCGGCAAAACAAAAGGGGCCTTTCTGCTTGCGGGATGGCAAAGCAAAAAGGCCCTTTTCAGTTTTTTCAGGCTTTTTGGGTACAACCAATTCCTCGTGATCTGGGGCTTGCGCCCCCGTACCAACAGCGGGCAGGTTTCCTGGCTGAAAGCTCAACGTCCACCGCCGCCTTCCCGGAACATGCGTTCCAGTGACCGGTGCAGCTGCACCCTGGCGGTAAACTCCCTTATCACAGTGACGAGATCGTGCGGGATTTGCACCCGCTTCCCTTTTAACATACCTGCCCCCGGCCAGAGCCGCGGGCGGTACGCACCTGCTGTTTTCTATTCAGTTCGCTGTTCAGTATAACATACTCAACGGAGGAATGCAATCACCCCTCCGGGGAAACTTCCGGGCTCACAGGCGGTGTTTTTTCCCCGATCAGGGCCACCGCCACATCGTTGACATTGGTGCCCGTTGCCCCGGTGATGATCAGGCCATCCACTGCTTTCAGGGCGTGGTAGGAATCGTTGTTCTGCAAAGCAGCGTATCCGCTCCAGCCCCCGTCCTCCAGCGCGGCAAGGGTATCCCCATCCACATAGCCGCCGGCGGCATCGGTGGGGCCGTCTGTGCCATCGCTGCCCACAGAGAACACCGCCGCGTTCAGCCCGGCAATGGCGGGCGCAGCCGCAAGGGCCAGCTCCTGATTTCTTCCGCCAAGCCCTTTTCCGGTCAGGTGAACGATGGTCTCGCCGCCCGCGATGTAGGCCAGCTTTTTCCCCTGCCCTGCCTGGGTGCGGACAATGGAGCCAAGAAAGCTGCCTGCTTCCCGTGCTTCGCAGCAGAGTTGGTCGGTCAGGAGAATCGGTTCATATCCCAGATTCCGGCAGGCACTGGCCGCGGCACGGCAAAGCTCCCGCACGCTGCCGGTGATCCGGGTGGTCACATTGTCCAGCGTTTTGGGCGTTTCCTGCGCCAGCAGGGCCCAGGCCTGTGCTGAGAGTCCCAGATGATACTTTTCGGCAACGGCAAGCGCCTGGGCGCAGGTGGAGGTATCCGGCACCGCCGGGCCGCTGGCGATCATATCCAGCGGGTCCCCCAGAATGTCGCTCAGCACGATGCTGAACACCTGCGCAGGGGCACAGCGCTGCGCGAACCGCCCGCCCTTCACACCGGAGAGCCGCTTGCGGATGGTATTCATCTCCACAATGTCGGCCCCGCTGGCCAGCAGCTGGCTCGTGATGTCCTGCAGCTCTGCCCCGGGAACAAGCGGCTGCTCGAACAGCGCACTGCCGCCGCCGGAAAGCAGGAACAGCACCGTATCCCCGGCGGTCAGCCCCTGCACCAGCTCCAGCGCCTTTTGGGTGGCCGCAAAACCGTTTGCATCCGGCACCGGGTGGCCCGCCTCATAGCAAGCCACACCGGGGATCTCACCTTTCACATGGCCGTACTTGGTCACGACCACACCGCCATCCACCCGGCCCAGCGTTTCAACCGCCGCGTGTGCCATCTGCCAGGCCGCCTTGCCCGCCGCCACCAGAAGCACCCGGCCCTTCCCGGGCCGGAGATCCCGCAGCGCGCGGCGCACCGCCTCATCCGGCAGAACAGCGTTCAGGCTGGAACGAAGGATCACATCCGCATCCCGGCGCAGTGCAGCATTCATAGACTCGCCCTCCTTGCAGCGGTGCCCGCCCCTCCGGGACAGCGCACCAGAAACAGCCGAATAAAAAATCAAGACCGACGATCTCTTTTGAAATCGTCGGTCTTGTTTCAATCCGAGTGGCGAGAATCGAACTCACGGCCTCTTGAACCCCATTCAAGCGCGCTACCAAAACTGCGCTACACCCGGACACCTGATTGAGCTTTTCGCTCACAGCTCAATCAGTATACCCGAAGAATGGTGTTTTGTCAAGCACTATTTTCAAATTTCTTCTTCATTTTCGGCAATGGCCGTTGTGCTGCCCACCGGCTGCGGAAACTCCACCGTAGCCAGCGCCACAGCGAACACGCTCTGCGCACCGGCATCCAGCAGAGCCTGCGCGCAGGCCGAGGCCGTGGCTCCGGTGGTCAGGACATCGTCCACCAGAAGGATGCGCTTTCCCTCCACAGCCTCCGGCCGGGCCACCCGGAAGGCACCCGCCACATTGGCCAGCCGCTCGTCAAGGGAAAGTCCCTCCTGCCGCCGGGTGGAGCGGGCACGGGTCAGCGCGTCCGTGACCACCGGCACGCCCACAGCCCGGGCAAGGGGCTGTGCCATCCGCTCCGGCACATTGTAGCCGCGCTTTTTGCTGGAGGCCGGTACCGGAAGGATGCAGTCGTAACCCCTGTCAAGGCCCGGTACCGGTTCGGGCAGGGGCTCAGAGCCGCACATTCTGATCTCGCTGCCAAAGAGCAGGCGGGCCATCTCCACGCCCAGCTCCACAGCTGCCCAGGGCGCGCCCTGATATTTCGCCCGCAGCACCGCGCGGCGGACAAGGCCGGTGTATCGGTAGGGCGCGGCTGCCCCATCCAGCCGCCCCAGGTAGTGCTCGGAGCCGCGCAGCCGCATGGAGGGTGCACGGCGCAGCTCTGCCAGCCCATCGGCACAGTCCGGGCAGGCAGACCGGTTCCCCAGCACCCGGTCACAAAAAGGGCAGCGGCGCGGGTAAAGCACCCAGCGCAGCTGCCGCAGTGTGCGGCTCAGGCCGCTGTAATAAAGCATCAGTCGTTCTTGACCGCAATGATGACGCGAACCTTTTTTCCGGCAGTGCAGCCGAAATTATCATACCAGCCGGTCAGCTGGTAGCCGTCCGCATCCACCTGAGCCAGCTTGGTGGGGTAATACTGGCCCTTGTACCACAGGTAGACCTGCACATTGTCTGCCATCTCGTAGCGTTCATTGCCCGAGAGCACCGAGGCCGCGCCGACCTTGTCGATTTTCAGGGGCATCAGCTGCATCATGGCCTTGACAGAGCCGGTGGTCTCCTGCCGCACGGCAATGCCGCCCGCCAGCACCGGATACTTGATGGCCGTGGTGTAGCTGGCCGCCGCGCCGTTGACGTAGCAGACATAGGTCGCCCCGCCGCCGATGTAGTTAAAGATCTGCTTGAAGGGGGTGCCTGTGATCTCCGCGATCTGCTGGAAGCCAATGCTCATCAGGGAGCCGGTGTTGCTGGTCAGCTTCTGCCAGGCCGTGCTCAGGATATCGCCCGAGACGATGCCCCACAGGATCTCGCTGGTGGTGGGCACCAGCAGGTTGGACAGGCGGTCTGCCGCTGTGGCACCGGTCACAGGGGTGGTGGTATCCGAGGTAGAGCCGGAGCCGTCGGTGCCGCCCGTGGCCGCTCCGGTGGTGGTGCCTGTCGTGGTCGTGGTGCCGGAAGCGGAATCTCCCGCCACAATGCCGGTGACGAGGCTCTTCAGGTCAGAATAATTCATGGCCAGATTTTTCACATCGTCCAGCACGCCGTAGCTCCACAGGTCGCCGGTCACATCGTTTAGGATGAGCCGGTCGATCTGTCCGGCATCGTTGACGGTATAGTAGCGGACATCGAGGTCACTCAGTGTTACCCCCGATAGGCGGCTGGGACGAACCGTCCCAGCCACACCCTCCGAAGTCGTATCCAGAATCTCTACATCGTCGGCCAGGGCGGCAGCGCCCAGCGCAGTGGCATTGGTATTGATGGTGCCGTTGACGCGGCGGTCATCGATGTGTTCCACGCTCTCGCCCTCCGGGGTGACCTTGATCTCTACCAGCCACCCCTGCGGAAAGTTCAGGCTCTTGTCCACGTTCACAGTGCGGGCAATGCCATCGGTGCACATGACGGAGACCTTCTGCAGAACATCCGCGCCGTTCTCTTCCACCAGACTGCGGGTGGCGGTCTGCACGACACCGTAGAACACGCTGTCGGCTTCCTCGCCGGTCACGATCCCGGCAGCCTCATTGTTCATGCCCAGCAGCAGGGTGACAACCTCGCCCACGCCGCCGCCGTTGAGGGAGGACACCTGGGAGGCCACCGCAGAGGAACCCAGCGTATAGCTGGTGCCTGCCACCGTTACACTGGTGGGGGCGCTGGCACTGGGCGAAACTGCCGTGATGCGGCCAGCGGCGCGGCGGGTGTAGACCCACAATGTCTGTAAACTCTCGCTGTAATAATACACATCGTATTTGTTCAGTTCCGCAGATTCCGACGCTTTATCGTTGCGGTAGACCATCTTGGGAACAAAGGGCAGCTGGACCGTATCGCCCGCCACAAAGGGGCCCTTCAGGCTCTTGAGCATGACGCTGGAGGTATCCACCTGACCATTGGAGACCGTGAAGCCCAGGCTGCTGCCGTAGGCACTGCCGCTGGCGCTGTTGGCTGTCAGGGCGTTGTAGAACAGCAGGGCGCACTCCTCGTAGTTGAGCACCTCGCCCTGGCTGCGGTCCACCTGATTGCGCAGGCCCAGCTCACTGGCCTTGTTCAGCTGTGCGTTGGGGAAGGAGCCGCTCAGGTCGGTCATCTTATAGCCCATCAGCTTGAGGATGGCCGTGACCGCCTCCTCCAGCGTCACGGCGTTGTCGGGCCGGAAAGAGCCGTCGGTGTAGCCGTTCATCCAGCCATTCTGCACCGCAATGCGGACATAGGGGGCATAGGGCGAAGTGCCGGGCAGATCGGTGAACAGGGTACCCACCGTGCCCTGAGAGCCCACGCTCTCGCGGTAGGTGGAGTAGGACACCAGCATCCGGGCCAGCGCACCGCGGGTGATCACAGCGTTCAGAGCAGCCTGCTGGCTGCCGTCCATCGCGCCCAGCGTGATGGACAGCTGGACCGCCGTGTTGGCGTTGCCCGCTGCCGATGCCGGCAGCACCAGCATCGACACGGCAATGCTTACCGCCAGCAGAAATGCAAGGATTCGCTTTTTCATGGAAAATCCTCCTTAAAATAGTTTCTAATGTATTCCGGGTTGCGGCTCCCAGCATCTGCTTCGTGCAAAGCCTTGCACTTGCATCCTGCTGGCCGCGGCCCCAACAACTCCTCCCTTCATCCGCCACTGGCGGCGGTCGTCGTTGTTGCCCCTATCAGGGGAGCTCCGCAAGGCGCTGGCAAAGCCAGACCGAAGCGGTAAGAGGTTTAATCATATCTCAGCGCTTCAATGGGGTTCAGCCTTGCGGCGCGCTTGGCGGGCAGATAGCCGAACAGCACACCGATGCCCACTGAGATGCCAAAGGCCACCACGATGGAGTTGAACGAGGGGCTGACGGTCACATCAATGCTGCTGGAGATCATGGGCAGGATGCGGTTTGCCGCCATGGACACGATATAGCCAAGGACGATGCCCAGCACGCCGCCCAGTGCGGAGGTGGTGGCGGCTTCCACCACGAACTGCGACAGGATCACCCGCTCCTTGGCACCCAGTGCCTTGCGGATGCCGATCTCCCGGGTGCGCTCGGTCACCGACACCAGCATGATGTTCATAATGCCGATGCCGCCCACCAGCAGCGAGATGCTGGCAATGCCGGTAAGGATGATGATGACCATGTTGATCATCTCGTTCATCTCTTCCAGCCACTCGCTGGCGCTGTAGATGTAGTAAGCGTTGTCGCTCTTAAGCAGGTCGTACAGGCCGCTTTCCACCACCGCCTTGGCCTCGTTGGCGCGGCTCTCGTCCTTCATAATCGCAACAAAGTTCTTGGCGCTGGACTGGTTGGAGAGCCGCATGGCCGTGGTGTAGGGCAGATAGATGCAGTCATCGTCGGAGCCCTGCTGCAGGTTCTTGTCCGTCACCTTGGCGTTCAGCACGCCCACGATCCGGAACTTGTAGGCCCCCAGCTTGATGGTCTGGCCCACCGCGTTGCCGCCGTAGGCCGCCCGGTTGAGGTAATCACCAATGATGCAGACCTGCTTGTTGTCCTTGATGTCCATGTACTGCAGGCCGCGCCCTTGGGCGAGGGTATAGTTTTTCATCTCGGCGTAGTGCTCGTCCACACCGTAAACGCTGGTACCGTAGCGGTAGGTCGTGGTGCCCACCTTGGGGGTGTTGTTGCTGAAATCAATCTGGGGCGAGACTGCGGAGATGAGCTCCTTGTTCTTATCCGCGATCTTATACACATCCTCCACCGAGGCGGTGCGGGAGCCGTAGCCCCAGACCTGAATGGACAGGGCATTCGTGCCCAGCGCCGAAAAGCTGTCCCGCATGCTCTGGGTCATGCCGTTGCCCAGACCCACGATGACGATGACCGCCATGACACCGATGATGATGCCCAGCATGGTCAAAAAGGTGCGGAGCTTGTTGCTCCACACGTTCTGGAGGGCCTGACGGAAGGTCTCAATGATCATTTGTTTCCCTCCTGTTCTGCCGGTTCAAAGTTCAGCGTCGGCTGGACGATGGCTTCCGGCGCGCGGGAGTCGCCATCGTAGACCACCTGACCATCCTCCAGCCGGATGATGCGGTCAGCCTGCACGGCAATGGAGTTGTCATGGGTGATGAGCACCACCGTATGGCCCTGCCCATGCAGGTCCTGCAGCATTCCCAGCACCTCGCGGCCGGTGTGGCTGTCCAGCGCGCCGGTGGGCTCATCAGCCAGAATGATCGCCGGGTTGCGCACCAGCGCCCGCGCGATGGATACGCGCTGCTGCTGGCCGCCCGAAAGCTGGTTGGGCTTGTTTTTCAGCTTATCGCCCAGCCCCACCTGCTCCAGCACCTCGCGGGCCCGGCGGTGGCGCTCGGCGCGGGGGATGCCAGCATAGACCAGCGGCACCTCCACGTTTTCCAGTAAGTTTAATTTGGGCAGAAGATTATACTGCTGGAAGATGAACCCCAGCATCTCGTTGCGGATGGAGGCCAGCTCGTTCCGGCTCATCTTGCCCACATCCCGGCCGTTCAGCCGGTAGGTGCCCGCCGTGGGCACATCCAGGCAGCCGATGATGTTCATGCAGGTGGACTTGCCGGAGCCGGACTGGCCCACAATGGCAACAAACTCGCCTTTTTCTATTTTCATGGTGATGTGGTCGGCAGCTTTTACCGTGGTGTCGCCCATCTGGTAATACTTGCAGACCGCATCAAATTCGATCAGAGCACTCATTCCATCCTCCCATCAGAAGATCATCATGCTGCTGCCATCGTCATAGTAGTAGCTGTCGCTGCTGACCGAGTTGGGGTCGTAACCAATGGTGTCCCCCTCCTGGATGCCGCTGACGATCTGGGTGTAATCATCATCGCTGACACCGGTCTTGACGGCCACATAGACAAAGCCCTCGGGTGCCTCCATGGTGGTATCCGCCTTGGAAGCGCTGGGGGAATCCTGGGTCACCAGCACATAGCCGCCCCGGACGATGGCCGCATTGGGCACGGTCAGGGCATTGGCAGCCTCAGCCACCACGATCTCAGCGTTGGCGTTCATGCCGGGGCGCAGGCCGTCGGTCTCGTCAATGCGGATGGTCACCGGGTAGGTGGTGGTACCGCCGTTGGAAGCGCCCTTCATGGAGACGCGGGTCACAGTGCCCACATAGTTCTTATCCTGCACGGCATCGGCTGTGATCTGCACTTTCTGGCCCACAGACAGGGAGCTGATCTGCAGCTCGTCCACGTTGATGACCATTTCCAGATAGCTCAGGTCGTAGATGACGCAGAGGGTATCGCCGGATTTGACCGCATCGCCCACCTTGGCATCCTTTTCAATGATGGTGCCGCTGATGGGAGAGGTGACGGTATAGTTGGCCATGGTATCCTGCAGGTTCTGCAGGGAGATCTCAGCGCTGCGCAGGGTCTCAGAGGCAGACTGGATGCTCTCGGTCAGGTCATCGCCGCTCAGCTCGATCAGGATATCGTTCTCGGCAACGGTCTGGCCCTCCTGCACATGGATGGAGGTCACAGTGCCTGCAGCCTGTGCGGTCAGGGTACGCTCCGCCTGATAGCCAAAGGTGGCAGAACCGATGGAGCTGACCCCGTTGATGGAGGCGGTGGCCGCCTGCGCGGTGGTCAGACCGCCCGCGTTCTGCACGGCAATGGTCACGGTGCGGGTGAGCAGGTTGCCGGTGCTCAGGGCATCCGTTCCGGTCACGCTGGTCACGGTGCCGTCCAGCTGCTCAAAGGTGCCGTCCAGCGTCACCTGGGCGGTCTGGCCCACGCTGAAATTGGCGGCATCGGCAGCGGGGAATTCCAGCGTCAGCAGCATTTTGGAGCTGTCGCGGATGATGGCGACCTCCTGCCCGCTGGTCACCTCGTCACCCTTGGCGACCTTCAGGGTGCTCACGGTGCCATCCACTTCGGCACGCACATACTGGCGGTCCACCACCTTGTCATAGCTGCGCTGTGCCTGCTGCATGGCGATCTCGGCCTTTTCAAAATTGGTGGAAGCGTCCGAGCTGTCCAGCGTGTAGAGGACGGTCCCCTCATCCAGCACGTCGCCCTCCTCAAACTCGCCGGTGAGCACCTTGCCCTCCACCAGAGATTTCACGGTGTAGGTGTTGGCAGGGTTCAGGGTGCCGGTGCCGCTCAGGGTATTGGAGACATCCCGCACTTCAGGGCTGGCTTCCAGATAGCTGGGGTCCACGGCTGTGGTGCTGGCGCTCTTGGGCTTGAGCAAAAACACACCGCCCGCGATCACCACACAGACCACCGGCACGAGCCATTTCCAGTTCTTCTGCAAAAACAGCACCGGGGCCTTGGCAGTCTGTGCCGCAGGCGTTTCCGCACCCGGGTTCTCCGCGCCGTCCTTCTTCTTATTCCAGATCATCATGTTCCTCCTATCAGATTCAGGCCCGCCGGGGGCGGCCTGTCAGATTCCTTTCCTATGTATAGGTGTAGTGTATCGCATTTTGCCCGGATACACAAGCGTCCAAATTTCGTTTGCACGCTTTTCAGCAAATTTTCACAGATTGTAAACCTTTTTGCAAATCGCAAGTTGACCTGTCTGCCGCTTTCTGGTTTAATCGGGACGTTGTTTGTACCAAACCAGAGGAGGATTTTTTACCATGAATCAGACCAGTAAGTTCTCGGTGCGCGATATCTGCTACGCGGGCCTGTTTGCCGCCGTCATCGCCGTGATGGCACAGATTTCCATCCCCATGCCGCTGGGTGTGCCCATGACCATGCAGACCTTCGCCATCACGCTGGCGGCTGTGGTGCTGGGCTCCAAGCTGTCCGCCATTGCCACGCTCGTTTACCTGCTGCTGGGCGCTGTGGGCGTGCCCGTGCTGGCCAACTTCTCCGGCGGCATCGACAAGTTTGTCGGTCCCACCGGCGGCTTCCTGATCTCCTTCCCCATCATGGCCTACATCATCGGCCTGGGCGTGGAGCACAGGGATGCCTTCAAGGGTGCTTTCCCCGTGGCGGTTGTCGTGGGCACTGTGGTCAACTATATCGTGGGTGTCATCCTGTTCGTGATCGTCGCCCACAGCACCGTGTCTGTGGCCGTTTCCGCCTGCGTTCTTCCCTTCATCCCCACCGCCATCATCAAGGCTGTGCTGGCCTGCGTGCTGGGCCTGAACATCCGGAAGCGGATCCCGGGGGTAAAAAAGGCATGAGCATCGTACTGCGCCCGCATCACCTGCTCTGCACCCAGGGCTACTCCGGCCATGGCTACAGCGAAGCCTTTGTGGAGCACATGAATGATGTCGTCCACCAGCTGCGGGAGGTGCCCGGGACGAAGATCCAGCTCACCTTCTCCACCGACACCCTCTGTTCCTGCTGCCCCAACAAGCTGGGCACCGACCTGTGCGACACACAGGAAAAGGTCAAGCGGTACGACCGCAAGACCGTGGAGTATTTCGGGCTGGAGGAAAAAGAATACGACTACCAGGCCCTCATCCGGGAGATCGATGCCAAAGCCACCCCCGAGATGCTGGCCGATATCTGCCGGGACTGCTGCTGGTTCCCCATCAGCGCCTGCTGCAAGAATATCTGCGAAGGCAAATACGTGAAATAACATTTTCCCCCTATGCAAAGAGGCCGCCGTGCAGGAGATGATCCTGCA
>OLNL01000741.1_pt1 | contig 34497 bp, 30 predicted proteins | sample 1672181 | NCBI WGS metagenome assembly OLNL01 (sample SAMEA3136656, study PRJEB25190) | human gut metagenome | biome: human gut; feature: human-associated habitat; material: faeces | place: Austria | collected 2013
TGTTTCATCCACACGGTAATGTCCGAATGGGAGAGCATCTTTTGCAGTTGCAGCAGAACCGGATTTATCGGCAGTAAGTGTAAGGACAACCTGATCTTTCGTGTAGGATGTTCCGTCTACTAATACCGGATTTTCATTTAACGTAGTGATCGCAAAGACAGTACCTTCCAAAGTGGCAGAACCCTGCGGTTTTGCTTCTCCGGTCTCGCTGTCACGTTTCTGGATCTTCACTCCGCCACGGATGACAGATTCTTCTATGGTAGAAGACTGGTATACCGAAACCATTTCCTGCTTACCGTCACCTGTAATTTTCTGTACGAAGACAGTTGGATTGAGCTGGTATCCGGCAGGGGCTTTGCTTTCCTGTACCGTTATGGTACCGAGCGGAAGACAGACGGTCTTGCCATCACTGGTATAGTAAAAGGCATCGCCGCTTACAAAGGAATCTTTGGTAAAATGCATCTTTCCGGAAACATCTGTTTTTAATACCCAGGTACGTGCCGGTTTCTTTCCAGCTTCCGCAGGATCACTGTCAGACTGCTCGGTATAGAACTTGACTGTAAATTCTGCGTTTGCAAGGGAAGCTGCTCCCTGTGGGGAGGCTTTCTTTGTTTCGGCATCCAGCTTTTCAAGCACCAGATTCATGGGATTATTCTGCGGAATATCTGTTACGTTTGCAGCAGAAGTCTGTTCTGCTTTTACGGTGACTTTGTGAGCTTTGGTGTCTACAATGTAGCCTTTGGAAGCAGAGAGCTCTTTTATGGTATAATCGCCTTCCTCCAGTTCGCCGGATCTGGCATACCCGTTTTCATCAGTGGTCAGTTTCTGGATGAGCTTCTCACCCTGATAGATCCCATACACAGCACCCTTTAAGCTGTAATTCGGATTCCCGTCCGATACGCTTCCGTTGGCAGAAGATTTTTTCAGTTCGATCCAGCCGTTTGGAACCTGATACCAGCTTCCGGCAATGGTCTGGCTGCCCTGTCCCGGAACGATGAATGCCCGGAAGCCTTCCGGCGGGTTCGGAAGTCCCTGAATGGCACTGGCTACTTCCAGTGCTTTATCAATATAGGACTGCGGGGCGCCATGGAAAGCTCCGGTGTCAGCGGAATTACCGGCATAGATGTAAGCGACAACCAGATGTCCGATGACATAGCTGTTATCATCACTCCAGCCACTGAAATATTTATCCTTGACGACTTTATCGTAGCCGTAACCGCCGTTTAAGTAGTAGAGCGCTTTTCTGAGCGGGGAGTTCTGGCTTAAAAGGTCATAGGAATAGGAACCAGAGGAAGGTGTTTTCTTCAGTGGTTCCACGCAGTAGGCAGTATTGCTCCCGTCAAAGCTCATGCGGGAGGTAAAATAGCTGCCGTAAGGGATATTGGCACCTGCCTTATAGCTGATGGTGCCGTCGGCTGCATGAACCGGAAAACTGCCGGAAAACAATGCGCCGACTGCGACAAGGACTGCCAGCAGCATAGCCAGCGTCCGTCTGGTATAGGATTTGTATGTCTGTAACATAAGTCTCCTCCTTCTTGAAGTTCAAATGAAAAGGGCAGCGTCAGTGCTGCCAAAAGTTACACAGCCTGTTTCTTCTGTTTCGCAAGGATTTCCAGAAGCTCCTGCCGATCTGTGGTAATCAGCTCCTTTTCCAGATTGGAAGCCTTAAATTCCACAGTGATGTTATTGTTGTTGGTTGAGATCAGACCGTTGCCCCGCTGGAAATGGGTGATGTTCATTACTTCTGTTTCCGATAGATGCAGGATAGTCTTCACCCGCTGTGCCTCTTCATCCTCCATGTTCAGGATAATCTTGGTCTTGCAGTTATTGATGATACCCTTGCCGTACTTCCCGTCATCCAGAGCAAAGAAGTCGTTTAAATCCTGTGTGGCAAAGATGCCGGCTCCGGAGTAAGCACGGATGATCTTGGCAATCTCCAGTACGAATTCCGCTGCAAGCCGGTTGCTGGATGCACCGATGAGCTGCCAGACCTCATCGACAAAGATGGCTTTCTCTTCGGTACGGTTTTCCTTCGCTTTATCCCAGACATAATCCAGGGCAACGAACATGCCGACCGTTAAAAGATCGCTGGAACCGGTCAGTTCGGAGATATCCAGTACCGTATATTTATTGGTCAGGTCCACATTGGTCTGCTGGTTAAAGGAAGAAGCAGAACCGTGAACCAGGCGGTTCAGGATATGAGCCAGACGTTTGGTATCCTCGCTTTCCAGCAGGACATTGTAGACATCCTCCAGAATGGGCATCTTTTTGTACTGCTCCGGATGCTGCGGATCTGTCAGGGATTCATTTTTATGTGTAATCCCTTTTCTGGCATAGGTTTTGATTAGGGCTTCATCCAGAAGCTGCTTCTCCTCATGGGACATATCCGGGATCAGCAGACTGAAGAAGATGTGAAGCCTTTGGATCTTGCCTGCCAGTGCGGAGGCATCCAGTGTCGGTCCGTCCAGCAGTTCATTTACAGAATTGTCTACCTTCCGGATTTCCATGATGTTGATACAGTTCTTACTGGCAGGAGAGATCTGGATAAATTCTCCGCCGACATTCCTTGCAGCCCGGTAAAATTCGTGTCCCTTTAGCGGAGCGATGATGAACACCTGGATGCCTTTTCTTCGCATCCTTAGTGCCATGGTCTGCATGGTGAAGGTCTTTCCTGCTCCCGAACAGCCTAAGATACAGATGTTGCTGTTCTTGTACTGCCTGGAATCAAAGATATCCGCAATGACCAGGGAATTGTTATGCTTGTTTACCCCAAAGAGGATTCCGTTATCATCGCAGATACTGTAGCTGACGAAGGGATAGCAGCTTGCCGCCCCGGAAGTCAGTACGTTCCGCTTGGACAGCTTAAAAAGCTTCTTGTCCAGATTTGCCAGCGGCAGAGAGGATAAAAATCCCTGCTCCTGTAAAAAGTAGCAGGAGTGTAAGTTCATATCCTGCGAGATCAGGAGCTTTTTCATTTCCTGAATCCGCCACTGCAGTTCTTCCAACGTGGAAGCAGTAATGGTGATGAGAAGATTCATGTAATAGAAATCTTCGTTGTTGGCAAGTCCCTGCTTCAGAAAATATCCGGAGCGGATGGCAGAATCCAGATCGTCATAATCAGTGTTGGTATCGGACGCATCCTTTAATTTGGAACGGTTGATACGGATCTGCTGACCGAGACGCTGCTGAATCTTGTCCTTTGGCTGTTTCTGGAGAAAGAAATCAATATCAATCCCTTCCCCGGCATTGACAAGGAGTGACAGCCATCCGGGAGTTACCCGGTTTTTGTAGCCGTCAGACGGCACAAGCAGGTAGGAATGGTAAAGCCCATTGATCTGCACATAATGGGAGTGCTTGAAATCCACACTTTCCGGTGCGAGAAACTCGTTGATCCGGATGTGATCCAGTTCCTCCATGCGATTTTCCTTTGTATAGGCGGACAGTACAGTGCTGATCCGGTTCGAAAGCGGAACCTCCGTACAAAGGGTACGGTTTAAAAGGGTGTAGAGAACATCCGTAGTAAATTCATCCTCATTGTCATGGGAGACCACTTCATTCCCGCACTGGTATAGAAAGGTTTTGGCGGTCTGGGAGGCTGTCTCAAGAGCAGCAAGGATTTCCCGTTCCTCTTCCTTTCGGTTTGCGTTGAATGGTTCATATTCAAAGATCAGAAAGAACCGTCTGGATACTGCTTCTCTGGAACTTAAGTTCTGGACAAACTGGATGTAGTCACGCTGCAGTTCCTGACAGTGGGGATCGGTTTCCCGCTCCAGCTCCAGCTGGGACTGCTCCAGATGCTTATTGATGTCTGCTTTTTTGGAGATCATCTTGATCTGGAGTTTGACAGGGCTGATCTTTAAGTAACTGATAAAGCTGTAGATAATGCCCTGCTGTTCCCTGGCACTTCGAAGCAGAAAGTTGATTGGTTCAATCTCCAGGATCTTCACGTACCGTCCGTCTGTGGTATAGACGATTCCGTTTGCGATTTTTTCCACCGGAAGATAATCCTCCAAGGTCTGGTCTTTCTTTCGCTTTTTCCGGGAAACGGGTTTTGACGTGGCAGATGAGGTGTCCTCCTTGGAAACCACCTTTTTTTTCTGCTCTTTTTTTGCAGCCCGCTTTTCGGAAACTGCCCGTTTTTCTTCCTCCTTTCGTCTCCGGGCTTCCGTTTTTTTCTGTATTTTTATCTGTTTCGCCGCCTCTTTTTTCTGTCGGCTGGCTTCTTTCTGCTCCCACTTCAGATAACGGATATCTTCCTTTGCCTGTTTTTTGATGCCCCGCTTGGTGGAGGTATCAAACTGCCGGTGTTCTTTTTTTTTACTTTTTGGCGGAGCTGGTGCGTCCGGTTCAGACTGTGGGGGAGCCGATGCCATTACTTTGGAAGGCTCTGCCATTTTTTCTGCTTTCCGGTGTTTCTTTGTCTTTGGCTCTTTGAAACGTGGTTTCCTGCGTGGCTTTCCTTCCGGAAGACTGTCGGACCTCCAGATTACCCTGCGGTTCACTACAAAACGCAGGGCATTCATCAAAAAGGCAGTGATGCTCTCCCCGCCGATTCCAATCAGGGCTACCATTGCCGCTGGAAGTGCGGTCATGCAGAGAATGATGATGCGGGCAGTCAGGGACAGCGGCAGGTGGAAAACAGGGATACCGATTGCCAGGGAAAGAACAATGCTTTCTATGGCATTGCGGATGTCAAAAGTTCCGTTTAGGATCTTGCCTTTCTCAATGAAGTTGGAAGGGATAAAGGAAACCGGTGTTTCTTCTGGCTGTGTCATGGCTGCACCTCCTTTTTCGTATCTTTCGCATCTTCGGAAGGCACAGAGGCACTGCCGGATTCTGTGTCCGGAGCTTCCGGGCTGTCAGAAGTATCCGGATACCCGCCTTCCTGCAGGTGTTCAATGTCCTGCGAAGTCAGGGACGGCAGGGAATCATCGGTTTGCTTTTCGTAAACAGTCGTATCTGCAGAGACCTGTACCCCGTCTTCTCCAAATAAAAACACACCCGTCGGGGTGTGGTAGGTAACCGGAAGCGTATCCTGATCGGAAAGTGAAAACATCAGGCAGACGGTTGTTTCGGTAGGGTAGCTGGTTTTTTCCGGCAGGAAGGTGATGCTTGTCTGTTCTTTTTTGACATACTCTTTTAGGTAGACAGGAAACTGCCCTTTGAGAGAAGCAATCTGGCTGTCGGAGAAAAATGCTTTTAAAGCATCAAAATCCAGATATTCCGGCATGGGGGTATCAGAATTTGTTTCTGTTGTTTCCTTTGCCGGTTCCCTGCCTTTGTTTCCGGAAGCTTCTTTTTTCTGGCTTTTCCAGAAACTGGGGAGAACCAGTCCGGCAAGCAGCAGAAACAGCATCAGAAAAATGGAAAGAATCACTTTTGTTCTGTTCATAATGGCTCCTTTATTTTTTGTCGAAGATCCAGTAGGCATTTGCCGTAGCATGGATTTCCGACATCATATCAAATTCACGGTTAATATAGTTCTTTGCGTCACTGTCATTGGGATCATTGACCAGTACCTTGCCGTTTGCCGTAACACCTCGGAGTACGATGAAGTGTCCGCCGCTGGTGAAAAGTCCTGCCCGCTGAGAGGAGATGACCGGACAGCCTTCGGAGAGTGCCTGAAGTACCGTATTGGCATTGCTGGTCTGTGTGACGCTGCCACAGCCGAAATGACTGGCTGCAGCCTGAAAGTAGCTCCAGTAGGTTCCAACTCCCGGCTTGTAATAGGAATTCCCGCACCATGCCACCGCATCCGGAGGGGTAATGGTATTCCCGGTCAGGTAGCTGGCGATCATGGCAAAGCTGGTAGGCCCGCAGCCGGAAGATGCGATGGAGCCGCCGCCATAAGGAATGTTCCCGTAATCGGTCTGGAGATAGTGCGGAATCTGCATTCCGTTTGCCGGATAGCTTCCGCCGGTATTGGTAATCTGATAATACCGGAGAACATGCTCCACATATTCCTTGTCCCCATACCGGTCATAATGCCAGTTCGGACGGGCACACATCATATCCGAATAAGCAATGGCGTTTTCTTTGGTATAACCGCCGTCACGTTCCATTGCCCAGTCGATATAGCCGGAGCCGTAATTGTAACCCTGAAGCGCCAGCTTGATGCGGTCCAGGTCGGTAGGTCCGGTACATCCTGCTTTATCCAGTGCATACTTTAATTCCTGAATCCCACATTCGATGGAATAAGCAGGATCGGTGATGCCGTTGGGGACATGGGGGTATTTCTTATTAAAGCCGCCTTCTGCCGCCTGCATGGGATCGCTTCCACGCCCGCCGCTTTCCTGCATCATGACTGCCATGAGGAGTTCCACATAAGCTTCCATGCCGTATTTCTGTGCGACCTGCTGGATGGTAGCCCGGTAAGCCAGCACCTCATCGCTGACACCTACCGCCATGGCAAGACCGGAAGCGGAGCCGCCAAAGAACATGGTCAGGTTTTCCACATAACTGTCTGCCGTTTTTTTCTGCTTATCGGTCAGATGAAAGACGTGATCTGCAAAGTAGGCATCTCCGGCATAGCTGACCGTGTAGGTATGGCGGGTAAAAGTAACCTTTCTGGGTGGTGCATTTTCCTCTTCCGCCGGAACTTCCACCGTGGCCGTTTCTGAAGTAACGTCATAAGAAAAAAGCCCGTCCTCGTTTTCCCGGATCAGGCTTTTGAGTTTGCTGATATTTATATTTTTATAGTCATCCTGGCTGGCACAAAACTGTGCGATGAGCTGGTTCGCATTTACGATGATACTGGAAGCGTAAGGATCGCTGATAGAGGCAGTATCTCCTTCCGGGAGTCTGGCAATTTCCGCATTGATCTTAGCAAGCAGTGCATCATGGCTTTCCTGAAGCACCTCCACGATTGCCTGATTGGAAGCCCGGATATTTTCACTGATTACCGTGTTGCTGGTCAGTGCTCCGGTATTTTCAGAGAGGTCTCCGAAGACGAGTCCCGGAAGCATGACAAGGAACAGAATGGGAAGCATCAGTACACCGCCGACGGCTGCTCCAGTTTTCGCAAGGGTGCGCCTGTGCCGGAATACTGTACCGATGACAGCAAGAGGACTGCCCATCAAGGCTGTTTTTGGCATGTTACATACGCTCCTTTCGCTGTGGGGCTGGCGGCAGTTTCTGGACAATGGATTCATTGTAGGCTACTTTGCCGCTGCCGGAAGTATATGGTGTTTTTTCGACCGTATCCTGTGCATACTGCTTGTACCAGGTGGAACCATCCACGGACTGTACCGTAGAGTAGGAGCCCTGAGTAGGAGCTGCATACTGGTCGGCATGGTACAGGGCAAAATCCCGGTTTCCGGAGCTTCCGGTTTCGGTACCGGTGATCCTTCCGCCACCGATTTCTACATTATCATAGGAAGAACCGCCGCCCGGATTGATGCCCATATAGGAAGTAAAGGCTTTCTGTGCGTCTGCTCCCTTGATGGAACCTACCTGACCGTAATTTCCCTGTGCAATGTTGCTGATGACCTGATTGGCAAAGTCTCCGCCTTTGTTCAGGGATGACTGGTAGAGCATGTTTCCGATACTGCTGTGTTCGGTATAACCGGTTGCGGAATTGACCGCTTCTCTTTGTACCTGTCTTCCCACTGCCCCGGCAAGCCCGCCGGATAGGAAGCTTCCTGCGACAGCCGCACTTCCGGGAGAAGAGGCTTTGTGGTAGCCGCCACCACCATGGGAACGCATGGAACCGGTCAGGCTCCGTCCTGCAATCAGAAGTTCAGCCATCATGTTTCCTCCGGTATTGCCGACATTGATGCCAAGCGATGCCAGAAAAGAATCAATTTTCTGGGATACCTTTAAAAAGGCAATGGCACACAGGAACCAGACGAAGACATTTCCGGTTACCGCTTCCTTTCCCTGACTGGCAACTGCCGCTTCCACGTCTGCTTCCGTAAGCTCCGCTGCAAAGACCGGCATGGAGCAAAACAGTACCAGACAGGCAGTTAGTACCAGGAATGGTATGAGTTTCTTTCTAAGTTTCATTTTGGTCCTCCTTTCTTATAGGGATAACGGATTGGCAAGGAAGGTGCCGACCATAGAAGTAAACAGCCGCAGGCACCACGCATTCATCAGAAGCAAAAAGAACTGGCCGCCAAGCATCCGGCACCAGCTTTTGAAGATATTTCCGGTTGACTGGCTGGCACCCATGGAAAAAGCTGCCGGGGCTGTGTAGACCAGTACCCCCAGAAGAATATAGCGTTCTGCCGCTTCAAAGAGCAGTTTGATGTAGTTCCACGCCAGAATCAGTACCAGAATCAGTGCAATGATGGCTACCGCCCCATTTGCACAGACTCCCAGGATGACTGTGACTACGGAGTTAAAATCCGCAAATTTTAAAGGCGGCAGGTCTTCCGTCAGAATCCAGTTGTACGGTGTTCCTGAAATCTTCAGGAGCAGATCCACAATATCTTTCGCATAGAAGGTGAGAAAGATAAAGAGGAAGGAACGGATGGACAGCTTAATGGGATCTTCCGCTTCGATACCGGCTCCCATAAAGTAATTTTTAAAGAGCTGCCATACCCAGTTTAAGAGGATCAGCCCGATGCCCAGTGCCAGAAAGACCTGATACATGGTCTCGGCAGCAGGAAAGTAGCGAAGAAACGTATCCATGGAACAGCCCAGAGCACCGAGGACTGAAGTGGTGATCAGATCCAGAATGTTCATGACCTGTTCGGCAATCCATTCCACGATTCCGTCAAGTATTCCCATAGTGGCATCTCCTTTCGTCTATCCGTTCCATTTTCCGCCTGCAAAGAACGGGGTGATGTAAGCCATGATAAAGCCAAGCCCGTTTAAGATCGCCCAGGTAATGACGATACGCTTGAGCCATGCACGTGATTCGTCCACGGTTTTTCCGCTTTTGGAAAAATTCATCATCAGAAGGGCAACCGATGCCGTTACGACTGCAGCAATGGTGGAAATGAGGATAATCTGGTTATAGACATCCTTCATGATCTCATTGGCTTTGGTCCAGATGGTAGCGGCAAAAACCGGCTGTGTGTATCCGCAGAGGACTGTGACAGCCAGAAATGCAGCATACAGGCATCTGCCATAATTGACATGCCGTTTTGTGTCCGGCGGAGCGTTTTTCAGTTTGTGTTTCACGTAAAAGTACCTCCTTTTTATAAGAGCGGCAGGAGAATTACCTCCCCTGCCTTTGCTTATGGTTTTCCTGCCTCAAGAAAGGACGCAGCCCGGTCAATGCAGGCTGCGTCCTAAATCAAAGTATGAAATTGTAAAGATCCTCCTATCTTACAGAAAAAACGCAGCTTATTTGCCGCAGGAGAGGCTTCCCATACGGCAGTGCTGCGTTTCGTTCTGCATATAATTTTGACAATATCAATTTTAACATGGGTAAATTACCGCTACAATCGCAGGACTGTGCCAGTTACAGACGATGGAGTGCCAAAAATGTGACCAACGCTAAAAGCGTTATAAATGCAATCCTTATGGATACTGTAAGCGTGATTTGCAACCAATTATACTGGATTTACATGACTAATGCTTTAAGCGTTAGTGAATACTGGAAGGAGGAGGTGTGCGTGTGAAAGGAATGGGAAAGGCAATCCGCAGGTACAGGGAAGAGGCAGGAATTACGCAGGAGAGACTGGCTGAACTGGTGGATATCAGTACCAACCATCTGGGTGCGATTGAGCGGGAAGTGAAAACACCTACGATGGAAACATTTGTAAAGCTGTTGAATGTATTAGGTGCGGAACCGAATGAAGTGCTGAAGGAAGTGATTCCTCTTACCAGAATGGAACATACTTCTGTAGTGGAAGGAAAGCTGGAAAGGCTCACACCGAAGAAGCAGGAAAGCGTGCTTCGGATGCTGGATGTGATAATTGAAGAGATGATGAAATAGAAGCTGTCTGCGAAATTGCCGCAGGCAGTTTTTTTGAAAGCTGTATATGCAATAAAACACATAAAAATATGCGATTTATGATGAAAGTGATTGCAAGATTTGATATAGTAATCCTAAAAGCATTATAAAACTAATTCTTAAAGGATGACTATAATATGAAAAAGGGATATGTGGGATTATTGGCATGTGCGTCAGGAATTCTGATCGGACTGGGAATCAGCCGGCTGGATCTGACAGGTTATCTTGAAAAAACACAGGAGCAGGAATATCACCCGGTAGAAAGAAAGGTGCCTGAATCAGTAGAAAGCAAGCTGAAAGATCCAAAACAGTGCTGGCTGTGTGGAAGCGATGAACGGAGTATGATGGATTATTTCCGGAAGTTTGACGATCTGGGAGTGATCTGTACCAATCACTGGTATGTGATGGATATGCATATCCGGAATCATGATGAGGACGGGAATCTTACCGGCCCGCAGGGAAACGGGCATATGGGTTATACCGGGACAGGAGAAGGCGGCTGCTTTTTCCATACGGAGCAGATGTCGGATTACGGGATTTCCGAAGTATCGGTGGATTACGGGGAAGATAGTATCTTCGATGTGAAAAAAGTACAGAACCATCTGTGTCAGGAATGCCTGGATAAGCTGGTGGAAAGCATGGAGGTATTCTGTGAGGAAACGCAAAAACCCAAGCCCCGTGATCTGGTACTGGTGGATTTTCAGACATTGGAGCTGTACGCCATTCAGGAGCATAATGCGGGATACTTTATCCGGGATTATTATGTGGAAATTGAGTCGGAGGAAGATGGGGTGGAAGTAAAGGCATTTTACTGCCCGAAGCTTAATAACGGGAAAAAGGATGGAGAATAAATTGAGGTTTGCATTGGTGAGGAGTATAATGTAAGTACGTGTTATGTATTGGAAAAACTTGAATTTAGCAGAAAGAAGGATTGTTATGAAATTTATCAATACTAGAAAATTCACATGGATAATTTGTATAATAGGATTTTTGCTTGCTCTTGTAAGTATATTTTTCTTACCGAGTATTATTCCAGTACATTTTGCAAATGGGATTGCGGATGATTATGGAAGAAAAATACAAATATTTTTATTTCCTATATTACAAGTGCTTATCACTTTTTTGACTGGACGAGAAAAAGTAAAATATTGCCTGACACATTCAAAAACTTTCTTAACGGACATTCAGTTTAATTGGATGATAGATGGTGTACTTTTATTGGTAATGTTTGCAGAAATATGGGTTATCTATGCTTCATTTGCATAGAAATACTTGCATAACAATTTACATTTGATTGAGCAGATAAAAATGATTTGAGGTGGTAGCAATGAAAAAGCGATTGGGAATCATAGCCGGAATTTTAGGAATTGTATTGGCAGTCATTGGCATTGTACTGAAGCAGAAAGAAAACACAGCCGTTTCTGTTATTGGTGGTGCGGATGGCCCGACTTCTATTTTCATAGCAGGGAAGTTAAATGGTGATAATTTTATTTTTATGATTGTAGTTGGAATTATTTTATTGATTTTGGCAGGAGTTATTTTTTACAAACGTAAGCATTAAGTTACAGTTTTTTAGACTGTGTATGGCGGAAGAACCGGGAAAGTGTAGATATATCATGGGGATTTTGGAAAAAAATAAAAAAAGTAAGGGTACAGCGTTTGTCTATGATGAGAATAATGATTACTATAAGATGGAAATAAACGGGATTGAATTTGTCTGTGACAGTATACATTCCGATTATGAGAAGCATGCAGTTGAACTGGCACAGGCGTATGAGAAAAGGCTGCCGGATATCGTGGATTATCTTATGCCGGATATAAAGGAGATGTTTGGAATTACAAATCCAGATGTAATAGCAAACTCACTAGGAAAGCCGAGTATAGATTTGGATAGAGGAACACTGACTTATCTGGAGCACACAATGGACAGCCTACATATTATTGAAATGGAATTTGACGGTATCTTCACGGCATTCTATAACTCCTGTATTGATGGATAGGACTTTAGTAACATAGAGCTGCAGTTGTCTACAGCTTTTATCCAGACTTCGGATGTTACAGAGAAGCAATCAGAAATGGATTGATCGATTTCTGAAGCAGTATCCGGTGAAATCCTTGAACATATGAAGGAAAAGTATGTATGTTAATTTTATTTTTATTGTAGACAAAAGATAGGACTGATATGATAAAAGAACAGGTTATTACAAATAGAGGTGGAGTATTTGATGCAGAAAATATTATTACTGGAGGATGACTTGAATCTAAATCGGGGAATTGCCCTGTTACTTTCACGGGAAGGGTATGAGGTTCGTCAGGTTTATACAATAAAGGAAGCAAAAGAAGCATTTCAAAAAGGAGATTATGCTCTTGTTATCAGCGATATTACATTGCCGGATGGTACAGGACTGGATTTTGGAAGGATGGTACGTGCAGGTGGAGATACATATCTTATCTATCTTACGGCTTTGGATCAGGAAATAGATATTGTAAATGGTTATGATACAGGGGCAGATGATTATATTACCAAACCATTTTCACTGATGGCTTTGGTGTCGAAGGTGAACGCATTGATGAGACGGCTTTCTAAGGTACAGGCACAGATTATGTCTTCCGGAGAGATTACGGTGCATATGAAAACGATGCAGGTGTATAAAGGGGATGAACCAGTTACTTTAAGTAAGAAAGAATTCTCTCTGTTGCTGTATCTCTGGGAGAATGCAGGACAGATTGTTTCAAAAGAAAGTATCCTGGAGCATGTATGGGATATAGACGGTCAATTTGTCGATGATAATACGGTTACTGTCAATATAAGCAGACTGAAGAATAAACTTGGAACAGAAGAGATAGCGAATGTGAGAGGACTGGGATATATATGGACCGGAAAGGTAAACAAAAATTAAAACGGTATTTTATCGTATATGTAATCTTTGCAGTATTTTTTACAGTAGGAATGTATCTGATAACAAAGTATGAGGAAAATGCGAAAGCAACGCAGATAGCACTGCTCCTTGCAGAACATCCTGAACTGGAAGGGGAAATAGTTGCAATCTGGGAAAAGTCAGGAACAGTAGATTTTATAAGAGACCGGGACGATCAGAAGATAGAAAGAGTCGTACAGATGCTGGAAGAAACTTATGGTTATCACTCAGGGAGTGGATCTTCAGATGTGGTTATAAGGATTATCTGGGGAATTGGATTACTAGTGGGAGTCATAGTATGTAGCCTGTTCTTGTACCTGGACCGAAGAAAAAACTGGAGCAGATACGGTGATGAGGAACAATTACAGCAATTATATGAATGTCTGCAGGAATTCAGAAAAGGAAAATTCCAAACATATCCTGAAGAAACATCAGAATCGGAACAATGGTTAAAGGTGTGGGAATCTGTAAAGGAGCTGGGGCAATATTTCGAAGATTTGAAGGAACGTCTGGAGCAGGAAGAAAATGGTACGAAGAGTCTGATTACAGATATTTCCCATCAGTTGAAGACTCCGCTTGCATCACTCCGGATGAGTCATGAGCTGGTGGCAGAAAATCGGGTTACAGGAGAAGAACAGAGGGAGTTTCTGGAGCAGGAATCACAGGAACTTACCAAACTGGAACAGCTCTTGAATGAACTGGTAAATCTTTCAAGGCTGGAAACACATATGATCCAGATACATTCGCTTCATGAAAGCCTGAAGAAAACGCTAACAGAGGCTGTCAGTCAGATTTATATGAAGGCAAGAGGAAAAGATATTTCCATTCAGGTGGAGATGGATGATGATATAGTTGTGAACCATGATTCAAAATGGACGGTAGAAGCATTAACGAATATCCTTGAGAATGCAGTCAAATATTCACCGGAACATACAACGATTACAGTGAGGACGCAGGAGCTAGCAAGCAATGTGCTTATTGAAGTAGAAGATGAAGGAATGGGCATTCCTGCGGAGGAACTGCATAAGATCTATCAGAGATTTTACCGGGGAAGGAAAGCAAAGGAACAGGTAAAAGACGGAGCGGGTGTCGGTCTGTATCTTGCCAGAAAGATCATAGAAGAACAGGGGGGGACAATAGCAGCCAAAAGAAAGGCTGAGAAAGGTATGATATTTAAAGTGACACTGCCGCTCATAATAGGAGAATAGTCGGAACCCTTACAAAACTGTTATGGTTGTTGTAAGGGTTTTGTAATGCAGGAATGTTATAGTAGGGGTATGAAATGGAAAGGGGACTTGAAGATATGAGTAGTATTTTAAAAGTAGAAGATCTAGTAAAGTATTATGGAGAAGGCGAGAATCAGGTGAGAGCCGTGGATCATACAAGTTTACAGATAGAGAGAGGCAAGTTTACAGCTATCGTAGGACGTTCCGGCTCCGGAAAATCTACACTTCTGCATCTGATTGGAGGGCTTGACAGACCGGATTCCGGCAAAGTATGGATTGATGGAACCGATATCTATTCTCGAAAAGATGATAAACTGGCACAGTTTCGAAGAAAGAAGATAGGATTTATCTTTCAGGATTTTAATCTGATTCCATCGCTGAATGTGTGGGAGAATATCGTTCTTCCGCTGGGACTTGATAATCGCAAGGTAAAGCCGCGGGAAGTGGAAGATATTCTCAAAAAAATCGGACTGCAGGATAAGAAAGATGCGATGCCGTCTGCTTTGTCTGGTGGACAGAAACAGAGAACTGCGATAGCCAGGGCATTGGTGACAAGACCGGCGATAATTTTGGCGGATGAGCCGACTGGAAACCTTGATTCCCAGACTGAGCTAGAGGTTATGAGCCTATTGAAAAGCTGCGTGTCGGATTTCGGGCAGACGCTTATCATGATTACCCATGATGAAACGATTGCCCAGATGGCGGATGAAATGATTATCATTGAAGATGGCAAGGCGGTGAGAAGATAATGAAGATGACGACCAGAGTTGCATATTGCAATATGCGGCATTATAAGAGCAAAAACATACTGATTGGAATTGCCATTATCCTGACAACATTACTGCTGTTCGTAATCCCATCAATCGGAAAAGATATGGTGGAAGTGAACTTTGCGGTAATCAATAAGATTTATCCAACATGGCATGCCCTTTATCGGAACGTGGACGAGAGTACAGTTATGAAACTGGCGGCACATCATGATGTGAAAACTTACGGACTCCGCAGCGATGCGGGGTACATGAATCTGGAAGATGCGACGGTTTCCATGATGTATATGGACAGAACAGGGATGGAACTTTATAAAGTGAAGCTGAAAGAGGGGCAACTTCCGCAGAAAGAAAATGATATTGTGGTTTCAAAAGGAATACTGGAAGCATTAGGACAGAATGGGAAAATCGGTGACACTATCACAGTACCTTATCAGATTCTGAAAGATGACGGACTGGATTATACGAAGGAGAAAGACTTTCGAATCTGTGGTTTTTTAGCAGATAATGAGAGCAGCAAAGAACAAAAACAATATACATCATTGGTTTCAGAGGCCTTTCTGAAAGCGGAGATACCGGTAGAACAGGTGAAATATCGGTTTTTACTTCAGGTGAATGGACAGAAAGGAAATACGACTGCAGATTATACAGAGACGATACAGAATATTGCCAGACAGTTCGGGATTTCCGAGGATGACATGAATATTAATAAAGAGTATCTTGCAGCAAATTATGTGGATCCGGCTACAATTCCGGTGATTGTAGGAATCATGCTTATTGTTGTATTGGCGGGCATTATCACAATTTATAGTGTTTATTATGTATCTATGAACCAGAGGGTTCGGGAATTTGGAAAGTTAAAGGCAATCGGGGCTACGAAACGGCAGCTTAGACAAATCGTACTAAGAGAGGGAATGGGAGTGGCGTTGTTTGCCATTCCGATAGGACTTTTGATCGGAACAGTTGCTGTGAAAGTTGTACTTCTCCAGTTTGTAGAACATGCAAAGGATTCAAACGTACTTATAACAGAGGCATACAAGGTTGTAGCTAAAGGAGAAGTCCAACTTTATTATTGGTGGATTTATCTGTTGGCAATTGCAGTGACTCTGTGTACAGTGTATCTGTCACTGATGAAGCCTATGCGTATGGCGGCGAAGGTATCAGAAATAGAAGCTATGCGTTACCAGGGAGGCAGTAAGCGACAGAAAAGCAGCAGGAAGGGATATCAATTTCTGAATATCGGACGACTGACCAAGAGAAATCTTGCAGAGAATAAAAAGAAGAGTACTATCACGATTGTATCTATGGCCGTTACCGGAATATTTGTCATGATGGTAGCAACGGTGCTGTCTTGTGCAAATCCGATGGAAAGTGCAAAGAGTTCGATTGTGGGGCAATATGAGATTTCTCCAATTGTGGAATCCGGGAATAAAGAGCATCCTGAATATGAATGGGCGGAGGTTCAAAAGAATAATCCATTAAATGAAGGACTAAAGCAGCAGATAGAGGAGCTTGACGGTGTTGAGCGGGTAGATGTGTTTACCGCGTTGAAGGTATCAGGAGGACCTTTTGAAGAAAAAATTGGAACCGAATTTATCAATGGAGTGCCGGAAGAATACGCAGAAGAGCTGAAAAAAGGAATCACTGAAGGCAATGTCACATACGAGGAATTGAAATCCGGGGATAAAGTGATTCTGGACCGCGCGCTACTTCACTGGTATCCAGATATTAAAGTGGGAGATAAGCTGAAACTCAATATTCATGATGGAGATAATACCTTTCAAAAAGAGATTGAAGTGGCAGCAATTGGTGAATATGGAACAGGTCTGACAAACTATAACTGTCTTATCATGGCAAAAGAAGGGGCAGAGAAACTTACCATAAATAATTCTTCCAGCTATTTTCAGGTGATTGCAGATAAGGATTATGATGAGGCACTGGAAGCATCTCTACAGGCTATTGTGGATGGATCAGGCAGACTGCAGATGCGTACCTGGAAGAATGAGTACGATACATGGGAAAATGCCATACAGATGACTAGAGGTGCATGTTATGCATTTATCATCATTCTGGCAGCAATCAGCATTATGAACTTGATTAACACAATGATCAATAGTGTCCATGTGCGAAAAAAGGAGCTTGGCATGATGCAGGCAATCGGAATGTCGGACCGTCAGTTGATGAAGATGCTCCAGTTGGAAGGTATATTCTATACAGTAGGCACTCTTATTATCAGTATCGGAGTGGGAAGTCTTGCAGGATATCCGTTGTTTTTATATGCAAAGCGTACAGGAATGTTTGATATCAGCACATACCATTATCCGGTAACAGCAGCTATTATTATAATTTTAACATTGTTTGTGATACAGATGTTATTGGCAATATTCATTGCAAAGTCAGTAAGGAAAGATTCATTGATAGAGAGAATTCGTTTCAGTGAGTAAGAATATAAATTTCTGATGTTTAATGCAGATACTAATCAATGTCATAATAAAAAGGGGGACTTGATTTCTCAAATCCCCCAGTGTATAATGAACTCAAGAAAGGTATTCAGATGCAAAATCTGATGCCCTCAGTTAAATTTTATATTCTATGTATAAGTCATAGCATCCAAAACTTTCCTAGGGTCGTGGATGCTATTTCTTATTATGTCGATCTATATAAGTCAAAGCCGCAAAAATTACCAATAGTAAAGTCAATACTTCCATTGTATTCATGGGCATCACCCTCCTTGGATACTAGAGGGCAAAATCGAAATGCATCCGTCTTTCCGGTTCAGTAATACCGAATCAGTATAACACGTTACCGTTTTCAGTACAATAAGGTAATGGTCTGAAAAATACTTTATTCTGTCACCTTATGTAGCTGTATCGTGAGTATTTGCTGGACTAATTGGTGCTGTATATGAAAAAAAGCTATTTAAAAATAAGGTGGAAGCCTTATATGGTCTGCTTGATGATGCGGGTGATGATGCCGAGGGCAACATTACGCTCTTCATCAATATGCGTCACCACAAAGGATACCTGATCCTTTTTCCCGACTGTCCGGCTGTCATAGCAGGAGTGGGCAATGGCATTGACACCGATGGAGAGCCGGACAAAGACGGTGCCTTTATGGATGTCTTCCACAGTTCCGGCGTATTTTCCCTGAATCTTACATTTTTTCATGTTTTCCTTGCTGGTGTTGCCTTCCACACTTTTGACATCTGCGTGGACAATGACCTGCTCCGGTGAGTCTGCCCGCACATCCAGGATGCGTACCAGGATGTGATCGCCTACCTGGAAGCGTTCTCTGGCATCACCCATCCAGTCGAAGGACAGGTCTCTGGCAAGAATGGAGGTTTCCACACCGAAAATTTCTGCCCGGACTACCTTTTCCGCAACAGCAATGACTCTTGCCTGCACGATACGGTCTTCATAAACTTTCGGCATTCCGGAAGCATCTTTATCCAGATAGAAGATCTGGCGTTTCTTCAGCATCGCTTCTTTCCGGCTGGCGACAATGCTGCGTGTCTTCGGATCTAATCCCTTAATCAGAAAATCAATCTCACATCCAAGCATATTGTTGAGGATTTTGTTCTGCCGCAGAGCAAGCTCCCCATAATCGTGTGCTTCATCCTGCATGAGATGGATCATCATCTCAGTTACTGGGATGACAGTACGGAAATCCTTGTAGTAAACCACGGCAATGAGGCTGCCGTTTTCTGTTTTCTCGATACCGCCAAGCATTCCGGTTAAGATCCGGCGGGTACGGTAGGCATTCTGGATCTCATGCCAGGTAAGGTCTGAAATGGACTGGGCTGTTTCCAGCTTCGCATCGGAATCCAGAGTTAAAATAGGTGTGTTGGTTGTTTCGTTTGGCATCATAGTGTCTCCTTTCAAATTATGACATGATAGAATCTTTATCTAAAGGAACCATGTCTGTGTGATCCGAATAGTTATCTGCTGAGAAGTCATCCGGGAAATCGTGATAGCCAGGTTCCTGATAAACGCTTTGCTGGTCAAAGTGCGGTTCAGCTTTTTTCTTTTTCTGCTTTCCATAAGAAGCGGTTTTTTTCGGGTGGGAAGCAGGAATAGTTGGAGTGTACGTATATTCTTCACTACATGCTCCTTTTCTCCATTCCGGAATATGTTCGGAAGCCTTCCGGGGAATGAGTTTTTGGGCATCCGGGTGCAGGGTGTAATCGTATTTTTCTACCTGCAGTACCTTCTGACCACGCAGGATAATCAGTGCAGTATCCAGCGGGAGCCGCAGGATCTCATCCGGAGTTAAGAGCTTTCGTTTCCCGATGGATCTGGTCTGGCGGTATTCCGGTGTATAATCGGATACCCTCCAGCTATTTAATTGTTTGGCTTCGCTGCTGACACCAACGGTCACATCACCGGAGCGGTTAGAGATAAATGTAGCAGTTACCTCATCCGTACAGCCTAAAAATAGCTGAGTGTCGCAGTTCCCGATGATTTCCTGCCATTGGTTTAAGGGATACCGGTTCTGCATCTGAGGCAGGTTTTGGAAAATGCAGGAAATACTGAGGTTTCGACTTCGGATCACGGAAATCTTTTTGTTGAGCGATAGGATTGCTCCCGTATTCGCCAGCTCATCAGCCAGGATATGTACCGGAACCGGCAGTTTTCCATCTTCCCCATAGGTGTCTGCATAACGGACCAGTTTGATAAATACGAAGGTCATAAACAGGGAAGAAAGAAAATCAAAAGTGCTGTCTTGATCCGAAGTGATGCAGAAGTATGCACATTTTTCTTTTCCCGGCAGCGTCAGGTTGATCTCATCATAGGAAGTGATCTGGCGGATCAGCTTGTTCTGGAATACCTGAAGTCTGGAACCGAGTCCGATGATGACGCCGGAACGTACCGTGTCACTTGCCTGCTTATAGATGCAGTAGGGGACTTTTGCCGGATGGGAGACCGGAAGCAGGTCAAAGAGGCTGTTCAGTTCTTTTTCCGAACTCATGGTCAGGAGTTTGTATACCTGTCCGATATTCTTTGCCTCCGGTGGGAATCCCTGATCCACATAGAGAATCAGAGCTTTTAATAAGTTCATCTCGGCATTGTCCCAGAAGTGATCGCCTTTGGCAGAACCGGTATTCTGGATGATGACATCAGCAAATACCTGTGCCATGGTTTCCTGTCCGCCAATTTCACCCAGACAATTCCAACTATCCGAGTTTTCCGGGTTTACAAGATTAAAGGATTTCACGATATATCCGGCATTCTCAAGGTAAGTGGCTGTACTTTCGTACAATTCCGATTTTGGATCGGTGATGATGAGGCTTTCCCCGCGGGCAACACACTGGAAGATCATGTTGCGTGCAAAGGCCCGGCTTTTCATGGAACCGCTGGCACCGTAAACGGCAATATTCCGGTTCATGCGGGTATCCTTCGGGAGACAAACGGCTTTTCCGTTCAGTTTTCCAAGAATGGTTCCCTTGTGTTTCTTGACATCATTCGTAAGCTCCAGTACCTGATGCATTTCCTCCAAAGTCATAAAACCGGAAGTCCCATAGGTTCCCTTTGTGGAATAATTCAGGTTCCGGCCCCGGTCTGTTATTTCCCCGTTTCGGTCAAATCCCATACGCATGAGAAGGAAGGTCAGGAGTCCAAAAGCTGCCAGACATAGAAAAATCCCATACAGATTGTACGGGAAAGCAGTCAGGGCATCCAGACAGGCGAGCGGGTGCGGGGAGGGGATCTGCGGGGCAGTTCCGTTTCCGGCAAAATTGCCGGCAGATTCCCAGGTCTGATAGTTGCGGATAAATTGAGCAACATAGCCTCCTGCATAGAGGGTGCAGAAGGTGATCGGAAGCATATAAATGAGCTTCCACCATTTACGGTTCATGTAAAAACCCCCTTTTGAATTTGCAAAGGTCAATACTGGAGAAATGGATTGTGGCAGTTAAGTATTTTTTCAGGACCGGAATCTGAAAATCGAAACAGATCAGGTTCCCGGATCTGCCGTATACATTTAAGCCGGTATTGAACCGGTTGATTCGCTGCATGTCAAAATCATAAGCAAGAAGGATGGGGTTCCCGGAAGCATCCGTGGCATCATGTTCCAGTGGAATTGAATCGCTGCGGCAGCCCAGATCGGACAGCAGGAGGTTGTCCAGCTTTTCCATGATCTCAGGGTGAACCAGCAGTTTTAAAAGCACTTCCCCTTCCGGAGTATTGGGAAGGTAATGGAAATGCTCGAAGGAGGTGTCCAGCATAAACAGGCTCTTTTTGTAGCCTCCGGTACTGGTAAACAGCCGGAAAGCCATTTCCATGTCGGTTCCGGTCATGATTGCCCGGATCTGTGGATGTCCGTTGTAAGGGTAGCCTTGCAGGTAATGCTGCAGGAAGGCGTTTAAGCGGACTTCCGTTCGATATTCCCATTTCAGGACTCCGTTTCCCGTGTTATAAAGGACATAGACACATTGCGGTGCCATCAGGATGCCCATGCTGCGGGAGTTCCTAATCTTCGTGGTCTCCGGGCCCAATTCCTTAATTTCTCTGGAAGCGTAAAAAAGAGGAAGGCTTCGCATACCGATGGAACCAGCTTCGCGGTGATTACAGAAGATGTCAGGTTTTACATCCGGATAAAAGGGAATCCCGGCATGAAGGAGTGTCAGATACGTTTCGGCTTTCTGATGTAAGCGGATACGTCGGGATACTTCACTTCGGATGAGGTTCGTCTCGGTATTGCCGGTCAGATAGCACTGGAAGCGTAGCGGCGAGACAGATAACAGCATCTCTTTCGCAGCTTTTGTAAGACGGTAGCCTCTGAGAGCATCCCGGTAGTGGGTACGGATGAGGTGTTCCGCCTTCAAATCCGTAATGAGTTTTTCCGCATAGGAGGCACTTGGGATGAGTCTGTTTAGCTGGTCTGCGGGAAATTCCCCGCACATCCCTATCATTTCCAGTAAGCGGTATTTCGTAGTGTCAGGTCTTATCAAATAAGCATCACCTCAATTCAGTTCTTACCCATGCAAGCCTATACTTGGGTAAATCTCCGGTGGTTTGGAGATAAAAAAAGCAAGAAAACAAAGTTCCCTGCGGTGGTTCTTACCGATGTCGGATTTCTGCCTGAGAAGTCAGGAGATTTTCCGACATGCTTTCGTGATGATTTTTCTGGTTCTGCAGCCATTTCGGAAAGTCAGCTTTTTCCATAACCGATACCAGTGTACAGTCCTTTAAGCCAAGCTGTGTCGTGTAGTAGGAATCACAGAAAAAGCCGCTGTCATCTGTCAGAACATAAGTACAAAGTGTATCCAGAATCTGTTTAAACTCCAGATTGTCATAATCCCGGATACGTCTTTGAGGAAGTTCCCTGTCATATATTTGACTGAAACATATCACGCAGTCACGATAGAGGGGCAGGGCATTTTGTTTTACATACTCCCGAAGCATATAATTAAGCGGTTCATGGAGAAATGCAGTGTTTGTGTGGACTCTTCGTTTCGGAAGCAGTCCGGGAAGCGTAATGGTGAGAATCCCCTGCTGTTCTGCAATCCGCATTCCCTGTGCATCTGCCGCTTTGGGAAGATAAGCTGCTTGATTTGGGGAGAGAGCCGGACAGACAAGGTTACGCATCTGGCAGGCAATCCGCTCCGCCCGAAGAGCAGCACTGACGCTCAGTTCCTCAAAATTTTTATCATAATTCTGGATATCAGTGACCTTCAGAGCGTAAACGGTATTCGTCAGTTTTTGCAGCTCCCCTTCCAGTTTTTCAAGCCGCTGGTAAATGGTTGGTGTATTTTGCGTCATAATAACCTACTTTCTCATGTAGTAACTGACAGCACCGGATTCATTTACAAGGCAGTAAGCGGCTACATCATCAATGGTGATTTTGGCAGCCTGGCTTTCGGATTCTAAGACAATCAGGCGTTTGGAACCATGTGATGGGATACTTTCCATCACATGATTGATCAGAGCCTCCTGTTCTTCACCGATATAGATGATTTCGTATTGTTCATCTTGCGAAAAGAAATTGAGCTTGATTGGAAATTCGCCACTGGTGTGGTATACAACACCTTTCTTAAAATCCAGCAGTACCCAGAAGCATGTAATTATAGCATAGTCAGGATTCTCAGCAGACTGCTGGCTGTCACAAAGAAGGTCATGCTCTTTATCGTAAATGATGCGCCCTTGTTTGATGAGGCTGGTAATCAATGACTTGATAGACTGCTCATGTCGGGAGAAAAGTTGTAAAACCTGGTCATACCTCAGAGTATGGTAAGTGGTAATGAACCGTAAGAGCTTGGCTCCCTCTCCTTGATAGATTTCGTTCCTTGTTTTCATGATTGACTCCCTTCTATATATAATAGGAAACTTTATACATATGGCTGTACGTACAGGATACGTTTGGTATTGTAAGTATAGTGTACGTACAAAGTACATAGAACCTGCTGTCAGCGATTGAATTTACAGGTACAAAAAAAGCACCATCTATGGGTGCTGGAAATAAGGAAAACTATAAGCAATACCTATTGTAGCATGGGTAATTTTACGCTTCAATCGCAGAAGCAGGTCATTTCTGTGCCATTTTCACTGGTTGGCATAAAAAAAGCAGGAAACCATTTTGATTCCCTGCATGGTGTATTGTTGTGCTTTTGTGTAGTTCTAATGATTACTTGTCTTTATAAAATGCTTCGAAAGCTTGTGCGAAGAATTCGGCTGTACCATTGCCGTATTTTTCATCTATCATAGGTTTGATTTTTTCATTACGGTAATATTGAGCCTGTGCAACCATCAGACCGTGTTCTTTCTTTATCTGTGAAAGTTGTTTCATAAGAAAACCGTATTCGGAAACAAGTTCTCTTACTTCAGAAGAATCTGGTGAACATACTTTTTTAGCTGCTAATTTGTATAAAAGATTGTCAAATTGTTGGTTGTAACTTTCTGCAGCCTCTTTGCTAATAGGATTGTTGGCAACAGACAGGAATTGCTCTTTTCCTCCATACCACTCAACAACTTTAGCATAGCCTTTCTGCATTTCTTCTGATGAAACTGTCTTAATATAATGCTTTTTCCATTCTTCAATGCTTCCAAACTCTTTTACAGCAAGTTCTTTCATATTGTCAGGCATATGTTCAAACATAGTTTGGAACATTTCTTCAACTTCCGTTTTACTAAAAATCGCAAAATCCATTTTATTCTCTCCTTTCAGGATATCATCAATGCTGGCAATCAGATGTTCCATACGTTCTTTCTTTGCTACCAACATTTTTCTCTGCATTTGCAAGATCTGGTTCCTTTCAAGAGCAGGATTCTCCAGAACAGCTTTGATTTCTTTCAAAGGAATGTCAAACTCACGGAAAAACAGAATCTGCTGTAATATTTCCAATGCCCTATCGTCATAAAGCCGGTATCCCGCATCACTTTTTTGTGTTGGTTTTAAAAGCCCGATTTCATCGTAATAGTGAAGCGTGCGAACGCTGATACCTGTAAGTTCTGATATTTCTTTGACTGTCCTCATAGTTGCTGACCTCCTGTTCCTGATAAGATAACTGTACGCTATGACGTTCCGTGAGAGTCAATATATATTTTGCATTTTTTAGTATAACATTTTTATGATATTACGAAAAGCCGAGGAGATAGGCGATATGTATTACTCTGGAAAGAACTTGTTGAGCGTATCCAATGTCTCTTTTGCAGTAAATCCCCAAAGGATGGTACTGAGTGCTTCAATCGCAGCCCTGCGTTTCCGGTAATAGGTGCGGTAGGAAATATTGGTGATGTGGTGAGCCAGCTTATCCAATATCTCATCTGTATTTTTCATTTCCTGTGGAGAGAGAAAAGCGTAGTAGAGAATCCAGTAATACTGTTCCCCATGCTTGTGATTGTTCCGGAGGAGATCGATGGATGATTCCAAAAGCTTCAGCATCTGGTTGCTTCTGGCAATACTTTTTGCCCGTTGTTCGATGTCGCTTCCGGTAAGATCAGCCCCGGCAGCATAGATGGAGTCCAGAAATTTGTCGATGTCATTGTCGTATTGGAGCTTAAACTGGTGCTCCATCTGGTGTACGACTACCTTCAGGCTGTAGGTTGCATCCCGGTATCTGCGTAAAAACTGATAGGTGTCGTGAAAACGTGGATCTTCTTCGGGTGAAGGAAATCCCTGTGTATTGCGGTTTGCCATGTCTATTCCCCCCCTTTCAGTGCAGAAGGCTCTGCCACGGCAGGCATCTTTTGGGCAGACTCATCCCCTGGACTTACGGACAACTCAAACCGATAAGCGGCATTTCCGTAGGGACAGATAATATTTAGAGTAAATGTATTAAATATATCTTTGCAGGCTGATAATGGAGATAATATATAGCGGGTTTTGGAGCAGTGGCAACATGGAATCCCTTGTGAATCCAATAGTTCTGCGACTTTTTGCACGATAAATTTCATGTGTGAATCTGGAACGCAGGAATCATTTTTTGTAACGGTGATTTGTGAGTCTGTGACAGTTTCTGAAACGCTAACAGAAGCAGAATCCTCAATAGTGATTTCTTCAGGTACATGGATTGGTAATTGCATCTTCATAGCGATCTCCTCCTTGTCAATCATAACGTCGCTGATATTAAACATCACGGACAGGTAATTGTTGAGATAAATTACGCTTCCGTGTTTTCCTGTAAATGAGATAAGTGTAATGTATTCTTTTTCCTCCAGTTTCTTCAAGAGTCGTGATACCGATGCCTTTGACAGACTCCACCTTTCACCCAGTTCATTAAAGCTGGTAAGGGGATTTCCGGTATTATCCCGGTAATAGACAATGGGACCGGAATCAGATCCCAGGACAGAGGAATCGTTGTAAACTGCATGAATCCACAGATCCAGAATAACATCCATTTCCGAGCATTTTCCAATGCCAATTAGTTCGTGAACTTTGGCAATCGGGAAAAAGAAAAACCCTGTATCTTTTTTACAGGGATAGTTGTATTCCAATACGGTATTGTCTTTGGGCCAGTCTGATATTTTGAATTTGACCAGGCGGTTTTTGCCGAGAAGAGAGTAGGTAATGTAATTCTGCTCTTCAAAAAATCGAAGGATGGACAACGCTTGATGTTGGAAACGGCAGCGAAACCATTCCTGAAGATCTGTGACTGTGCAGATCCACTCTCCTGGACCAATGGTATAGGTAATGTGTTCCATCCGGCGGTAGGATGTGCGGTAATTTGCATAGGAGCATAATACCAGATAATAAAAAAGAAAAGAGCCCCCGGTAGTTCGGATGCTCTTGGTAGTGATTAAAGTTTGTATGAAGTCACGGTAAATGCGACAGCGTGGAAATTCCACGATTTGTTTGAGTTCTAATTTGTAATTCATGGTGATCTTCCTTTCAAAGTATATTTAATTGTAATCGGACTTTTCATAGTGTTGGTATCAAGAAGAAGCCGATGGAAGTATAGCAAGTAGTCGTGTCACTCATTGCATTTTTATTGCATTTTTAAAATTTAGATTATGTGGCTATGTTGCTCTTAACTGGTTAAAAAGCCTTTAAAATCGTCTATATGCGTTAATACTCCGTACTGTCTGTCTGGAGTTTGAATAATGTACATGAGCCAAGAAATGCCGAAATTACGGCGTTTCTTGGCTTGTTTTTGGTTGAGTGACAATCAAATGACAATAATATTGAAAAACTAGATTTTGGAGATGGTTTACAAGAATTAGTCCAATCTTTTTTATTCCTATAGCTTGTCTTTATCATTGAGAAAATAATCCTTAAAGGGATTAGAAATCTTTTATAGATCTTCTTCAGCAAAGAATTCGAAATTTACATTTTCTAAAACTGAATTTTTGTAATTATTAAAGTAGTTGAGACAAGCACTTTTAACTTTCTCTATTTTTTCTTTTGGTGCGACGATTACTATCACAGACTCGCAGTTGTGGCTTGTGATAGATTTATAGTTATCACGCATAGATTTAACATTACTTATCAAATGTTCAAGTCTATTATTTGTAATGGTATTAACGGTCCAATATTTGATTTCAAAAATTAAGTCATTCTTAGTACGCTTTGAGAGAGCAATAATATCGTATTCGAATCTGCCTATGCGTAAGTTCTGTTTGAGAAGATATCTGTGAGAAAATTTATTGGAAAAATAGTTATAACATTTATCCTCTATTTGCATGTATTTTACAACTCTATCAGATGAAACATTTGTTGAAGCATTTTGCTCGGCAGATATTTCATTAGCTGCTTTCTCAACAGATTCTGAAGAACTTAATTGTGTAGCATTAATCTTTTTAGTAATTGTATCGGATTTTATTTGTTCGTCAAGTTCTTTTTGAATACTATACCATTTACAACATAACAAATATTTTGTAAAAAGGAAGTGACAGCTATGAGCGAAGAAACATTATTTGAAAAATTAGGTGTGAAATACATAGAAAAAGACGGCATATTTTATCCATTGATTACATTAGGTGGCGAGAAGAAAAACATAGATGTTGGGAAATACGGGCACATGTGGATTGATTACATACGGACGGAGTATCCACAGCGATATAGGAGTCTGGTGCGGTTTGGCGAATTTCATGATAAGGCAGCAGAAGTAAATGATGTTGCCTATGAGTTGCTGGAGAATATTGAAAAGGAATGGCTGAGCGAACATAAGCCGAAACATGCAAATTCTTTTGTGGAAATGTATCGGTTACGAACACAGGCAAGAATGATATCAGAGGAGGTAGTGCTACATGATGTGGTGAACAGTTTTCATTAAGAGCTGTGTATGGTAAAGGATATGCCACATATCTGCGGCTCGGAAGCTCCCTCAAGGGAGCTTTATCCGGCTCGCAGAGCCGTACAGCCACTCCGGCGAGGAGCGCAAAACCCGCTTGCGGGTCTGCATTTTTGATGGCGAAGCTGTCAAAAGTGCTTTTGCGTTACTTTTGATAAAAGTAACAAAACCTTCCCTAAGAAATTTGCTATCTCGTGCCGTATCCGGCACTCGGTACGGATAAGAAAGAAATGCCTACATACATAACGAAAGAGGAGGATTTTGACAATGGAAAGAACAATCAGTTTTATGAATGGGAAGGGCTCTATCGGACACAACACAAGAAGTTTTATTGCCGACAATGTGGATGCCAGCCGCACCAAGAATAATATTACACTTATCCACGAGGATATTAAGCAGGTCTATCATAAATTGTTTGACAAGGCATTGACGAATACAATGCAAAGCAGAAACGCAAGGACAGGCAGATTAAAAGCTATTATGAAAAGATATCCCGGAGTAAGCAGGAAAAATTATTTTATGAGGTAATTGTTCAGATTGGCAATAAGGATGACACCGGAGTGGGTAGTTCGGCAGCTGAGGTTGCAACATGGGTGTTGAAGGATTATGTAAAAATGTTCCAGCTTCGTAATCCGCAGTTATATGTGATAGGCGCTTATATTCATCTGGATGAGGAAACACCGCATTTGCATCTGAATTTTGTTCCATGGGTATCCGGCTGTAAGAGAGGACTGGAAACAAAGACGAGTCTTAAGGCAGCACTTGCTACCAGAGGATTTGCAAGCGAGGGTAAAGGGAACACCGAATGGAAGCAGTGGGCAGGGGCTGAGAAAGATGATATTGCTCTTATTATGAGCCGGTACGGAATTGATTGGAAAAAGAAAGACACACACAATAAGCATTTATCCGTACTGGATTATAAGAAGCAGGAGCGGGCAAAAGAAGTGGCTGCACTTGAGGAGGAGATAGAGGGTGCACAGGTTGTTCTGGAATTAAAAGAGGAACGGATTGATTCTTTGGAGAAGGAAATAGAGGATAAGCATGTCAGTATTCGAAAAGAACAATCCGAAGCTCAAAAGATGCTGGATGATACCAAGGCTGAAACTCGGAAATTGCAGTTGGAAACAACGGATTTACGCTTAAAGAATTCTGAATTACGGCTGGAATATTATGATAATCTGGATCAGCTCGCTGATAAACAAAAGGAAATTGAGGCAGCTCAAAAAGAGGCTGACAAGTGGATGATGATAATGGACACCGCAAAGTGGCAGACGGATCAGGTACAGATGAAACTGGAGGAGGCGAAAAGACTTAAGAAGGAACTTCTGGGAGTAGTAGATGGCGATGATTATCTGAGGGAGCAGGTGATAGAACTGAGGTATCAGAATCAGATGCTCCGGGAGGAGAACCGAAGCCTGAAGGATAAGCTGGAAAAGGCGTATGAGTTTATGAAGCAGTTTGTGATTGGTGGGATGAATCTGTTGGAGAAGTTTTTGGAATGGATTGGGGAGAAGGTAAAGGATGTGAAAAAAGAAAAGAGGTAGCATGTATTGTACATGTTACCTCAAAATAGTAATGAGCTGTTTAATACTTTCACTATAAGTGAAAACACAGGTGCAAAAATTTGTGATATGATCCAGCCAAGGAGGTGAGATACCATGAAACAATTTTATACCTGCAAAGATGTAATGGATGTGATGGGAGTAGGAGAATCCAAAGCATACAAAATAATTAAATGTTTGAACCAAGAATTAAATACTAAAGGATACATAACAGTAAGTGGAAAAGTATCCAGTAAATACTTTGAGGAAAGGGTTTACGGAATTGAATCAAATAATACAAAATAGAGTGTTGAATTTGTAGTATTTATGGTAAGATACAGGAGGATGTGATGTCTTTAGCAGATAAGATTTTTACATGTTTTAAAGGAGCAGAGAGGTTTACATTAAAAGAAGCATACGAAAAATATTCGGATAAACCGGCTGAAACAATTCGGGCAAGGATATATGATAATTTGGGCGTGAAATTTAAACGTATCGCAAAGGGTATATATTGCACGGTCGAATCAGAGAATGAAAAGTGTATCGTTTTAGAAGGTGATGGACGGGATTTATCTATTATAGAAGATAATAGTATAGATTGTATTTTTACAGACCATCCATGGCTGGATATAAAATCAAATAAAGGTGGAACCAGAGCATTTGCAGTGTATGATTGTTTTAAATATACACTAGATGACTTTAAGGAAAAAGCAAGGGTTTTAAAAGATGGTTGTTTTTTGGTAGAAGTTCTACCGGCGGAAAATGAAAATAACTATGAATATTTATATCAGATTAAGCAATATGCAAAAGAAGCGGGCTTCATTTATTATTCAAAGGTTGCATGGAAGAAAGGAACCTTTGTAAGTAATACAGGAAGAAAAGCAAAAAATACGCAAGATATTATGATTTTCTCTAAAGGAAAAGCGAGAAATATGCGTATTGACACAAAGAGAACAGAGCAGACCGGAAAATTGACATATATGAGTGGCTGTAAAGGAATGCTACCGACTATGTTTGATGTTCAACCTGTATCAAAGAAGAATAGAATTCATCAAAGTGAATTACCGGTTTCGTTGTGTGAGCAAATTCTTGAGTTCTTGACTTATGAAGGAGAGGTCGTTTTAGATTCGTTTGCGGGCAGTGGTGCTGTGGGTGAGGCGGCACTAAATCTGAAAAGAAATTGCATTCTAATTGAAATATTAAAAGATAATATTGAAAAGATTAAGAAAAGATTTGAGAATAATGTTTTGATGAAAACAGCAATGGAGTGGTAAAAAATGAATCTGACAATGGACGATAAAGTGGCTGAAAATTATAAAAGTAATTCTCAGAAAATACGAGTAATAACAGAACAGTGGGTAAGCAACAATTTGTTCTGTCCGTATTGCGGTAAAGAAAAGATTGCTCATTTTGAGAATAATAGACCAGTTGCGGATTTTTATTGTCCAGATTGTGCGGAGGAATACGAATTAAAAAGTAAGAATGGAACAATTGAGAATAAGGTAAATGATGGCGCATATGACACAATGATAAAAAGAATTGAATCAATTAATAATCCGAACTTCTTTTTTATGAACTACAATAAGCAGGATTTGCATGTAAAAGATTTTTTGATGGTTCCGAAGTATTTTTTCTCTCCAGAGATTATCGAAAAGAGAAAACCCTTATCGGATACGGCAAGAAGGGCAGGTTGGGTAGGTTGTAATATAGTCTTGAAGCAAATACCTCAAGAAGGAAGAATTTTCATAGTAAAAAATGAAATTGAGATACCGCAGAAAGAAATTATATCAAAAGTAAAAAGAACAGATTTTATAAAACAGTATAAGTTAGATGCAAGAGGTTGGGTTTTAGATGTTTTAAATTGTGTGAATCAAATAGAAGGACGAGATTTTACTTTGGAGCAGATGTATAAGTTTGAAGATGTACTGTCAAAGAAACATCCAGATAACAACCATATTAAAGATAAGATACGTCAGAAGCTCCAGATACTAAGAGATAAAGGAATATTAGAATTTAGAGGAAGGGGACATTATAGAAAAATATAGAGTTGTTAGCTCGACAATTGAATAAAAGAGTGAGATTAGGATGACAATAAAATGACAATAAGAAGAATGAGAAAAGCAAAAAAGATATAAAAAGCAGTACATAAATGAACTGTTTGGGTAATGAAAGCATTTCTAGATACATGAAAACAACTTTGCAAAGAAGAGTTTGAGTAGCTTGAAAAATCGCGGAAAAGCCCATAAATAAAGGCTTTGCGGGATGTCGAAAAGACCAAATGGAGTGCAAATGGAGTTTAAAAATTATTTTTTTCTCTTGTTTATATTCCAGATTCACCTGCAAATTTCGTGAAATCAGTTATTCTCATAAAATAAAATTAGAGTAAATATGAAGAACAGTTTGTTTTGATTGAAGTGATTTTCGTCAAGGCAGACTGTTTTTTTGTTGCCTGCATTTAGAAAACAGATACCACAGAAAGGTTCTTTATTTTCGATGAGCTTAAACTCCATGACACAGTAATCACACTGATGGAGAATTAAAAAACAAGAAAATTTGATAAATTTCGGAAAATGATGTCCGATTTTGTATCTGCCAGTACAGAGTATATGAAGAGATAAATAGTAAGCGCTTAATTCTTGGGTAACTATACATTTGCCGTTTTGTAGTTCATAATGATTGATAGTAAATAGTTTTTTACTCCACTTCGTAGATAGGAAGTGGTCAATTACTATACTTGGAGGTTTCATTATGAGCAGTAAACGTGCCCCAGGGCGTTCTCTGGATGAATGGATGGAACTGGTGATCCAGTGCAGACAGAGCGGGCTTACTGATGCCGCATGGTGTAATGAACACGGGATCTCTCCCAGCTGTTTTTACAATGCGGTCACACGCCTGCGTAAAAAGGCCTGTCAGATCCCAGAATCGGCTAACAAAGCCAGTACCCTTGATCTTACATCCCATAAACAGGATGTGGTCCAGATCGCTATAGAGCCGGAAACTCCTCCGGCAGAACTGGTTTCAGATAAAGATAACAGTTCCATGTACCTTGATAATCCACATACGATCGAGATCGAAGCCAGAGGACTGATGATCCGGATGAGCAATACCGTTCATCCTTCCCTTCTGAAGATCCTGATGGATGCGCTGAAGGAGCCATTATGTTAGCGGATATCTCAAATGTCGATGCCATTTATATCGTCTGCGGCAGAACAGATATGCGCAAATCTATTGATGGATTATGTGCGATCATCCAGGATCAGTTTTCCATGGAGATCGACCACGCACTTTATCTTTTCTGTGGCCGAAGATGTGACAGGATCAAAGCCATCTTAAAAGAACCTGACGGGATCGTTATGATCTACAAAAGACTGACAGCCCAGGGTTCTTACCGATGGCCAAGAAATAAATCAGAAGTCCGGAACCTCACATGGAGGGAATTCGACTGGCTGATGTCAGGCATTGATATTGAGCAGCCGAAAGCGATCAAAACATCCTGTGCAAGGTAATAAAACCGCTTGTTTTCCCTGTACGTTCAGCATTTTTTAGGGTGCACTGTTTTCCTGTTGTACTGGCAGCACTGTCTGTTTTCTGATATAATAGAGATATCAAAAGCAGGAGGAAAAAGCAGTGGCAGACAGTTCCAAAGATATCCAGCTGCGTGAGCTGAAAGATATGATCACAGAGCTGAAAAATTTAATAAAAACTCTTCAGGCAACTGTCGATGCCGGAAATAAACGGGAGGAAGCCCTTACACAGGAGCGTGATAACCTGAAAGAAGAAGTGGAACTTCTCCGTAAAAAACTCTTTGGCACTTCCAGCGAAAAACGTTCCGCCGATCTTCCGGGACAGCTGAACCTTTTCAACGAAGCTGAAATGGAACAGGATCCTGCGGCCGCTGAAGCCGAGGAGATGGCTGCACTGCTTCCCGAAAAAAAGAGGAAAGCCCGCGCAACAAATGCAGAACGTTTTAAGGGTCTGCCTGTAAAAAAGGAATATTTGGATATCCCGGAAAAGGACAGGTTCTGCCCGGCCTGTAATGCCCCGCTGAAAAGGATCGGTGAGGAGTTTGTACGCCGTGAACTGGTCTTTATCCCGGCAAAGCTGAAAGTCATCGAATACTACAGTGTCAGCTATGAATGCCCGGAATGCAGTAAACGCGGTCTTTCTGTTATCAAAAAAGGAAAAGATGGAAAACCGCATTTGCTCTATGGGATGGCTTCGGCTGGCACAGTTGCATGGGTGATGTACCAGAAGTTCTGCAACAGCCTGCCCTACTGCCGTCAGGAAAAAGATTGGAAACAGTATGGTGCATCCATCACAAGGGCAACCATGGCAAACTGGGTTATCCTTAATTCAGATGCATTCTTTCGTCCGATGTATGAATACTTCCGCCGGAAACTGCTGGAGCGGGAATTCGCAATGGCAGACGAAACGCCCCTGCAGGTACTGCATGAACCGGGGCGCCGGGCCCAGTCGAAATCCTATATGTGGCTTTTCCGCAGCGGGGAAGATGGCGGTGTACCAATCATCCTCTATAAATACTCGGAAACCCGCGCCGGGGATAACGCGGTTGAATTCCTGCAGGGATTCAAAGGCTACCTGATGTGCGATGGGTATAGCGGGTACAACAAAGTGCCGGATGCAAAACGTACTGCCTGTTGGGCACATATACGCAGGTACCTGGTGGATGCAGTCCCGAAAGGGAAAAACCTGGATTACGGCCAGCCTGCTGTGCAGGGTATCCTGTATATCGACCGTCTCTTCCGTCTGGAAGAAACGATCAAGGCAAAAAGTACAACCTTCGATTCTCTCAAAAAAGCACGCCTTGAAAAAGAAGTGCCTGTCATTGAGGGCTTTTTGTCGTGGCTTGACATGCAGAAACCTACCCGGGGATCCCGGATGGATAAGGCAGTCACCTATATCCAAAACCGCCGCTCCTATCTTATGACCTATCTGGAAGATGGCAGATGTAGTTTTTCTAATAATCTCAGTGAGAATGCGATCCGCCCCTTTACAGTAGGCCGTAAAAACTGGCTGTTCTGTGATACTCCGAACGGTGCACAGGCCAGTGCCATTGTTTATACTATGGTAGAAATGGCAAAGGCAAATGGAGTAAACGTCTATCACTATCTGACTTATCTACTTGAGAAACAGCCTAATGATAGTATGAGTGACGAGGAGCTGGATCAGCTGGCTCCATGGAATGAAGATGTCAAGGCAGAACTCAAACGACTGGTAGAAAACTCCAACGAATAATCAATTATATGTGAATTGTCAAGGTACTCCGACTGCTGAAAAGTAGTCGGATATTTTTCTGGTAATACCTGAAAATTAAGCGCTTACGATAAATATTCAAAACACAGGAGGTACTGATTATGCAGAACAAATTATTTTTAAAGGCAGCCGATATATGT
>OLNL01000742.1_pt1 | contig 34480 bp, 21 predicted proteins | sample 1672181 | NCBI WGS metagenome assembly OLNL01 (sample SAMEA3136656, study PRJEB25190) | human gut metagenome | biome: human gut; feature: human-associated habitat; material: faeces | place: Austria | collected 2013
ATGCCGAAATGGCGCGAAGCACGCGGTTGACAAAACTATAGAGACACGTCCCAAAATGACTACCTTGCCGCTATACTGATGCGCGGTCGTGCGCGAGCTCACGCGGCGGCCCTTGGTAACCCGACTTCCCGCGCCGTATCCGTAGCGGCGCTTGCGGGGGAAGCGGATATACGCAAAGGAGTTCTATATGGGCAATCCCTCGAACCGCACCTCTATGCGCGGTCAACTCACGCTGCGCGGCGTCGTCATCGGCGTCCTTGGCTGCGTGATTATCACGGCAAGCTCGGCCTACACGGCCCTCAAGATGGGCGCCCTCCCCTGGCCGATCATTTTCGCTGCCGTCATCTCGTTGTTCTTCCTTAAGCTCATGGGCAATGCCAGCCTCAACGAGGCCAACGTTACCCACACCATCATGTCCGCGGGTGCCATGGTCGCCGGCGGCCTGGCGTTTACCATCCCGGGCGCCTGGATGCTGGGCTATGCCGACCAGATCAGCTGGCTCGACATGTTTATCGTGGCGCTCGCCGGCACCATCTTGGGCCTTCTGGCAACGGCGCTCATCCACCGTCACTTTATCGTGGACGCCGCGCTGGAGTTTCCCACCGGCAACGCCGCAGCCCAGACCCTGCGTGCTACCGAGGCTGGCGGCAAGACCGGCAAGCAGCTCTTTGGCTCCATGGCCATCGCAGGCATCTATAGCGTGCTGCGCGACGCCCTGGGCGTGGTGCCCAGCATGCTGTGCACGCTCAATATCCCCGGCGTGACCTTTGCCATCTACAACTCGCCCATGTTGCTGTCCATCGGCTTTTTGGTGGGCTTTGCCCCCGTCGCCTTCTGGTTTGCCGGCGCGCTGCTGGGCAACTTTGGCATTATCGTCGGCGGCACCGCTGCCGGCCTGTTCGATATTGTGACCGCGCAGGGTATCGTCAAGTCCTTAGGTATGGGCCTTATGATGGGCTTTGGCGTCGCCGTCGTCCTTAAAGACATCCTGCCGCAGGTCGCCGGTATCGTCCGCGGTCTTGCCGCCGACAGCTCCACCGATACCGACGAGCAGTCGCTCATCTCGGGCTCGCTTAAGCTCGACGCCGGCATCATCGGCCTGGGCAGCGCCGCCATGGCCGTGATCATCGCCATCGCGCTCGACCTTGGCCCCGTCCCAGCCGTCATCGTCACGCTGTTCACCTTTGTCACCACCATCATGAGTGCGCAGAGCTGCGGTCAGACGGGTATCGACCCCATGGAGATCTTTGGCCTCATCGTCATGCTCATCGTAGCGGCCTTCGCGCAGCTTGCGCAGGTCAAGCTGTTCTTTATCGCCGGCATCGTGGCCGTGGCGTGCGGCCTTGCGGGCGACGTCATGAACGACTTTAAGGCCGGCGCCGTGCTGGGCACCAACCCGCGCGCACAGTGGATCGGCCAGGCCATCGGCGGCATCGTGGGCGCACTGGTCGCTGCCGCCGTCATGGTCGCGCTCGTCACCGCCTATGGTCCGGACGCCTTTGGTCCCGACAAGAGCTTTGTGGCCGCGCAAGCAAGCGTAGTCGCCACCATGGTCTCGGGCATCCCGAGCGTGCCGTGGTTCGCAGGCGGTTTTATCGCCGGCATCGTCATGTATTGGCTCGGCATTCCGGCCATGATGATCGGTCTGGGCGTGTACCTGCCGTTCTACATGTCGCTCACGGCCTTCTTGGGCTCCTGCGTCAAGCTCGCCTACGACAAGTGGGCCGCACACCGCGACGCCGCCGGTCTTTCGGGCAAAGAGAAGGCTTCCAAGGATGCTGCCTTCCAGGAACAGGGCCTGGTCGTCGCCAGCGGCCTGCTGGGAGGCGAGTCTGTCGTTGGTGTTATCCTGGCGTTTGTCTCCGTCGGCCTGAGTCTGCTGGGCTAAACCCAACAACAACGTACCCGTACAGAGCGCGGGGTCGGAGACCATCCGGCCCCGCGCTTTTCTGTATCTGTCGAAACACTCGGCCGCAACCGCATTTGACGCCCCCCCTTACCTGCTCGTCTAAGTTTCACGTCAAGATGACCGCCCCGCCCGCCACGGTGTAGAGTACATGCTGCGAGCGCACCCGCGTTCCTGCGGCAATACGAGGTGGACATGGAACTCGACAAACAACAGATCAAGCGACTACGCAAACGCCATCACCGGCGCCACGGCATTCGGCCTGCCCATAGTGAGGCCCTGGAGAACACCGGCCGCTTCCTAAAGCGCGCATTCAACATTCGCGAGGGTCGCGCGCCCTATCACGTGATTCGCAAGCGCTTTGTAAACGGGGCGCGGCTGACCGGCTCGCACTTATGCATCCTCATCATCGCCATGCTCATCGCGAGCATCGGCCTCGATATCGACTCGGACATTGCCATCGTGGGCGCCATGCTCATCTGCCCACTCATGGGCTCGGTCCTTGCCATGGCATATGGCATCGCCACGCTCGACCGCGAGATTGCCGTCGAGGCCGTCGCCGGCCTCGCGCTACAGATGGCCTTTTGTCTGATCACGTCTACGCTGTATTTTAAGCTCTCGCCCCTTGGCACCACCACGGCCGCCATCATCGACAACTCGACGCCCACTGTGTGGGATCTTGCCGTCGCGCTCGCGGGCGGCTTTGCGGGCGGGCTGGGCAACTCGCGTGACCAGGAACCTGCCACGCTTATCGCCGGCGTGGCCGTGGCGACCGCGCTCATGCCGCCCCTGTGCGCGGCGGGCTATGGCATCGCCATTGCAAGCGGGTCACTGTTTCTCTCGGCGCTTTACGAGTTTGGCATCAACGTGGTCTTTATCGCGCTGGCGGCCGAAGCCGTGCTGCTTCTTTTGCGCGTGCCGCTCAAGCGCGACCTGAACGGCGACGGTATTGTGACTGCTGAAGAAAACGCCGAGGTCAACGAGCTATCGCGCAAGGTGCGCCGCCGCATCATCGTGGGCACGGTGATCTTTGCCATCCCCTGCATTATTATGACGGCTGGGTCTATTGGCTCGGCGCAGGCCGGCGTGCAAGACGGCTACGGCGTCACTGAAACCACGCGCGAACTTGCGGCGGTGCTGCCGGGCTTTAAGGATTACACCGTCGCCGTCGAGACCTCGGCTACCGAGGGCGACAAGGAGGGCGTTGTCGAGCGCCAGACTGTCGCTCGCGTAACGACAAGCGAGACGCTCGGGGCGCACGACCGCCGTGTTGCCCGCAAGCTCATCGACCTCAACGTACCCGAACTCGATCGCGTGGAGTTTGACGTGAAGTGATGCGGAACGTGAGGTAGGCCCGGTACGAGCGCGCGCAGCCGCGGGGCACAGGCACAGCCAAGCGCAGCGCTACAGCTCGTACTTGTACACGCGGTAGATGTACTTCTCGGCTTCCATCTCGTACGTGGCAATGGGCAGTCCATAGCGATCGTACTCGGCAAAGGTCTTGGCTATGCCCGATGCCACGAGCATGCTATTCGAATCGCCGACGCGCTGCGCACTACTTACGTAACCTGAGAACGGCACTGCGATCTGGTCCACAAGCTCGTAGGTGCGCGCGGTCTCGTCCACCGTAAAAATGCGCCCAAACGAATGCGTTCCCTTGCTGTAGTCGGTCACTACCGCAGCGCCCAGCTGGCCCCAGTCGAACTTGGGATAGCTCTCGGCGGCACCAAAGTTGTTGTCGTATAGCAGCACCTGGTAGCGACCAGTCGCGGTCGTCTCGTCGTTTGGCAGATAGGTCACACTATGCTGGCCTGCGTTGAGCGAAAAATCGCCTTGAGCCTGCAGCAACTTGTCCTCAAAGCCCGAGCCGGCCCAAAACTCTGGCGAGCCCATAAGCCAATCGACCGTAGGCGTACCGTAGATATCCGTGAGCTTGATGACCGTTGAGGTCTCGCGCGAACTGAGCAAAACGGTGCCGCCGCCGAGCCACTGGATCGTGTTGATGTGAATCCAATCCAGGTCGCCGTCCGAGGCAACCTTGGCGCTTGCCTTGAGGTCGGGGAATATATCGCCCAGGTCCACGACGAGAGAGACGTCACCTGTTGTTATGTCGACCTTAATGATGAGGTCCTCTACATTAACGCGATCGTCCTTATCTTTTTTGGCAGCCGCGCGATCGACGTCCAAATCGGCTTCGGAGCCGGCGTGACTCGCCAGCACCAGCAGGTTGCCATCGTCATCGAAAGCGTAGTCGTGGTGTAGCTCGTAGTCGCCCGTGCTCCAGACGTTTACCACCTGGCCGATGGCGTTGATCTGGGCCATCTTGGTAGTCGAGACGCTCATGATCATGCTGCCGTCGCCCGGGAACAGCAAGCGGTGGCTGCGGTAGCCGACAATCGGCACCTCGCCGCGAATCTGGCCGTCGTTGTCGTAGAGGTACATAAAGTCGAGCTTGGACGAGTCGTTGCCCAAGATGGTAAAGAGACCATCGGCAAGCGGCGTATTGGACTCCCCCGACGTGACGACGAGCTGCTCTTCTTCCTCGCCTTTGAGAGCCGGCGTCTTGACCGTGAACGTCGAGGTGCGGCTGATACCATCTTGTGCCGTGCAAGTGATGGTTACCGTGTTTTTGTGGTTGGGAATGAGGCCGATGACCTTGAACTCGTGTTCCGTGGCCGGCGCATCGCCGCCCACGAACATCTCGACAAAGTCCTCGCCGTCGACATAGAGCGTGCGGTATTCCTTCCATGCGCGTCGGCCGTTTTCCATGATCGCACTGTACTCAACGCAGTCGTGTTTGCGGGGGTACTGTGCACGGGCGTCTGCTAAATGCAGTGACGTATTCTTGTCGTAGCCCACGCCCACAAGCAGCACGTAGCCGTCCAAATCGTACAGGCGAGCGATGGACCATAACCGTCTGCCCCGCGCACATACCGACGGCGGAGAGCGCGTCGAGGATATCCTGCTTAAGCACGATTTACCGATCCATTGCCGTTTACCCTCTATCCCCACGCATCAGTTACATTTGCGTCATGCGCCAAAATGGCACACGGGCCATGCGGCGCACTGACGCTGCAAATGATACGTTTCTCAATGTTGCCGAGGAATCTTTTTAGTACTTGAAGAAACCCTCGCCCGAGCTTTCGCCCAGCTTGCCTTCGTCGAGCATCTGCTTGAGGACGGATGCCATGGCCTTAAAGTTGTAGGGCATCATCATCTTTTTGAGCAGCGGGCTCACCAAGCCCGGCACCTTCTGATACTGCATGACGATGTTATAGGCCGTCTGGATGCCCACGGTGTCGAACACGCGGAACGGGCCCTTGGGCGCGCCAGTGCCGCGCGTCCATGCGAGGTCGATGCTCTTGGGGTCGCTGACGCCCGAGACGTACAGATCAAGGCCCGAAAGCAGCCACGGCACCAGCATGGAATTGAGCAGATAGCCGTTCTTTTCCTTGTTGACGGGCAGGGCAAGCATACGGATGTCGCTGGCAAAGTCGACGAGCTCATCGAAATAGCGCTTGTCGGTCTGGTCCTGAGCCATGACCTCGGTCATGTTGTTCTTCCAGATGGAGTTGGCAAAATGCAGCGACAGGTACTTCTCGGGGCGGCCGGTGTACTTGGCAAAGGTGCTCGGCAGCAGTGTGGAGGAGTTCGTCACGACAACGGTCTTTTGCGGGAGAACCGGGGCGAGCTTCTTGTAGAAGTCGATCTTTGCCTGGGTGTCCTCGGCCATCGACTCGATAACCAGATCGGCGTCGGCCACTGCCTTGGCAAGATCGAGCTCTAGCTTGAGTGTGGAGTAGGCACGCTCGACAGCGGCGAGCGCCGCCTCCTTGTCGAAGGGCTGGTCGCTATCGGCGATACCGGCACACCACTCGCCCGTGCCGTCCGCCATGCCCTCGATAGCCGCGATGTACTCCTCGCGCACATGATCGATCTTGGGCTGAGTGCGGCCGATGCTGCCCTCGCTGCGCAGCCAGATCGTCACATCGAAGCCGCAGTAGGCAGCCTGAAAGGCAATCTGGCTTCCCAACACGCCGCCACCGGCAACACAAACGGTCTTGTAGCTCATAGGAACAGTCCTCTCTTACGTAATTCCATGGATGTGTATTTATTCAACCGTAAGGATGACGCGCGCTGGGGGTGGGTTCCATAAACGGACGGTAATTTGCGGCGAACGGCTACATATGTTCATTATCTCAGGGTTCCAAGAGCGATTTTTGGTGCCACTGACACGTCGCTTTCGGAAGAGATGATAGTTGGGGCGTTTACGCAGCATACGTCCAGCAAAAAACGGGTGGTAGCCGATACGGCTACCACCCGTTTGTCTCATATCTAGCACATAGCAGGCCAACTACTTCTTAATGCCGCGTCCCAGACGCTTGGCGACCGATGCAACGGCCTCCTCGCTGGCCGAGCCACAGCTCACGCAGCCATCATGGGCATGCATCTGGCCGGTGACCTCGTCCATCGCGAGCGGCGCCACCTTCTCGAGCTTAAAGCCCTTACCGGCGCGCATGTTCTCCTTGGCCACGCTGATCATGAGCTTAATGCGGTTGAGCTGGTTAACCTCGGACGCGCCGGGGTCATAGTCCACCGCGACAATGTTGCTCTCGGGGTGCTGACGGCGCAGCTCCTTGATCACGGCCTTGCCCACCACGTGGTTAGGCAGGCACGCAAAGGGCTGCGTGCAGATGATGTTGGGCGCGCCATGGTCAATCAGGTCGAGCATCTCGGCCGTGAGCAGCCAGCCTTCGCCCATGTTGTTGCACACCGAAAGCACCGTACGGGCCTTGTCCGCCATGGTGCCGATGCGCTCGGGCGCCTCAAAGCGGCGGGACTTTTGGAGCAGCTCTTCCACCGGCGTACGCATCCAGTCCACGAGCTTGATGAGCGCCTGCATACCAGCGCGCGTGGTTGCAGAGCTTCCGAGCTCATCCTTCTGCAGCTCGGCGTTGCTCATGGAGTACAGGAAGAAGTCGAGCAGGCCCGGCACCACGGCCTCGCAGTCCTCGCGCTCGATAACGTCGACCACGTGGTTGTTGGCTGTGGGGTGGAACTTGACCAAGATCTCGCCGACCACGCCCACGCGCGGCTTGGTGCCCTCGCCCACGAGCGGCATGGTGTCGAACGCGCGGATGGCCTCGCGGCACAGCTTGGTGTAGTTGTGGCGGTTGAACTTGGGCGCCAGCTTGCGGGCGCGCGCCATGTACTCCTCGTAGAGTGCGTTGGCGGCACCGGGCGTAGCCTCGTATGGACGACAGCGATAAAGCATCTGCATCATCACGTCGCCAAAGAGCACCGCGTAGACTGCCTGCTTAAGCAGCGCCGGCGTAATCTTAAAGCCGGGGTTGTCCTCACCGAGCGCCACCGCCGAAAGCGAGATCACCGGAATCTCGGGGTGGCCGCTCTCGCGCAGGGCCTTGCGGATGAGTGCGATGTAGTTGGTTGCACGGCAGCCGCCGCCGGTCTGGCTGATAACCACGGCCGTCTTGGACAGGTCGTACCGGCCGCTCTCGATGGCCTCCATAATCTGGCCGGTCACCAAAATGGACGGATAGCAAATGTCATTGTTCACATAGCGCAGGCCGGCCTCGACGGCGTCGTGATCGGTCGAGGGCAGCAGCTCCAAGTTGTAGCCGGCACCGCGGAACACCTCTTTGACCAGGTCAAAGTGGATCGGCGCCATCTGCGGGCACAGGATGGTGTAGCCCTCCTCGCGCATCTGCTCGGTAAAGGGCACCTTGGGCCACGCGGTCGATGCGCTCTCGCGCTGAGCCTCGAACGTGTACTTGCGGCTCGCGAATGCGGGGGCATCCGTGGAGGGAGCCACCGGTGCGGCATCGCCCTGCTCGTAGGTCTCGCCCGCGGCCTCGGCCTCGGCCAAGCGCTCGGCCTCCTGGTCCTTAAGCGCGGCCATGAGCGAGCGGATGCGGATGCGCGCGGCGCCCAGGTTGGACACCTCGTCGATCTTGAGCACGGTGTAGATCTTGCCGCTGGCCTCCAGAATCTCCTGCACCTGATCGGTGGTCAGGGCGTCCAGGCCGCAGCCGAAGGAGTTGAGCTGGATCAGGTCCAGGTCGTTGCGCATCGTCACAAAACGGGCGACGGCGTACAGGCGGCTGTGGTACATCCACTGGTCGACGACGCGGATGGGGCGCTCGGGCTTCACCAGGTGCGCAAGCGAATCCTCGGTAAAGACCGCAAAGCCAAAGCTCGAGATAAGCTCGGGCAGGGCGTGGTTGATCTCGGGGTCGTTGTGGTAGGGGCGACCGGCGAGCACGATGCCGTGACCGCCATGGTCCTCGACCCACTTAAGGGCCTCCTCGCCCATGGTCTGGATGTCCTCGTGGAAGCGCGCATCGGCCTCAAAGGCAGCGTTGACGGCGGCATCGACCTCGGAGCGCGTGATCTTGGGACCGCGCACGCGGCCGCGACCGGCTTGCGAATCGGCCACGCGGTCGACGGCAAGCACCTGGTACAAGCGGCGCTTGAGCTCGGTCTTGTCGTGATAGGGCACAAACGGGTACAGGAACTCGATGTTCTGCTCACGGATCTCGTCGATGTTGAGCGCCAGCGCCGTGGGGTAGCTCATGACGATGGGGCAGTTATAGCAATTGCCAGCCGTCGGATCCTCCTTGCGCTCCCAGCGCACGCACGGCATCCAGATAAAGTCGACATCGCGGTCGATAAGGTTCATCACGTGGCCGTGGCTCATCTTGGCCGGATAGCACACGCTCTCGGACGGCATGGACTCGATGCCTGCCTGGTAGGTCTTCTTGCTCGACTGGTCGGACAGCTGCACGCTAAAGCCCAAGCGCGTAAAGAACGCGTGCCAGAAGGGATAGTTCTCGTACATGTTGAGTGCGCGCGGGATACCCACGGTGCCGCGCGGGGCCTCGTCGGGGCTCAGCACCTCGCGATTAAAGAGCAACTCGTTTTTCTTTTTGAAGAGGTTAGGGGCCTCGGTCTTTTGCTTTTTGTGGCCGGCGCCCTTCTCGCAGCGGTTGCCGGTAATGAAGCGCCTACCGCCGCCAAAGTCATTGACGGTGAGCTGGCAGTTGTTGGAGCAGCGACCGCAGCGGACGTGCTTTTGCGTCACAGTGAGGTGCGCGATGTCCTCGGCCGAAAGGATGGTCGAGGTGCCGTCGGCGCCAGCGCGATCGCGGGCGAGCAAGGCCGCACCATAGGCGCCCATGCAGCCGGCGATGTCGGGACGCACGGCGTGAACGCCGGTGAGCTGCTCAAACGCGCGCAGCGTGGCATCGGACATAAAGGTGCCGCCCTGGACGATCACCTGGCTTCCGATCTCCTTGGGATCGCGCAGCTTAATGACCTTGAACAGGGCATTCTTAATGACGGAATAGGACAAACCGGCCGCGATGTCGCCCACCGTGGCACCTTCTTTTTGCGCCTGCTTAACACGCGAATTCATAAAGACCGTGCAGCGACTGCCCAGGTCCACCGGAGCCTTGGCATGGATGGCGGCGTCGGCGAACGCGCGCACGTCCATGTTCATAGAGACGGCGAAGCTCTCGATAAAGCTACCGCAGCCCGACGAGCAGGCCTCGTTGAGCATGATGTGCTCAATGACGCCGTCCTTGACGCGCAGGCACTTCATGTCCTGACCGCCGATGTCCAGGATAAACTCGACGCCGGGCAGGAATGCCTTGGCGCCGCGCAGGTGCGCGACGGTCTCGATCTCGCCGGAATCGGCCTTGAGGGCCTCGATGAGCAGCGCCTCGCCGTAACCCGTGGTGGTCACGTGGCCGATGGTGCAGCCGGCGGGGATGTGGTTGTAGAAATCGGCCATGATGACCTTGGCCGTACCCAGGATGTCACCGTTGTTGTTGCCGTACCAGGTATGCAGCAACTGGCCGTCCTCACCCACAAGCGCGGCCTTCATGGTGGTGGAACCGGCGTCGATACCGATGAACACGCGACCGGTGTAGCCTTCGAGCTTGCCCTTGGGGACGACTTCCTGGTCGTGGCGGGTCTTGAACTCGGCAAAGTCCTCGTCGGTGGCAAAGAGCGGATCCAGACGCTCGACCTCGGCGCCCTGTGTGTCACCCAGGGCATCGATGGCCTCGATGAGCTGCGGGAACGTGCTGAGCTTATTGGACTCGTGCGCCATGGCGGCACCGCTCGCCACAAACAGGTGAGCATTTTGGGGCACGATGCGGTGCTCCTCGTCCAGGTTGAGCGTGAGGTAGAAGCGATGGCGCAGCTCGGAGAGATACTGCAGCGGGCCGCCCAGGAAGGCAACGTTACCGCGGATGGGACGGCCGCACGCCAGGCCCGAGATGGTCTGGGTCACGACGGCTTGGAAGATGGAGGCGGCCACGTCCTCGGGGCGGGCGCCCTCGTTGAGCAGCGGCTGGACGTCGGTCTTGGCAAAAACGCCGCAGCGGCTGGCGATGGGATAGATGGTGGTGGCGTTGGCCGCGAGTTCGTTGAGGCCGCTGGCGTCGGTGTGCAGCAGGGTTGCCATCTGGTCGATGAACGCGCCCGTGCCACCGGCGCAGGTGCCGTTCATGCGCTGCTCGATGCCGTTATCGAAGTAGATGATCTTGGCGTCCTCGCCGCCCAGCTCGATGGCGACATCGGTGGCCGGGATGAGGGTCTCGACGGCGCGTTTGCTGGCGATGACCTCTTGGACAAACTCCAGGTCGAGCCATTGGGACAGCAGCAGACCGCCCGAGCCGGTGATGGCGCAGGTCATCTGGGCCGTCGGCAGCACAGTCGCGGCGCCCTCGAACAAGTCGCGGGCGCAAGCGCGGACGTCGGTGTGGTGGCGCTGGTACTTGGCGTAGACGATCTGGTTGTCATCGTTGAGCACGGCGAGCTTGACGGTGGTGGAGCCAACGTCGATGCCCAGGTGCAGGTTGCCGTGGGCGTTGTCGGGATTGAAGATTGCGCCTTCGGGGGCGTGGGCGGCGGCTGCGGGCTCGCTAGCGACGGACGTCTCCCCTGCCGCGTTCTTGGCATCGGCAACTGCCTCGGCAACTTTCTCGGCAGCCGCGGTCGCGGCCTTCTGCGCGGCGTCCACCACGGTGGGCGCAGCCTCGCGTGCGGCGGCGACCATGCGGTCCTTGATGCCCTCGACGAGTTTGCTCATTGTCTCTCCTCTTAGTTGTTGGACTCGACGGTTGCGGGGGTGTCGGCCGCGTCCTCGAGCTGCAAGTTCAATAGCTTCATGCCGTACTCCGGCACGTTGATATCGATGGGTTGGCCATACAGGTCACCAGGGCGCACAAAAGCGAGCACCGTCATCATGCGCGCCATGGCCTCGGGCGATTCGGTGAGCCCACGCTCAAACCAGCGCTGAATCATGCCGACCTCGGCACTCACGACGTAGGTGACGTAGTAGTCAAAGAACGTGCCCAGCGCCAGGCCCAAAATGCCCGTCTGTGCACGCGGCACCACAGCCTCACGCGCGGTGTCGATAATCCTTTTAATGAAGGCCTGGTCGCCGCCCGGACCCAGCAGCGCACCGATTAAGTCGCGGTTGGCCGCAAGATAACGCAGTAGCTCAACCGAACCGGGCGCCGGCTCGAGCTCATCGATGTTGTGATAAAGATCGGGCAGCCGAGCTGCGGTGATGAGCTCAATACGCTCACGGATCTCGGCCAGCAAGCCGTCCTCGATTTGATTGATAAAGTCGGGGATATCGCGGTAGTGCGAATAGAACGTACGGCGCGTAAGGCCAGCACGCTCGGTGAGCGACGCGACGTTAATGCGCGAAAGGTCGCCGCTTTCGGCAAGCTCGCTGGCAAGTGCCTGGCGAAGGGCACGCTGTGAGCGAAGGGACCGGCGATCGCATTTCTCGAGCTGGGACAAGCGTCCTCCTTGTTACTCAGCCTGTGCGCTATTACACAGTGCGAGTATTATTGCACACCGTGTGCATCAACACGTAATGGCAATATTTGGATACGACGAAGGGGCAGTCCCTTTGTCACATCGAGCCGCTGCTTGGTCCCGTTAATGGGACCAACAATCGCCGCGTCCGTTTCATCATGCCAGTAATGATCGATAAGGAGGCCGACATGAACAATCAGGCAAGCGATGGCATCTCCGATGCCGGAAAAGACCTTGTCCTCAGCTGCATCAAGAGCCAAGAGCTGCGCGACCACATGCGTAAATACCTATACTGGCCAGCACCAATCATCGCCGGCTCTCTTAAGACGCTTGATGAAAAACGCACCATGCTCGAGCAGCTCCGCAAGGAGGTTTCGCCGGAACTGGTCGAAGATATCGATTCGCATCTCGCCATGCTCACCAGCGCACTCGATATGCTCCACAACGTCGAGCGCGACCATGGAATCCTCCTGCTATACGTCATGTTCTACAGCGAGGAGGAGCGTGACGCCGACGCCCTTGACGGCCCCTTCCCCACCGCATCCTGGGAAGCCGCGCAGGCACTCATGAAACGCTACATCGAAGAGTATCCTGAAGACGACTGGTCCGAATCGTACTGGAAGATCGATCTATACACCCCAGAAGACCTGCACGAACATCAAACGGCGCAGTCCTCCCTGGCGTTTGCGGCAACCAAGGATGGCGAGCTTATATTTCTCCGCGATCAGCGCAATAACCGCACTCGCAAATCGCATGTCGAAAGCGTCTGGCGAGACGATAGCAGACGGTTCTGCGACAGCAACGAACCCATCTATACGCCGTGGGTCCCAGGCGACATCCTCAAAATCGACGGTCGCCCCTTCGATCATGGGCCTCGCTTTGCCATTGTGCTCGAGAACGACTACGAGCACACGCTCCGGGGACAGATCTGGTGTGCGGGTCCCAGCAAAGACCGCGGCGTTAAGGAGGGTTCACTTTCATCCGGCACCTACAGCGACAGTCTCCTGGACCCCTTCATCCCCTCCGCCCTCTACACCGCCGAGCGCTACACCGGCGAGCTGCCGGACGACTGCGCTTTTATGCTCGAGCTTTCGCAGATGCTGCACGACAACCCCGACTACGGCAAGCAATGGTCCGAAGGCTCGGTCGGACATGACTGCCTTCAGCCGTATCGCAAGCCCGCCAACCAAAGCGAGCTGGATAATCGTCCGGACATCTTCGAGTTTTTGGACTCGTGCAGCATTAAGGAGCATCTTCAACGAATCGACTACGAGCTCACCACACCCGTAGCGGCCTTCATCGTCGACCGCTCGCATAAAGCGACATTGCAGCAAAAGCTTGAAGGCTGGCAAAAGATCATCGACACCATGCCCAATTGCGCCATGAGCCGCAGAAACGACACGGTCAACATCCCGGACTTCCATGCCTTTCTGCGCAATGTCATTAAGCAGGAGCGCAGAAAGCTCGCACACTTTAAATTGACGGACGGTCTGAGCCTGTATTTCTTTGAGGACTACTCATGGGACCGGCGCGGGCAGGGCGGCTGTCTTTACGGCCCGTACAGCAGTTATCAAAAATGCTTCGATGCAATCTGGAAAGAGCTCGACGGTGACAATCCCAAAGCCATCAGGATCACTCGTCGTCCCATCGACCCAGACGAAGACCACTATACCGACGACATGGTCTTACTCAATGTGAACGGCGAAGTAATGTCTTGCGATTACCGCAACAAAAGCGAGTGGGACGAGGCGGGCACCGCCAGCGATTTCGAGGACATGTGGTTTGATATCCCAACGCCCTTCCATGCCGGAGACATCGTCTGCAGCCTCCAACGCCCCGACGAGCCGATGGTGCTGTTTGACCTGCAAACTTGGGGATCCGAGCGAGTCGACAAAGAGCTGGCCTCCTCCGTCTACAAAGAGCGCCTCGTTCAAAAGGCCGACAAGCTATTGCGCTGGCACCGATATGACGGCGACACCAGCGACATGTACGCCTACGGCTGCCAAGTCTCATCCGCCTTGCATTTCCCCTTCTACATTGGGGAGCCTGAGGGCTTTCTTTTGGACATCGACTATTACCGCAAGCCGCTCAAGTCAGAGGAGCGAATCCTTTACGGCGTCAGGGCATATGTCAAAGGCGACCTGGCGGTTGATTCGCTCGCCGCAATGGCCAGCGCATACGAGTTACAGGCGCTGGCGGAGAAAAAGGCGCGTGGCTTCGAGGATGCAGACGGTTGGCTCAAGGACCGCTACCCAGAACTGTTCGATGCGACGGCCGATCCCTTCTTAGAGGAAGACGGCGGTTGCGCCAGTTACGCTTAGTTTTTGAAACGCCACTACCGATTGTCCATTCAGTACGCGCACACTCATGTACCAGTGCGTTTCCAAAAGTATGTTTGACGCGAGATTCATATCAGACCCGTTAATGGGATCACAAAGCACAGCCTCTGATGGATGCTAACGGCAACGACCGAATTGGAGGTTGCTATGGACAGCCAAGCAGATACCGTGATCACCGATACCGGCAGGGAGCTCGTTTGCAGTTGCATCAAGGACGATGAGCTGCGTGCTCATATGTTCAAACACATGGGAATGGCAGATGGCTCCCTCTGCAAAATCATCGGCGGCTCCCTCAAGACGCTCGACGAAAAACGGACCATGCTCGAGCAGCTTCGCAAAGAGGTCTCATCGGATTACGCCGAGGCGATCGACTCCGGCCTCGAACAACTCGACACTGCACTCGATATGCTTTACAACGTTGACCGTGACCGCGGTATCTTGCTGGTCTCCGGCATGTTTTACAGTGAAGAGGAACGCGGGCACGACACCTTTGATGGCCCCTTCCCCGTTGCCTCTTGGGATGCCGCTCAAACCCTTATGAAGCAATACGTCGATGACGACCCCAATGCAGATTGGTCCGAATCATTCTGGCAGATTAAGCTCTATACCGCCGAAGACTTACACGACCGCCCACGCGCTCAAGCCTCGCTGATATTCGCCGCGACCATGACGGGCGATTTGGTCTTTTTGAGCGACCGCCGGAATCAGCGGACTCCGCATCAAAGCATCGATCACTTGCCGTGGAACAATAGCAAGCACTTCTGTGCCAATGGTGAGGTCTTCTACACTCCCTGGTCCCCCGGCGACATCATCAAGATCGATAGTCGGCCCTTCGACCACGGCCCCCGTTTCGCCATCGTGCTCGAAGACGACTACGATAGTTCGTTCAAAGGCCAGGTTTGGTGCGCCTATCCGAGCAAAATCTACGGCGTTGAGGAAGGCAATCTCCGCTTGAGGGATTTCACGGACGGCTTCCTCGACGACTTCACGCCCTCTGCGCTCTACACCGCCGAACGCTATATCGGCGACTTGCCCGATGATTGCTCCTTTATGCTCGAACTCTCGAAAAAGCTGCACGACGACCCCAGCTACGGCAAACAATGGTCGGACGGATCGGTCGTACACGACTGCCTGCAGCCATACCGCACATCGACCGGGGCCGACGTCAACGCCATACGTTCGGACATTCTCGAGTTTCTCGACTCGCCTGACATCAAGGAGCATTTGAGAGACATCGGCTACGAGTTCACCACGTCCGAGGCAGCGTTCATCGTCGACCATTCGAACGAGAAGACGCTGCAACAGAAGATTGAGGCCTGGCAAAAGATTCTCGAAAACATGCCCAATTGTGCGATGAGCAGGCGATACGGCACGTTCAATATCCCCAACTTCCATGTCTTTCTTCGCGACGTCATCAGATGGGAGCGCAAGAAAATCGCCCGGTTCAAACAGCCTGGCAAGCACATGTATTTCTTTGAGGACAAGACGGGAAGTCCCCCTGAGAGCGAGTGCAATTATGGCCCCTACACCAGCTACGAAAAATGTTTCGAGGCAATCTGGAATGTGCTTGAGGAGGAGAATCCTACCTCGGTTGAAGTAACACGCCGCCCGATCAATCCGGACGAAGACTACTATGCCGCCGACAGGCTCATGCTCAACGCAAAAGGCGAGACCATGGACTGTCAACTGCGCTGCATCGACATGGAACGCGAGGGCGAAGACCCCACTTTTGCCTTTGAGCTGATGTGGTTTGACATCCCGACGCCATTCCACGCCGGCGACATCATTTGTCGTCACGGCGACCCTGGCGACCCCATACTGCTTCTCAATATGCAGACATGGACCACGAAGCGGGTCATAGACGAGCTTCCGCCTTCCACCTACAGGGAATACGCTGCAAAAAAGGCCGATGACCTGCTCAGGCACCATCGGCAAAATGGCGATACGAGCGACATGTACGCCTACGGCTGTCAGATTGAATATCCCCTGGAGTACCCCGTCTATATCGGAGAGCCGAGTTGTTTTCTTCTCGATATGGAATACTGCCGTACCCCGCTCAAGCCGGAGGCGAGAATTCTGTACGGCGTGCGGGCATATCTCGATGGCAATCTGGGTCTTGACTCACTTATTGCGCTATCAAGTCTTTTCGAGCTGCAGGCGCTGGTCAAGAAAAAAGCCGAGCGGTTTGAAGGGGAAGACGGCGGGCTCAAGACCTGCTATCCGGAGCTGTTCGATGACACGATAGCCCCGCCGGAGCGATTCGAAACAAAGAGGAGCTAGCCATGGACATCTTTAATTTCGTCGACTCCCGGGACATTCGGAAGCACCTGCGCAGTATCGACTTCCAGCCCAGCACCATCGAGGCCGCCTATCTGGTTTGGTTTTCGAAGATCGCCACGCTCGATCAGAAATGCGAAGCTTGGCAGGAAATCTCCCGAACCATGCCCAATTGTTCGCTGGAGGCAACCCATGCCGGTCTTGGAAGGCCGGCCATCCCCGATTTCCATGCTTTTTTGCGCTGGACAATCGATTACAACAAGCGGTGCGTCGATGCGTTTGCGAGTGGGACGGGCTACGTTTATCAGTATGAAGAGGAGATTGTGCCCGACGGGCAACTTTGCGGGGCCTTCGGCGCGCCATTCAGCTGTTATGGGAAATGTGCCGAGGCGTTGCGCGGTGATGATGAACTGGCGAGCCGTCCAGAGGCACGCGTACGCATCACCCGGTGCCCGCTCGATGCCGACGAAGAACATCGCCGGGAAGATTGGCTCCTAGTGAACGGCAAAGGTGAGGCCCTTTCCGTCTATTGTCCTTCCGCCGGCCCCATTGAGAACGATTGGGAGATCGCGTTCGAGTTCATCTGGGTCGATATCCCCACGCCGTTCCACACCGGCGATATCGTCTGGACGCCGCAAGGCAGTACCCGTGAGCCGTTCACGCTGTTCGATCTGCCCACGTGGGACCGGACAAGGCTTGAGGCAGAGCTTCGTCAGGCAGACCGTTCTGACGAATGGCTTGATCATGCGCAGCAGCGCCTCAAGCACTATCGCCATGCAGGGGATATCAGCAACATGCGTGCCACTGGCTGCTCGATTACCTACAACGAGACGTTTCCCCTCTACATCGGCGAGCCAGACCCGCTTTACCTGAATCTTGAGTACTATCGCAAACCACTCGAAGACGAGCAGCGAATTTTAATCGCCGCCCAGGCCTACCTGCGCGGCGACCTGTATGTCGACTCACTCATCGCGTTTATCGACACCATAAGGATGAAGTCCAAGGCAAAGCGCAATCTGAAAGAGCTACGTCTGGATCAGGCACCGCTCAAGGAGAAGTACCCGCAGCTATTTGAGTAGAGGCCGTCATGTCCGAATCCACAAGAAGTCGCACCAACAACTCGGAGACTATCGTGCACGAAGAAATAATCAACTTGATCGACTCTCCGGAGCTGCGAGAGCATTTGCTGCATAATCCGCAGCTCCTGAGCGGCGACCATTACGCGCAAATCATCGGTGGCGCATCGATTGGAATCAACCGCAAACGGGAGATGCTCAGCAGGCTGATTGCTGCCGAACTGGTTGCTGCCGAACGCAACTCGTCAGACGACACTTTTGATTGGTACGATCCAGAGGATTGTATCGATTACATCGATGACTGCATGAACGCGCTAAAGGCCGTCGACGGAAACAGGAAGGTACTGCTTATTAGCGAAATTAGCTTTGTCGACAACAAAGTGGGATCTGCCATCACGCATGGCCCCTTCCCCGTGGCATCGTGGCAGGCCGCCCTTGCGGCAATGAAGGCATACGCAGACAAGTGGAGCGAAATGACAGACTTATCGTCCTCATACTGGATGATCGAGCTGTTCAACCTTGCCAACGACCCGAGCTGTTCATATCCATACGACGGCTTTCTACAGCCAGACTACACTTACTACGCAAACGCCTCCGGCGAAATCCAGTACATCTGCAGGGAAGAAGAGGGCGAATGTGGCGAGGTGCTCGACTGCATTGTGGGTGGAATCTTTGGCCCGTGGTTCAAGGGGGCATATGTCGACCTGCCCACTCCGTACAGAAAGGGCGAAATTCTTGAGATCGACTGCCGGCCATGGGCGCCGGGACCTTGCTACTGCCTGGTAGCAAACTCGAAATTGGACTGTCTGTATCCCGATGGCGATGGGCAGATCAGATGTGGCTCTATCCCCTACGGCAGCTGCTTTGCCGGATGGGCGCATACGAACTTGATGTTGTCGCCCGTGTTCAGGGCGAGAAAAGCAACACACCCCTTGCCGGAAGCATGCGCGACCTTGCAAGCGATCGAACTGGACCGGATAGAAGACCTGCTAGAAGAGTGCGCCGACAACAAAGAGAAAGAGCCCGGTTGGCTGGATATATATCGGCATCGCGCATGTTGACGGAAGATACGAAAAGCCGCAACAACCCCCATTAGCTAGTCTTGCCCATATCTCAATTCGGCATTCGAATCCTCATGGACACGAAAGAGGCCGTGCCCACACCAGGCACGGCCCGAGAACGAGACTCAGAATATCTTTGGGCGAAGTGAAAGCATCTTGATCCGCCCAAGCTCTGCACATAATGTCGAACTTGGGCGGGACTTTTCCATTGTCAATCGTCGCTAAGCTTAGCGACGATTTATTTCATCGTCTCCTTTGCCTTGTCGAGACGACTGCCCTTGAAGAAGTACCAAATCATCAGGTCGACTTCATGGAAGCCAATATCTGGGGCGGAGCCGTTATTTGAACCAACCGTCTGGTTTTCCTGCTTTCGCCACTCATTGATACCGTCAACGATATGGCTGTAAAGATCGAGGTATCCCAGGTAGCCCCAAGCGACCTGGGCGTCAGCGTTTTCAACATCCTCATCGGGCGTGGCAACCAGTTTATTAATCGTACCTCTAATCCATGCATATCGGTTTCCATAGCGGCTCAATGGAGTGTCATTGTATTTTTTGCACCATTCGTTAAGCCACTCACCCTCATTGCTGCCGTAATCAATATAAGCATCCGCATAATAAGGAAGCATTGTGCCGACAACCGTGTCATAGATGCAGAAGTTGTCCGCATCATAGATATAAGAGTCATTCACCTCACGCCTGCTTAGATTACGACAACCATGGTGGCAAAACTTTGTTGCAAAGGAAAAATTGCTTCGATTGCACTTAAGGTCGCTAGGGTCCTCTTCCGGCAATAGTTTATAAGTCATATTTGTTGTAGCGCGCGCGATGCTGGCAACGAGATTCGCTCGGGACTCAAGGTCTTTTTCCAGCAGGCTAGACCCCAGTTCATTATTATTCGCATACTGGCTCACAAGATATGCGGCAGTTATAAGTGTTCCACCAGTAAGCTCGGCTTCGCCCTCATCCCCCTTTTCACCACTACCGCCTTGCGGATCCTCTTTGATTTCGCAAAGCCGTTTGAGCTCGGCATTTATCTTGCCCATTAGCTCATCTTGGTCACCCTTTACCGTCACTGCAGCCAAATGCGTCGAATTCATTTTATTAGTAAAATAAACAGCCTCCCGGATGGCGCAGGCATCACCGTTCGAAGCATCCACATACTTATCGTGAATCGTGTCCTGATCAATCCATGTGTAATTCGAATCATTATTTACGAGACCGTTCACAAAGGCGATGTTCTTATCGCTAAAAACCGGAAAACCGTTCTGGTCTAAATCAAACTCGTAATACTTATCCGGATGAAGCGAAGCCTCAATGGAAGAAACGATTCGCCTAACATTCCGATCTTTACGCGTTGCCATTGGACGTTCCTTTCTGAATCTGACAGAAGCCCGCTCGTCTTTGCCCTCTATTTGATGGTAATTCTTAACCCACTTAAACACATCTTCTTGGCTGTTGAGTGGTCATTTTCTGCTGGTAGACGTGCTGCTGGCTGAGCAGTTGTTATTGGCTATGGCCTCAACCGAAGACTCGCGCGCAGGAAGATTCCGTGCCATCGAAACTTATGCGGGCCAGGGCGTCTGCATTGCAGTGGGTCTCGGCAAAAGCCGCATCGTTGCCGCCCTCTGCCGCAAAGCAGCCTGCCAGGATGGCGGATGTTGGGCTGAGCATGTTGCGTAGGTCGCGCAGGATTGCATTTACCGGGCGGTTGTCGTCGAGCATTTCGAGTCCGTCGATTACGACTACGACGTCCTTTAGTACTGCCCTGTTCCACGTTTGATCGCCGAGCAACCAGCTCGTTAAAAGGTCCATGGTCATGTTGTCTTCGGCAAAGATGCCCAAGTTGCGCTGCTTGAGGCGCATCGTTGCGCGGATCGTCTCAACCTGTTGTTCCTCAGAATCCTCTGACACCTTGTCATCCATCTCGGCACGAATTAGCCGGGCGATCGCGTCCTCTTCACGCTCCCAAATCGGCATGTAGAGCACGGCGTACCGCTCACTCAGTCGTAGCACCGCGTGTGCCAGCACGTTCGAGACATCTTCATGCTCGCCGCCAATCACGCTGAGCTTGCCCAACCCAACGCCGCCACCTAGGGCGTCATCGACCGACATACCGGTTTTCAATACACAAGGAGTTTCAAAAAGCGACGTCTCCATACGGCGATCGAGCCCAGAAACCAGTCGATTGCGAAACCCGCTGAGGTCAAAAACCTCGTCATCACGCTCTTTGCGATTCCCACTACGCTGATTCGCGGGCGTCGGCGGCATCACGCCTGGGTGGCCCAGCATCTCGCCCAAGCTCACAGAACGGCCAATTCGGTCGTCCCTGGATTCCATCTTTAGCGTCATCGCAACCCTCCTAACGCCTACCACGCTTACCAGTAGCCTTAAAATTCCAAATCGGCTTGAGTCGGTGAATAACATCAACCGTCGGGTCCACGAGTCTCAGTACATCATCCGCAGGCTTATACGCTTCGGGCGACTCATCGAGCGTCGTCTCACATGCACTCGGACAGTAGATGCCGGCATCGCGCATCTCGTTAACGAACGACCTGGTGTCGAGCGTTTGGAGCGCTTTGGCGCGGCTCATCGCGCGACCCGTCCCGTGCGGCGCCGAACAGTTCCAGTCCTCGTTTCCCTTGCCGCGTGCAATAACGGCACCGTCGCGCATGTTGAACGGAATCAGCACCATCTCGCCCGCATGAGCGCTAATGGCGCCCTTGCGAATCATGCCGCCTTCCGAGATGTAGTTGTGCATGGTGGTAAAGCCGTCTCCGTCGAGTCGAATTCCCGTACGCTCAACAATCTGTGTGACAATCGCCTTGCGGTTCTGATTCGAGAAGCGTTGGCAGTTATGCATATCGACGAGATACTCGGCAGAAAGATCTCCCACGAGATACTTAAGCTCGTCGGGGATATCCGCCGTGCACGTCTTCTGCGCCAGCGCCTGATGATGCTCCGCCGTCTGCTTGCCCATGTTGCGCGAGCCGGTGTGCACGACCAGATATTGGCACCCATCCTCGTCCTCGTCGAGTTCAATGAAGTGGTTGCCGCCGCCCAGCGTGCCCATGGAGCGCTCAACCTTGCGCTTGTCCTGAAGCCAATCACGCGACCCCATGTCAAAGTCCGCGAGTGCGCAGGCAGGATCGCGATGAAGGCAAAAGCCCGTGGGCACCGCGCGCTTCACATCGCGATTGAACTGAATGAGGTCATCGCGCGCAATGGTCTCCGCAAGCGGCACACAATACATCCCGCATCCGATGTCGACCCCCACCAGGTTGGGAATCACCTTGTCGCCCAAGTTTGCCGTAAAGCCAATCACGCAGCCCTTGCCCCTATGGGCATCGGGCATGACGCGGATCTTGGCACCTTCAAACGCCGGGCAGCTGGAAATCTCCTCGATCTGCTCCTTGGTTGAATCCTCAAGATTCTCGGCAAAGACTTTGATGTCTGCCATCGCATTTCTCCTGTTCTGATCCTTGTAAACCGGAACCGGCCCCAAGCCAATAGAGCGCATGTCACACCATCCAGCCAAACCGCCGATTTCCGTTTAACCACCTTTCGCCCTATTCGAGCTCTTATTGCTGCGAATACTACGGTCGCGCGGACTACAATGAGTCCCAATAACGGGTCTTGTTTTGTATCTCTGGTTGGTACCCTGCCGGCGAAAGGAGACAACGTGGCGAACAGACCAAATCAAAAGCTCAGACTTCTGTTCCTGCTTAAAACCTTGATGGAAAAGACCGACAGCACGCACGGGCTCACAACGCAGCAGATCATCGAGGAGCTCGCCTATCACGACCTCGAAGCCGAACGCAAGGCCATCTATCGCGACCTGCAAACGCTTCGCGACTTTGGGCTCAACATCGACCAGCGCGGTGGCAGGGAATGGGCGCTGGTCTCACGCCCGCTCGATCTGCAAGAGCTCATCATGCTTGTTGACGCCGTGCAGAGTTCGCCGTTTTTGACCGATGAGTTGACTGACCACCTCATCGGCAAGCTGCAGAGCCTCGCCAGCCTGGGCGAACGCGAGTTGATGCACAAGCGCGTCGACGTGCCTTCGCGCGTGAAGATGCAAAACTCCGATGCCCTGCTCAACATCGACTTGATTCAGCAGGCTATGCGCGAAAAACGCAAGATTCGGTTTCGTTACTTCCACTACAACGCCGCCAAGCAAAAGGCCCTTAATCATGACGGAAAGACCTACGAGCTCACGCCCGTGCGCCTTATCTACTCCGATGAACTCTATTACATGATTGGATTTAGAGATAAATGGGCTAATGCCGGCTCGGGTCATCAGCCGTTCACGCCTTATCGCGTCGATCGTATGCTCGACGTTACGGTGTCCGAAGAGTCCGCGACCAAGGATCCGCGTATTGCGGGCTATGTGCTTGAGGATCACGTTTCACCATCATTTGGTGTTTATGCTGCCGACAAAACCACCGTGGTACTGGAACTCGACGATCGTGCGATGAACCCGCTCATCGACAAGTTCGGGCTCGACGCCGTTGTGTTTGAGAACCAGGATGGGCGTTTGCTGGCGACCGTCAAAGCCCCACTGTCGCCGCAGTTCTTTGGCTGGCTGCTGCAACTCAGCACCTACATTAAAATCGTTCAGCCGCAAAGTGCCATCGACACATATCTCGACTATCTCGATAGCACGCGTGCGCTCTACCAGGAAGACAGGTAATACTGCCATGAACATGACCCCCAACTTTAACGTATCGTTCGAGCGCCTGAATCCCGAACAGCGCGAGGCCGTCGAATGCCTAGATGGTCCGCTGCTCGTCATTGCCGGTCCCGGCACCGGCAAGACGCAGCTACTGAGTCTGCGCGCGGCGAACATCTTGGCCAAACGCGACGCCGCCCCGCGCAACATCCTCTGCCTCACCTATACCGAGGCGGGCGCGGAAGCCATGCGCAAACGCCTGATTGAGCTCATTGGGCGCGACGCCTACGGCATCGAAGTCAGCACGTTCCACGGATTTGCAAGCAGCATCAGGTCGCGCTATCCCGAGTACTTCGTGCGCCCTTCGACCGACACGCTTGTTACCAGCCTGCACCAGCAAGAGATTTTTGATCGGCTGCTCAAATCGCTGCCCTTTGGTTCTCCGCTAGGCGGAGGGTCACCTGATATGCCTGCGCAAAACATCGGTAAGATGATCGGCTTTGTCTCCAAAATCAAACGCAGTGGCCTGGACTACGACACGCTGAGCGCCATCACGCAGCAGAATATCGACGCCGCTACCTGGCTCACCGAACAATCCGAGCTGCTTACGCTCGTCTGTGGAAGGGCAAGCGCCGCGTTGGCCGAACGCTTTGAGGAAGAGGTTGAGCGTGTCTGCGCCATGGCGCCTACATCGCTCACCCGCCCTATCGACTGTCCTGCCGGCACGTACGTGCCGTACATTCTTGAGTTGCGCGACACCGTACGCCGCACCGAACTTATTGACGAGAAGGGAAAGTCGTCGGGGTACACCAAGGTGCGCGATGTCTTCTTTGGAGGCAGCAACTCGCAGGGACGCACCTTTAAGATAGCGGAGCAGAGCGAGCGACTCAAGACCGCTTGCGACGTCGCGCGTCGCTACCAGAGCGAGCTCGACCAACACCATCTCTACGATTACGACGACATGATCGGCGACTTCGTTAACGCCGTCGAGCACAACGACGCGTTGCGCCAAGTGCTCCAGGACACCTATACCTATATCCAAGTTGACGAGTTCCAGGACACCAATGGTGCCCAGATGCGCATCATCGAGCTGCTCTGCGACGGCGTTGATGCGCCCAATATCATGGCCGTTGGCGATGACGATCAGGCCATCATGCGTTTTCAGGGCGCCACGATCGAATGCGCCAACCAGTTTGCGGCCGAGTTCTCGCCCCGGAGCATCGTGCTCAAGACCAACTATCGCTCCACGCCCGCCATCGTTGAGCTTGGTCAAGCTATCGCACGGCAAATTGAATATCGCCTCGACGCCAGCTCGAACAAATCGATCGTGGCGTTTAGGCCCCAAGGTGACCAGGTCAACTTTAGTGAGAACGTCTTCAGCGGCAAAGCCGAAGAATACGCCGCTGTCGCTGCGAGCATTAAGCAGCGGCTTGAGTCCGGCTACCTCAATGACTGCGAAGATCCCAATGAAGGAATTGCAGTCATCTCTGCCAAACACGCCGCATTGCGTTCGCTTATCCCCTTCCTCGTTAAGGAGAACGTGCCGTTTTCCTATCGTGAACGGCAGAATCTCTTTGCCTCCGAGCGCATGCAGACGACGCTGGCGCTGCTGCGCTGCGTTGCCGCGCTTACTCGCGGGCAGAAGGAGCTCGCCAGCAGCTATCTTCCGCAGATCATCTGTGCCACCGAGCTGGGCGGCGACCATCCATCGTCCGTGACGTTTGCGCTCAGCGCCAAGCGAGACCAGCATGGCGACTGGATGGCCGCCATGCGCGAGAGCAATATCGCCCGCGTCAAAGAGCTGCACGACGACCTTATGCAGTGGGCGGCCGAGGCCAGCACCTCCCCTGTCAGGCCACTGCTCTTTAGAATTGTCGATCGCAGCCTTGGCTATTATCAGGATTGCAAGGAACAAAATCCGCTGGGCGCAGCCGAATTCAATGCCGGCATCCGCGCCCTGCTCACCTTTGCCGAAGGTGAAATGGGAGACGCGCGCCGTATGGGACGCGCGCTTCGCCTGCCCGATATTGTCGACAAGCTCGATGCCGCTCAAAAGTTTGGCGTGAGTATCGACGCATCGATCGACCTCGGCACGCCGGGAGCTGTTCGCCTCACCAGCGCCCATAGCTCTAAGGGCCTGGAATTCGACTGCGTCTACCTTCTCGATGCCGACGACTCCACTTGGCACAAAGGCGCCGGCGGCATGAGCTTGTACCCGTCCAACCTGCTTATTCGCGATGAAAAGGATGATGACGACGCGCGCCGCCTGTTGTTTGTCGCCATCACGCGCGCTAAACGACACCTCGAGCTGTGCCGCGCCGGCGGATCGGCGCTGCAGGAGCTCACGGGGCTTATCGACTCTTGCGAAGTTTCTGCTGAAGCAGACCAGCTCAGCGTTGCAATCGAAACCGAGTGGCGCGACAACTACGTGCTCGATACGCCCGAGCTCCGCGCGCTTCTGGAACCTCATACCGACGTGAAGTTTCTTTCTGCCACAGCGCTCAACAACTTTGTGACGTACGAGCCTGGATGCGCAAATAGTCTGCACTTCCCTGAGAAGCAGATTGTGCGCCTGCCCACGGCGCCCACGATCCAAACCGAATTCGGCACCATCGTTCACGCGATGTTCGAGGAGATCGTTAATAGAATGGCAGCCGATGGCGAGGCGGCGATTGAGACAATTGAGGCCGAGTATCGCCAGCAGATTTCGTGGCTCGATTTTGCCCCCGAGGACGTCCATCGCTATTCGGAGCGCTTCGAACGCATTTGTCGTGCATTCGTCCCCTGGCTTGTCGAGCATGTGCATGGCTATCGCTGCGTCACAGAGGCGAATATGCAGTGCCTGACCACCGAAGGAACTCCGCTCTTTGGTTTTCTCGACCTGCTCCTCGTTGACGATGCAGCTAAAACGGTAAAGATCGTTGACTACAAGACTGGCTTTGGCAAAGAAGTCCCTGCAGGCTACCATCGTCAGCTCAAGTTTTACAAACTGCTGGTCGAAGCGTCACCCGAGTTTTATGGTTACACCGTCACTTCCATGGGCGACTACTATGTAGAACCCGACAAGACAACGGGCGAGCTCCGCCCTCCGTTCTCGACGACCGCCAGCACCGATGACATTGCCGAGCTCGAACAACTCATCGATGCCGTATGGTCGCGCATTGAACACGGCGCTTGGGATACCAGCGCTTTTGAGCAAAGCGATGCCTATGAGCTAGCCATCGAGGAGCAGAAGGGCTGCCGCAAAAAAGCCGACAAGGCCGAGCTCATGCAGCGCGCCTACGAGCACTGGCTAGTCGAGAACCCCGGAATGTGACAAAGTGGCAGTCCCTTTGCCGCATTATTCGATGATGGTGCGGGAGTTTTGCTTATGCATGGTGGCAAGCATGTGTTTGGGGACGGCGTGGACCATGCAGCTGCCGATAGTCGCGCTCGCGGCGGCCTTGGCGGCATCGCTGCCGTTTTTGGTCGCGTAGCTGTGGCGGAAGCGCTTGAGCATGGCGATGTCGTTGCCTCCGTCGCCGTAAACCGCGACCTCGTCCTCGGCAATACCGTAGTAGCCCGCCAGCCAGGCCACGCTCTCACCCTTGTTGCACGCCACGTCCGTGATCTCAAACATCACCGGATCGAACGGCGCGTTGACCACGCGGTCCGAGCGCTCGGCCAAATACGCCTTAAGGTCGCGCTCCAGCTCGGGCGAGGTCACGCGACAATTGATCTTGCATACGTCATGGCGCAGGATGTCACCGATCGACTGGTCGAAATATTGCTCCTCGTGATACCCCCCACGTGCACGCATGCCGCGCATCACGATGCGCTTGATAGGACTGTCCTTTTTAAAGCCCGCCTGGTGCATCTCGAACGAACCGCTCGAGAACATACCATCGGGCGTGGAGCAGTCGAAGCAAATGTCCGGGAACGCCTTGAGCAGCTCCTCGGTAACCTGCGGGTCGATGGTCCAGGTCTTGAGCACCTCGCCATGGCTGTTGCGCACGATGGACCCATTGGAGCAGCAGGCGTCGAGTGCCAGACCTGTAAAGCCATGTTCGCCGATCGGCAACGTCGAGCGCCCGGTCGCGGGAACCACATGCAGGCCAGCCTCGGTCAGCTCGCGAATGGCACGGCGGATGGTCCCATCTGCCTCGTGCAGGGCGTTCAGCAGCGTTCCGTCTAAGTCACTCGCAAACATCTTGATCATGGGCATGCCTCTCCTTCGTCTGCACGATATTGTAGACGAGAACGGGCGCGCCCCAAGAGAAGCACACCCGTCAGGCGGTCGATTCTACACCGCGGCGGGGCCGTGTTCGCCGGTGCGGATGCGGATAACTTCCTCGACCGGCTCGACCCAGATCTTGCCGTCGCCGACGGCGCCGGTGCGGGCGGCGTTGCAGATGATGTCGACAATTCCGTCGACATGCTCATCGGCGCAGATGAGGGTGAACTGCACCTTAGGGATCGTGTTGACAAGCAACTCGTTGCCGCGCACGTATTCCTTCCAGCCATGCTGCGCACCGCAGCCCTGCACCTGGTTGATAGTCATACCGCGAACATCAGCAGCAAACAGCGCGTCCTTAAGAACCTCGAGCTTTTCCTGGCGCACGATAGCCGTAATCTTCTTCATAGTGAATTCCTCTCTTTAATAAAGAAATGAACCGCTCATTCATGTGGCACGGGTTTTCCAAATACCGCAAACCAACCTCAGAGATCAAAGAGTTCAACTGACTGGTCTTAGCAGGTTTCCCAAGTGCCGCAGATTGCCGTGAAAGAGGAGCGAAGCGTACTTAAGTACGTGAGCGACGATTGAACGGCAAGGTGCGGTGCTTGGGGAAGCTGCTAATCGAGTCCCGAGAAGGAGGGATACGCGCTCTCGCCGTGTTGACTCGCATCCAGGCCCAGCGCCTCGTCTGCCTCGTCCACGCGCAGGCTGCCGCGGAACAGCGCCTTGACCACCGCGGCGATCACCAAATCGAGCACCAGTACAAGAGCGACCGTCACCACAATGCCCAAGATCTGCGAGATGAGCAGCGACACGTCGCCCGTGTAGAACAGGCCGCCCTTACCGGTCCACGAGAGCTCCGGCACGCAGAACAGGCCCGTGAGCACGCCGCCCAAGATGCCGCCGATGCCGTGGCAGCCAAACGCGTCGAGCGCATCGTCGTAGCCAAACTTGGTCTTAAGATGGCTAATGGCCAGGTAGCAGACAGGCGATACTATCAGGCCCATGACCAGCGCTGCCCACGGCTCGACAAAGCCCGCACCCGGCGTGACCACCACAAGGCCCGCAACCAGACCGGTGCTGGCACCCACCAGCGTGGGGCGACCGGTGCGCACGCGCTCGACGACAAGCCACGAGACCATGCCCGCCGCGCTGGCCGTCACGGTGTTGAGGATGGCGAGCGCGGCCACGGCGTCGGCCTTAAACTCGCTGCCGCCGTTAAAGCCAAACCAGCCAAACCAAAGCAGGCCGGCGCCCAGCGCCACAAACGGCACGTTATGCGGGCGGTAGCTCACCATGCCAAAGCCGCGACGACGGCCGAGCATTAAGCAGAGAATCAGGCCCGTGAGACCGGACGAGATGTGCACCACGTCGCCGCCCGCAAAGTCGAGCGCGCCGATGATGTCGCCGATAAAGGAACCCTCACCGCCCCAGACCATGTGGGCGAGCGGCGCATAGACCACGAGCAGCCAAATGCCCAGGAAGGCCGTCATGGCACCAAACTTAACGCGGCCGGCCAGGCTGCCCGTGACAATAGCAGCCGTGATCATGGCAAACGCCATTTGGAAGGTGATGTTGATGATTTGAGGGTAGACGGCACCGTCCGCAGCATTGCCCTCGGCCGCCTGCAGCACCTGGTTGAGCACCGGCAAGCACAGCAGCTGGTCAAGGCCTCCAATAAACGGGCTCGAGCCGTCGCCGCCGTAGGCCAGCGACCAGCCGGCGACAATCCACAGCACACCAACCAGACCAATGGCGCCAAAGCACATAAGCATGGTGTTGATGACATTTTTGCGCCTGGACAGGCCGCCATAGAAAAATGCCAGACCCGGTGTCATTAAAAACACGAGCATGGTGCAGATGAGCATAAACGTTGTCGATCCCGTATCGTACATTCGCTCCCCCTTGATCGCATGAACGTTGTCGGCGCCCATAATGCGGCCGAGGGGCAACTGGTGTAGACCAGATGCGGCGTTGTTAAACGCTGCGTTGTCGAATGGAAACGGTACCGCAATCTTGGAAACGGCACGGCAACGGGCGCGAAACGAACGGGAAATACGCGAGCAAGGGAGCCGTGTGCGCGCCCATCCCGGCTAGCGCCGAAACAGCTCGTGGGCGCGGTCGCGGAGATTAGTTGCTCGAATGACGCCCTCGTAGCGATTGATGCGCAGACGCGGGAAGGCATTGAAAAAGCGCAGGTCACGACGACTGAGTGACACGCTCGGCACCGGACGGCTCATGCGCTTACCGGCAAGGCGACGACTGAGCGACGGACGAGGCATGCTCGGCGCGGCATCGGCCACGCGGCGGGCGGCAAGCGCCAGGCCGCGAGCACCATCCGAGATAAACGTCGGCATCGAAGCCTTCTCACGAAGGGCATCGAGCGCCGCGTCGCCCAGCTCGGCCAGCCACGCGTTAACGGCGCGGCTACGGATATGCGTCTGCGCTACCGAGTCGATCGTCGAATCGGGAATACGTTCGAGCATGGAGTCCGAGACATCGGCAAGCGACTCATTGATGCGGTCGGCAAGGTCGGCGCGCACACGCTCCAGCTGATCGGACAGGCGACGCCAACTGGTCAAAGAGCACACCGCGTCGACCATCATCGCGACCGCGACGATAAAGGCGGACAGCCGCACAATCAGCACCGGCAGATGGCCAAGCAGTCCCAGCAATGCCGGCTCCACTAAACGACAAATGCACAACGCACCCAGGCCAAACGCGCAGGCCCAGTACAGGCAGATACGTCCGTGCAGGTTAAACGGCAGGTGCGAATAGTCCCAAAAGCGTGCGCCCGTTGTCTTTTCCAATAGAAGGCCCACACTGTACTCGATGACGCTGCACACAAGCGCCGCGGCGATAAATTGGCTCGAGGCATCCGGAATCCCGCGCAGCAAAAGCCAGCAGGCTATGCCGCCCACACCATAGATAGGGCAACACGGCCCCAGCAAGAATCCGCTGTTGGCAAAGCGTCCTTGGTTGAGCATGGCGCAGACTGTCGACTCCCATGCCCAACCGCAAAACCCGTAAAAGGCAAACGAGAGCACCAGTGCCGAGAGCGGACAGGCGGCAAGCGTCGCGCCGTCAAATGCCATGTCGATCGCGGTCCCCACCGTCTACCCTCTCCTCTTTTCGCTCGATTCTTCACTCACGCCATCGTCTGCCTCGTCCTTGCGCGGCAGACGGCCGGCAATCGTCTCGCGCAGAGCACACCATTTATCCGCCAGGCACACAATCCATGCCTCACGACACGTCGGCGGCACCGGCACCAGCGGAAACATATGCCGCACGATAATATTCCGCTCGCGCGACGTCAGCTCAAAATCTTCCTCCGCACGCGCCAGGGCAAAAAACGGATGCCGAAAGCCATGCAGCCGATGGCTTGGGTCGGGATCGTGCCAGTCATAAAGAAAGTAATCGTGCAGCAGGGCCCCGCGCAGCAACGAGGCGCGGTCGACCGAGATACCGACACGGCCCAAGCGCTCGGCAAAGGACAGGCTCGCCCGCGCTACCGAAGTCACATGCGCATAGACCGTCACGTCGCCATGCTGGATAAACTCGCGCGTCAGGTCCAGACGGCCCGCCTGCGCCAGTTGACGGGCAGCATGGTCTACTTCGCACGCGATTTTCTCGGCACGAACGATATCGGACATGCTGCCTCCTTCCAGCGACTCACGGCGACAAGCCACGGCCTGCACGCATTGAATAAATCATTATCGAATCTACCAGTATGGCATCGGACAAAACGTTTTGCCCCACCAGTTGGCGAATTACCGCGCCGCCGTCACATATCAAACGCCAAAATGTGCGAGACTGTTTTGTGCAATTGTGCCGGCCGAGGGAGCGCCGGCGCTCGATTCGCATGGAGTAACCCACAACGATGCTGCTTACGCAAACGACAACGCCCGAGGACGTCAAGGCTCTCGACCGCGCCGAGCTTCCGCTGCTCTGCGGCGAGATCCGCCAGGCAATCCTCGAAAGCTCCGCCGCCGTCGGTGGGCACGTTGCCCCCAACCTGGGCGTCGTTGAGCTTACGGTTGCGCTTCATCGCGTGTTTAACTCCCCCATCGACAAGATTGTCTTTGACGTTTCGCACCAGACCTACGCCCACAAGGCGCTGACGGGGCGCGCGTACACCTATATCGATCCGGAGCGTTATGGTGAGGCTTCTGGCTTTGCCAATCCCGACGAGTCCGAGCACGACCTGTTTGCCATGGGCCATACCTCCACGTCGGTGAGCCTGGGCTGCGGCCTTGCCCACGCGCGCGACCTGGCGGGTGACGCGTACAACGTCATTACCGTTATTGGCGACGGTTCGCTTTCGGGCGGCCTGGCGTTTGAGGGCCTCAACAATGCCGCCGAGCTCGACAGCAACTTGATCATCATCGTCAACGATAACGACCAGTCCATCGCCGAAAACCATGGCGGCCTGTATCGCAATCTGGCCGAGCTGCGCGCCAGCAACGGCGCCTGTGAGCGCAACGTTTTCCGCGCGATGGGGCTCGACTACCGCTATCTGGACGCCGGTAACGATGTGTTGGCCCTCGTCGACGCGCTGCAGGAACTGCGCAATATCGATCATCCCATCGTGCTGCACGTCTCCACCGCCAAGGGCAAGGGCTTTGAGCCGGCCCAGAGCGACCCCGAGCGCTGGCACCATGTGGGTCCGTTTGACATGGCAACCGGGCGCAAGCTCTGCCCGGGCCATCCGAGCGAGCCTGCGCCGCGCACCTATGCCGACATTACGGGCGAGGCACTCAGCGCCGCCATCGAGCGCGATCCGCGGGTCGTGGGCATCACGGCCGCCACGCCCTACATCATGGGCTTTACACCCGAGCTTCGCGCTGCCGCCGGCAAACAGTTCGTCGATGTGGGCATTGCCGAGGAGCACGCCGTGACCTTTGCCACCGCGCTTGCGCGCTCGGGCGCCAAGCCAGTTTTTGGTGTGTACGGCACGTTTTTGCAGCGCGCCTACGACGAGCTGTGGCACGACCTGTGCCTCAACGACACCCCCGCAACCATCCTGGTGTTTGGCGCGTCGATCTTTGGCGCCACTTCCGAGACGCACCTCTCGTTCTTTGATATATCCATGCTGGGCGGACTTCCCAACATGCGCTATCTGGCACCGGCCTGCATGGAGGAATACCTGTCCATGCTGAGCTGGTCGCTCGACCACCGCGAGCATCCCGTGGCGATCCGCGTTCCGGGCATTGGCCTGGTTAGCCGCCCCGATTTGGCGCCCGCCGAGGACACCGACTACAGCGCCGTTCGCTACGACGTGGTGCATCAGGGCCGCGACGTTGCCGTGCTCGCGCTTGGCGATTTCTTTGAGCTGGGCGAGCGCGTGACAAACCGCTTGGCTGCCGAATACGGCATAGAGGCCACGCTCGTCAACCCGCGCTTTGCAACCGAGCTTGACCGCGAGTCTCTCGATGGCCTTGCCGCCGAGCATCGCGTTGTCGTCACCCTCGAGGACGGCATCTTGGACGGTGGCTGGGGCGAGCGCGTCGCGTGCTACTTGTCCTGCACGCCCGTGCGCACGCGCACCTTTGGCATCGCCAAGGGCTTTCCCGACCGCTACGATCCCAACGAGTTGCTTGCTCAGAACGGCATGACGGTTGAGAATATGGCCGCCGAAGCGGTACGCCTGCTGAACGAGTAGAAAAACCTCCGCAAGGGAAGCACCCCTGCGGAGGTTTTTATTTTCCCAACTCAATTGTCTCGATCTGTAACACCTAGAGGACAAATCCTCGCCCAATTGTTACAGATCTAGACAAACCGTCTTTGCCCCTGTTGTTTGTCTCAATCTGTAACGGATAGAGACCTTTTGTCCGTCCAGATGTTACAGATCGAGACACTCAAATCCCCCTGAAGAGAAAATCTCGATCTGTAACAGTTACTCGGCAAAAATGGCTGCAGATGTTACAGATTGAGACAAAACAGCGAGGCAGGCCGCCACATCTGCAAGAATCACCACAAAGGTGCCCGTCCCCTTTGTGGTGGTTTTAAGTCATGGTCGGAGCGAAAAACGAATAGCCGTTCATACGCGATCTCCTTACTTATATATGTCGCGTTGCCGCCATTATAGCGACCGCCGCGAGCGACCATGCCGTCCGCAAAACGCTATCTCAGCTGCAATAACTGACGTTGCCCAGATAAAACCTGCCAAAATAAACCTGTCCCTTTTTGGTAGGTAGAATTACCCATAAGGTAAGTATGTTTCTGAGTTATTTCGTGTTGACCCATTTGAGCGCGATGGGGTATAACTCTATTCAACCGCTAGGGATTTTATTGAGAAAGGTGTTCTACCATGAGCAAGAACCTCTCCCAGCAGGTCGTTTTCGACCGTCGCGGCTTCATCGCCGCCACCTTTGCAACCGTCGCCGGCCTTGGTCTTGCCGGCTGCTCCGACACCAGCGCCGAGGCCGACAAGGGCTCCGCCGCCGGCTCCTCCAAGAGCCCCGAGGACACCGAGGCTTCCACCACGCTCGATGCCAAGGCATTCGACAAGCTCGTCGACAACGGCCCCAAGGCCGATGATGACGCCATCGCCGCCAGCACCTGGGCCACGGCCGTCAAGGACGCCGGCGTCTTTAAGATCGGTGGCGTTCAGACCTCCACGCTCTTCTCCCTCCTCAACGAGAAGGACGGCAAGACCCGTGGCTTCGATGCCGGCATCGCGCAGCTCCTGTCCAACTACATTCTGGGCGAGAACAAGGTCGAAATCACCCAGGTGACCTCGGACACGCGTGAGTCCGTCCTGCAGAACGGCCAGGTCGATGCCGTCTTTGCTACCTACACCATTACCGATGAGCGCAAGAAGCTTGTCTCCTTTGCCGGCCCCTACTACTACACCCAGCAGGCCATCCTGGTGCTCGCCGACAACGACGACATCAAGAGCGTCGACGACCTGGCCGACAAGAACGTCGCCGTCCAGTCCGGCTCCAACGGCCCCGCCATCCTGGAGGAGTTCGCCCCCAAGGCCAGCCAGCAGGAGTTCAAGACCGACGAGGAAGCCCGCCAGGCACTTCAGCAGGGCCGCGTTGACGCCTACGTCATCGACAACAACATGCAGC
>OLNL01000743.1_pt1 | contig 34476 bp, 27 predicted proteins | sample 1672181 | NCBI WGS metagenome assembly OLNL01 (sample SAMEA3136656, study PRJEB25190) | human gut metagenome | biome: human gut; feature: human-associated habitat; material: faeces | place: Austria | collected 2013
CCCGCTGAGCTGGGCCTATGCCGGAATCTCTCCCACAGAAACCACCGAAGAGCCCAAAAAAGAAGCATCTCTCATTGGAAAACAGAGAGGTGATTGCGCAGGGTATTCCTGCAGGTGATTCAGCTGGAAGAATCGCAAGAAGGATTGACGTCTCCACTTCAACGGTTACACGTGAAGTGAAGGCAAACAGAACTATTCGCGAGAAGAAATCAACAGGCAAAAGCAAACCCTCTATTCGCTGTGCTAACTATCAAGATTGCCAGAAAAGTGGCAGTGCTTGTAAGAAATGTTCCACGAGGCTCACGACCTGCAAGCACTGCAAGACGCGCAGCTGCATCGCTTCCTGTCCTGACTTTAAGCGCAAGATGTGCCCCGATACCGAGCGCTGGCCCTATGTGTGCCCGGAAAAGTGTTCGAAGCGCGCCTACTGCGGCTTTCCTAAGTGCAGCTACGACGCTGAAGCGGCAGATGCAAATTACCGGGTGCGTTTGGCGTCCTCGCGCGAGGGTATCGATATGAGCGACGAACAGCTTCTATCGCTTGACAAAATCGTGACGCCGCTCGTCAAGCAAGGGCATAGCTTTGAGGCGATTTGCTTTACCCATGAAGAAGTCGGGGTATGCGCCCGCACCCTTTACAACTACCAAGATAAAGGTCTTTTAAGCACCGCGAACATCGAGCTGCCTCGCAAGGTGCGCTTAAAGCCCCGCAAGAAAAACAGCCACGCAGGTCGCGATCGCGTGGACCGCGCAGGCCGCACCTACGATGATTTTTTGGCATTGCCCCTAGAGGAGCAGGTGCGGGTTGTGCAAGGGGATTCCGTGTGCGGCTATGAGTGGAATGAGCATGATGTTTTAAGCCTTCATATGGTTGCTTATGCGTTCCAGTTCTACCTCCGCAAGCGCCATGCCGACTCAGAAGCTGTTGTTAAGTGGCTTGACGTAATCGAGCGCGCATTGGGATCCCGCGAGGCTTTCAAAGCAATCTTTCCCGTTCTTCTGCTTGACCGGGGCGTAGAGTTTGATGATTGGGAGGGCATGGAGCGCTCGTGTTTGGAGTTTGGCAGGCGCCGCTGCCGTGTGTTTTACTGCGATGCCATGGAATCAAATCAGAAGTCGCAGGCAGAACGCAATCATGAGCAATTACGTCGCATCTTGCCGAAAGAGCGCACCGACTTCGATGCTTTAAACGTCTACGACATCGCTACGTGCTGCTCTCATGTTAATTCCTACCCAATTGCAGGTCGCGGTGGCAAGTGCGCCTTCGAGCTTGCCGCAAGCATCCTGCCCGTAGCTTTGCTTGACGAACTCGGTATTGCGCGCGTGCCAACAAACGAAGTCATCCTAAAGCCCTATTTGATGAAGCACGCTGTAGAGCAATAGCGCGCTGAAAAAGCAGTTGCCCACTAGGCCCTTGTTGTTGCGTTAAGTCTTGCGCTTCCGCACAGGTGGGTCTGCGCGAGCATGCCCAAATTCGCCTTGATCCGAATCGGGATTCTTTCAAATCAATGACCCGAGTGATTAAAACCGCCTTCTCGCAAAGGTAACCGCAACGGTTTTGAATAAGATCTGCAGGATAAAACGCAATGTTGCATTTACCTTTGCAGCGTTGCGTTTAGTTTTTCGAGTGACCACCACGAATTGCTAAACGTATTCCTGAAGCAATGGTTTCAGCGTGGGGAGATGTAGTCTATCCTGCATGCAAGGCGGATGCATCGGTTTCGAAAGGACGCCTGGCAAATCGAGGCGAAAGGGGAAAGCCTCGGAATCGAGCAGAAGGGGCAACCCGTAAAGGAGGAAGCTATGACAGCGGTAATCATCGTCGTTGCGATAGCTGTGGTGCTGATCGTGTTCATCATCGCGCTCTACAACAAGTTGGTGAAGCTTCGCAACATGGTGGACAACGCATGGGCGCAGATCGACGTGCAGCTTCAAAGGCGTTTGGATCTTATACCGAACGTAGTGGAGACTGTGAAGGGATACGCGCAGCACGAGAGCGCTACCCTGGATGCTGTCACGCAGGCTCGTGCGGCGGTGGCTAACGCGAACACTCCTGAGGGCCGCATGGGAGCTAACAACCACCTTACTGAAACCCTCAAAAGCCTGTTTGCGGTTGCCGAGGCTTATCCCGATTTGAAGGCGAACGCCAACTTCCAGCAATTGCAGGCTGAGTTGTCGAACACCGAGGACAAGATCAGCTATATGCGTCAAAGCTTCAACGATACAGTGATGAAGTACAACACTGCTATCCAGACGTTCCCCGCCGTGCTCCTCGCTGGCGCTATGGGATTCAAGGAGCGTCCGAACTTCGCCGCCGATGAGAGTGCTTCCACCGCGCCGAAGGTGACGTTCTAGCATGGTTGCAAGGTTGACGCGCATCATACCGTTGCTGCTATTGCTGGCTTTTGCGGCCGGCGTGGTGTACGTGGTGGCATCATGGCGCTATTCGCCTGCGCGGGCGAAGGAGATCCTTATCAAGGCCTTCACTGTGCTGAATGTGGCGTTGGCTGCGTTTTTCGGCTTGGCGAGCCTGTATGCGTTGTCGGAGAGCAACGGCGATGTGCTGGATTTGACGCTTTCGTTCATGGTTACGGCGTTGGTGGCTTTGGGGATCACGCGGATATGCCGAGCCGTGTTCCTGAAGCACAACCCCTCGTATCGGATGAAGCCGATGAAAGCGAAGCGTTTGCGTCGCTCGCCCTGGCCTTGGGGAAAAAGATAGATTGCGAAGGCGCCCGATTCTGGGCACCTTCTTTTATGGCGCGGAAAGGCGTTGGGAAGACGGCCTACGAAGGGGTGGGGTCACTTCTCTGAAAAGGGCGTGCAGTTGAGATAATGGTCTGCTATAAGGTTCTTTCCATGAGGCTATTCTCGTGCAAATGTGCGAAATCGTTCGAGACCGCCTGCAAGGCTTAGGAAGTCGTAGCAAGGGAGTGGCTGCATAAGATGACGCTGATATAAATGATGTCAGGGCATGAAGACCCGAGAATGCGAGGGTCGAAAGAAAAAGCCCCCGCGTTTGCGGGGGCTGAGAATTCGTGGCGGAGAAGTAGGGATTCGAACCCTAGATGCCCTTGTGGGGCATACTCACTTAGCAGGCGAGCACCTTCGGCCTCTCGGTCACTTCTCCACGCTATAATAGGTGCGGGTAGATATAATACCTTGACTGTCGGAAACTTGCAAGGAGCATTCTCGATGCAATACACAAGGACACCTCAATTCCCAGGCAGCCAGCGGGAGGAAGCGCGTTGTCGCGTTGTATGGATGATCGCGGCTGTGCTAGTGGTCGTTGCTTGCGCATGTGCGTTGGCAACTTTGCCGGGCAAAGCCTATGCGAAGTCGTACACCATGCCGCAAGTGAACATCCAGGCTCAGCTGGAAACCGATGGAACGCTTCACGTGGTGGAACAGCGCACGTTCGATTTCAACGGCTCGTATTCCGCTATTTGGTGGTCGTTAAACCTGCTGCCTACGAACGCGGAATTCTCCGTGAACGGTGTTCGCATGATGGGCGTCGATGATTCCGGCGCTGCTGAAGGGTCGATGTCGGCGCTGCCCGAGGTGCCGTTCGAGCTGAAATGGCGCGAGGAAGGCGGTCCGGGGCGGAACTCCTATTCCCTGGATAGCCCGAAGAACACCGTATACGTGTTCTTCGGGTCCCATCCCGAGCGCGTGGTTGTGGAGCTTGATTACACCATCACCAACATGGCTCAGGTATACGACGATGTGTCCGAGGTGTACTGGCAATATCTGGGTTCCGAGTGGTCGGCGGCCCCCGAGAACGTGACGGCAACGCTTCAGCTTCCCCTCCCCCAGGGCGTCACGGTGGATCCTGGTGAGAACGTGCGCGCGTGGGGCCATGGTCCGTTGAGCGGCAGCGTTTCCGTTAACGCCGATGGCTCGGTCACATGCACGGTTCCTCGTGTGGAAACCGGTGAATATGCCGAGATGCGCGTGTGCATCCCCTCCAAATGGCTGACGAACGTGTCGCTGAGCACGCAGCGCCTGCATGCCGGCGAGCAGCGCCTGGATACGGTGCTGAAAGAGGAGAAGGCCTGGGCGGATACGGCGAACAGCAAGCGCATGATGTCGTTGGCGTTCTCTGTGGCGTGCGTGGCCGTGTGCGTTGTGGCATTGATCTGGGCTATCGTCATGTTCTTCCGTCATGGCAAGGAGCATAAGCCTGACTTTACGGAGCAATACTGGCGCGATGTGCCGCGAAAGAGCTTGCATCCGGCCGTTATCGGCCGCTTGTGGCGTTGGGACAGGACGAGTACCGACGATTTGACGGCGACTATCATGCATCTGGCTCAAACGGGTGCTGTTCGCATCGATTCCGGTTCGTATATGGCGCCGACGAAGCATGGCGGCATGAAAACGGTCAACGACTTCTATATCACGAAGATGGTGGAGGCCGATGCCATAAGCGACCCGATCGACAAGGCAACGTTCAAGCTGCTGTTCGACAAGGTAGCGTCAGGTCAGAACTCGCTATGGTTCGGCAGCATCAAGAAGTATGGCGAGGACCATTCGGAGCAGCTGGTAAACGCGGTGAAGGATTGGCAAGGCGTGCTGACCGCGGAGACGGATAAACACGGCTTCTTCGAGGAGAAGGGCAATAACCTGCGCACATGGACGTGGGCGCTCGCTGTCATATTGATTGCGGTGGCAATGCTGATTTGGTTCATAACCGATAACATGATGCCCATGATATGCGGTGTTCCCACTGTTGCGGCGCTGGTTTTCATCGGGAACAACATGACGCGACGCAGCGTCGATGGCAACAACCTGGTTGCGCACTGCAAGGCGTTGCGCAATTGGCTGCGCGACTTCAGCTCGCTTGAGGAGCGGCCACCCACTGACGTGAAGGTGTGGGGCGAATTCATGGTGTATGCGTACCTGTTCGGCGTTGCGAAGCAGGCTATCGAGCAGCTTCGCAAGACGCAGCCTCAGCTGTTCACGGTCGACCAGACGTATGGAGATACCTACGTGCCCTGGTGGGGCTGGTATGCCTCCTACGAGAGCGGCGCGAATGCCGGGATGCCCGATGTGGGAAGCTTCCTCTCCTCGTCGTTTAATCAGGCTGTGAAAACCGCTCACGAGGCTATACAAGCCGAATCCAGCGGAAGCGGAAGCGGCGGCGGATTCTCCAGTGGCGGTGGCGGAGGCTTCGGCGGTGGTGGCGGCGGAGCTCGCTAGGCTGCTGAGCTTCCGCGCATTGCCAACGGCGCAAAAGGCTGACGTTTAGGCTTTCGGTCGGTTACGTCAGCTTGCTTGCCGCCGAGTCCAGGCCCTCGGGCTTTTCGGTGATACCGGTCTGTTAAGATAGCGGACGCGTCGTTTAGCGCGAATCACGTTGAGTACGAAACGCCGATCTGCGTCGCCTTATGCGGCTGTGGATCGGCGTTTCTTTATTGCGCCCGGTTATGGGTTGCAGTCGGGGGTAAAGGGAAGGTTACATGAAGAAGGGGCTGCCCTCTTGGTCGTATAAGGTTGCCATCGTTGTGGCGACCATCATCTGGGGCTATAGTTTCGTGTCCATGAAAGACGTGGTAGCGGTCATTCCACCAGCATGGTTGCTGGGCTTCCGCTTTCTGTTTGCGGGCATTGTGTTGACCGCTATCCTTTGGAAGCGCGTCCGAAAGGCTTTCAGCGGCAAGATGGTGCTCGCCGGCACCGCGCTCGGCTTGGTCGATTATCTGGCGTTCTGGACGCAAACCGTTGGCTTGGAGCACACCACTCCAGGCATCAACGCGTTTCTTACGGCGACGTATTGCGTGATCGTCCCCTTCCTATGGTGGATCATCGCTCACAGGCGCCCGACGGTGTTCAATATCGGGGCTGCCGTGCTTGCCTTGGTGGGCATTTGGCTGGTGTCGGTCCAGTCGGGCGGTATGACCATGGGTTTCGGCGAGGTTATGACGCTGGTGTGCGCGGTCATGTTCGCTGTGCATATGGTGCTGGTTTCGAAGTTCTCCCGTTTTCACGACGTGCTGGCGCTTACGGCGGTGCAGTTTGTTGCCGAGGGTTGCATGGGTCTGCTGTCGGGAGCGGCGTTCGAAACCTTCCCGGGATTCGCCGCTTTCACGCCCGGCATTATCAGTCAGTTGCTGTTCCTGTCCATCTTCGCTTCCATTGTGGCGTTCGGAATCCAGAATGTATCGTTGGCGCATATACCTCCGGCCCAGGCATCGCTGTTCTTGAGCTTGGAATCGGTATTCGGCGTGCTGTTCAGCGTGTTGTTGTACGGCGAGCAGCTGAGTCTCCGTTTGCTGGTTGGTTTCTCGTTGATCTTCGTTGCCATCATCATCAGCGAGACATTTCCATTGAAGCGCAAGAAGCCTGATGAGGCCGTTGGAGAGACCGTATAAGAACAGCTTGTTACCGTTGTCTTGACGCATGAGCAGGCATGATACAATTCGAACGTACATGACCGATCAAGGAGGGCTTACCATGGCGGAGAAGAACAACGTTGTTCTTATCGGCATGCCCGGCTCGGGTAAATCCACGCTGGGTATCGTGTTGGCGAAAATCATGACGAAGGACTTCATCGACGCCGATATCGTCATTCAGAACCAGTGCGACAAGACGCTGCAGAAGATCATCGACGCATGCGGTCCCGAGGGCTTCATCGAGGTTGAGAACGAGATTCTCAGCAAGATCGACGCGGAGAACAGCGTTATCGCCACGGGCGGTTCCGCCGTCTACTCTGACGAGGCTATGAAGCATCTGGCCGAAATCGGCACGGTTGTGTACCTCAAGATCTCCTACGATCAGCTGGTGCACCGTCTGAGCGACCTGCAGGAGCGCGGCGTCGTGCTGAAGGGCGGCATCGGCATGAGCCTGAAGGAGCTTTACGACGAGCGCCTGCCGCTGTATGAGCACTATGCCGGCATCACGGTGGACGTGAACGACCTGTCCATCACCGCTGCAGCTCGCAAGGTTGCAGATGCGCTTGCGCATGAAGGCGTGAAGTAATGTTTCACGTGAAACATTAGAGCACAAGAAAGGCCACCGGAAGGTGGCCTTTCTTGTGCAGTCGAACGATTAAAGCTGTTGAAAGGTGTTTAGTCCTTTAATTGCATAGGGCTGCTGGTTTCGACAGATGAGAGGAAACCTTGTTGCGCGCATATGGATTGCTATGTCTGTAAGCGCGTATCGCGAAGATCATATGGCATATCCGAGTGAAACACCTTCGCAGAAACAAATAAGGCCCCGATGTTTCACGTGAAACATCGGGGCCAATCATGAGGGGCAAGCAGTTGCTATGCGGTGGCGAAACCTTGTGCAGCTGCTGCGCGGTCCTCCTGAGCATTCTTAGCGCCCAGGCGATCAGTAAGGGGATCGATCGGCGGCACGTCGTCGTGGTTCTTATGGGGAACCATGTCCTCTTCCTTGCCGCCTGCGTCGTTCAGACGCTTGAAGAAGTCCTTCGTCTCACGGACGACCACGCCGGAGAGCACGATCAAAGCGATCATGTTAGGCACGGCCATGCATGCATTGAAGATGTCGGCGATGGTCCAAACGGCGGAAACGGTCATGTAAGGGCCGATGAACACAGCAGCGATGTAGAGCCAACGGTACACCTTCACGGCCTTCATGCTGCCGTTGCTGAAGTACTCAAGGCAACGCTCGCCGTAGTAGTCCCAGCCAAGGATGGTGGTGAAACCGAACAGAGCCAGGCACGCCATGAGCACGAACGACACGACGGTGGGAGGAATGAACGGCAGGCCAGCCTGGAAAGCGGCGGTGGTGACGGAAGCACCCTCAAGGCCGGGGATCAGATAAGCGCCGGTCATAACCAGGGTAAGGCCGGTCATGGTGCAGACCACGATGGTGTCGAGGAACGTACCGGTCATGGAAACCAGACCCTGGCGCACGGGCTCCTTCGTCTGAGCGGCAGCAGCGGCGATAGGTGCGGAACCGAGGCCGGCCTCGTTGGAGAAGATACCGCGGGCGATACCCTTCTGCATGGCGATGAAGATGGCTCCGAGCATACCGCCGGCAGCAGCATCAAGACCGAAGGCGGAACGGAAGATGACCGCGAATGCACCGGGGATCTTGTCCAGGTTGGTGAGCAGCAGGACCAAGGAGAAGCCGACGTAGAGCACCACCATAACGGGGATGACGCGCTCGGAAACGCTGGCGATGCGCTTGATGCCGCCGATGACCACCAGGCCGACCAGCATGGCAACCACGATGCCGCCGATGACGGTGGCGATGGAGTAATCCATGCCCAGGATGCTGACCGTGATGGACTTCTGGGGATCGAAGAAGTTCGTGATGGCGGTGTTGATGGAGTTCACCTGGGTGAAAGTACCGATACCGAACAGGCCTACGCACATGCCGAAGAAAGCGAAAATCTTGGCAAGCCAGCGCCAGCTGATCTTGGGCAGACGCTTACCCATGCCGCGCTCGATGTAGTAGAATGGGCCGCCCAGCACATGGCCGGTGTTCTCGTCGATGCTGCGGAACTTAACGGCAAGCAGACCCTCGGAGTATTTCGTAGCCATGCCGAACAGCGCTGCCAGCCACATCCAGAACATGGCACCAGGGCCGCCGACCACGACAGCAGTAGCAACGCCCACGATGTTGCCGGTACCGATGGTTGCTGAAAGCGCGGTGCACAGTGCGCCGAAGCTGGTCACTTCGCCGGAGCCGCCCTTTTCATTCTTGACCATGTAGCGCAAAGCGCGCGGCAGCTGGCGGAACTGCAAACCGCCCAAGCGAACCGTCAGCAAGATACCTCCGAACAGGATGAGCACCATCAGCGGCACGCCCCATACAAAGTCGTCAATGGTGGTGATCACGTTGTTGACGACGTCGAAAAACCCTTCCACAACTCACTCCTAACTTAACTCTGGACCGATACAACCTCTGCGAGACCCTGAGGATGCACGGAACGGAGCTAAGCAAAAGCTTTAGGGCGATTCTGGAATATATGATTAAGGAAAGGGAAAAGTTCTCGTGAACGCCGAGTTTGAGTTTCGTTCACGTTTGCGACAAGTCACTGACTTTTCTCTGTCCTTTTGCCTGAGAGTTTCAGCGAAACGGTTCGCCGCTGCAGCTTGATCGAAGCTGTATACGGTTAGGTCTTGCGGCTTGCGTTTCGCCTTGCCCCTTCGGCACCCATAGTTGGGATTCTCCAGAGGCCCCTGCTTGCCCTGTTTCTTGCGATCCAGAACATATCAACGGGGTGACGCTATGAAATTGTGGCATGAACTTTAACAGCGGAGTAACGGCTTGTAAACACCCCAGTATTTCGAATGTGTAACTTTTTGGGCAAGTGGACAAAAAGAGAGTGAAGTAAAGTGAAATACTCACCGGAATGAAGGGCGTCTAGTTGCTTGGAGGAGTGTTTCTGCAGTACATCACCTAAAGATAATAGGTTGTACATATGACGTTGTACATATGTATTGATTCGGATATCACAAGAGAAGCGGAGTGAAGGTTTTCACTGGATAAGGATGGGAACTTCGCTCCCGGTGCTTGCCTTGCTACCATGTTTTTCGACTCGCAATGGCAATGGGCTCCCGTTCGACTTGGGGCGTAAATGCAGTCATCGATCCGTCCGATGCGGAGCCGGCGAAGCGCGTGTTTCGCGTTGCGAGTGAAGAAGGGAATAACCAAGCCTTTTCCAACAAGGTTGAAAAAGGCTTGATCTCGCTTCGTGAAAAGAAGGGGATGCCGAAATCCGGTCGGTGCGGGGACAAGGCATTGCGCGCGCTTTGGTTATCGGCAGAGCAATCCCCTTCCATATGGTTTTCGGCGGGAAACGCAGCGATTCGCTATCGCGGTTGTTCTGTTTAATATTATGTTGCGCTATGAAAGGGTAAGGATGAAGTTCACGGTTGTGGCGGTTGGAAAGCTGAAAGAACGCTTTTGGGTGGATGCCTGCGCGGAATATCTGAAACGCCTGCAGCCGTATGCGAAGACCCAGGTGCGCGAGATTGCCGACGTTGACCCACGCAAGGTGGGCGGCGTAGAGGGCGCGCGTGATAGAGAAGGAGCCGTTATCTGCGCTGAACTGGAGAAACTTGGCGCTGACACGCATGTGGTGCTGCTGGCTATCGACGGCAAGGAACGCTCGAGCGAAGGGCTGTCGAAGCGTTTGGACAACCTGATGCTGCAAGGGAAAAGCAACTTCGCATTCATCATCGGCGGATCGGACGGCGTGAGCGATGAGGTGCGCAAACGCGCAAACGAGTTCCTATCGTTCGGCCCTATCACGCTCCCCCACAACCTAGCGCGCGTAGTCCTGCTCGAGCAACTCTACCGCTCCCAAAAAATCTCCCACGGTGAGCCTTATCACAAATAACCTTGCGCACCTGACGCCTGGCTGACACTTAGGGGACGTGTCGTTAAGTGTCCGGTTTCAGGGATGAATACGTGGTTTCGCACTAGCTGAACAGCGGCTTCACGCAACCATCGTCGTTTGACGGCACCCTTGATCGCATCGATGGCCGCTCGGGGGACGTGCCGATATCTGCCTCGCTTTGCTTCGGTCGTCATGTGAGAGGCGAGTATTTGCTCGCGATTGCCGAGCTTCTTATACTGTTTCGGAACGAATTTGCCTGCGAAGGAGGCGCTTCCCTATGCGGATGATTTCTTGGAATGTGAACGGTCTGCGCGCCGTTTTGAAGAAGGGCTTCGAGGATATCGTGTGTCAGTTCGATGCCGATGTGGTCGCGCTGCAGGAAACGAAGCTGCAGGCTGGCCAGGCAACGCTGGATTTGCCGCAATATCGCGAGTTTTGGAGCTATGCGGAGAAGAAAGGCTATTCCGGCACGGCGGTTTTCACGAAGGAGGAGCCCCTGCAAGTGCTCCATGGCCTGGGCTTTCCCCACTTGGATGACGAAGGCCGCATCGTGGCGTGCGAGTTTTCCGAGTATTGGTTCGTTTGCGTCTACACGCCGAACGCGCAAAACGAGCTGGCGCGCATAGATCATCGCATGGAATGGGATGACGCGTTTCGCGACTTTTGCAAGGGCCTGGAAGAGGGAGTGCTCCCTGCCGGCGTTCCGGTGGAGCGTGCCGGCGCCGACGGTAACGTGGTGCTGCGTCCGGAGGCGGGGCGTGGCGAAGGGAAGAACGGCGCGGACGTGATCCCGGAATCGGCTCCCATGGGCGACGGGCATTTGCCCACGCAATGGCTTCCGCTGACCCAGCCTGGTGAATCGGCGCAGCCGAAGCCGGTGGTTATGTGCGGCGATTTCAACGTGGCGCATAACGAGATCGACCTGAAGAACCCCGGCCCCAACCGCGGAAACGCCGGCTTTTCCGATGAGGAGCGCGAAAAATTCACCAAGCTGCTCGATGCCGGGTTCACCGACACCTTCCGCAATACGCACCCCGATCTTGCTGGCGCGTACTCTTGGTGGAGCTATCGCTTCAACGCGCGCAAGAACAACGCGGGGTGGCGCATCGACTATTTCCTGGTCAGCGACGCCTTGGCTCCGCGCATCCAGGCCGCCAGCATCTACAACGAGGTGTTCGGTAGCGACCACTGCCCTGTCGGCCTCGAGCTCGATCTGGCCTAGCTCCGATGCCTTGGGCCTGACGCTTCGGGGACGTAGCACTATCTGTCCGGCTTGTTGAACGTTACGCGGGTGGCTACTTCCTAGCAGCCCTCGCAAAATCGGACGCTTAGTGCTACGTCCCCGAAGCGTCAGGCCTTGATGTGTCTGGGATGGGGTTGGCGAAGCTGCTGGTGGCGCGTGGTATCATGCTAAGGTTCGAAACGAGAGGTTGCGGCAGCTGGAAGTTGGGCTGCCGGACCTGTATTCAGCACTGCTAGAAGGAAAATAACCGTATGGATACTGCAAAGATCGAAGCCGGCGTTCGCATGATTCTGGAGGGCGTGGGTGAGAATCCCGATCGCGAAGGGCTGAAGGAAACGCCTGCGCGCGTTGCCCGTATGTACGAGGAGGTGTTTTCCGGCTTGACGGAAGACCCCGCCGTGCATTTCGCCACCACATTCGACGAGCACTGCAGCGAAATGGTGCTTGTGCGCGACATCTACTTCTATTCCATGTGCGAGCATCACCTGGTGCCGTTCTTCGGCAAGGCCCATATCGCCTACATCCCGGCGACAGACGGCCGCGTGTGCGGCTTGTCGAAGCTGGCGCGCCTGGTCGAAGTATATGCGAAGCGTCCGCAGGTGCAGGAGCGTTTGACCTCCCAGATCGCCGACACCCTGGTCGAGCAGCTGAACCCGCAGGGCGTTGTGGTGGTGCTTGAGGCCGAACACATGTGCATGAGCATGCGCGGCGTGAAGAAGCCCGGCAGCCACACGGTCACCAGCGCGGTGCGTGGCGTGTTCGCCGGCAGCACCGATGCGGCCCGTGCCTCTCGCACTGAGGCCATGTCGCTCATCTTGCGCGAAACCCGATAACGCAAAGGCTTGGTTATGGAAGCCGTTGCCGACGTGTGCCAACAGCTGTTCGGCATCGCCCCGGGGGCTATGCTGCTGGTGTGCCTGCTCGTGTTCTTGGCGGGTTACGTCGACGCCATCGCGGGCGGCGGCGGCCTGATCTCGCTGCCGGCCTATATGATCGCCGGCCTGCCCACGCATGCCGCCATCGCAACGAACAAGATGAGCTCGACCATGGGCACCACCATCGCCACCTGGCATTATGCGAAATCGGGCTACATCCAATGGAAGCTGGCGGGCGTTTGCGTGGTGCTTGCCGTAGCAGGTTCGACCATCGGGTCGAACCTGGTCCTCATCACCAGCGACGCATTTTTGCGCGTATTCCTGTTGGCGGTCCTGCCGATCACGGCTATCTACGTGATGAGGTCGAAGAGCTTCGGCAAACAGGATAAAGAGCCGCTTTCGCCGAAACGTACCGCGGCGCTTTGCGCGCTGGTGGCGTTTTGCGTGGGCATATACGATGGCTTCTACGGTCCCGGCACGGGTACGTTCCTGATGCTGCTGCTCACCGGCGTGGCTCATCTGAAGCTCAAGTCCGCCGCCGGTATCACGAAGGCCATTAACCTTACCACCAACGTTACGGCGCTGGTGGTGTTCCTTCTGCACGGTCAGGTGCTGCTGGTTCTCGGCTTGGTGGCGGGCGCGTTCAATATCGTGGGCAACTACCTGGGTTCCCATAGCTTCTCGAAGAACGGCGGCGCGGTCGCCCGACCCATCACCATCGTCGTCCTGATCATCTTCTTTGCAAAGGTTATTTGGGATTTCGTCGCCTAAGCCGTGAAACAGCCTGCCGCTGGCTGCGAATGTTTCACGTGAAACAACACCTGGAAATACAAGGTGCACGACAATCGGGTACTATGGATGCATACTGAAACGAGCGCGTCGGTCGCGCGGGTGAAAGGATTCGAACATGAAGTGCGTTATCAGCGTTCTTGGCAAGGATCGTAGCGGTATCGTTGCAGCTGTTTCGGTTGCGCTGGCCGAATGCGGTGCCAACATCGACGACATCAGCCAGACTATCCTCGGTGACATGTTCTCTATGACCATGCTGACCACGCTGGACACCGAGAAGGCAGACTTCAACGTCGTCCAGGAGAAACTCGAGGGCGTCGCCTCCGAGCTGGGTGTGCAGATCACCATTCAGCGCGAGGACGTTTTCCAGTTCATGTACAAGATTTAGGACTCGACCTGAATCGCATCGCTTGCGAATTCGGCTGCACCGCCGCATTATGTTCGGTATGCCGTTTCCATAAGCCGCCGAACGACGGCCCGGAGTCAAAAGACTTCGGGCCTTTTTGCGCACCGCTATAATAGGAAACCGTGACCCATTAGACGATTAGGGAGAAGTCGAATGACCCGAATCTATTCGTATACCCAGCCGCTCAATGCCGATATCGTCGATGCGTTCTGCCTTATGCAGAAGGGCTTCACCGATCAGTTCGTGTATTACCGCAAGGATCGTCCTACTCGTTTCATGGGTTTGGGGCGCTGCATCGCGCTGCCGACCTTGGACGAGGCCGAGTGCGAGCTTACGGGGCCGGCTGCCGAGCAGCCGGTGTTCTTCTCGTTCAACCGATTCGACGCGCATAACCCCGCGCCGGCAGATGAGCTGTTCCAGTCGTTCCCCAATCTGCATTTCATGCTGCCTGAAGTGGTGCTCATCGAGAACGAGCGTGGCGCTTTCCTGCAGGTGAATTCCCTTGGCCCGGTGTACGCCGGCCGCGTCGAGCGCTTCGCGCGCCTTGCACTGACGGCGCCGCGACGCATGCGACGCACTGTTTCGTACCAGCTGGAGCTCGATTCGCGCCCTGCCTGGGAACAGGCCGTGGGAACCGGGCTCGATGCCATCAAGGAAGGCCGTGTGGAGAAAGTCGTGCTTTCCCGCCGTTTGAAGCTGCGCGCCGATGAGCCGTTCTCCTCGAAGGACCTGCTGGTGAACCTGATCGACGGCACCGCGCACGGAACCGTGCTGCTGTACCGATATGCCGACGTTTTCTTCTGCGGCTGCACCCCCGAGCTGCTCGTGCGGAAATCGGGCTGCGAACTGGAAAGCATGTGCCTTGCCGGAACGTGCCCGGCATCGCCCGACCCCGTTGAGAACAATCGCCTTGCGCAAGGTTTGCTGAACGACGCGAAGAATCGCGCCGAGCATGACTACGTCGTGCGCTTTATCCGAGATGTGCTGGGCCGTACGTGCTATGCGGTCGATGTCCCGAAGCAACCGACCATCATGCCGTTGACGCGCATCCAGCATCTGATGACTCCCGCCCGCGCAAAACTGCTTGAAGGTGTGGACCTGTGGTCGATGATGGGCGATTTGCACCCCACTCCCGCAGTGTCGGGCACGCCGGTCGGCGAGGCGAAGATGCTCATCCGCCAGATCGAAACCTACAATCGCGGCTTCTTCGCCGGCGCTTGCGGCTATGTGGATGCCGCGGGAGACGGCGAGTTCAGCGTGGCATTGCGTACCGGCGTGTTCGACGGCGAGATCGGCTACGTGTACGCCGGATGCGGCATCGTCGACGGCAGCCGTGCGGCGGACGAATACGACGAGATCGCGCTGAAGCTGAAAACCGTGCTCTCGGCATTCGACGGCGAAGCGGGCGCTGCCTCGTCCCGCGCCGCGCAAGCCACGACCGCAGGGAAAGGGGAAGCTCGATGACCGTCGCCGATCCGCGCGCAACCGCGCGTTTTTTGGGAGCCTTCTTCGACGAGCTTGCGAAATGGGGCGTGCGAAACGTGGTGATCAGCCCCGGTTCGCGTTCGACCCCGTTGTCCATGATCGCCTTTGAGTTGTCTTGCCGCGCCCCGCAGCGCATGAGCATGTATGTGGACATCGACGAGCGCGGCGCCGCCTTCCTGGCGCTGGGCATGGCGAAGGCGTCCGGTCGCCCGGCGGCGCTGGTGTGCTCGTCGGGCACGGCCATTGCCAACTATTATCCGGCCATTCTCGAGGCGGAGTCGTCGCGCGTGCCCCTTATCGTGTTGACGGCCGATCGTCCGCCGCAGTTGCAGGGGCTGGGTGCTCCGCAAACCTGCGATCAATCGCACGCTTACGGTACGCACGTGCGCGCCTATCGCGGCATGCCTTTGCCCGCCGATGACGAAGGCTCGCTGCGCTTCGCCCGCCAAGCCGCCCGCGAGGCGTGCATCGCCGCGCTCGGGTCGTGCGAGTTCCCGCAAAACCAGGGAGCGCAAAGCCCCTCGGCACCGATCGGAACGCCCCAGCGCCTTGCAGGAGCCTGCTTCGGCGGCCCGGTGCACCTGAACTTCCCGTTCGATGAGCCGTTGAAGCCCGATGTGACGCTGCCCGACCTGTTCGATGCCGGCATTCCCTGCGCCGGGTCCGCTGCGGACAGTACGGGTCCCGAGGCAAAACCCGTTCGCAATCCGCAGCTTCCCGTCGGCGTCGCGCAGGTGCGCGGGGTCATGGAAGGCGCCGCGGCAGCGCAGCTTGCCCGCGAGCTGCTTGCCAGCAGCGTGCTGCTGTTGGCGGGCGAAGGCTCGTGCGCCACCTACGAGGAGGCGCAGCGCGTATTGGCCTTTGCACGCGCGTTCGCCATTCCCGTGCTCGCCGACCCGCTCTCGGGGCTGCGTTCCCTCGACGACCCGTTGGTGATCGGCAACTACGACAGCGTGCTCCAGCCTGGCGGCATCTCGCCTGATGAAGCGCTAAACCCGCAGGTCGTCGTACGCTTCGGTCGATATCCCGTGTCGAAGCGCGCAACGCAGTGGGCTCGCGCGCGCGAGGATGCCGGCGTGCTGCAGGTTGTGGTCGACCCCCTGGAAACGCGCGATACCAACGCCGCCACCACGGTGTTCGTTCGCATGAAGCCCGCCGATTTCGCGCAAAGCATGGAGCGCGCGCTGCGTAGGGAGGACGGTCCTGCGACGGCAGGTGCCAACGACCTGTCGTTCGCCAATGCCTGGCAACGGGTGGAGGAAGCCGCGGCAAAGCGCATAGCTGCGGTGGATGCTGGCAAGGGATCTGACCCCGATGGCTTCGAGGGCGCTTACGTTCGCCGCGTGCTTGAGCTTGCTCCCGCCGGGTCGTGCCTGTTCGCAGCCAATTCCATGAGCGTGCGTGCCGTTGACACCTTCTACCTGAAGGGCGCCAAACAGCTGATCGTGCTGGCAAACCGAGGGTTGAACGGCATCGACGGCACGGTCTCGACGGCCATCGGCGCCTCGCGCTGCTTTGGCCGCACCACGCTGATCACAGGCGACCTTACCATGCTGCACGACTTGAACTCCCTGGCGTTACAGCGCGAGCTGCGCGTGCAGCGGCAGCTTGCCGACATCGCAGGCGACGCGAACCGCACACCGGAGCAGGCCGCCAAACGCAATACCTGCGAAACAGATACCGGCGCCCAGGGTATTACCATCGTGTTGTTGAACAACAACGGCGGTGCCATATTCGACATGCTGCCGCAGAAGTCGCAAGAAGCGTATTTCGAGCGCTTGTTCCTCACGCCCCAGGACGTGGACTTCCAAGCTGCTGTCGCCGCATTCGGCGTGCCCTACAGCAAAACGGCCACGTTGGCCGAGTTCGACCGGGCATATCGTGCATCGCTGGACGTGCCGGGCATCAGCTTCATCGAGGTGCCCGTGCCGCTGCAAGGCCTGCGCGAGCGTTACGCCGATTATTGGTAGACGCCCGGCGCAACCACCATCGCAAGACGGTGCTTTATGCGCTGATCTTGCGGTCGCGCGGTGTTGTATGCAACACATACAACAACAAAACGCAAAAGGACCGAGGAGGCGCTTATGCAAATGCTGAACGAGCAGGCGGAAACCGCCTGCTTCGACGTTGACGGAGTCCGATATCGTTACCTGTATATGAAGGAGGAAGATCCTACCCGCGGTCGCCGCCGCTCCCCGGTGCTGTTCGTGCATGGATTCGCGCAGAACGCACTGTCCTGGTTTCCTGCAAGCCGCACCATCTTCCTTGAGCGAGACGTGTACGGTATCGACCTTGTCGGCCACGGCGGGTCGGCGGTCCCGTTCCAACCCGCGCCGTACAGCTTGACCGCTATGGGCGAGGCGCTGCTTGCCCTTATCAAGCTGATTCCGGGAAAACCCCTGGTGGTGGGCTATTCCATGGGCGGGCGCGTTGCGCTTTCCGCGCTGCTTGAGGCGGGCCCCGCCGCTTTCGCCAAGCAAACGAGCGGCCTGCTGCTGGAAAGCGTGGGCATGGGTCCGAAAACGCAGGCGGAACGCGATGCCGCCATTGAGCGCGATGCCGATACGGCGAGGCGTCTGCGTGAGATGCCGCTGAAGGATTTCATGACCTATTGGGAGAACCTGCCGCTGTTCGCGTCGCAGAAGGCGTTGCCGAAGAAGGTCCGCGCCGCGGTGCGCGCCAACAGGCTGGCCAACGACTCCGAGGCGTTGGCGAAATGCGTAGAGTGCGCCGGGCAGCATCGCATGCCCTCGTATCGCGAGACCACGGCGGCGTTGCGCGACCTCGGCCTGCGCGGCTACCCTGCCCTGTACCTAGCTGGCGAGAAGGACGCGAAATACAGCAAGCTTGCGATGAGCTTGCACGAGGATGGGATCGTCAGAACGCGCATCGCGCCGAAGGTGGGGCATAACGTCCACCTGGAAGCCCCCGAGGTCTTCGCCGCCTGCGTGCACAGCGTGGCGACGCGCTAGCCGGGCATCCGCCGTGTCGTCAGGGCCCTCCCAGCCGCATCACGGGCGCTTGCCGCGAACGTCTTCAAAAACGCTTGCGGCAAGCGCCTCGTTTCGTTATCGCCATGTTCCCGTGCATTGTCCGATCAAGCCGTTGACGTGGTGCGGCTTTGCTACAATACTCTCGCTGGAAACCAGCGTTCCCGCATATTGGAATCATCTTGAAACAGAGGCTCACCGGCTATGGACGACGACAAAATGCAAGGTACCGAGCACCAGGATCAGCTACCCGATATGTCAAGGGAAGAACTGGACGCGGAAATAGGCAGGCTGCTCGGCGTCTACCCCGTTGTCCGCTTCCTTGATGGGGAGGATATCGAGAAAGAGGATCACTGCCTGCTGTACGGCGACTCATGCGTTTGCATGCGCGGTGTGTGCAGGGATATCTTGCACAACGGGGGCTCCCGAATGAACAGGGTCCTCATGGGCGATCAGCTCCATCGCGCGTTGGCTCAGCGGGTGAACGTCGACGGCAAACCAGGCGTGCTCATGTGCGCCCGCCCCGTAGATGCGGTCGTTGGCGGCATGCTCTCCCAGGAACTGCTCTATCACGATGCGTTGTCGGGCGCCTACAATCGGCGATTCTACGAGGATAACCTGCGCAATCAGCACGTGTTTGCCGGCGTGGCGGTTTTGGACCTGGACGATTTCAAGTTGGTCAACGACACGCTGGGCCACCACGCGGGCGATGTCGCCATCAAAACGGCCGTTGACGTGCTTAGGGGCTGCATCCGCTCCAGTGATATGCTCGTGCGCTACGGTGGCGACGAGTTCGTGCTGGTCATCCCCGGTATCTCTGCCGATGTTTTCGCGCGCAAGCTGCACGATATGGGCGATAAGCTTGCCGAAACGCCCGTTCCCGGATACGAGAGCATCAACCTCACCATCAGCATCGGCGGCGTGCTGTCCGAGGGACGTACCGTCGAGGAGGCGGTGCACCAGGCCGACGGCCTCATGTACAAGGCGAAGGGGCGCAAAAACCTCGTCATCACCGATTCCGACGACCTTGATCCCTACGAGTTCCATAAACCGTTGCTGCTGGTGGTGGACGATTCCGAGATGAATCGCCTCATCTTGAGCGAGATGTTGAAGGACCAGTACGAGATCATCGAGGCGGATTGCGGCGAAGCGGGCGTTGCGTGTCTTGAGCAGCATGGAAGCGGCGTCTCCCTTGTGCTGCTCGACATCGTCATGCCCGGTGTCGACGGCTTCGACGTGCTCTCCCTCATGTCGCGCAATGGCTGGATCGACGATATCCCCGTCATCATGATCTCAAGCGAGGATTCCGACGACACGGTGCTGCGCGCCTACGAGCTGGGCGCTTCCGACTACATCAGCCGCCCCTTCGATTCGCGCATCGTTCGCCAACGCGTCAGCAACATCATGCGCCTGTACACCAAGCAGCGGCGCCTTTCCACCATGCTCGCGCAGCAGTTCTACGAGCGCGAACGGGAAAGCCGTATGCTCGTCGACATCATGGGCGGCGCCATGGAGCTGCGCAACGGCGAAAGCGGCCCGCATGTGCAGCATGTGCGCAAGCTCACCGAGATGATGCTGGAGCACCTGATGCGCAAGACGGACCGCTACCACATCAGCTCGAGCGAGCGTAGCACCATTGCCGCCGCCTCCACGCTGCATGACCTGGGGAAACTGTCCATTCCCGACAATATCTTGAACAAGCCGGGCCGGTTGACGTCCGAGGAGTTCGAGATCATGAAGACCCACACCACCATCGGCGCCGATATGCTCGAGGGCATGGTGCAGTACCGCGACAGCGCCTTGGTGCGCGCGGCTCGCGACATCTGCCGCTGGCACCACGAGCGCTACGACGGCAGCGGGTATCCCGATGGGCTGAAGGGCGAGGAGATTCCCATATCGGCGCAGGTCGTGGCATTGGTCGACGTCTACGACGCCCTGACCAGCGATCGCGTGTACAAGAAGGCGTTTCCGCACGAGAAGGCCATGCACATGATCTTGAACGGTGATTGCGGAGCGTTCAACCCGCTGCTCATCGATTGCCTTATCGATCTGCAGGACCGTATCGTCGTCGAGAAGGACGAGCAAGACCCACCCCCCCTTATTTCAGTGAATGATGAGGGGGCGGGAAAGAGCCGAAGATTGATCGATGAAGGGCGCCCCGATGATGAGAATGGGCCGACAAGGAAAGGTTAGGTAGGCCATGAGCGCGATTCAAGATGCATATAACCAGATAGGAGCCGATTTCGACGACGTGTTGCGCCGTTTCACCAGCGAGAAGCTCATCGTGCGATTCGCCGAGAAGTTCCTGGAGGACGGCAGCTTCGAGCAGCTGGGCGAGGCGTTGCGAAACGACGACGCGGATGCTGCGTTCCTTGCTTCCCACACGTTGAAGGGCGTCGCGCAGAATATGGGATTCACCGGCCTGTACGAGCCGTCGAGCGCGCTGACCGAGGAACTGCGTGCCCAGCCTGCCGACTTCACGCGGGCGAAGGAGCTGTTCGAGCCCGTAGAGGCCGAGTACAGCAAGACGGTCGAGGCCCTGCGCGCCGCCCTGTAGCAAGCAACGCCGTTTGGCTGCGCAACCAACGAGAAACCGGCCCGGATGCTCCGTACGATGCTGATATCGTGCGGAGCGTGCTAATGCCCGGCGAATTGGTTACCATTGTTACGTACACGTAAAACTTCGCGCAAACCCTTGCGTTTTCGCGTAGCAGCGGAAGGAATCACATGAGCGATATCCAGTGGCAACCTGGGAAGCAGTACCGCGAGATCGTCTATGAAACGTATGAGGGCATCGCGAAGATCACCATCAACCGCCCTTCCAGGCGCAACGCCTTCACGCCCCTGACGGTGAACGAGATGTATGACGCGTTCTCCGTGGCGCGCGACGATGCCTCCATCGGCGTCATCATCCTCACGGGCGCCAACCACGGCGGCCGTCATGAGGACGAGGCGTTCTGCAGCGGCGGCGACCAGAAGGTCCGCGGCAACGGCGGCTACGTCGGCGAGGACAACATCCCCCGCCTGAACGTGCTCGACCTGCAGCGTCTGATCCGCGTGGTGCCCAAGCCCGTCATCGCCATGGTCAACGGCTACGCCATCGGCGGCGGTCACGTGCTGCACATCCTGTGCGACCTGTCCATTGCCGCGGAAACGGCGAAGTTCGGCCAGACGGGTCCGAAGGTCGGCAGCTTCGATGCCGGTTACGGCGCGGGCTACCTGGCGGCAATGGTCGGCCAGAAGAAGGCGCGCGAGATCTGGTACCTGTGCCGTCAGTACACGGCGCAGGAGGCGCTCGACATGGGCATGGTCAACAAGGTGGTGCCCTTCGAGCAGCTTGAGGAGGAGACGGTGCAGTGGGCGCGCGAGATGCTGCAGTTCAGCCCCACGGCGCTGCGCTTCATGAAGGCGTCCTTCAACGCCGCCACCGATGGCCTGGCGGGCCTTCAGCAGTTCGCCGGCGACGCAACGCTGCTGTACTACACCACCGCCGAGGCGATGGAGGGCCGCGACGCGTTCAAAGAGAAGCGCAAGCCCGATTTCTCCAAGTACCCCAAGTTCCCGTAAGTCGTTTCAGCAGTTCAAGGCAAAGGTAGGCGCAGAACCCTCATGATCGGCGTATTCGAAGGCATGGTGCGGCAGAACCCGCAGCGCACGTGCTTCACGTTTGTCGATAAGGAAGGGAACGTGGAAGCGTTCTCGTACAGGGAAGCCCGCATGATGGCGGCGGGCTTGGCCAGCCTGTTGCGTCGAAGGGGCGTCGAGCCGGGCGACGCCGTGGTGGTCGACCTGCCGAACAACCCGGCCTTCGTCATCATGCTGCTTGCGGCCGCCTACGGCGGGTTCTCGCTCGTCACCATGAACACGCGCCTGACCGATGCCGAGAAGCAGGCGCGCCTGCTCGACCTGCAGCGATCCCGCGCCATGACCATCGCCTACACGGTCGATATGTCGAATGCGGGGCGCCTGCTCCAAACCGTGGCCGACGAGGCCACCGGTACCGCCGAGACGGCTGCGCACGGCCGCGGTCATGCGCAGCGCACGGCGTTCGCAGCGCGCACCAACATCGCCACCGCCGAGGCCCGCACCACCCGCGCGCTTGGTCGTGCGGGCCATGGGCGCCAGGCGGCCGCTCGCCGCCGCGAGGACGTTGCCCGCCAAGATGCGGTGGAAAGCGTCATCCATTTCGCCGAACGCGGCGCGCATGTGTTCGACCATGGCGCCGTGGCGGTGGTCATGTTCACGTCCGGCACCACTGGCCGCTCGAAGGCCGTGCCCCTGACCTGGGACAACCTATGCAATTCGGCGGCGGTCTCAAACGCTGCGCTCAATCGCCGCGGCGAAGGGCTGTGGCAGGCGGCGCTTCCCCTGTACCATGTGGGCGGCCTGCAAATGGTGGTGCGCAGCTTCCTGAACGCGAACCCGTTCATCCTCTACGAGCGCTTCGATGCCCGCCGCGTGCTGGCCGATGCCGCCCGTCGCGGCGCCACCCATATCTCGGTGGTCGACAAGATGTTGCAGGACATGCTGGCCGCGCCGAACGCCGATCAGCTACGCCGCTACGTGTGCATCCTGCTGGGCGGCGGCCCGTTGAACGCGCAAACGCTCGGCAGCGCCTTGGCCGCCCGCGCCCGCGTGTACGCCAGCTACGGCATGACCGAGACGTCCAGCAATATCGCGAACTCCCTGGTTACGCCCGGTTTCACGGGCGGCATGCAGCTGCTTTCCGGCTACGAGGCCCGCATCGTGGACGCCGGCCCCGATGGGTTCGGCCGTCTTGCCGTGCGAGGCCCCGGGCTGTTCTCCGGCTACTTGAACGCGCGGGCCGCCTACACGGCCGACGGGTTCTTCCTCACGGGCGACACGGCCGCCATCGCGCCTGATGGCAAGCTCTATGTGAAGGAACGCACCGACGACATGTTCGTCTCGGGCGGGGAGAACGTCTACCCGGCCGAGATTCGCGAGAAGCTGCTGCGCGTGCCCGGTGTGGCCGACGCGTACATCTTCGGCGCGCCCGACGAGAAGTGGGGCCGCCGCCCCGTCGGCTTCATCGAGCGAGATGCGGCCTTCGACCCGTCGAAATCCATGCCCGCATCCATCGCGTCAGGCGTTGCTGGAAAGCGCGGCCGCACCGTTTCCGACCGCATGTTCGCCCAGGAGGCGGCGCGCAACGTGGCTTCCCAGCTGTCGCGCGTGTACCAGCCGAAGCACCTGTTCGTGCTGGACAGCTTCCCGCGCACGGGTATCGGCAAGGTGGACCGCTCGGCCTTGCGCAGCCTCTACGACCAGCGCATCGAGGTCAAGCGCGTGAACCTGTACCGTATCCGCCTGCCGTTCCGCAAGCCGTTCGCCACGGCGAAGGGGACGCTGTCGTTCCGCGAATCGCTGCTGGTGGAAGTGGTGGACCATGCCGGGCGCACGGGTTTGGGCGAGTGCGCTGCCTTCCCCACCGATTGGTATCTGCCCGAAACGCTTGACCAGGACCTTCGCATCCTGCAGGAGCAGCTCATACCCTTGGTGCTGAACACCGTGTTCCTGCACCCCTCCGAGGCCGATGGCCTGCTGGCGGCGTGCCCGGGCGCTGATGCGCTGCCCATGGCGCGCGGGGCCATCGAGCCGGCGCTGTGGGACCTGTACGGCAAGATCGTCGGCCAGCCGCTGTGGCGGCTCATCGGCGGGCAGGCGCCCGAAGACGGCCGGCCCGCCTCCACGTCGGCGGGCGCCGCAGTGCCCGTAGGCTCGGTGTCCGACACGCTTGCCGCTGTGCAACGTTGCGTGGACGATGGGTACACGCGCGTGAAGCTGAAGGTGACGCCGGGCACTGCGCCGTTTTGCGTGCAAGCGGTGCGCGAGGCGTTCCCTGACTTGGTCCTATCGCTTGACGCGAACCAAAGCTTCACTGAACGCGATCTCGATGTGCTGCGCGGGTTCGACGCGCTGGACATCGCATGGATCGAGGAGCCCCTCGACCCGCGGCGCGCGCCGGCCAACGGCCCGCACGACCTGTTCGCGCGCTTGGCCCAGCTGCAGCGCCGCATCCAAACGCCGGTGTGCCTGGACGAGTCCATCTTCAGCGCAAAAGATCTGGCGAAGGCGCTCAAGCACCAGGAGCTGAAGTGCTACGCGCTCAAAATCGGGAAATTCGGCGGCATACAGCCTGCGCTGCAGTTCGTGCGCATGGCGAATGCGCGCGGCATGAGCGTGTGGATGGGCGGCATGTACGACACCGGCATCTCGCGGCGTGTGCATGCGGCGTTCCAGATGCTGCCCGGCGTGATCGACGCTGGCGATGTCGGCGCCACCTCGCGCTACTTCGACGTCGACGTAACCGATCCGCCCTACACGGTGGAGCGCGGAGTGGTCACGCTTGAACGTCGAGGTCACGAGCATGGTTTGGGCTGCACGCTCGACCGGCCCGCTTTGTCGCGCGTGCTCATCGACCAACAAACCTACGAATAACGGGCGCCGCTCCCAGCGGCGCTATGACGGCTCGGGGCGGCATTGCGTTCTCGGGCCGTCATGATTCCGGCGCATGACATCGCCTTCCGGGCCAGCTGCCGCTTTGGCGTGCGCGGCTCCATGATGCGCCCGGCTTCGCGCTCTGTTCCGCCGTGTGAATCGCATCACGCAAAACCGCGCATACACCCGAGGTATTATTCATTTGCATCGGAAAATATCCCATACGAATCCTTTACAAAGGCATGTGTGGGGTATAGTGGAACAGACTGTTTTTCCGATGAGGAGGGTTCGATGAACAACGCTAACGAAGCGGCAGGCGCTTCTATGGCCGCTTCCGGCACGGTGGCAACCGGGTCCGGCGCGCTGCACGATATGGAACATCACGGCAAGCTGGGCATTTTCCGTCTGGTAGCGTCGGTCATCACGCTGATCCTCGGCGCCGGCGTGTTCACGCTGTCCGGTGATCAGGCTGCCCATGGCGCCAGCGGCGCCGCCATCCTCACGGCTTGGGGCATCTCGGCCGTGGGCGTGTTGTGCCTGGTTATGACGTTTTTCGCGTTGTCGCGCCTTAAGCCCCAGCTCAAGGGCGGCATTTACAGCTACGCTGCCGCCGGCTTCGGAGACTTTTTGGGCTTCAACAGCGCTTGGGGCTACTGGATCTCGGCCATCCTGTGCACCGTCAGCTTCTCCGCGCTCCTGTGCGGCGCCTTGTCCTATTTCTTCCCCGTCTTCGGCGCGGGCAACAACCTGGCGTCCGTCATCGTGGCAAGCTGTGTCATCTGGTTCTACGCGTTTCTGGTCAGCCGCGGCGTGAAGGAGGCTGCGGGCGTCAACCTGATTATCACCATCAGCAAGTTCGTCCCCATCTTCGTCGCGCTCACCGCCATCATCTTCTTCCAGAAGTTCGACGTGAACATCTTCATGGAGAACATGGCGCACGGCTCGGTTGAGGGCCTGTCGTTCTTCGAGCAGGTCAGCGGCACCATGATGGTCACCATCTGGGTATTCCTCGGCATCGAGGGCGCCGTGGCCATCTCCGGCCGCGCCAAGAAGGACAGCGACGTGGGCAAGGCCACCGTCATCGCCTTCGTCTGCGTGCTCACCATCTATCTGCTGGTCTCCACCTTGTCCATGGGCGTTATGCCGCTGTCCGAGTTGTCCGAGCTTTCCAACCCGGCGCTCGCCGGCGTCATGGAGCGCGCCGTGGGCCCGTGGGGCGCCACGCTCATCAACGGCGGCGTGGTGCTGTCCCTGGTGGGCGCCATGCTCGGCTACACCGTGCTCTCTGCCGAGTGCCCCTACGAGGCGGCGGCCCAGGGCGGCTTCGTGAAGGCCTTCGCCCGCGTGAACAAGAAGGGCGCGCCCATCGTCACGCTGGTGGTTACGAACCTGGTCATCGAGGCGTTCCTCATCATCATGCTGTTCTCGGACAGCACGTACCAGTTCTTCTATGCGCTGTCCGCCGGCATGATTTTGCTGCCGTACCTGCTTTCTGCCGCGTATTTCGCGAAGGTCGCCTTCACCGAGGCCGGCTCCTTCAAGGGCAAGCTGAGCGTTCCCGTGGCGGTTTGGCGCGTGTTCGCCATCCTCGGCGTCATCTACAGCGTGTTCCTTGCGTGGGCAAGCGGCGCCGTCGGCGTTACGCTCATGTCCATCCTGTATGCTCCTGGCATCTTGGTATATATCAAGGGCAAGAAGGAGCGTAGCCAACCGTTCTTGGACAACGCCCGCGATCGCGTGGTGGCCGCCGTCATCCTCGTCGCGGCCATCGTGTCGATCGGCCTGTTGGTCACGGGAACGGTTTCCATTTAACGCAAGCCGCATGATATAGGTAGGAATCGGAAGAGGGACTGGACTGTGGAACTGCTTGAAGAGCGCATCAGGCGCGACGGTGTGGTGAAGTCGGAAGGCGTTCTGAAGGTGGACGGCTTTCTGAACCACCAGATGGACATCAACCTGTTCAACGAGATGGGCAAGGAGCTCAAGCGCCTGTTCGCCGACGCGCCCATCAACAAGATCCTCACCATCGAGGCGTCGGGCATCGGCATCGCCGCCGTGGTGGCGCAGCACTTCGACGTGCCGGTGGTGTTCGCGAAGAAAAGCCAGTCCATCAACCTTGACGGCGACGTGTACTCCACGAAGATCCAGTCGTTCACGCATCAGCGCATCTACGACGTCATCGTGTCGAAGAAGTTCCTGAGCGCCGACGACCACGTGCTGCTCATCGACGACTTCCTGGCAAACGGCTGCGCCCTGAACGGCCTCATCGACTTGGTCGAGGACGCGGGCGCCACGGTCGAGGGCATCGGCATCGCCGTGGAGAAGGGTTTCCAGCCCGGCGGCGACGATCTGCGCAGCCGCGGCTACCATCTGGAATCGCTGGCCATCGTGCAGTCCATGAACCCCGAAACCGGTGAGATCGAATTCCGCCGATGAGCATGCGCATGAAGCCCTTCGATCACGACGAGCTGCTCAAGCTTGACGGCGACGTCCCGTTCGTCCGCTCCGTGCCGTACGGCATCCAGCATATCTTGGCCATGTTCGTGGCCAATCAGCGCATCTTTTCGGCGCTGCCGCGTGGCGCGGCCTCTTCCGATGCGGCACCGGCCTCTGTGCTGGCTTCGGTCAAGGCGTGGGAGCCTTTCGAAAAGCCGCAGGATCGCTTCGAAAAGTAACGGTTCCGTAAAACGCGCCCTTACTTTTGGATATAGCGTAAAGGAACCCTGTGCGTGCGGTTTCGCATGCCACAATAGAAGAGCTACCTGATTAGCAAGCTTCCGGTGCGCCGGAAGCTCGGAGGCGGGCCGGGTGCCTGCCTCTTCGATATGCACCCGACATAAGGAGACCCGCTTTTATGCACATAGGCTTAAGCCTGATTCTTGTTGCCCTGTTCCTGGCCATGAACGCGTTTTTCGTTATCGCCGAATTCGCTTTGGTGCGCGTTCGAAAATCCCAGCTCGAGCTGGCCGTCGAGCAAGGCAAGAAGGGTGCGAAAAGCGCCATGTACATTGCCGAGAACGTCAACCAGTACCTGTCCGCCTGTCAGCTGGGCATCACGTTGGCGTCGCTGGCTTTGGGCTGGTTGGGCGAGCCCGCGTTCTCTGCTCTCATCCGCCCGCTGTTCGAGATGCTGCATCTGCCCGAGGCGCTGATCAGCGTGGTGGCCGTTGCTATCGGCTACTTCGTCATGACCACGCTGCACGTGGTGGTGGGCGAGCTGATCCCCAAGTCGTTCGCCATCTTCGCCACCGAGCGCTACGCGCTGTTCACGGCCGGCCCGCTCATGGCGTTCTATAAGATCACCTATCCCGTCATGATCCTGTTCAACGGCATCACCAACGCCGTGGTACGCCTGACCGGCCACGACCCGGCCAACGAGCGCGAGGTGTACACGGGCGACGAGATCAAGCTGCTCATCGACGAGTCCACGGAAAGCGGCCTCATCGACCCTGAGCAGAACGAGTTCGTGGACAACATCTTCGACCTGGGCGACAAGGACGCCGAGGCCATCATGACCCCGCGAACCGATCTGGTGTGCATCGACCTCGAGGACTCGCTGGAAGAGAACATGGCGCTGGTCACGCGCTACAAGTACACGCGCTATCCCGTGTGCCGCGAGTCGAAGGACCGCATCGTGGGCTTCGTGCATGTGAAGGACCTGTACCTGATGCAGAAGGGTTCCACCATCGATGATCTGCCCGTGCGCACCATCGAAGCCGTGCCCGAGAGCATCCCCGTGGCGAAGCTGCTGCAGGTGCTGCAGGAGGGCTCCACGAAGATCGCCGTGGTGGTCGACGAGCATGGCGGCACGGCAGGCATCGTCACCATGACCGACATCATGGAGCAGATCGTGGGCCACGTCGATGATGAGTACCGCCATGCCGATAGCGAACTGGTGAAGAAGCTCACCGACGACACCATGATGATCGACGGCGGCATGGCCGTGGGCGACTTCGAGGAGCTTATCGGCTTCACGCCCGAGGACGCTGAGGATTGCGAGACGCTCGGCGGCCTGATCATGGACGTGCTCGACCGCATCCCCTCCGAGGGCGAGAGCCTAACGCTCGAGGGCAAGGAGGTTACGGCGAAGCTGACCGTGGTGCGCATGGACCGTCATCGCATCGACCGCGTGAAGCTGGTGCTCACCCCGAAGCCCAAGCAAGCAGAAGAAGAATAACGAAGAAGGCCTCCCGTTCGGGAGGCCTTCGTTTTTCCATGTGCCTATCCGACCTTCACGCCGGCGAAGCGCTCGGCGTTGTGCCACAGGATGTTCTCCAGCTCATCTTCGGTGAAGCCGGCCGTGGCGAGCGTGTGGTACTCCTCGGCGGGGTCCCACATGGGGAAATCGCTGCCGAACATGATGCGGTCGGTGCCCCACATGCGCGCAAGCTCCACCGTGCGGCGCTGTCCCAAGAAGAACTGCGAGCTGGATTCGTCAAGGAACACGCGGTCGTTCATGGCCACCTCGTGCAGGATGTCGTAACCCACCTCGAAGCGCGACCAACAGCCGAAGTGCGCGGCATCAACTACCAGGTCAGGGAATGTGCGCAGGATGTTCACCAGGCGGCGCGGGTGCGAGTAGTCGTAGCGATAGTCGCCCGTGTGGATGACCACGGGAAGCCCCAGCTGCTCGCAGATGGCGTATACCTCCATGAGCCTTGGGTCGTCCATGTTCACCTTTTGCGTGTCAGGATGGAGCTTGACGCCGTGCAGGCCCAGTTCGACCGCGCGTTGCAGCTCGGCCGCCGGGTCCTCGAAGTCCTGCTGCATGGTGGCGAAGCCGATGAACTCGGGGTGCTCTTGGCATTGGTTCGCAATGAAGTCGTTGATGGCGGTGACAGCGTGGGGAGTGGTTGCCACGGAATGCACGATGAAGTGCGTGATGGGCGCGCGGTCCTTCGCTGAAAGCAGGCCGTCAGCCGTGCCATCGCCGAACATGTCCACGCTATAGAAGTCGCCGACGGCATCAACGGCCCTCGAGGCGATTTTATTCGGATAGATATGCGCATGCGCATCGATAATGGCCATATTGCAGCTCCTCGTTTCGTCAGTTTCCCCGATTGTACGGCACCGCACAGCCGGGTTCGCCGGGCATTTCAGGGAAACTGCTGGTATCGCCATCAGGCTTTGGCTGTCGGTCACCTGCTCGTCACGCGGATGCTGTCGTTTAGGTAGGTCTTCTGGGCGGTTTTGCAGAAAAAAGGATCGAATTTGCCCGTCACTCATGGACTTCTGGGCGGTTTGGAGGGGCCGTTTTGTCCCGCTGGACGAGAAACCCCAGGTCGTAATTATGCCGAAAGCGAGATTTCCGCGAAAAGGCCTGCAAAACCGCCCAGAAGTTCGAAAAGCGATGTCTTGGGAACGCGCAGGGGGCGTGGCTCGAAACGCGCGCGGAGCACGGCGCGAAACGCAAGCGGGGGCGCGGCTGGTGCTGCGCCCCCTGCGCTTGCGGGCTGTGCTCGTACGCAAAGCCCGCCTATATCCGATTGCAGCCTAGTTCAGGCCGTACTCCGCCAGAAGCGCCTGGCCGCCCATGGTGGTGGGGGCGGCGTCGCCGGCCTCGCTCAGGAAACAGGACGGACGCACGATGGCCATGCGCTTGCCGTTCTCGCTCTTCACGCGCACCACCTGCATCTTCGTGCGCTCGGCCAGCTCCAGCTCGGCCTTGCTGAAGTGCGACAGCACCAGCAGGTGCTTGGCCTTCGCCACGCCGCCCATGAAGTCGCGGCGCTCGGAGTCCATGATGCGGTTGCGCTCGCCGTCGGTGCTGATCACCTCGAAGGCGTTGCGCTGCGGGAAGAAGCCGTCAATGCAGCCGACCACGAACATGTTGTCGTACTCGGTGCCGCACAGGTTCTGCGGCAGGCAGATGTGCACGACGTGCGGGTCCTCGGTCCACACCGGGTCGGAGATGGCGGCCTGCTCGAGCTCGAGCAGGGTCTTCGCCGTCTCGTCGCCCACCATGTCGGCGGCGACGGCCTCGAACTCGCTGATGCCCTCGGCGCCGATGGCCTTCATGAGGCCGAACCCGCGGCGCGTGGCGTTCTTCTCGAGGAAGTCCTGGCCGGAACGCCATTTCTCGGCCAGCGTGCGAGCGCGCAGGAACGGCTCCTTCGCGCCGAACCCGGCGCTGCCCACCTGCTGGAGCGCCTGGTACAGCGTGAGGCCCTCGGCCTCGGCGAAGTCCTGCAGGCCCATCCAGGCGTCGGAGTTCGTCAGCGCGTTGTCGAAGCCGCACCAGCTGCGCCATGCGATCATGTCGGTGGGGTCGGCCAGCAGCCCCAGCTTCGTGTACGCCACGAGCGCGCGGGAGCGCGTGGAGTCGCGCGGGTCGCCCGCAAGCGTGCCGGCGGCGCCGGCGGCCGACACGTTGAAGCCGCGGCGGCGCAGCATCTTCTCCACCATCACGGCCCAGCGGCGGTTGGGGACGACGACGCAGGTGTTAGCCTCGCGCGCGTCCTCCTGGCCATCCATCAGCTTGCGCAGGTACTTCGTCAGGCCGTTGAGCTCGTCCTCGGGCGTGTTCCACTTGATGGATTGCACGCCCTGCGGCAGGCCCTCGGCCCCGGCGGCGCGCTCGATGGGCGTGGCGCTGCCGGCGATGTAGGCGCTATCCATGTCGCCTTCGGTGCACAGCGCGTCGGCCAGCGCGATGATCTGCGGGTTTCCGAACGCGCCCTGCAGATGGAACACCTCCACGTCGCGGCGCACGGCCTCGAACTTCAGGAATCCCTCGATGTAGGGGTGGTTGCCGCGCTTGGACATCATCTGGTTGGGGTTGCCCGTCACCATGATCTGCTTGTCGGCCAGCAGGCACAGCACCGTCTGCTCGGCGTGGGAGAAGTTCTGGAAGTCGTCGGCCAGCACGTAGGCGAAGCTGCCGCGAGCGCCCTCGCCGACGTCGCTTTTCAGGAAGTCGGCGGCAAGCATGGGCGCCTCGCTGGCCAGCATGGCGCCGCGCAGCTTCAGGATGCGCGTGGCGTAGGCCAGCAGGTTGTCTGCCGCGGTGCCGGCGTTCCACTCCTCGCGCGGCTCGTAGCCTGCCATCTTGCGGTCCAGGAAGCCCAGCATGCTGCGCAGCTTGCGCGGTTGCTCGCCGATGGTCTTCAGATCCTCCAGGAAGAAGTTGTACTCGGCGCTGTTGAGGATGCGCGGCACGCGGCCGGTGGCCTCGCGGGCGGCGGGCTCGTCGAGCACCGACACGGCGGCATCGAGCGCGGTGCACACGCGCACCGACAGGGCGGCGCCGATGAGGTTTGCGGGAAGGGCGCGGCGCAGACGCTTGCGGAAGGCCTGCGCGGCGAAGGCGTTGGTGACCGCTACCAAGATGGATGCGGGAGCTTCCCCGTTCTGGATAAGGTGCGCGCAGCGCGCCACGAGCGCCTGCGTCTTGCCGCTGCGCTCGGCGCCCTCGACCTTGGCGAGGCGCCCATCGAATGCGGCGATGGTATCTATCATGTGAAACTCCCTTCGGTAGCGGCTATCTGGGGCCCCGTCGCGTGCGCGTTTTCAAAAGGTGGCGAAGGCGTTGCCGCGCAGGCGGCGCCTTCCGGCGGGCGTGGCTGTTCTGCGGCGGGGCGCGCTCGCGGCCCCCGCAAAAGGCCTTTAGGCCTCGAACACCTTGCTCATGCCGTCAGTATACTCCACGGTCCACGTGCGGTACGTCGGCGCGAACGTAGGCTCATCAAGTTCGAACGAAACCCATTTCTTAATGCGCAAGAAATGGGAGGTGGTTTGCTCTTGACGTTGGGAGCGGTTTTCTTTGTGGGAAAACCTGCGGGATCGCTAGGACGTGGCAAAATACGTTCCGTACCACGGGTAAGCGTGCTCAAGCCGTGCATTCGCGCATCCCGCGCCGCACGCGCCAGTTTGCCGGGGGTTCTAGAACACAATCGATAAGCAGGGGTTTGCCCGCACGGGCCTTCTGGTGTTGCGCGCTTGCTCCGGCGCCGCTTCCCGCGCAAGTGGGCAGCGCCGGCTGCGCCTTATACCCTTTGCGTCGATTGTCCGGTCAACGTGTGCGAAAGGATGCGGAATGCAAGGAAGATCATTGGTTGCGCTGCTGGTCGTTCTGTACGCCAGCGCGTTTTTGGCAGGGTTCAACGAGAACTTGGTGAACATGGCGCTCATGTCCATCATGGGCGAGTACGGCGTCGACTCGGTTGCGGCGCAATGGCTGGTCACGGGCTACATGATCGTGGCGACCATCGTGGTCATGTGCATGGCGTTCATGTACCGCCGCTTCAAGCTGCGCCCCCTGTACTTCGCCGCCGCGGCGTTCACGCTGGTCGGCTCGCTCATGGGGTTGTTCGCCTCGAGTTTCGAGCTGCTCATGGCGGCACGTCTGGTGCAGGCCGCGGGCTCGGGCATCTTCATCCCGCTCATGATGAACACGGTTCTGGTGGTCGCGCCGAAACGCAAGCTGGGGACGTTCCTGGCCATTGGCGGCTGCGTGATCACGTTCGGCCCCGCCCTAGCTCCGACGGTGTGCGGCGCGCTGGTCACCTCGTTCGGCTGGCATAGCGTGTTCGCGGTGCCTCTTGCCGCCATGGCCGTGCTCGCCTTGGTGGCGCTGTTCGCGGTCAAGAACATGGGCTTCTCCCCTGCTCACCTGGATATTCCGTCGACAGTGCTCTCGGCGGTGTTCCTTTGCGCGCTCAGCCTGGGCCTTGTAGAGCTGACCATCGATGTCGCGGTTGCGGTCGGGTCGTTTGCGGTGGCGGTGGTCACAGCGGTGCTGTTCGTGCTGCGTCAGCTGCGCTGCGAGCACCCGCTCATCGACCTGACGCCCATGAAGAGCCGTGCGTTCTGGCCGTCGGTGGTGCTGACCACCATCGCCATGATGGGCAGCTTCAGCATGAGCGTGCTGCTGCCGCTGTACCTGGAAGGCGGCACGGGCCTGACGGCGTTCGCGGCCGGCTTGCTGATGCTGGTCCCGGTGCTGGCGAACGCGGGCACCACGCTTCTGGGCGGCCGCATCATGGATGCGCGCGGCGAGTGGCCGCTGCTTCCGGCGGGTTTCGCGGCCATCGCCGCGGGCTTCGTCGTGATGGCGGCGCTGGCCCCCACGTTGTCGCTGCCGGCGGCATTCGTCGCGGCGTTGCTGATCATGGGCGGCACAGGCTTCATCTTCTCGCCCTCGCAGACGGCCGGCCTGCGCACTCTGCCTCAGGAAATGAATCCGTTTGGAGTCGCCATCTCCACCACGTTCGTGCAGATCGCGGCCTGTATCGGCCCTTCGCTGTACACGGGCATCATGTCCACCGCCCAGGCAGGAGCCTTGGCGGCGGGCGCCGGTGAGGCGCTGGCGACCGCGCAAGGCTTCTCGATCGCCATAGTGGTGGCCGCGTGCATCGCCGCGGCAGGTTGTGCACTCGCGCTGGTTTATTCGCGTGCCGCGGTGAAACGCGATGCGAAACGCGCAGGAAGTATGTAAAATAGACGTAAGCGAATCTGCGGCGCGCCTTCACGGGCGCGCCGCTTTAGCGTTAACACACGAAGAGAAACGAGCGCAACCCATGGCTATCACCGGCAAGCAGGTCCGTCAGCTGCGCAGCATGGCGAACAACTTGAAGCCCACCGTCATCGTTGGCAAGGAAGGCGTCACCGCCAACATCCTCAAGCAGGTCAACGAGGGCCTTGAGGCCCACGAGCTCATCAAGGTCAGCGTGCTGTGCGAAACGGGCAGCCAGGCCGCCGAGGCCGGCCGCGAGATCGCCGATCAGGCCGAGGCCGAGCTGGTACAGGTCATCGGCAAGCGCGTGGTGCTCTACCGCGAGACCACCCGCGACGACATCGAGAAGATCCAGCTGGTCAAGTAGGTAGGCAAGCGAGCCAGCAAGCATGCATGCGAGCAGGCAGGCAAGCAAGTAAGCTATCCAGCGTTGTTGTGCGGCTTTAGGCCGCGTGAAG
>OLNL01000763.1_pt1 | contig 33838 bp, 30 predicted proteins | sample 1672181 | NCBI WGS metagenome assembly OLNL01 (sample SAMEA3136656, study PRJEB25190) | human gut metagenome | biome: human gut; feature: human-associated habitat; material: faeces | place: Austria | collected 2013
AGCCATATATTTGTCTGCCGCTTCTGCTGCGAAACCACTCTCTACCAGCTCAGCCTTTACACCATCTGCACCGATCTTGTCCATCCAGAATGATGAATACCGTATCATAATCCTCTTCTGCAAAGCCGCTGTAGGCTGCCATCGCCTTTAGGATTCTTCTTTCATTGATGCGGATGACGAAATCCTGAAAGCCGAGCTTGCCAAGGGTCGTAGTCGTTGCCAGAATCAGCTCGATCTCCGCCAGGTTAGAAGGCTCGCCCAGAATATCAATATCACACTGCATAAACTGACGATACCGGCCTCTCTGCGGACGGTCAGCTCTCCATACATTGCCGATCTGAAGCGCTTTAAACGGAGACGGAAGCTCGTTTGCATGATTTGCATAAAAACGAACCAGCGGAACCGTCAGGTCATAACGCAGACCGCCGTCTACCAGATCCATCTCCTCTTTTGCTTCCGCAAGATTTAATTTCTCTCCGCGTTTTAAAATTTTAAAAATCAGTTTTTCATTTTCGCCACCCTGCTTGCTGTTTAGGTTGCCAATGGATTCCACACAGGGTGTTTCAATAGAAGTAAATCCAAATTTTCCGTAAGTTTCCTTAATCACGTTGATGCAGTAATCCCGCAGCTGCATTTCTGCAGGCAGAATATCTTTCATACCGGTGACAGGCTTTTTATTCAGTGACATTTTACCGTTCTCCTTTATTCGCAGTCCTATCGTTTCCGATTTTATACTATTTGAACGCTTTTTACAAGTAATAAATCGCTCCTGTTTCCGCACACAGGCACGCCAGTCGCGCGTTTGCACGAACCGTACGGTAAGAGCAGCCGCAGTCGATATCATAATACAGACAGTTCTTCTGCGGATCATAATGCTGGTAAACCAGACCGCCGTTATACATCATGTAATCCTTGGACAACGTCGGCGTATGTCCCGCAACGATCATCCCGTTTTCGATTCCCCCGGTCAGATACGCATCTTCCCGCGCCCGGAGATAAAAATCTTCGACACAGGTATATTTTCCGGTCAGACCTGCTGTCGGAAACTGCTCCAGGTATCCGGCATGTACCACAACACATTCCCGCTCCGGCAGGGAAAATCTGCAAAAATACGGCATTGCTTCCATCCTGGCTGCCCACTGCCGCAGATCTGCCATGGAAATACACTGTTCTGTGATCAGCTCCTCCAGCGTCCCATAATGATCGAACACCCGGATTTGCTCTGTCTGCCGGTTATGCTGCTCTATCAGGTTCTTTGTCTCCTGATAGAGATGCTCCAGATCTTTGCTGCTGCTTTCATCGATCACAAGCTGCCGCTTCTCCTGCACTGCCAAAAGCAGCTCCAGATAACATAAAAACTCTTCTTCATGATTGCCGCGCAGCAGCAGAATATTTTGAGGAACCTGCTCCATCCAGCATAGCATTTCATAGTTTTGACTTCCACGGTCAATATAATCTCCCGCCAGGATCAGCTTATCCTGATCCGAAAAGCCGATCTTTGCAAGCATCGCGTTCAGCTCGTCAAAGCAGCCGTGCAGATCGCTCATGATATAGGTATATCCAGCTTCTGTTTTGCCTGTTTTGGGGGACAGCTTTTTGCCTGGTGTCTTTTTTTTGAACCAGCTTGTCCAGTGTTTTAAATTGGTCATATCTCTCTTTCTTGAACTACTTCTCTGCGCAGATCAGATTCTTATAGAATTGCACTGCGCCGGGCAGGCAGTTATATTCCATGCACTCGTTCAGCCCATGCATGCCCTTCATCTGCTCCGGTCCGTAAACCACAGGCGCAAAGCGGATGCAGTTGTCACATACCGGACTATAGAACTGTGCATCGGTAGCCCCGGTCATTACATAAGGGCTGGACGGCAGTCCCGGAAAGGTCTGTGCAATCACCTGTTCCATCAGACGATAGCCCTCACCATGAATATCTACGGGCTTTGTATAGTCATTGGAATGGATAATTTCCGTCTCTAAACCGTATTTGGAAGCCAGATTCCTGATAATTTCAAGACTTTCCTTTTCTCCCTGATGGGGAATAAAACGCATATTGGCTCCAAGAGTTGCTTCCTGCGGAATCACATTATATGCATCGGAACCGGACTGCATGGTAAATGCAATTGTCGTCTGCAGCATAGCTCCTGCCTGTGCACTGATCTTCGGAAGTACCGCTTTTAAGAGCGGCTTAAACAGCCACATATTTCCAAGCACCAGCTTTAACCCGAAAGAGGCATATGGTGCCAGAGAAGTAAACATGGCAGAAACCTCCGGAAGCATCTTCTTTTGGAACGGTGAATGCTTCTCTACTTCGTTTACAAAAGCACAAAGGCGTGCAATCGGTGTTCCCTTAGATGGCGCACTGGCGTGTCCTCCATTACTTTTTGCAGTAAACTTCACGTCGGCTTTGCCCTTCTCAAAGACACCCACCATTGCGAAGTTTCCAGGAATTCCTCCAACGGGTTCCGTAATGATGGCTCCACCCTCGTCACACAGAAGGAACAGCCGGATTCCTCTTTTCTGCAGTTCCTTTACAAGCTTCGGTGCTCCGTCTCCTGCCCATTCTTCGGTACAGGAGGATGCCAGATACACGTCCGTCGGCGGCACAAAGCCTTCCGCAAGCAGTTCTTCCACGGCCTCCAGAAAAGCCATTACCGTACACTTCGTATCCGCCGTGCCCCGTCCCCATACCTTACCATCTGCAATATCTCCGGAAAAAGGAGCATGAATCCACTCTCCCTCTGCCGGGACGACATCCTGATGACTCATCAGAAGGATCGGCTTTTCGGACGATTTCCCCTTCCAATAATATAACAGGTTTCCGTCTATTTCAGTTTTCTGAAGCTCTTTATGTACCAACGGGAAAAGCTCTTCTAAAACCTTATGAAATTCAAGATATTTCTCTACTTCCGTCTCTCCGGCATGTGAGGTTGTGTCACACTGTACCATCTTGGAAAGCTTTTCGGCAAGCCGAAGTGCCTCTTTTTCCTCTGCTTCCGGCTTATAATCCGAAGTTTTCTTCGGCATCAAAAGTGTCCGGACTATTGCAATCAGCAACAATAAAATGATAATCAAAAGGATTCCCAGTAAAACCAATCCTACATATTTCATGATTCTCGCTCCTTCTTTCCCTTCTTAAAAAAAATCCACGCTACCAGAATGGCAACTGCACCAGACGGAATAATCATAAAGCTGGTTGATCCGATCAGTCCCGGCACAAAAATAAACAGCGCACTCATCAACACAAGGGGGAATACAGCGATATGCATATTCTTACGGTAATATTTATATGCCATCGCTCCAAATAACGCCGGAACCACGTTTTCAAACGCCGGCTGCAATACTTCACTCTGTAAAACCGGCTGCAGCGGAACCATTAAAAGGACGCCGACTGCCAAAACCAGAATCGTAACAAGGGATGAGGTTGCAATGGAAATCGTAGAAATGATTTCATTTTCCGGTGTTCCGGTCTTCGCTCCAACCATATCACGCGCATTGACTGCACACGGAATCTTCATATTAATCAGATTACCGGTAATAAATGCAAGGTATCCGCCACCGGAACCCAGCATCGGTGTGTAGATCAAAAACTCTGCCACACTGCTCACCAGCCATACCAGTCCTACGGACAAAAAAGCTCTTGCCACCGCTCCAAGATCCGGATAAGCTCCTAAAATTTTCCCCATCAAAAACGGTGCCCCTACCAGCATAACCAGTGTCACGGCACTTACTACTCTTCCGATTACATGCGTGCGTTTCCGGTATTCTTCCCACGTACTTGTTTTATTTTCTTCCATAATTCTCCTGTCCCTTTCTTAAAATTGTGATCCACTTCTATGTATCTGCTTTTCTTCATCTATCTTATCAGATCAGCCCGACAATCACAGCGGCTGTCATACCGGCAATCATACTTCCCGCAATGGAAAAGCTGTCTACCCAGCCAAGCTTTTTCTTTTCAGACAGAAATACGAAGATTCCCATTACCAGTGCAGAAACCACCATAACCACAAGCGGAATGATATCACCATGAAAGGTAAACAGACCATTTTCAGAAATGAAGCCTCCGATGTAACGGCCAATGTAGGTACTTACAAGTCCAATGAACATTGCTGTCATCGCAAGATCTGCAAAACCGGCCGTTCCCGACTTGCCGGAGGAGGAATTCTTCGTGAGCTTCTGTGTATACTTCTTATTCAAGAAAATCGATAATACCATGCCCCACATAATACAGATACTCATCAACAGAGCAATCGTAGAAAATGACGTTGCTGTCATTTCAGATGCAGAAAGTGTCGTCATTCCCACCTGCTCCGCTGCTGCCTGCGCTACCTGTGTCTCATAATGAAGCGCTCCAATCACGGAAAGACGAAGCCACGGCCACGGTGTTCCCAGACTTCCGGAAAGTGCAATGACTCCCAGCAAAATTCCAATACTCGGCAGTACCGAAAAGGTTGCACTTGAAATAATGGTCCGTTTCATTTTTGTTTCATCCATTCCCAATGCCTTGCCCGCTCGATAAGCTCTGATGAGGAAAATCACACAGACGACTGCCACAAATGCAATGATCCCGCCGCAAATGAGGTACATGGGCGCGCTGTTCAACTGATTTAAAATCGTCATAACTCTACACTCCTCTACTTTTATTTTTGACAATAGAATGCTCGCAGAGCGTGCATTCTATTGTTGATTTAATCTAACTAAGATTATGCCACATCAGCTTCAAAAGTTCCACCCGATCTTTTTCAAAAAACGAACAAAGGATTAAAATCAGATTGTCATGTCAATCGTTATTTAATCCCTTTTCTCAAAAAGGCAAAAATAGAACGTATAGTTTATTTCCATACGCTCTATCTCACATTTCATATTAAATTTTTAAATTCCACAACTGTAGTTTAGCTATCAAATAAATTATATTTTCGTTGAACATACCTTTCAATAAAAAACGCTTGCATCGAGTCTTCATCTGCTTTCTTATGATGAACAACAAGTATCATATTACTCATTTCATATTCTTCTTTATTACTTTTCATGAATAGGCGTCCAAATCTACGTTCATTTTCTTTCTCATCGTGTAATGAAATATCTGGATTATTATAATTAGTTTTTCCGCCAATAAGACCATATGTTTTATTTGTCTTTTTTTCAATAAAGAATTTAATATAAGTAAAAAATTTAGTTTCCCTGTCTTTATCTTGATCTTGACGAATTTGACTCCATTTTTTATAAATTGACATATTGTATTGTTTGACTTGGTCTCCAAAAATTTTTTTGAGATCTTCTTGTATAGAATCGAATGTATAAAATTCAAACTGAAGGGTTAGTCCAGCAGCTTCAACATCAAAAACTTTACTTTCCATCATTTCCTCCTGATTATTTACTGTTAGATAAATGCCCGATTTGTTACTCACATGGTATCATATTTTTTCTTCAATTACATCCACCTAATTTTAATACACTGCCATTCGGCTTGCTTCTGTAACCAGCATCCGGTTAATTTTCTCCTGCATTGTTTCCTTTGCATCTTCATTGAAATGATAACGGACAACATAGACTGTCTGCCCGATTTTCTTTGTAAATGTGTTCCCCTCTGTTTTTGTATTCATCATTTTTTCCATAATCATTTTTTCCTTTCCTTTTGAATCACCGGCAGAGAGTCATTCCATTGGTCTCTGTCAGGACATTATTCTTTCAATCAGGCCCCAAATGGGCACTTCCAGTTTCGCAGGCTACCTATATATAGCCTTTTCATTTTTGCTTGCAAAAAGCCTTATGATCACAGCACTTTTTTAACGTAAAAAGCGTTTTATATATGATGCAGCCAACGACAAGAAGCATGACTCCAACGGAATTTTGTGATGAACTGCTCTGCTCTATTGGCGGCAGAAAAACTCCAGGTGGACGTCGTCTGTTAAAAGGTGCTGGGATTTATTATCAGCTAACAGGACTTATTGGAACGGCGCTTCTTTCTTTGGTTTTCTTAATTTCCTTATTTTTGACGATTGTGATTCCTTCGGAACTGGGATTGGAAGGGGTAATTCTTCTATTTGTTGCGGCAATTGGTCTTACTTTCTTTTGGCTATCTTTATCATTTGGAAATATCGCTGAACGCGATTGTGGCACAACCGAAAAGTCTGCACAGCTTGTTAATAATGGAAAGATTTTGTTGGTAACGGCAGTTATCTTCGATATCGTGGCTACTCTTTATATGATTTTTAATGCTGGAGCGTCTGTAGGACATTTTAATTATAAGCTTCCGCTTCTTATGCAGGTTATTATCTTTTTTCCTGTTATATGCCGGCAATTCTGTACATTATCGGTGCAAAGAGGAATCTGCCACGAGAGTATGCTTTTAATGATATATAGAAAATATTAGCTAATTATGTAGAAAAGTCAGGAAGATTAAATATAATCAACCTGACTTTTTTATCAAAGATTATGATCAGTTTCTCTCTTTTCCTACTGGGCAAGCCCTCGCGAATTGCTTTCATGCAATTTAGTCAAAAAGAAAGACCCTGTATAAAACAGAGCCTCTGGCATTTTCTTTTGAGAGTCTGCATTCTCTAGCCAGATTGTGATAAATGCCAAACCCTTATAAAACTTGCAAGGCATTAATCCTCCGGCACAACACCTTACTTCTTCGCTTAACAGACACTCAAGTTGCCTGTTGGTATTATTACAATAAACTTCATACAAATTTATGTCAATTGCTCTTTAATATAATACATCATTTTCTTATATTACAATTTGCTTAGATAATTCTCTAATTGATGAAAAATACCAACTATATTTACAATATCTTTTCTTACATCAAATATCACGATATAATTCATTTGTGGAATAACCGCCTCATAATATCCTTTTTTTGCCAAATACATATCCCGACTTTTCGGAAATTGGTATGGATTCTCCACCAATCGGTCATAAATACTTTCTACACCATCTAACAAATGTTTTGCAGCTTCTTTGTTTTTCAGGCGGTAAATCAAATGATACACAAGATTATCAAGTAATTCGTCTGCATGATCTGTAACATTTAATTTATAAACCATACTTTGCCCTCATTTCACCCAGTGCCTTTCTTGCATCTTTTACCTGCCCTGTTTCGATCTGCCTTTCAGATATTTCAATATCGCGATACATTGCAAGCTGTTTCATTGTCGATTCATAATTCTCCATACTCATGATAACCATATCTCCATATCCATTTTTTGTAATATAGATAGGTTCCTCTGTCCTATGACACATCTCAGAAATTTCAGAAGTATTTTTCAATTCTTTTATAGGAATTATTTGTGGCATAATCAGCACCTCCTTTTATGGTTTAATTATACCATAATTATGTCCTTTTTCAATCTTTATATACTATTATATGATAATAATCCAATTCACCCAAATTTTTCGGTTCAATAATAGATTATTTTTCTTGTAAATCTATTTTCTGGTGTAAAAGACTTCTGATCTTATTTCTTAATTGTATCTATTGTGTATTTCCTTTTTTGGTTCATATACTTATAGTTAAATACTAAAAAAGACACAAGATTTTACTCTCATGTCATTTTATTGAATTTGATTCTAACTGTTGTTTCAAATATTTTTTGAAGACATCTACAACACTTTTGCAACAAAAATCCAGATTTGCAACCTTATTGATCTTTATTATTCTTTATCAATCCTTCCCAAAAATGTGATTAAATAAGGCTTTTTAATACTCTTTAATAATCTTTAATAGCTAAAAAAAGAAGCCTGAAACAACTCTTGGCAGTGTAAATCTTGCCATATCAAACACGCTCCTTTTATTATGTATTGATGCATTGTATAACTTGATAATATTTTTTATCAACAAAGCATCGTTAATCTTTTAACATAGTTGTACTACTAAGGAATTTATTTTTCAAGTGTTTGAAATGTTAAATTTGTGTTTTTTTCTACTTCCCCAGTTGAAATTCATTTATTTGTATGTACTTTTTACAAAAATTCAAAATATGCAGAACCGATCACAGTATTAATTTTTCTTTTACGCATTTGAAGTTTGTTAAAAACATTACACAATTCGACTTATACTTCTCTTGCATACTTTGACGTCTACAGAACCTGAAATCGGAAGCATCTTTTGAACGCATAACGATAAAAACGATCAGACATATCTTCCGGAATATATCTGATCGCTTTTATTATTTTGCAAGTTCTTTTATTATATTTTCTACTTCAGAAATATCAATTTCCAGCATTTCTGCAATTTGTTCGATTGAGAATTTATTAGACAACTTTTTCATAAATTCTTGCTTCTCTTCTAATCTTCCTTCTGCAATACCTTCCTGTTTTATAAGTATCTTTTCTTCCCACGACTGCATATATTTCACTTCTGTCTTTTCACTTGCTTTGATCTGACAAATCCGTCTATGTATCTTTTGAATTCGTTCACTTTTACATACTTCTGACACTTCATCCGTACTATGTTCCATATACTTCAAAAGTTCTATCAATTCTGGTGACACCAGCTCAAAACTTCATTCAATAAATTGAAATCAACAACTCCCGGTGGCAACAATTTACTGTCGATGATTCCCTGATACAGCCGACTCCTTTTCGGAAGATTATGTGTATTCTCTTTTTAGGCCTCCACTTCATATATCACATCATCTTCATCTACGGCATAGACATCTAATCGAATCTGTCGGTTGTGTATCTTGATATGTCCCCAGTCTACTTGACCGGGGACATATCGATCTTAATTCAATACATAATTTCTGGTCGTAATTCCGCTCACTCTTCCCTTGGCATTGACCAATACTGCCTTAAAGATAGTCTCTCCTTCCGGCATCTCTACCGGTCCGGTGTACTTCGTAGAAGAAGTCGTCGGTTCTGATTTATCTGTCGTATAATACGCCGTATATCCATCCGGTACTTTAATCTCAATCTCCTGAGCAGTGCTATACTGTCCGGTTGACGGGGACACTGCCGGCGCATCTTCGATCGGAAGTTCAACGGTATATGATTTTTTCACCGGAAGGCTTGGAATGCCCGCCTTATTTACTGCTATTGCATAGATCGTTGTGTTTCCCTCTTCAATCTGAATCGGACTATTGTACTTATGGCTGCCTGTGGTTGGCTTCTTCTTGTTCTTCGTATAATATATCTTATTTCCCGATTCTGCCGTCAGTTTTAACTGCTGAACATCATCATAATCCTCACCGTCATCCAGACTGAATTTCGGAGTCTTCACTACATATTCCGGTAATTCATCTGTGATCGTCGAAGTCGCATTATCCAGAAGCTCCGGAATCTTCTCGTTCTGCTCAGAACGGATATAGAATTTGATGCACGCACGATATAATTCGATATTATCTTCCTGTTTTTTCAGTGCATCCGAGAACAGACGCTCTGCTTTTTCTGTATTATCCTGTGCCTGATAAACTTTTGAAAGGCCTGTGTATGCTTCCGGTCTGGTGTCATCTTTTGCCATGGCATTTCTGAAGCAGTCTTCTGCCTCTGTATAATCATTTCTTTCGAGTGCTTTATTTCCCTTGTTGACCGCACCGATATATGATGTCATATAAGCAAATATTCCAACAATTCCTATGATAAGTAACAGGGACAATGCAAGAAGCAGTGCACGCTTTTTCTTTTTTTTGCGAAGTGCTTTTTGTCTTGCACGCTCACGGTTACGGCGTCTGCGTTCATCCTCATTCATCTGTCTGCTTCTGTTTCTTGTATTATTTCTTGCCACACCTGTACTGCGTCTTTCATTTCCTCTACGGCTGCCGGTTGTAGATCTTCCAGCTGCATCTCTGTTACGTGAAGGCCGGGAATAATACATCTCATCCTCATAGCCATCACTGTCTATTGCACCTTTTATCCGTGCTGTAAGCATATCATCTAATGGGTTGTAGTCCGGAACAATGCGGACCTCTTTTCCACAATGTCTGCAATACAATTCCCCTTCAGGTATTCTCTGACCACAATACCTACATCTCATCTTATGCCATCCTCCTACTGTGAATTCTATCTCTTATCCATTCTTCTCATTCAAATATTGTTCAAATTCTTCCGAAGACATCAGAACTTTTCGAGGTTTTGTTCCTTCCTCCGGTCCTACGGCGCCTGCCTCACATAACTGATCCATGATTCTTGCAGCTCTGTTAAATCCTATCTTAAAAGCTCGCTGGAGCATTCCGATAGATGCTTTTTCCTTCTCAATGATCAGTCTTCCGGCATCTGCAAAATATGCATCATTTTCATTACCTTCACTTCCGCCGGATCCTGATGCCGGATTTCCGGTAGGAATGGTATTCATATGCGTCTCTATATCCTGATTGTATGTAACATCGCCGTTATGTTCACGCAGATATTCTACTACCTGCTGTACTTCCTTATCTGTAACAAATGATCCCTGTACTCTGGCCGGTTTCTGATATCCTGACGGATAAAAAAGCATATCTCCTTTTCCCAGAAGCTTCTCTGCACCGTTCATATCTATAATCGTCCGGGAATCTACACCGGATGATACTGAGAATGCGATTCTCGAAGGCATATTCGCCTTGATAAGTCCGGTGATAACGTTAACTGACGGTCTCTGTGTCGCAAGCACCAGGTGGATCCCTGCGGCTCTCGCAAGCTGTGCCAGACGGCAGATTGCTTCCTCTACATCTCCCGGAGCTACCATCATCAAATCCGCAAGCTCATCAACAATAATAATGATCTGTGGCATAAGCTCCAGTTTATCGCCTTCTTCGGTCTGGACTCCAAGACTTTTGATCTTTTCGTTATATCCTTTCATATCTCTGACATTATATTTGGCAAATGCCTGATAACGTCTTGACATCTCTCCCACTGCCCAGTTCAGTGCGCCTGCCGCTTTTTTCGGATCAGTGACTACCGGAATCAGAAGGTGTGGAATACCATTATACACACTCAATTCTACAACCTTCGGATCGATCATGATCAGTTTTACTTCATTAGGGTCTGCCTTATATAAGACACTCATGATCAACGTATTGATACATACGGATTTACCAGATCCGGTAGCGCCGGCGATCAGTACGTGCGGCATCTTGGCAATATCTGCTACCACAGTCTTTCCGCCGATGTCCTTTCCTACTGCGAAAGATATCTTGGAAGAACTGTTCTTAAATTCCGGCGATTCCAGAAGATCACGGAGCATGACTGCACTGTTTTCTTTGTTCGGTACTTCAATCCCTACTGCCGCTTTTCCCGGAATCGGAGCCTCAATACGGATATCTGCCGCTGCAAGATTCAGTTTGATATCATCGGCAAGACCTACGATCTTACTGACTTTGACTCCCATTTCAGGCTGTAATTCATATCTTGTAACCGAAGGTCCACAGCTTACATTGGTAATGGTAACTTTTACCCCAAAGTTCTCGAGTGTCTGCTGCAGCTTCATAGCGGTCTCTCTTAAATGCGCATCTGATTCTCCTCCGCCGCGTTTTCCTCTCTGAAGCAGAGATAACGGCGGATACTGATACTCTTTTTTCGGCTTTAAAGAATCTGCGGCAACGCTTGCAGCAACATCTGCTACTTCATCTGCCATTCCTGCCGCCCCCATCTTTGGATTCTTACGTCTTGCAGGTTTTTCCTGTGTCTTTGGATCATTTTCAGATTCCGGAGTCTTCTTTTCCGGTTCATTCGTCATGTCTTCTTTTCCATAATCTGCCGGCTCAGGATCCGCACGGTGTATGATAAATTCCGGTTTCTCCGGTCCTTTTGCTGTCTTTGGATCGATTGGAAGTTCTCTTACTTCCGGAGATTTCTTAGCGATAGACGTATCGAAAGATACTCCTTCCACATGCTTGTCTCTCCGCCTGTGCATGCCGCTGTCTGCCGCAGCCGCAGCACGTTCCTTTTCACGTTGTTCACGTTGTTCCATGCGTTTACGTTTTCTGACTTCTGCATGCTCTTTATGTCTTTTTGCATCTTCTTTTGCCCTTGCATATGCTTTATCACTGCCGGCCTTCACACCTTTTAATGCAGACTTTCCTGTAATGATCACCAGACAGATGATCATAAGGATCACTGTGACAACATATGTTCCGGCTACACCGATTGCCGGCGTTAATACAGATGCCAGTCCCTTTCCGATCTTTCCGCCAAGTTCGTCCACGAGCTGCAGCAAAATTTCAGCAAGGAACAGCAAAAGCACTGCAATTACTGTCTTCATGTAAGCATACCGGTTGCCTTTATTAGACACCTGAAAAGATACCAGACCAAACAAAACGAATGGAATGATATAGGCCACGGCCCCAAATATCTCCCACAAAACTCCGGATACGGCATCTCCTAAAAATCCTGCAACACCAAAATTACTGATCAGAAGAATGATACTGACCGCAAGTGTTATCCATATCAGGATTTCATCCATCAGAAAACTATTACCGGACTTTGCGGTTCTGGTAGATCTGGTTGTTTTTTTTGTATTTTTCTTTGTTGTTTTTTTATTAGAAGTCGACTTTTTTGAAGTCGTACCTGTTTTTTTTCTGTTCGTCTTACTCTTTGTAGACTTCGCCGTCATGAAAACTCCCCCTTATGATGGCAATACTAATTATAATTATAGCATTTAGGGGAATTGCTGTCATTACACATTTTCGTTCTTTTTTTGATTTCTGTCACTGATCATTTCGTGCAATTTATTCAATGCATCACTTAACCCGCCTACAGCATCAATGAGTCCTTCTCTTACAGCATCCTTTCCTTCCAGAAGTGTCCCAACATCTTTGACCAGCTCTGTAGGGTTTAACATTAACTCTTCGATCCGCTCCTGCTTCATAGAAGAATGTTCTGACAAAAATCTTGTGATCCGGTCCTGTGTACGTATCATGTTATCGAGACTTTGCTGAACTCCGATAAACATCCCGTTAGACCGCACCGGATGTATCACCATTGTTCCGCTTGGCACGATAAATGAATAGTCGGCCGACACTGCCAGTGGTCCGCCGATCGAATGACTGCCGCCAAGCACCAGGGATACTGTAGGTTTACTCAAAGAAGCGATCATTTCTGCAATCGAAAGTCCCGCCTCTACATCTCCTCCAAGTGTATTCAGAAGAATCAGAAGACCATCAATCTTACTGCTGTCTTCGACTTCGGCCAGCATAGGAAGCAGATGTTCATACTTTGTGGCCTTTGTATTCCCGGATACCGCTTCATGTCCTTCAATTTCACCCACTATCGTAAGAAGTTTGATTCTGTGGTTGTCCCGGCTTCCTTCAAGATTCGCACTACCGGTTTCTTTTAATTCTTCTGTCGGCTCTGCACTTTTTTCTTTTTCTTTTTTCTCTTCGCTCATAAAAACACCTCCATACTTTTTATTAGTATGGAGGTGTTGCATACATTTTATTCATCCCAGTTGTGATATACATCCTGAACATCATCGTCATCATCCAGCATATCCAGCGTCTTCTGGATATTGGCAATGTCTTTTGGATCTGTCAGTTCTACATATGTCTGAGGGATCATTGTTACTTCTGCAGATACCATCGGGATTCCTGCTTCTTCCATTGCAAGACGTACCGCACTGAAATCATCAGGATCTGTCAGTACTTCAAAGCTGTCTTCTTCTTCTACAAAGTCCTCTGCTCCTGCATCCAGTACCTGCATCATCAGTTCATCTGCATCGCCTTCATATTCTTCTTTGTCAATCACGATCTGACCTTTCTTGTCGAACATGAATGATACACATCCAGGTGTTCCTACGTTACCGCTTCCCTTTGTGAATGCATTCTTTACATTAGATGCTGTACGGTTCTTGTTATCTGTAAGAGTTTCTACGATGATAGCTGTACCGTTCGGTCCGTATCCTTCATATGTAATGTGCTCATAGTTTGCTGCACTCATATCTCCGGATGCACGTTTGATATTTCTTTCAATTGTATCGTTTGGCATGTTGTTGGATTTTGCTTTTGCGATTACATCTCTCAATCTGCTGTTATTAGAAGGATCTGAACTTCCGCCTTCTTTTACTGCTACTGCGATCTCTTTACCGATCTTTGTAAAGATCTTTCCTTTGGCAGCATCATTTTTCTCTTTCTTATGCTTAATATTGGCAAATTTTGAATGTCCTGACATGTCTTTTACCTCTCTTTATCTATTTTGTTTTATCTTTTATAAAAATTGTATTATTACACACTTTATCTATTCTATCACGCTTCGGGCAGTTTTTCAATCTTAACTGTCTGAATTATATTATTATCTACCTGTAAAACGGTAAAACGATATCCTTCATAGTCTACTACGCACTTTTCATCTTCACCCGGAATGTGTTCCAGTTCATCAATCAGAAAACCATTTAACGTCTCATAATCTTCTTTGTCGAATGTAACAGGAATGAGATCCTCCAGATCCTCAAGCTCTGTCAGGCCATTTGCGATCATGCTTCCGTCATTCTGCTTCTGGATCATCTCATCTTCTTCATCATATTCATCCAGGATATTTCCGACGATCTCTTCCAGAATATCCTCCATAGCAACAAGTCCGGACGTCTGGCCGTATTCATCCAGAACAATCACCATATGATTCTTTGTGGACTGCATCTCTTTAAATAAAGTATCGATGCTTTTGGTTTCAGGAATATATGTAACCGGACGGAGATATTCTTTCAATTCTTTCACCGGACAGCCTCTCTTTGATTCATCCAGATAACCGGATGTTGCATCTCTTAAATGGATAATACCTATGATCTCGTCAATATCCTCCTGATATACCGGGAACCTTGAAAATCTTTCATCCAGCATGAATTTTAATGCTTCTTCCAGAGACCAGTCTCCGTCAATTGCAACAATGTTCTTACGGTGGGTCATAATGTCTTTCGCATCTTTATCCATATAGCGGAAAATATTGCGGATCAGCGCTGCAGCTTCTTTCTGCATCTCTTCATCCATTTCATCTTCATGAAATATCTGTTTCATTCGTTGGAACAAACTTCCCTCTTCCATAATTAATTATCCTTAACTCCTTCTTCTATGTATGAAGCTCGAAACTGATTCGGATCGCCTCATCTACTTTGTTCATTATCTCTTCATCCAGATGACATACCAGATCTCTAAGTCTTTGTTTGTCGATCGTGCGGATCTGTTCCAGTAAAACCACTGAATTCTTTACAATATGATATCTTCTTGCATCGATTTCTACATGCGTTGGCAGTTTGGCCTTATTCATCCGGGATGTGATAGCGGCACAGATAACAGTTGGGCTGTGTCTGTTTCCCACATCATTCTGAATGATCAGAACCGGACGGATTCCTCCCTGTTCCGATCCCACCACCGGACTTAAATCTGCATAATAGATATCTCCTCGTTTCACCTGCACTTTGCTTCACACTCCGATTCTTAAGATATACTAAGTATTTCCTTTTTTCTCAGATGTATTCTGCAAAGTTTTACGATATCTACAGAACCTGCCACCGGCAGCTTCTGTACGAATGCACGGCAATTAAAAACTGTCTACCTGTTCTACGACTTCTCCGTGGCGGATATATTCTCTTGGAATACGTTTGTTCAATACACACACGAATTCATAATTAAATCTTCCGGAAAGTTCTCCCAGCGTATCAACTGACAGGAACTCCTTTCCGTCACGTCCGAATATTACAACTTTATCTCCGAATTCCACGTCCTCGATAGCTGTCACATCAACCATGAACTGATCCATACATACACGTCCGATGATCGGTGCTTTCTGCCCATGGATCAGCACATATCCTTTATTAGACAGACTTCTTGGATATCCGTCTCCATAACCGACCGGAATCGTCGCCACTTTTGTCGGACGGGTTGTAACATACGTTCCGCCATAGCTTACAGGCTTTCCTTCTGTCAGCCATTTTACATGGGCAACATGACTGATAAGTTCCATTGCCGGTTTTAACGGAACCCGTTCTTTCTCTACTTCATCTGACGGATACATGCCATATGTAGTGATACCCGCACGTACAATATCCATATTCGCTTCTTTCAGATCAATGATACCTGCGCTGTTGGAGCAATGATAATACTGGAACGTAACACCTCTTTTTTTCAGTTCTTCTTTCATCCAGAGATATTTATCAAGCTGCTCATTGGTAAATGTCTTATCTGCTTCATCAGACTTGGAAAAATGTGTAAACATTCCTTCCATTACCAGGTTCGGCAGTTTACTGATCTTTGCGATTTCTTCGGCATTCTCTTCTGTAATCTGGAATCCCAGTCTTGCCATTCCAGTGTCAAGCTTAATATGTACATAGACTTTACAGCCCATGGCTTCTGCAAGCTCTGACACTTCTTTTGCCATCTCATAACTATAGACAGTCATACGTACTTCATTGCGGATCATCGTATCCCACTGATCCGGGAAAATGCATCCAAGAACCAATACCGGTTTCTTCAAACATGCATCTTTTAATAAAATAGCTTCATCCAGCGTAGCTACTGCATAACCCCAGATATAATCCTTGGGTTCCAGAAGCTTTGCAATCTGAACGGCACCATGTCCATAACCATCCATCTTGATGACTGCCATCATCTGTGTATCTTTCTGAATATTTTTCTTCATCATCTCTATATTATATTCAACCGCATCTAAATCGACTCTGGCTAAAACTCTTGTATAATGTTTCACTGCTATTCATCCTCCAGTTTCATTAATGCTTTACTGATATATTCTATCAGATCTCTTGCCATTACACTATATACGCCTTTTTCAAATTTTGCAAGGTCACCGGCCAAACCATGTACATATGTACCTAATCTGGCTGCTTTTTTCGTATCTTTTTCCTGCACCATAAAGCCTGCGATCACACCGGCCAGCACATCTCCCGAACCGGCTTTTGCCATCGCACTGTTCCCGGTAAGATTCAGGCAGATTTCATTTGCCTTATCTGCGATCAGTGTTCTGGAATCTTTTAATACACAGGTTACCTGATATCCGTCAGCGAATTTCTTCAGGATCTGTATCCGGTCTTCTCTAAGATCTTCCACAGGGATGCCTGTAAGTCTAGACATCTCTTTCATATGCGGCGTAAATATGAACTTCCGGTCTGCCAGCCGATCAAGAAGATCTTTGTTATCTGACAGAAGATTTAACCCATCTGCATCGATCAGGCATGGAACATCCACGTACTCTATAACCGTCCGCAATAACTTCTCCGATGTTGTACTTCTTCCAATGCCGGAACCAATACACACACCGTCTGCCCACTTAAGAAGCTTTAGTACTTCTTCTTTATTAAATTCATCATAAGCCGTTATGATCGCTTCCGGCAGAAGTGTCTGCAATATCTCGCGGTTGTCCTTTGGTGTATAGATTCTGACAAGCCCGGCTCCTGTCATATAAGCCGCATGGGCATTCAGATATGCCGCACCTGCCATACCCTTACTTCCAGCGATCACAAGAAGCCTTCCATAACTTCCCTTATTAGAATCTTCCGGTCTTTCCGGAAGCATTCTACGATATTCTTCTCTTCCAAAAGAATGGATCACATCTGCATCCTGTAATAACGGCTCATGCGAAATGCCAATCTCTGCTACTGTCACTCTTCCTGCATATGCTCTGCCTTGCGCCAGCTCAAGGCCGATCTTTTTCACCTCGAATGTCACTGTATCATCTGCGTGGAATGCACAACCAAGCACACATCCCGTAGAGGCTGAAAGTCCTGATGGGATATCTACTGCAAATTTTGTACCCTGCATCTGATTCATACGTTCAATCACCTGACGATATGTACCTTCAATCTTACGGCTCAGTCCGACTCCGAACACGGCGTCTATCACTATGCTGTAGCTGTTATCCTGCGGGATATCTTCCGTGATCTTACCACCACATTCTTTAAGACGTCTTATCTGTTCCCGTGTCTCCGGTGTACAATGCTCTGGATTGCCGACCAGATAAGTATCCACAGAACACCCCATATTCTTCAAGATCCTGGCGATGGCAAATCCATCTCCACCATTATTCCCTGATCCACATACCACACAGACAGAAGAAAGATCCAGATTCTCACTTTGCATCGTCTGTACACAGGCATTTGCTGCACGCTCCATTAATTCCAGTGATGCAATGCCCAGTTCCTGAATCGTGTACTGATCGGCAGCCTTCATCTGCGCAGCATTAACCAGAAGTTTCATATATTCATTCATCTCCCATCAGATATATCTCTGCAACAAAAGAACGTGTAAAAATATGTCCGTATTCCAGACTACTCCTACACGCTTTCTTGTATTATAGTTTATTTATGGTCCTCTTTGTAACGACTGATATTGTATGACAACTGCATCAGACTTTCTGACAGATGCACATTCTCAACAACAACATTATCCGGAAGGTTCAAATCTGTATGTGCAAAGTTCCAGATCGCACGTACTCCGTTCTCAACCAGCATATTCGCAACTTCAATTGCTTTCTCTTTCGGAATCGTCAGAACTGCAATATCAATCTCATTATTCTGAACGAACATTTTCAGATCATCCATCATACGGATCGGAACTCCACGGATGGATACTCCCTGAAGTCTTGGATTCACATCAAAGATTCCTTTCAGAATGAATCCACGGTTCTCGAAGGCTGCATAATTAGCCAGTGCCTGCCCAAGATTACCTGCACCAATGATAATAATATTGTGGTCTTCTTCCAATCCTAATATCTTTCCAATTTCTGTGTATAAATACTTAACATTATAACCGTATCCCTGTTGTCCGAATCCTCCGAAATTATTAAGATCCTGACGGATCTGGGATGCTGTTACTTTCATCCGCTTACTCAGATCGTTCGAAGAAATCCGCTCTACACCATTTTCCAACAGTTCGCCCAAATATCTGTAATACCTCGGCAATCTTCTTATGACCGCACGAGAAATCTCTCTTTCTTCCAATGTTTTCACCCTTCCAATCATAGTCTAAAATAATTATATAAAATTGAAAGATTATTGTCAAACTATTGTTGAATTTTATGCAATTTCCGTTATAATAAAGTAGCATGTGTAAATGCATTTTGAGAATACCAACGTATCAATTATCCATAACTCAGGAGGAAATATATGATATTAGCATGTCACGGGATCCAGAAATCTTTCGGTGAACACCTCATCGTCAGAGATGGATCCTTCCATATAGAAGATCACGAAAAAGCAGCTCTTGTCGGACCGAACGGTGCCGGTAAGTCCACTCTGCTCAAAATGATTGTAGGCGAATCAGCCCCGGATGACGGCAACGTCATCCTGACAAAAGGTAAGACACTTGGCTATCTTGCCCAGCATCAAGAGATGCAAAGCGGTAATACAATCTACGAAGAAGTCCGCACCGCAAAGGCCGATATAATCGCTATGGAGCGCCGTATCCGCGAGATCGAGATGGAACTTAAGCATCTCTCCGGCGACGCCCTGAACGACCGTCTGGAAACTTACAACCGCCTTACGGCCGCTTTCGAACGTGAGAACGGCTATTCTTGCGAAAGTGAGATCACCGGTGTGTTAAAGGGACTTGGATTTACGGAAAATGATTTCACCAAACCCGTCGACACTCTCTCCGGAGGACAGAAAACCCGTGTATCTCTCGGCAAGCTTCTGTTAACAAAACCGGACATCTTGCTTCTTGATGAGCCAACCAACCATCTGGATCTGAATTCAATTGCATGGCTTGAAACCTATCTTCTAAACTATCAGGGAGCTGTGCTGATCGTGTCTCATGACCGTTATTTTTTGAACAAAGTTGTCACTAAAGTTCTTGAAATCGAGCTTGGAGAACTTCGTACTTATATGGGAAATTACAGCGACTATGCAGCAAAGAAGCAGCAGCTTCGCGACATACGCCTGAAGGAATATCTTAACCAGCAGCAGGAAATCAAGCATCAGGAAGCGGTTATCGAAAAGCTTCGTTCTTTCAACCGCGAAAAATCCATCAAACGTGCCGAAAGCCGCGAAAAGATGTTGGAAAAAATGCAGACCATCGAAAAACCGATAGAAGTTAATACAGATATACATCTGAAACTGGAACCATCCTGTGTAAGTGGCAATGATGTTCTGACTATTGAACATTTAAGCAAATCTTTCCCCGGACAGGAACTTTTTACAGACGTTAATCTCGAGATCAAACGTGGTGAACATGTCGCAGTAATCGGTGATAACGGAACAGGAAAGACTACGCTTCTTAAGATCTTAAACCGAGTGGTATCTGCTGATTCCGGTACTTATACACTTGGCTCCAATGTTAAGATTGGCTACTACGATCAGGAACATCATGTCCTTCATATGGAAAAAACAATTTTTGACGAGATTTCCGATGATTATCCGACTCTTACGAATACGGAAATCCGGAATGTGCTTGCAGCATTTCTTTTTACCGGTGATGATGTCTTCAAACAGATCAGTTCTTTGAGCGGTGGGGAACGCGGACGTGTATCTCTCGCAAAACTGATGCTCTCTGAAGCAAATTTCCTGATCCTCGACGAGCCGACCAACCACTTGGACATCGCATCCAAAGAAATCCTTGAGAATGCTTTGAATGATTATACCGGCACTGTACTTTATGTCTCTCATGACCGTTATTTCATCAATCAGACTGCATCACGGATTCTGGATCTTGTCAATCATACATTTGTAAATTATATCGGAAATTATGACTATTATCTGGAGAAAAAAGAAGAACTCACTACTGCATATGCCGGAGTAGCTTCTACATCTTCATCCGTTTCAGATAACAGTACAGACAAGAATGTATCCGAGTCAAAACTCAGCTGGCAGGAGCAAAAGGAAGCCCAGGCAAGACTTCGCAAACGTCAGAATGAGCTAAAAAAGACTGAAGAACGTATCGGCGAACTGGAAGACCGTGACGGTGAGATCGATGCCCTGATGGTTCAGGAAGAGATCTTCACCAACTCTGTAAAATGCCAGGAACTTGCAAAAGAGAAAGCCGCAATAGCGGAAGAATTAGAAGAATTATACATGAAATGGGAGGAATTAGCAGAAGACGCTTAAACGCCTGATTTGCAACTTTTTAGCCCGCTCCAGAAAGCTTCTGGGGCGGGCTTTTATATTGCCATGCATTCGTAAGGAGCTGCCGGTGGCAGGTCCTGTAGATATATATTATCTATTTTAATTTTTCAGCAATTGCCTTAATAAATCCTTCGCTGTTCAATACGGTTGGATTTTCCAGTGTCGTGATCAATGCCAGATCTTTCGTCATCTTACCTTCTTCAATGGTATCAATGGTTGCTTTTTCAAGCTTATCTGCGAATGCTGCCAATTCGGCATTTCCATCCATCTCACCACGTTTTCTAAGAGCACCTGTCCATGCAAAAATTGTAGCTACAGAGTTTGTAGAAGTCTCTTCCCCTTTCAGATGCTTGTAATAATGACGTTGTACAGTTCCATGAGCTGCCTCATATTCATAATTTCCATCCGGTGATACCAGAACAGATGTCATCATTGCAAGAGAACCAAATGCGGAAGAAACCATATCACTCATTACATCTCCGTCATAGTTCTTACATGCCCAGATATATCCGCCTTCTGATTTCATAACTCTTGCAACCGCATCATCGATCAAAGTATAGAAATATGTAATTCCGGCTTCTTTGAACTTCTCGGCATAATCTTTGTCAAAGATTTCCTGGAAAATATCTTTGAATGTATGGTCATACTTCTTAGAGATCGTATCTTTTGTTGCGAACCACAGATCCTGCTTTGTATCCAATGCATAATTAAAGCAGCTTCTCGCAAAGCTTTCAATAGATCCGCATAAGTTATGCATTCCCTGTGCAACACCCGGTCCTGCATAGTTGTGTACCAGTTCTCTGGTCTCTGTGCCGTCTTCTGCCGTGTATACCAGTTCTACTTTTCCAGGTCCAGGAATCTTCATCTCTGTATTTTTATATACATCTCCATATGCATGTCTTGCAATAGTGATTGGTTTTTTCCAGTTTTTTACACATGGCTCAATGCCTTTTACAACAATCGGTGCACGAAATACAGTTCCGTCAAGTATTGCACGGATCGTTCCGTTCGGACTCCTCCACATTTCTTTCAGATCGTACTCTTTCATACGTGCCGCATTCGGTGTGATTGTTGCACATTTTACTGCAACTTTATATTTCTTGGTTGCATTAGCAGCATCGATTGTTACCTGATCATCTGTCTCATTTCTATGTTCCAGACCCAGATCATAATATTCTGTGTTCAGTTCAATATATGGCTCCAGAAGATCTTCTTTGATCATCTTCCAGAGAATTCTTGTCATCTCGTCTCCGTCCATCTCTACAATCGGTGTTGTCATTTTAATTTTTGCCATGGTATTTGTCTCCTTTCTATCTGTTCGCGGCATCTTTTATTATTCTTCCAGATGCAGATTTTCCATCACGTGTAATATATGTTCATTTGCAAGCTGTTCTGCTTTTGCCGCATCTTTTGCCTTGATTGCTTCCAGGATTTCTCTGTGTTCTTCTATTGATTTCTCGGCACGCTCCGGTGCTTCAATAGACATCGTCCTGGCAAGCTGTACATACTTGTGAAAATCTGTTAATACATGTTCCAGGATCCTGCTGTTGGATGCCTCATACAATATCTTATGAAACTTACCATCCATTTCTGACATCTGTTCAATCTGTCCGGATCCTTTCTTATGCAAATGAAATTCTGACAGAAGAATCACTTCTTCCAGTTCTTCAATCTGCGCATCCGTAATATATTTCGTTGCCCAGTTGGCACACAGCCCTTCCAGTTGCGAACGTATCTTATAGATATCTTTCACATCTTTTCTGGTAATGGCTGTCACATACGCACCTTTATTCGGAATGATCGTAACCAGTCCTTCTAACTCCAATTGTCTTAAGGCTTCTCTTACCGGTGTTCTGCTTACCCCCAGTTCTTCACCGATTGTTACTTCCCTTAATTCTTCATGATTTTTATATACCCCATTCAGAATATCTTCCCGCAGATGCCGGAACACTCTTCCTCGTAAGGATCTGTCCTGATATTCTTCCATTAAAAACACCTCTGCTATATCAATTCCACACCAATTCTCTTACAGTTTTCGTCGATAACTCTGATCAACTCATCGTCTGTAAGAACGGTTACTCGTCCTTCTTCATACTGCTTATCTACCCATTCTTTTACAGAACTTACAAGTTCTGAGTTCTTATCTACTTTCTTGTCCTCCGGCAGCTTAAAATATGTATTGATCCAGTGTGCAATACCTGCAAGTCCGGATGTGTTAGATATTGCAACAAGCGGAGGACGGTTCAGGAATTTTCCGGTATCAAATACGTTGTAGATCTCTTCATTCTTCAATAAACCATCTGCATGGATTCCAGCCCTTGTTACATTAAAGTTCTTACCAACAAAAGGTGTTCTTGAAGGAATATGATATCCGATCTCTTTCTCATAATAATCTGCAAGCTCTGTGATAACTGTTGTATCCATCCCATCCAGTGTGCCACGAAGCTGTGCATATTCGAACACCATCGCTTCCAGTGGTGTATTACCGGTACGCTCTCCGATTCCAAAAAGTGAACAGTTCACACCGCACGCACCATAAAGCCATGCTGTCGATGAATTGCTGACTGCCTTATAGAAATCATTATGTCCGTGAAATTCGATCAGTTCGCTTGGAACACCGGCATGTACTCTGAGTCCATAGATGATTCCCGGAATAGATCTTGGTATTACAGCTCCCGGATAGTTGACCCCGTATCCCATGGTATCACAGACACGGATCTTGACCGGAATCTTATACTCATCCATCAGTTTCATAAGTTCCAGACAGAATGGAATGACGAATCCATAGATGTCGGAACGTGTGATATCTTCCAGATGACATCTCGGGCTGATTCCTGTCTCAAGACATTCTCTTACGATAGACAGATAATGTTCCATTGCCTCACGTCTTGTCATCTTTAGTTTATAGAATATATGATAGTCCGAACAGCTTACCAGAATACCAGTCTCTTTCATTCCGATCTCTTTCACCAGTTCGAAATCTTTCTTGCTCGCACGGATCCAGCTTGTTATCTCCGGGAATTTATAATCCTTTTCCATGCATTTGTAGACTGCGTCTCTGTCCTTTTTACTATAGAGGAAGAATTCACACTGTCTGATCTTTCCCTTCGGACCACCCAGACGATGAAAATAATCATATAATGTTACGATCTGCTCAGTACTGTACGGGGCACGTGATTGTTGGCCATCTCTGAATGTTGTATCTGTGATCCAGATCTCATCCGGCATACAATGCGGAACAATTCGGTCATTGAATGCGATTTTCGGAATCTCGTCATAATGGAACAGATTACGAAATACATTCGGTGTCTTCACATCCACCAACGGGTACATGTGCTCTTCCAGTTGCAATAAATTTGTATGATCATCCAGGTATACTTTCCTGTTTTCCATTTTCCATCGCCTGCTTTCTAAAATATTTTTTCGTAGTAAAGTACTAAATTCAACATGTATAATTGTATACAATAATACATGTGTTGTCAAGTTCTATTATGGATATTTATTCAAAAAAAATGATTATGGGGATTCCATAATCATTTTTTATATATTATTAATAAAGTTTTGCGTTAACTTCTCTCGGACTTAAGCCCTCGTCTTCTAAGGCTTTCATAATCTGGTGTTTGTGTTCGGTTCCGAATGCTTCCAGAGTGATTCGAAGTTCTACTGCTGCGTTTCGGTTGGTACTTACGAACTGGTTATGCTCCAGTTTGATTACATTACCATTTGCTTTGGCGATTGTAGCTGCAACGCGTACCAGTTCACCCGGCTTGTCCGGAAGAAGTACAGATACAGAGAAGATTCTGTCTCTCTGGATCAGTCCGTGCTGTACGATCGAGGACATTGTAATCACATCCATATTACCACCACTTAAGATGGATACGACTTTCTTTCCTTTCAGATCAAGCTGTCTGAGCGCCGCTACTGTCAGAAGGCCTGAATTTTCTACGATCATCTTGTGATTCTCTACTACATCGAGGAATGCACCGATCAGATCATCATCTGCAACTGTAATAACTTCATCTATATTCTTTTCTGCATATGGGAAGATCTTTTCTCCGACACGTTTTACAGCTGTACCATCAGCGATCGTATTGGCACTTGCAAGTGTTACCGGATGTCTTTCTTTCAATGCCTCTGTCATGCTTGCAGCGGCAGCCGGTTCTACACCGATTACTTTGACATTCGGATTCAGCATCTTGGTAAGTGTCGAAACTCCTGTAATCAGACCGCCGCCACCGATTGGTGCGAGAATATAATCTACGTCCGGAAGTTCTTCAAAGATTTCCATTGCAATACTTCCCTGTCCCGTTGCAACATCCAGATCATCGAAAGGATGTACGAATGTGTATCCTTCTTCTTCTGCCAGTTTCATTGCATATGCACAGGCATCATCATAGACATCTCCGTGTAATACGACTTCTGCTCCATAGCTCTTTGTACGATTTACTTTGATCAGTGGTGTAACTGTCGGCATAACTACCGTTGCCTTGCAGCCGAATTTCTTTGCTGCATATGCCACGCCCTGTGCATGGTTACCTGCAGACGCAGTTACAAGACCTTTCTTTCTGTCTTCTTCGCTCATTGTACTGATCTTGTAATATGCACCACGTACTTTATAAGCACCTGTATACTGCATATTCTCTGGTTTCAGATAGACATCAGCACCTGTCTGTTTGCTTAAGTATTCGCTGTATACCAGCTTAGTTGGCAGGGTTACTTCTTTTACGATTGCACTCGCCTGTTTGAATTTTTCTAATGTTAACATCTCGTACTTCCTCTCTTCCTCTTATTCGTTTTCTGAAACCTCTTCTGAAGCCTCATCATCTTTCGGTCTTTCGAATAACGCATTCACGAAATCATCTGCATTAAATTTCTGCAAATCGTCAATAGTCTCTCCCACACCGATATATTTTACCGGAACGCCCAGCTCTGCATGGATGGCAACTGCGATTCCTCCTTTTGCGGTTCCATCCATCTTTGTCAAAACGATCCCTGTAATCTCTGCCACATCGTTGAATTCCTTCGCCTGCTGCAGGGCATTCTGTCCTGTTGTTGCATCCAGAACAACCAATGTCTCTCTGTATGCCTCAGGGAATTCCCGGTCAATGATCTTATTCATCTTTCTGAGTTCTTCCATCAGATTCTTTTTATTGTGCAGACGTCCGGCTGTATCGATCATCAGCACATCTGCATGCCGCGCCTTTGCTGCCGCAACAGCATCAAACACAACCGATGCCGGATCAGATCCCTCCTGTCCGCCGATCAGCTCTGCCTGCGAACGGTTCGCCCATTCTTTTAACTGTTCTCCGGCCGCCGCACGGAATGTATCGGCCGCTGCAATTACAACTTTCTTATTCTCTGCACGAAGCTTTCCTGCAAGCTTTCCGATCGTTGTAGTCTTTCCTACACCATTGACACCGATTACCATCACTACGGATGTGCGGTTTTCAAATTCATATGCTGTTTCTCCGATGTCCATCTGTTCTTTGATACTTTCGATCAGAAGTTCCCGGCATTCCATTGGTTCTTTGATGTGTTTTTCTTTTACTTTTGCCTTCAGATCATCCAGAATATCATATGTTGCCTGTACACCAAGATCTCCCATGATCAGAACCTCTTCCAGCTCCTCGTAAAAGTCATCATCGATACGGGAGAATCCGTGAAAGATGCTGTCCATTCCTGATACAATATTGTCTCTGGTCTTACCAAGACCGGCAACCAGTTTTTCAAAAAATCCCATATCTTCCTCCTATTTATCCAGTTCATTTTCAAGCAGGCTGACAGATACCAGTGTAGATACACCTTTTTCCTGCATAGTGATACCATACAGTCTGTCTGCCGCCGTCATTGTTCCACGTCGATGTGTGATTACTATGAACTGCGTATACTTTGTTAACTTGTGCAAATATTGTGCAAAACGGTCTACGTTATTATCATCCAGTGCCGCTTCGATCTCATCCAGCAGACAGAACGGTGACGGCTTCAGATTCTGGATCGCAAAAAGAAGTGCTATCGCTGTCAATGCTTTTTCTCCACCGGACAACTGCATCATATTCTGCAGCTTCTTTCCAGGCGGCTGGGCAATGATCCGGATACCCGCCTCCAGAATATCCTCATCTTCCATAAGTTCCAGCGTTCCTTTTCCGCCTCCGAACATTTCCTTGAATACCTGATCGAACTCGGCTGCAATTCTGGCGAACTGCTCTTTGAACTGCTTACGCATGGCATTATCAAGTTCCTCGATAATCTGTTCCAGTGTTTCGGCTGCTTCTACCAGATCATCATGCTGGCCTTTCAGGAATTCATAACGCTCGGATACACTTTTATATTCTTCTATCGCATTAACATTGACATTACCCAGTGCACGGATCTCACCTTTTAACTCCTGGATCCGTCTTTTCATATCTGCAAGATCGGTCAGGTTCGGATTCCTAAGTTCTTTTGCGTGATTCAGTGTGAGTTCATATTCCTCCCACATATAATTAATCTGCTTTTCAGAAGCTTCTTCGTACCCTTCCCTCTGACTTTCCAGACGATAAACCTCTTTATCAAGATCTGTCATATGTTTTGAGATCTCTTCACGTTTTTCGAAGAATGATTTGTGCCGTTTATTCAATTCCTCACGTTCTCTTTTTGAACGTTCAATCTGAAGTTTGATTTCATCAAACAGATCCCCGGAATTATCAATTGTTGTTTTCAATTCCTGGATCTTCTTCTCTTTTTCGGCAATTTCCTGAGAATTTCCACCCTTATTCTTTGTCAGTTCTTCCAATTCTGCCCGGAATTTATCCATCTCTTCACGGATACGGATAATATTTTCCGTAATAAATGTATACTTCTGCTCTAATCCTGCATATTCCAGATGAATCTGTTCTGATTTTCTGGTCTTAAAGCTTTCCTTTGCGTGGATCTCTTCCAGCTCTTTTTGTTCTTTCTCAATGTTGATATTCAGATCATTTTCCAGACTTTCTGACGTATCCAGTTCTATATTAATAGACTCCTGATTGTCCATTATCTCGTTGATCTGTATATCCAGTTTTGCAGCTTCATTTCGCAGATTATCGAATTGTTGTTTGAAACTCTGGATCTTTGCAGATGACTGATCTGCATTCATCTTTGCGGTATTCTGTACGACATACGCTTTCTGAAGCTCTGCACTGATTGCGTCAGTCTTTTCATAATACCCTGCGCGTTCATCTTTCAGGCCACAGATCTGCTGTTCCGTCTCCGTCATCTCCTGTTTTAATTTCTGAACGGTCTTTTCAAACTCTTCGATTTCTCTTCGTCTGCTCAGAAGATTACTGGAATTCTTAAATGCTCCACCGGTCATGGAACCACCCGGATTGATCAGTTCCCCTTCCAGTGTAACGATACGGATTGACTGGTGGTATTTTCTTGCGATCATTGTTGCATGATCAATATGATCTACTACCAGTGTTCTTCCCAGCAGATAATCTGCGAGAGTTTTATATTTATTCTCTACCTGAACCAGTTTGTTGGCTGTTCCGACAACTCCCGGTTCTTTAAGTGCTTCCGGACGATTAATCCCGGAATTCGCACGGATTGATGTTAAAGGCAGGAATGTTGCACGGCCGAACTTATTCTTCTTCAGGAAATTGATCATACGTTTTGCCGTATCTTCATCCTCGGTTACGATATTCTGGATATTACCGCCAAGTGCGGTCTCAATAGCAATCTCATAGTCTTTTTCAACCTTTACGATATCTGCTACTACACCCAGAAGTCCCTTCTCACGGTCCTTATTATCCATAACTTTACGAATACTGTTACCGTATCCGTCATAACGTTCTGTAATATTCTTAAGGGATTCCAGTCTTGACTGCTCCCGGTGGAAAGCAGACTGACCAATCTGTAATTTCTGAGACTCTCTGGATATCTGCGCCTGTAACGTCTTAATGTTACTTTCATATTCTTTATTTTCATTGTTCAGGGCTATGATCTTGTCTGAGATAACTTTTAATTCCATCTGATACTTGTTCAGATTTTCATTTTCTTCTGCAATCTCACTGTCATTAGCAAGGATCTCTCGGTTGATCTGCGACTTTCTAACCTGGATCTGTTCCATCATCGTATCAAATTTCTGGATCTGAGCTTTCGTAGATGCTCTGTTATTCAGTATCTCCATGATATGATTCTTCTTTTCATCAACGGATCCTGCAATCTGTGCTATCTTCGCCTGTAATTCCGTCAGTTCATTCTTAATCTGATCTTCTTCCGACTGTTTTTCTTCCATCTGTTTTACAATGGAATCCTTCTCCGTCTGAAGTTCTTTCATCTGTCCTTCACGGACATCCATCTCGGAATCAATCACGCTGGCCCGCTGATCGAAATGTTCATCGTTCATCCGTGCACTGTGAATCTGTTCCTTTAACAGTGCGATCTGGTTCTCTAACTGCTGCTTCAGAATCGTCGTCTCATTTAATTGACGGTTAGCCTTTTCGACAGAAGCGTCGATCACTTCCACCTGTTCTTCAATCGCCTCATATTCCGTCTTCGTATCCGCATATTGTCTGGTTGCTTCTTCAAGCTCCCCTTTTGTAATACGAAGCTTCTCTTCCAGCCCCCGAATCTGATCTCGGATACGTTCCATTTCCAGCAGGAACATGTTGATATCGTATGTTTTTAATTCTTCCTTCCGTTTCAGATACTCCCTCGCCTTTTCAGACTGACGTTCTAACGGCCCAACCTGCTTTTCCAGCTCAGACAGAATATCATTGACACGGACCAGATTCTGGCGTTCATCTTCTAACTTTTTGACCGACATACTTTTTCTTCGTTTGAATTTGACAATTCCTGCTGCTTCATCAAAAAGCTCTCGCCTTTCATCCGGCTTACCACTTAAGATCTTATCAATCTGTCCCTGTCCGATAATCGAATACCCTTCTTTTCCGATACCTGTATCATAGAAAAGTTCATTTACATCTTTTAATCTGCATGCTCTTCCATTGATCAGATATTCGCTTTCTCCGGAACGGTATAGCTTTCTTGCTACCGTAACTTCTTCGTAATCAACCGGAAGCTTATGGTCTGAATTGTCCAGAGTGATCGCCACCGATGCATAACTAAGCGGCTTTCTGTTCTCAGTACCGGAAAAAATAACATCCTGCATGTTGCCGCCTCTTAACTGCTTCACACGCTGTTCCCCAAGCACCCATCTGACCGCATCTGCTACGTTACTTTTTCCACTTCCGTTCGGACCGACAATGCCGGTGATTCCATTATGGAATTCGAATTTAATTTTATTGGCAAATGATTTAAATCCCTGCACTTCTATGCTTTTTAAATACATTCCACACCTACTTTATATTCTTTTCATGCAGTTTCAAAATGCTGATATATGCAGCCTCCTGCTCTGCTGCTTTCTTCGTCCGGCCTTCTCCGACTCCGTATTCTTCTTCTCCGATATGTACCGCAACACGGAAAATCTTATTATGATCCGGTCCCTCTTCACCAATCAGATGATACGAGATTACTTCTTTAAAATTCGCCTGCACGATTTCCTGCAGGATAGTCTTGCTATCAAAAAAGAGTTTCTTGTTCTCCAAATCTTTCAAAATAAATCGATGTATAAACTCTTTTGCATTAGCAAAACCACCATCAAGATAAATTGCTCCGATCAGAGCCTCCATTGCATCCGATGTTACAGATTCTCTCTTTCGTCCTCCGGTAGCATCTTCTCCTTTACCAAGCAGAAGGTATTCGCCAAGATCCAGATCTCTTGCACAGAATGCCAGCGCCGGTTCACATACCATACTTGCCCTCGTCTTCGTAAGTTCCCCTTCCGGAAGCTTCGGATTATTGTGAAACAGGAATTCGCTGGACACCAGTTCAAGGACCGCATCTCCCAGAAATTCCAGACGTTCATTACACTCATACTTTGGCAGATGCTTTTCGTTGGCATAAGAGCTGTGAATCATCGCCTTTGTAAACAGGGTAAAGTCATCAAATTTGTAACCAATCTTTCCTTCTAATTCTTTAAGGTCTTTGCTCATTGTAAACTCCATCCTAAAGAACGAAAAAAGCCCCTGGCAGGGCTCTTTCGTTCTTTTTATATCTGCCTAGTTATTATTTGTTGCATTCTTGATCTGCTCAACAGCATCTCCAACTGTAGAGATCTGCTCAGCGTCATCATTATCAATCTCAATGTCAAATGTTTCTTCTATTCCCATAATAATCTGGAAGATATCAAGGGAGTCTGCTCCCAGATCATCTACAAATGTTGTGTCCTCTGTAATATCATTCACTTCTACATTTAATACATCAGCGATGATTTCTTTTAATTTTTCAAGTTCCATATCAAATCTCCTTTTCTCATCATAGTTAGTAATATATTATTCAGCGGATTTTTGCTCCGATTGAATACTTTCTTTGATCTTTTCATTAATTTTCTGCTTTTTAAATGTCACACATTGGATCAGTGTATTGCTGACTTCTTTTGCTTTCGAGCTTCCATGTGTCTTTACGACCAGACCGTTTAATCCAAGCAATGGCGCACCGCCATACTCACTTGCATCAAATGACTTTAAAGTTGTTTTTAACGCCGGTTTGATAAGCAATGCTCCGATCTTGCTTCTGAGTGTGGACATCAGTCCTTCTTTTACCTTACTGATCAGTACCGCTCCGACACCTTCATATAGCTTAAGGATTACATTGCCCGAAAATGCTTCTGTCACAATGACATCAGCCTGTCCATGCGGAATCTCTCTTGCTTCTACACTTCCGATAAAATTCAGTTCTTTTTCTTCTTTTAAAAGAGGAAACGTCTCCTTTACCAGTGCATTACCTTTTTCTTCTTCTGCTCCGATATTTACAATCCCAACTTTCGGATTCTTAATACCAACTACATGTTCCATATAGATAGAACCCATCTTGGCAAACTGAACCAGATGTGAGGCTCTGGCATCTACATTCGCTCCACAGTCGATCAGAAGTGCTACACCCTTCTCTGTCGGGATCAGTGACGCAAGTGGTGGCCGCTCTACACCTTTGATCCTTCCAACGATTACCTGTCCGCCTACCAGAATTGCTCCGGAACTTCCGGCAGATACAAATGCATCAGCCTTTCCTTCCTTTACCATCTTCATTCCGACTACAATAGAAGAATCTTTCTTTCTTCTGATCGCATTCACCGGAGGTTCGGCAGTCTCTATTACTTCTGTTGTATTCACAACTTCCAGTCTGTTCTTATCATAAGTATACTTCTGCAATTCAGCATTCACTATATCTTCTTTGCCAAGCAGATATACCTTTATATCCTGTTCACGTCCAAGAGCATCTACTGCTCCTTTTACCATTTCACCCGGTGCATTATCCCCGCCCATGGCGTCCAATGCTATCACCGTAATTTCTGACATATTGATTCCTCCTAATATTACTGAATTTATTCTACTAAACATCCATGCAAAAATCAATATTTTCCTGTGAAAAACGCCAATATAAACCTCCTCACGGACAGCTGCGGTACTTTTATAAAATTTTTCATAAATATTTATCAGAAGTTTGATAATGTACGATCCGGTTGATATAATACCTTTTATCATCAAAATTGCATATATATAAAAGAAGGGATTTAATAAATGGATTATTATAAGAGAGCTCTTGAGCTCAATGATGAAACAGTTAAAAACAGACGTTACTTCCACACGAATGCAGAAACGGGACTTCATATGCCAATGGCCTGTGCATATGTGATGGACAAATTGACCAAATATGGCTTAACACCTTCCCGATGTGGTGAAGGTGTGACCGCTACTGTCGGAAACGGCGGCAAAGTCTTATTATTACGAGCCGACATGGATGCGCTCCCAATGCCGGAAGAAAGCGGACTTCCATTTGCCTGCCCGACTGGAAAAGAAGCACATGCCTGCGGACATGATTTTCACGCTGCCATGTTACTGACCGCTGCAAAAATGCTAAAAGAAAATGAGGCCGAGTTAAAAGGCACAGTCAAATTTATGTTCCAGCCTGCGGAAGAAACATTCGAAGGCAGTAAAAATATGATAGAACATGGTATCCTGGAGAATCCGAAAGTAGATGCGGCACTGGCCTATCATGTATCTCCAGGGCAGATGCCGGTTGGAATCTACATGTATAACAGTACAGGAACTATGATGTACTCCGTTGACGGTTTTCATATCGAAATCAAAGGAAAAGGTTCGCACGGCGCCTATCCTCAGAATTCCATTGACCCAATCAATATTGCGGCACATGTCTATCTGGCTCTGCAGTCCATCATCGCCCGCGAGGTTGATCCTTCCAAAGCCTGCCTTATGACAGTTGGTAAATTCCAGGCTGGAACCGCCGCCAATATTATTCCGGATACAGCTGTTCTCGAAGGAACTATTCGAACGAACGATAAAGCTTCCAGAGAACTTCTGGTACGAAGAATGAAAGAAACGGCAATCCGGACAGCCGAAACCTTCGGAGGAACGGCTAAAATCACTATGATCTCGGAAGTACCGCCTCTGATCTGCAATCCGGAATTTACCGAACAGATCGTCGGCTTCATGAAGGAACTGGATATTCCGAAACTAACCCCTTACCCAGGCATATCCGCAAGTGCCTCTGAAGATTTTGCAAATATTGCAGAACAGGTACCATCCGCTTTCATGTATCTGTCTGCCGGATATATGGATGATCGCGGGAAGTATTCTGCACATAACCCAAAGGTACAGTTTAATGAGGATGTGTGTCCGATCGGGGCTGCGTGTCTGGCACACTGTGCGACCCGTTATTTAAATTGATTTGGGATTTAATTGGGATTTAATTTATTAACTGGGGAAGCGGCCTCTCAATCCTTGAAGGAAACAATAGATAAGGCTTCTTGTTCAGGTTCCATACCATAAGAAA